>Ga0257114_1003302_pt1 | contig 10272 bp, 10 predicted proteins | sample SI112_10mmetaG_FD_190149 | JGI IMG/M metagenome (GOLD analysis project Ga0257114, IMG submission 190149) | Marine microbial communities from Saanich Inlet, British Columbia, Canada - SI112_10m | ecosystem: Environmental > Aquatic > Marine > Inlet | place: Canada: British Columbia | collected... | reverse complement strand
GCGGCCTCTTGGCCGATACCTCACTTGACCCAGAGAAGATGTCACGTATGGACTTCCGAAAGATGGGTGGTGTAGGTTACGCTGTCGAAGAAGGCGAGCGCAACTTAGCTACGTCGCTTGAATCCTTAGCCAAGGAGAAAAACGTCGCTCTCGGTACACTCAGTTTGGCTTGGGTCCACAAAAAAGGCCGAGATGCTCTCAACGGCGCTGGCGTCGTGCCAATTCCAGGCACTGGCAATCCCAAGCACATGGAAGAAAATGCAACGGCTGTTGCGCTCTCTTACACCCTGAGTGAAGAAGACATGAAGGCAATCGAAACCTGCGTGCCAAGAAAGGCCATGGACAACCTGCCTCGTTATGGTGGAGGTTTAGGTAAGCGCGTTTTCACCAACGAACACAACATCTCTCTTGAGGAATGGAATAAATAGAGTCTTCCTAAACCATTGACAAAAATCATCTTTGTTGATTTAGAGAACCGACATATCATTTACACGAAGTCGCAAGGGTTCTCCCAAACCCCCTCGTGAGATTATGGAGGAGTACAATGGGTGTTCAGTCCCCCAGTACACAGCCTAGCCTCTGAAAGGGCCCACTGAAAGCCCATATATTCACGTTTGCGATCGGATGGATCTATCCGTATTCCCTTAGATTTGATTACAAATCGAATAGTGGAAAGTTTGAATCAAATGATTACTAGCCGATTACATGGCCAAAGCACAGAAAACCGCTGGACGTGGATCTTCTCTACGTTATGAGTTAATCAGAGATTTCTCTAAACTATACAACAAGAATATTCCAGAGTATACGGATTCTGATAAGGAACGCAAGTTGGAGATTTTCAACATACCAAATTCCGAAACAAGTATTGTTTCGGGGGAACCAACGACTAAGGGTGGAGGGGATCATCTATACGAGGTTCGAGGATACTACAGACATACTAGCCAATATGGAATCGAATCCGAGTGGAACAAATTACCTGTAACGGCTGGCGAGAACAAGAGTTACAAAAAAATGTGTGGCAAAGATGTAGGTTGGCAGAAACTTACTGAAGAAGAATTGACCACACTATCTGAAGATAATCAAATACTGTATCGATGTATCCAAGAATGGTTTAGTTACTGCGAGTCGCGCGGAGTTTCACTGTGTTTTGAAATGCCAGAAACAGTTGAGGAAATCATGGAAGAGACAGTTGAAAATGCATTGACTGCATTGAGACGGGGATTCCAACAAATGGAAAGTGAGTATGGCAAATTAGATTCTAATTAACCGACGAAGAAGCATCACAAACGCATGGGGCCCCCTTGCGATTACCCTTGAGCGGATAGGTACCCTTTCGAGGGGCGCACTGGAAACCCTTTGAAAATCTAAATTCGCTTCAATTGGCATTCTGATAGGACCTATACATTCGCCCGTCTTGATGTAGCATAGATAATCAACGCTATTCCTATAACAAGCAAAGCGGGCCAACCAAAGGAGATTGTTGCAATGACTGCTATTCCTGCAACAATACCGGCCCTTACTTTCCCAACAGGAGAATGAAAATCTTCGCTAGAACTGAACCAAAACCAGGGCCTCGCCAAAGCAATCACGCCACATGGGAAAAGCAAGATTGAAGCCCACATGCTGAATTTAGCAGCAGAACCCAAAGATTCACAGGTTTTGTCACAGGTTCCACCTGAGCCTCCCAAACCAGAGCCCATTCCAGAAAGAATCCAGAAGAATCCCACGATGATCATGAGTACAAACATCACAACACTACCAGCAATAATGAGGGTACCAACCATTTGCGCTTTATCATCTCCAGATTTTGTGAGGATGATTTTCTCTGGTACATGTGACACAGAACCTCCATCAATCGTAGTGGGAACGGCCGCACTCAGCGAATCACTCGCAAGCGGAACCGAACTATGCTGGGACTCATTCGGACTTTGGGCCAAGGAAACAGTATCCTGAGTCTTTATCCCCAATGCAAATGCAAACCAGACGATTGAACCTAAGCACGAGAAAAACGACAGTAAATACATGCCAAAAATCGCCAGGGAACTACCGGGACTGATCGTATCACCATCGTCATATATCGCACCAATAACGACCTCAATTCCAAAAAAAAGAACAATGGGGAGGCCAGCGAGAATTGCGGGTCCGGCGAACTTGTTCCAGTTCATTCACTCTATGCACGACTGCATCATCCTTCAATGATGTGCCGTTTCAAAGGGGCCCCCTCACGATTGTTAAGTCAAATTTAGAATCTAAATCATCGAATCGTCCTAAAACCCATTAAGACAATTCTTCAATAAACGAAAGTAAAAAGATCACGCCTACAATTATTGCAATAAATTCTAACAGAAGAAGCAAATACCCGAGGAATCTTGTTGTTGGATTGCCGCTCTTTGTCAGCTCTAAAGGAACAAGAAAGCAAATCTCTATGATGAAAAAAAACACCTCTATCAAAGAACTCGCCATCTTTGCGTCCTATTTCACATGTATAACTCATTTCCCGAACTGAACGAAGTCAAGTCCGGTTTTGACGAAAACGCCTTCAAGTTTCATCATCAAAAGATGTCTGCCGAGCCCGTTGCATGGCCTCATCGCTGGTGAACCAAAATGTTGGCGTCTCACCCATACCTTTGTCCCAGCGTTGAACAGCACGAGCGAACATTTCGCCTTCTGTGTACATCTCGCACCACTTAAGGCACCAATCAGCTTGTTGGATCATTGCTTCATCATCAGATGATGAGCGCTTCAACACCTCGGCTTGTAAAGCGATGACCAACTTCGCCAGACCTTCCTCCCAAGCACGTATGCAGTGTTAGCAGAAGAAGAACTTCGTCTCAGCAACGGTAAATGTCCAAATTAGAAAATCTCATCTTCGGAAGAGTTGAGCGTTGTGTTCTGTGAAATTGAACATTCCTTTTGGACCTGTTCAACGACTTTCAAACAAGTCCTCAAGCCCAGTGCGAAAGGCCGCCACGGAACGTCGATGGTCAACCATTTGAGTGTGCTTGCGGGCTAATGCCCCGTAGCGCTCTCGGTCCTCGTACACGGCCCTCAAGGCATCGATAACTGCATCAGCGTCATGGCCGTCGTCCACCAAAATGCCCCCTTCGCCCAAGGCTTCCTCTTGCGAGCCCACGTCCGAAGTCACGCTCGGCACCCCAAACAAACCTGCTTCCCCGATGACTCGGCCCCATGACCCGGTCGTCTCGAAGAGGATGAGGTGAAGATCAATGCCGGCAAAAAAGGTCGCAGCATCCACGTGGCCCACCACTCGAGCATTTGGGTGGTGAGCAAGGGCCTGCGGGTATGCGCTGCCTCCTGCGATGTGGACTTCTGCCTCGGGCCAACGCTCGAGCAACCTCGGCAAAAGGCGTTGATACATCCGTAACCCTTTCTCCGGGGTAACGACCATGATGCCGATGATGGGTGATGATCCATCTGGTCGCTTTTCCTGCTCAGCAGTTCGCAAAGCGTTCACCTCGTCCATGGTCCCAAAGCGCCCGCCGAAATCAATCGGTAGCGGCACGCTGTGGCCTTTTTGAATGGCAAAGCGAGATCGGATATCAGCAAGCAAGCCTTCTCCAGCCGCACAAACGAGGGCTGCGCCCTCCATCACAGGCCGAAACCGTTCCTCGAGGCGGAACGCCCCATCGTCCCGAACGAACATGATGTAAGGCATGCCACGGGCAATGAATGCTTCTGCAGCGCCCGGCGCCCATTCGAGTTGAGTCAAACCGATGCCCCCTGCGTGCTCCTGCTTGTCCAGCCAGGTACCGACACGCGCAGCGAACTGGGGACTTCGGCGAGCGATGTGCCGGTCGTGCGCCCACTTTCTGCGCCTCTGTTCGCCCTTTCGTTCCCGCAAGCCCCAAGCCACCTTCGACCAGAAGCCTTCGATGGGGAGATCTGTGGTGGTGAAGTCGACTCCGGACTCAAGCAAACCGATTGGATTGCCTCGATCGTTGCTTGCAAATGCACTCACCGTCCACGCTGGGTGCGTTGGAGGGTTCTCTGCGGGCGCCATTGGAACGAACTCGGGTGCGGTTTCGAGCGTGGGGCCTGCTGTCGCAATACCGTTCAGTAGGGCCGCCAAAGAGCGCTCTGCACCACCCCCTGGTGGATCAAGGTCCCGCACAGCGGCGAAGAGTCTGCGGGTGCTCACGGCCTTGCCTTCGCTCCGTCTCCTTTGAGCGTTGTGGGCCTTTCAGTGCCGACTCACGCAACATGCATATCAGCAGCTGGAAAGAATTCTTCTTTGACTTATTCAACCAATGGTATGATTTCCAACGAGGCGTGATCGACGCCCGCTTCTTCCCTCGATTTGATCATGGCGGGGTCTTCTAATCGCTTCTCTTCTACCGAATTCATTTCAACAACCGTGTAGACGCTGTTCTCGTTGCCGTTTTCATGGCCATATGCCAAGACCCTCACGTTACGTTGTAGCCTCATGGCCTCGTTTGAATCGAATGCTTTCTTCCATACTTCGTAACCTTTGGTCACGTTGAACTTTGTAATCACAATCACTTCTGATTCACCCTAGGAATTATCACTTCAACTGGCTTATATTTACCATGCAGTTTCAATTCAGATACCATGATATCTACATTGGAATCTTTCTCATTCATACGAACGAATGGCTCCCGTGACGAGGTCAATCTGAAGACCAAAAGAACGGGCTTACAGTTTCCGTCCATCAGTTCAATCCTTCGAGAATCGCAGGCAGAATCTCCCCTGCTTTCCCAAGGTGGATTTCATCAAAGTCATCAGCGTTCATGGGTTCTTCGAGGTTCACCAACATGGTGGTGGCGCCTGCTGCATTTGCAACGTTAACCAAGCCAGCGGCAGGGTAAACATGCCCAGAACTGCCGATGACGATGAACAAATCTGATGCCTCCACTGCCGAGTAAATCGCCTCCATCTGCATGGGCATCTCACCGAACCAAACGATGTCTGGACGAAGGCGTTGTGCTGTTTCACAGCACTGACATAGAAGGAAATCGTCGCCAAGATCGGCCTCTGCCATCCGCACCTCATTGCGCCCACTTTGTTCACAGCGAAGCGTCTCAAGGCGCCCATGCATGTGAATGACGTTTTCATTGCCCCCCCGCTCATGCAAATCGTCAACGTTTTGCGTGATCAAAGTGAAGTGTTCGGTTTGGGATTCGAATGTGGCAAGGGCACGGTGTGCGGCGTTTGGCTCAACTTCAAGCAACTGACGACGCCTGGCCTGATAAAATCGCCAAACGAGAACGGGGTCTGCAATCCATGCCTGAGGCGTAGCAACGTCTTCGATGCGGTGTTCTTCCCACAAACCATCACCATCACGATACGTGCGAATTCCAGATTCGGCAGAAATGCCTGCACCCGTCAAGACCACCACTCGCTGCTGTGCCATGGAGGCCAATCCCGGCGATTGTATTTGAAGGTGAAATCAAGTTTCAAGGCTGATTTGATACAGTGCGCCGCCGCTGCCGAAGGTCGCATAGTAAAGCGAACCGTCCGGTGCAAAAGCGATGGGGAGGGGGGTTCCAAGATCCGTTGCAAACCTCGTTGTTTTCGAAGTCCACATCTCTGATGGCTCGGATGCATTTTCGTCACCTGTTGGCGTGAAATCGATGCGGAGAATTTCATGACCTTGTGGTAAAATCGTGTTCCATGAGCCATACACGGTTGCGTACACAGTGAAGCCTTCACCTTCGCTGGCGTTCAAGCCTGGAAGTGTCGAGTGGTCGGGTCGAAGGGCCAGTCCGTTCATCGAGGTGTGTGGTGTCCATCGCGCCACGGGCGCAAGGGTGCCCTCAGGCACCGGGTGCTCAGGGTCATCGTCAGGCCAACCATAGGCCGCCCCCTCAACGAGAAGATTCAGCTCCTCATCCGGGTGGTCGCCTTCCCAATCCCTGCCGTTATCGCTAAACATGTAGCCTGCACCATCAACCCAAACGCCATCGAAAGAATTGCGCACCCCTGAAGCGAGGATACCGTGCTCCCCGTTGCCTGGATTGACCCATAACAGCGCTGCATTTCGCTCATCAGATTCATCGCACACATTGCACGTTGACCCGCTATGCCAGATCAGTGTGCCATTTGGAAAAGCGTTGATTGCATTTGTTTGGTGGTTCCCGCTTGGCACATCATCGATGAGGACTGTTCGTTCATCGAATGTCCAATTGATCCGGGTGTACTTCGCCAACGTTCCTTCTTCAGAAACGAACATATGCTCTGCAGTGAGGTGAACATCATGTGGATGGTCAAGTCCAGAAATTAACACCGTATCTGAAAAGTCATCGGTTGCATCGAGCAAAAGGATTCGCCCGCCGTCTCGGTCACACATCAGCAATTCAGTGGCACTCACCCATTCGAGGCATGTTGGCCCCCCAAAACCGGAAGCGACTTTCTCAATGGTGTAACCATCCTGTGCTTCTGCGTTCAGGGGGTCGGCATAAGGATAGATTTCTCGTGCAACGAGAAGAAAAAACAGCAACAACACGACGGGGGTGCTGTGCTTCCATAGGCCCATATATTCCGCAAGGAGAGAGCCTGTATCAACCCTTTGAGGGCAAGCATACAGAGGATTTGCTCACAGTTTGACCATGTGCGCTTGGCAATCTCCAAGGCGGGTTCGGGCAATAGTGTGATCGGGTTCTTGCGCAAGAACAGCAAGCCATGCGGTTTCTGCATCTTCAAAACGTTCTGCCTGGTGGTGGATAGCTGCGATTTTGAGTCTGGAATCGAGGTGCCTTCCATCGCAACGAACTGCGGCTTGGAAATCATCCAATGCGATTTCATTGCGCCCGATGTGAAGGTACATCATGCCTCGTTGGTACCATGCGCGCGCATAATTTGGTTGCAAGCGGATGGCTTCATTAAGTGGGGTTTCAGCTCGTTCAGGGCGTTCGAGTTTCACATAACATTCCGCAAGTGAAGTGAGTGCCTGATGATGATGCGGGGATGTTTCAAGCACAAACTTGAGATCGTTGAGAGCTTGTGCCCATTCACCAAGATGGCGCAGTGATTCTGACCTTCGCAGGAACGCAAGCATGAGGTGTGGAGCCAGATCAATCAGGATTTGACTGTCCTTGAGCGCCTTGGTAGGCTCGTTCAAAACAAGGAATGTTGAGCAGCGGTTCAGCCGTGCCCGAATGTGGTTGGGTTCAGTCTGGAGGGTTGTGTTAAAGTGGTCAAGAGCATCTTGGAAGCGCCCTTCGCCGACAGCGATGTTTCCTCGAACATAGGCGACTGTGGCTGCATTTCCATGAACATCTGCCGCATCGATGTGCTTTGATGCGGCTGGCAAGTCACCCATTTCAACAGCAAGAAGGGCAGCTTCAATGGATGCGGATGGGTCGGAGTCCGGAAGCAAACGCATGGCTCTGTTGATGTCTTCCGTTGCACCTTCGAGGTCCTTCAAAAGGCGCTTTGTGCGAGCAAGGCCGAGCCAAGCTACGCCCAATTCGCGGTTGAGTTTGAGCGCTCCTTCGAAAGCGGATACGGCGTTTGCCAACAACGTTGCATCGGTTTGACCAGTTCCATCTCTTGCTCGATCGCAAAGCACGAGGTGGAGGCGTCCTTCAACAACATGCAAGAGTGCATGATCAATACCAAAGGGCGTCTCATCGAGTAACTTCTGTGCGACCTCATGCTCACCTGCAATGAGTTTACGGCTCGCCATGCGGGCTCTCAATTCTGCATTGGCAGGATCCTTGAGGAGCGCTTTTTCGAGCGTTTGTTCCGCATCTGAAATCTTTCCTTCTGTGAATTGCAAATCACTCTTCAAGAACACCAAATCTGTGCCCCCTGCATCCAGGGCAACAGCGTGTGTTGCTGCCTTGAGTGCTTCTTTGGAACGGTTCCCGTGAGGTGCGAGGAGTTGAGCGAGAAGGCCCCATGCCTCACCGCTTTGACGGTCCAACTCAAGGCACCTTTCGACGGCTTGGTGCGCCTTTCCAGTTTCACCTTCTTCGTTGAGAAGTTGTGCATAACTGAGCCAGTCTGGTGCTTGATTCGGATCTGCGGCCAACGCCTGTTCGATCGCTTCGAGGGCTTCAGAACGAGAGCCTGCTCGGGCACGGAGGCCAGAGAGGAGAGAGCGGTCTGCTGCTGTGTCAACGCCCAACGCCTCAAGACGGCGCACGTCACGCTCAGCTTCTGCGTCGCCAAGTTTAGCCAACAAATGAGCGTGGGAGCGAAGTAAATCTGGTTGATCTGGATGGACGGTCATGCGTGCTTCAAGCCAGTGACGCCTCACTTCATCGTCACCCTTCAACAAGGCAATGTGTTCGAGGGCTTCGAGGATGTTTGCGTTGCCCGGAGAGGATTGGTAAGCGAGGCCGAAACTTGATTCTGCCCAATCGAAGCGAGCGAGCAGCAGCGAGGCATGCCCAAGTCGATGTGCTGCAACAGGGCTCAAGCCGAGGGTCGTAGCGGATATGTTTCTTGAATCAAAAGCAGCCAACAGCCGTCCGAGCAAGGATGCCGAGGTCGTGGTGAGAAGGTTTTCATCGCCAACGTTCGAATCCAATGAAATTGATGAGACAAGGGATTCCATCGCTGACATGGCCTGTGTTACGATTGAATGGTCATCTGACTGAGCATTCTCGAGTGCGGTGATAATTTCATGAGCCATGATCGCACCATGCATCTCAGGGTTTGTGGCCCGAAGGGCGGTGACAAGATCGGTCATTTGTTGGACCTGGCCCTGCAATGTGGAAATCTCGTTGTTGAGATGGGTGAAGTGGGCAGCCTGTGCTTGTTGCAACACAACCGTCGTCTCATTGACCCCAGTCAATCGTTCATCGGCTTTCTTCAGCCAAAAACCTGCACCCCCTCCTGCAGCAATACAAGCAAGGCCAAATGCAGCAGTAATAGGTTCCATTGTCGCCCACCTCTTCTTTGCACCTTTATGGTCTGCGGAACATTTGACGCGCTAATGGTGGTTTTTTTGACCTTTTTTTCTGCGCCACAACCACGCCATAGGATGGGTGTGGGTTCACCGAATCAATCGAAAAAAGCCGTTCAAAACAGCGTTATCCTTGCTCACATTGAAAGGCTCTCGCTCAACTTGCCTGTTTGAGGTACCAGTATGGATGTAGTAGACCCCCCGTCTTCTGAGCGTCCGTGGTACTATGATTTGCTCATGGAATTGGACGCTGAAGGGTGGGCCATCGCCAACATCGAAGCATATCTTGGTGAAAACCAAGAAATCGGTAGTGAACGCCTGCTGTACCTTGAATACGCCCTTGAATTAGCCCGTTCCCTCCAAGAACGAACGGCGTACCTTGGTCGCTCTGCAGGAGATGAGTCCGAGGCGATGTCAGAAGGTTGGGCTGATGAGCTTCACGATCCGATGAACGCAGAAGGCGTTCTTGATCACTACGAGGCATGGGCAAGAGAGCACCGGCCATGGGAGCCTGCGTTGTACCGTTGCGAAGAGGATTGGCGCGATGAGAACATGGAGCAACAGCACGCTGAGCTCCTCGCTCGTTTCGATACCCTCGACCCTTCGTCCAAACCATCCACCGTGGTCATGCTTCCATTGTTGGCTTATCCACAGGAATTCGAAGCCATCGACCAAGCACTCGGAGCAATCGAAGATGATGAGCACCGCCAAAGAGCCACCATCACAAGGGCCGTTACCATGCTGAAGGCGGAGGGGTACGGTGTCGATGGCATTGAACACCTGACCATCATCGATGGCCTGGATCGGGTTGCACGTTTGCATGACTTGCATGATTTACATGAGGATTTACGGCTTTTGATTGCTGAACAAATTGCTCCGTTCGACCCCGAACTCGCTGCCCATCACGAGCAACGCCGTCGAACCCTGATAGAAAAGGGGCCAAGCGCAGACATCGCTGGCCTGCGTTTGCAAATCAGTTCGATTGCGGACAACTTACATCATCGCATGGCGATGCTCAATGACTTGCTGAATGCATGGCGTTCAAAGGGCATCAAATTTCCTCATGACGACGGAATTCGACCCAGTGAGCTCTTGGAATGGGAGGCCAACCTTCCAGAAATCGAAGCGACACTAAAGCAACACCTCGTCGCCCTTGAGCGATATCATTCCATCAAGTCAGTGTGGCCGGAACTGGGCGATAAGGTGGCACACTGTGCTGGTGTGCTCGAAGAAACTGAAGCATTCTTAGATTTGGTTGACGCCCTCGATCAGCAATGGAAACAATTGGAAATTGAAGCGATTGCCCGCATTGAACGGTTTGAACATGCTGGATTGGTCATGGACGGATGGCATGAACACATCCGAAAGGATCCAAAAGC
>Ga0257114_1003287_pt1 | contig 10303 bp, 7 predicted proteins | sample SI112_10mmetaG_FD_190149 | JGI IMG/M metagenome (GOLD analysis project Ga0257114, IMG submission 190149) | Marine microbial communities from Saanich Inlet, British Columbia, Canada - SI112_10m | ecosystem: Environmental > Aquatic > Marine > Inlet | place: Canada: British Columbia | collected... | reverse complement strand
AGCATTAGAACCCCAGACACCTCGATCCAGATAAAAAATCAGCAACCGATTGTTTTATATAGCTATTTTACTCTATAGAGATAGAGAATATATTCATCATTGTTTACTTAACGACTGTTTAGTAATCTACCTCGACCAAGTTGTGAGGTCAACAACAGGAAGCATTTATTCAAGGAGGTCAGAATTGATTGCACTAAACGACTCTGAAAGTAAAAAAACAGGTAAAACCAGCCCAAAGCTGGAAAATGCCCAGGAAACTCGGGACATCATTTTATCTACAGCTGTATCATTATTTTCAAAGATGGGCTTCAACGGCGTGTCCATGCGCGTACTGGCAAAAGCAGTCAATATCACACCGGCAGCACTGTACTATTATTTTCCTACCAAGAAAGACCTGCACAAAGCTGCGGTGCTTTATTCCTATAAAGATAGAGATGTTCCTGCTGTAGCAATGCTTGCAGTCAATGATGCCGAACAAAACCCTTTGCTTGTCCTTGAGAAATTTATTTACAGACTGAGCGAACGTTTTTACAGGGATGAACAGTTTATGAGACTGGTCCAATGGACCCTGTTGGATGCTGAGCATGATGAAAACATCCGAAATGTCATCGTGGAAGTTGTTTATCAGTCACATTTTGCTTCTCTGCAAAAATTTCTTGAACAGTTAGCCCCAAAAAAAGACTGCTACATGCTTGCAACATTTATTTTTGGCATGGTTATGCAAAACTATTTTACCCTGCCAATCCGAAAACACATTACAGACCATCAGATGGAAATGGAAGAGCCACATGAAGTCACCAGGAGAGTTATGCAATTGTTAAACAATGGCATGTCGGGCAAGACTTAAAATTGAGTAGAGTAGAAAAAAAATAGAGAGCAAGACTTTATATTCAGAATTTGTTTGTCAGCATGCCAGTCATAAAAGTAGCCTTTTTCAGCCTCGCACATGATGATTGAATTAACTATAGAATAAAACATTGGGCATGATAGTCTGCTTTTTTTTATCAGCATTACGGATATTTTTATGTACATAGATACCTCAACCCTAAGCAACAAGGAAATGTATAAATTCCTGATCGGTGGTATTGCCCCGCGGCCAATTGCCTGGGCTGGCACTCGAAGCAAGGACGGTATTAATAACCTGGCCCCCTTCTCCTTTTATAACGCCTTCAGCTCGAGCCCTCCCATCGTCGGGTTCTCGACAATCCCCCGTCTGGATGGGCGCAAAAAAGACACATTGCAAAATGTCATTGACAGCGAATGCTTCACACTCAGCGCCGTTAGTCACAAACTCGTTAAGCAAATGAGCAAATCTGCAGCACTGCTGGAACCAGAAGACGATGAATTCACCTTCTCTGATTTAGAGCCCAGCGACGCTAAAAACATTAATGCCCCCTATGTAAAAGATGCTTTGCTGGTCTTCGAGTGTGAACTTAATCAGATCATCAGCTTTGGTGATCAGGAAGGTGCTGGTAATTTAATTCTCGGCGAAATAAAGCACATCAACATTGACGATTCTATTTACGACGACGGTTATGTTGATTTTGGAAAACTCGATCCTGTCGGTCGTCTGGCTGGCAACTGGTACGCGACAATCCGCGACCGCTTTGAAATCAAGCGAGGCTAATTAACATGAAAAGTTTTTACGCTCTATTGCTCGTCTCTGTGTTTTCCATACCGCAGGCTTTTGCCCAGGCAGTAAATGACGAGGACATAAGCAACCGGGTAAACCAGGCGATTATCAACAATGACAATCTTTCCTCCTCGGACGTTCTGGTTGTCAGTATCAATGGTTATGTGATGCTGGCAGGCCAGGTGCTCAGCGATGATTTGAAACAAGAGGCATCAGTCACCGCGGCCTTTGCCAGCATGAACATACGCCGTCTAATCAATGAACTTGAAGTTGTGGACGCCCTGGATACGAGTTTTGCAGCTAGTGACCAGGCCATCCTGGACCAGATAATAGATGTCATCCCAGAGCTTTCTCCAGCAACGATGCCGGTAATACACAATGGTGTCGTGCATTTAATGGGACAGGTGACACGCGACGAAGGTAGTACAGTTGCCAACGCTATTAGCCGTATGGATGGCGTTAAGAATATAAGAATAAGTTACGAATATATCCAGTAATTGCGCCGAGAGCCTTTTTCATGCCGGAAATCGCTGCGCTCTTCCGACCTAAGTGACTTCGAAAAGTATAATGTAGGCCGGAAGAGCGCAGCGATATCCGGCATGGGGAGCGCAGCTCCCCCAATAAACCCCAAATTCTGCTAGCGTCGCGAGGTAAAAAATATTTCCAGAGCCGGGAACATACGATAAGTATGTGACCGCTTTGAAAATATTTTTTAACAAGGCCTGGGCGAGTGCAGCAGCTACTGCTTATCCCTCTAAATCTGAAACAAAAAAAGGGCCGCTAATGCGACCCTTCTTTTTATTCAAAACAACTTCTCTTAATAGTCGAGAGGCGTATCCCTGATCTGGAACTGAACCATCTTACCGGTAGTTCCTTTTCCGCCTTCTACATGCCAAATCAGGTGAGTACCATAGTTAGCCCAAATGCTTCGACCTTTCCAGCCTGTGTCAGGATCATCAATACGTGCATCCAGACCCCTGCTGTAAAAGCCCATTGGGTAAGGCACTCTGAGATATGTCCAATCGCCACTTTCTGGATCCAGGGCTATCAGAGAGTCTGACCAGGAGCCATTGATGATAGGCGTATCTTTACCCAGACCAGTGACATTGTGCTGATCTACCCATCCAAAATAATGGAAGTCAGCTGGCACATCAGTGTTACCTAATTTTGGTCCTGGAGTTTCATATAAAGTCCAGCCAGCTTCACAGTGAGTTCCCATCTCGGTACCAGCGCCATTCAACACAGGGCAAGCACTGCGATCCAGAGTAGCCCAATGCGAGCTGCCTGCAAGTGCAACCCAGGGGTTACCATTGCTGTCTATATCCATACCACGTGGGTCAAAACCAGGATCTGGAATAGCATAAACCTCTGAGATACAGGTTTCTGGAGGATTGTCACCACGATCCAGTCTGACAATAGAGCCATATGGATGCAGAGCACTGTTTTCATTGGCTCCCCAAACTACATCGCCATCGCGTGGATCAGGAATCACGGTATACATATTGGCTCTGATTTCTGTATCCAGATCTGGATCAGGATTGTCATCACCCCAGGCATTCCATGGTTTGGTAATGGTGCCATCACCATTGGTATCAATAATCTGTGGGCACCAGCCAACAGCTGCTTGCTCATCATGAGTATTGTCAAAGGTGCGGGTATCAATCCAGCCAAACAATGGGCCCAGCAATTCGTTAAAATACAAAGTGCTTTCAGGATTGTTGGCAAACTGTAAATGGTGAGTGGCGTAGCAGGTTTCGATTAATTCAAACTCACCAGTTTTTGGATCATAAACAGAGGCTTGTCTGTTACTAAAGCCGGGATCTGCATAGGCTGAAAATTTATTGCCTGAATCAGGATCACACCAGTCCGGTGAAGTATTGCTTCGAATTTTTGACGTCATCCAGACGCGACCATCAGGTCCCAGCATGGCGTTGTGTGGATCAGAAGGATTCTCAAAACCCCACAAATGTTCCATACCCCAGAAATTGGAGGGCTGTCCTGGTGCCGGGAAACGTGAAGGTACATCACGCGGATCATCTCTGGTTGGAATCACAATGTCGTAGGCATCGTTGGTGATTGGGTCAACCACTGACAATAGACCGTGGCCTGAAGACACCGCATAAGTGGGGCCATAGGCATTTACTGTTGGGTTGTTTTTATCAGTGGTAATTTCATCATGCATGAAGTCCTGATCACCACCGATGTCGCGCAGGGTCACAACGACGTTGCGCTCAATACCTGCCGGACGCGGCGGTACAGGAGGAAGAGCACCATCTGCAATACTATCCGTCCAGTTAGCCATGGTTGTTGCCATGGCATCCAGACCAAACTGGGCAAAGTTGCCAAACATGGAACCACCACGAACACCGGTCTGGGTTCTGTATATCCATGATTCCTTCGAGGAATCGTGTCCCAGCGCATCCATATGACCAAGAGTTCGGGTAATCTTGTTACCTATCTGATGACAAAAGCCACAGTCACTTTTGAATTCATGCAGCATGCGTTTCTGGCTGTCGATAGCCGGGGCAAAACCCTGACGGTCTTCACCTTCCGCAGTTAGCACATCATCACCGGGGAACTGAACTAAAGACATCCAGTAATCGGCAGGATAATATTCAGCGGCTTCAGCTGGCGAGCCTGCCACTACAGCAGTTAAATCCAGATTCCTGTCACCAGGGCGGCCTTTTATTTTTTCTGAATCAACTAATCCGTAGCCGCGTACCCAAACCATATAAGTCGCAACAGGCATCTGAGGTAATACATAGTTGCCTTCATCATCTGTAACAACGATTTTGACAAAAGGTGTATTGGTTTCTTTGGTTTCAGCGATAACCCACACGCCTGCTTCCGGACCATTTTCACTGGTCACTTTTCCGGTAATGTATCCATCTGGATAGACACGTTCTCCGATATAAGGTACCTGAGCCAGTCCGGCAGTACTGATAAACAGTAAACCCAGCGTGATGGCTCCCAATAAATTCTTCATAACTCCTCCTAAAAATGCCCTGCAATATTATTATAAATAGTCAATTTAACCGTCGAAAATTAGCGATGTAGAAATTAATCATTCCCTTCCCTTGCCGCGGGGAGAGGCCGAGTATACCTGATCTTTTTTTTGATATTAATGCTTTTCTCACCCTGATAAGGGCATATATTCAGCTTACTCCGACAGACTTTCGTTTTATCCATATTCGCAATACAATCTTGCGCCTTTCAGGCCTATAATTCCCATTTTTGGCCTTCAAATGCTTTGCTATCTGATTGCGAGCTATTAAATAGCTGAATCGAAGCCAAAAAACAGCTAACTGACACTAAGCACGTTCCCCATTGGCAGTAAAAGAGGTATCCATGTCTAACAATATTTCAGCCAACAGCCTGCAAATTTCCCAGGTTCTCTATGATTTCATCGAAAGGGAAGCCACTCCGGGATCCGGGATCTCACCCGATCAGTTCTGGAATTCCCTTGCTGAAATCGTTGCTGAATATGCGCCCCGCAACAAGGCACTGCTGGACAAGCGAGATTCCTTACAGACACAAATCGATGACTGGCATAAAGCCCATGATATGGCCTATTACCTGAGCCATCGGGATGAATACAAACAATTCCTGCTGGATATTGGCTATCTGGTTCCCGAAGGTGAGGACTTTAAGGTCAACACCTGGAATTCAGATTATGAAATTTCTATCTGCGCCGGCCCGCAACTTGTGGTTCCGGTAATGAATGCCCGCTATGCACTGAATGCCGCAAATGCTCGTTGGGGTAGTCTGTTTAATGCGCTTTACGGAACCGATGTCATCCCGGTGTCGGGTAATGAGAAAAAAGGCTATGACCATGATCGGGGCCAGAAAGTAATCGACTGGGCCGATGATTTTCTCGATCAGGCTATTCCGCTGGAACAGGGACGCCACTCACAGGTAAGTGCCTATGGGCTGATCAATCAGGATGGACATATCGCCTTGCAGGTCGAACTTGAGGACGGCACTACAACCATGCTGACCAATCAGGACAAACTGGTAGGCTGGCAGGGATTTTCTGAAGCACCGGAAGCCTTGCTGTTTGTAAATCATGGACTCCATATGGAAGTCCAGATTGATGGCGAGAATCAAATCGGCAAACAACACCATGCCAATATCAAGGATATTGTTATGGAGTCTGCCATGACTACTATTCAGGACTGCGAAGATTCAGTCGCTGCAGTTGATGGCGAAGACAAGGTCAGTGTTTACCGCAACTGGCTTGGACTCATGCACGGCACCCTTCAGGAATCTTTTGACAAAGGTGGCGAAACGATTACCCGCAGGCTCAGCCAGGACCGCTTCTATAAAGGCACCAGTGGTGAAACTGTATCCATGCAGGGACGCAGCCTGCTACTTGTCCGCAATGTGGGACACCTGATGACTACCGATGCGGTGCTCGACAGGGATGGTAATGAAATTCCTGAGGGCATTCTCGATGCTATGGTCACTACCCTGTGCGGGAAACATGATTTATTGAGGAACAGTCCGGTTCGAAATAGCCGTAATGGCAATATCTATATCGTCAAACCGAAAATGCATGGTCCTGAAGAAGCTGCTTTCACTAACGACCTGTTTAATGCCGTGGAAGATGCTCTGGAACTTAAGCGCAACACCATCAAGGTAGGCGTGATGGATGAAGAACGCCGCACCAGTGTCAACCTGAAAGAATGTATCAGAGCTGTTCAGGAAAGAATCTTTTTTATCAATACCGGCTTTCTTGATCGTACCGGTGATGAAATTCATACCAGCATGCATGCGGGGCCTTTCCTGCCCAAGGATGCTGTCAAAGGACAGCCCTGGATAGACGCCTATGAAAATTCCAATGTTGATAAAGGCATTGAATGCGGTTTCATTGGCAAGGCACAGATTGGCAAGGGTATGTGGGCAAAGCCGGACCAGATGGCTGACATGATGATGCAAAAAGTTGCCCACCCCAATGTCGGTGCCAGCTGCGCCTGGGTTCCTTCTCCCACTGCAGCGACCCTGCATGCCATTCATTACCACCAGATTAATGTAACTGCGACCCAGCGCCGCCTGGCTTCCAGAACCAAAGCCAATGTCGATGACATTCTTACTATTCCACTGATGACTGAAAACAATCTTACTGCAGAAGATATTCAGAAGGAGCTGGACAATAACGCCCAGGGAATACTGGGCTATGTGGTGCGCTGGATTGATAATGGCGTCGGCTGCTCAAAAGTGCCAGACATAAACAATGTCGGCCTGATGGAAGACCGTGCCACGTGTCGCATTTCAAGTCAGCATATTGCCAACTGGCTTTGCCATGACATTTGTTCTGAAGAGCAAGTGATGGAATCGATGAAAAGAATGGCCAGGATCGTGGACAAACAGAATGCGGGTGATTCTCTTTATCACAATATGGCACCCGGTTTTGATGGTATTGCCTTTCAGGCTGCCTGTGATCTGGTGATCAGAGGGATGGAGCAACCAAATGGTTATACCGAACCGGTATTACATGGGCGCCGCAAAGAACTAAAAAGCAGTACTTGAGACACCAACACAGAGGAAGAAAAGGCGTGAATAAGAATTACAAGACAGCACTGACAGCACTTTTACTCTTTCTCACGAGCCTTTCACTTAATGCCCAACTGCCTGCGCCCAATGCATTCGAAGTAAGTACCGGTCACACCCATTTAATCGTCCCTAACGTTGCCAAACACCGGGAAATCTGTAAGCTGCTGGGCGCCCAGGAACGTTCTTCCGGGCGCATCGAGGCCTTGATGTTTCCCGGCATGTTCATTTTGTTGCGTGAAGGAGAACCCGCCCAGCCTTCAATTGCCACTACCGCCAATCACATGGGCTTTATGGTGAACGACTACAACCTTTACAAAGCAAAGCTGGTAGCCGTAGATGCCAGTTTTTTCTATGACGATGGTGAGGGGTTAATTCTTGCTGATCTACCTGATGGTGTCAGAGTAGAAATCGCCCTGGATGAAAGCCAACAGGATCCTATTATTTATCACCATACCCATCTGGTCGCAGAAAATGGCGAAGAACTGCGCCAATGGTACCTTGACGTGTTCGGCGCCGAAGTCGGTGAAAGAAGAGGTCTGCCATCAGCATTGATTCCCGGCGGCCAGGTTGATTTTCTTCCCCTGCAAGGCGACCTTCCCCTTCCCACTCAAGGCACCGCCATCGATCATATCGGCTTTGAAGTGGCTAGCCTGGATGCGTTTGCAACAAGAATGGCAGATCTGGGCATTACCTTCGACCGGGAACCGGCTTGCATTGATGAGATAAAATTATGCATTGCCTTTATTACCGACCCAACTGGCACTTATATTGAATTGACTCAGGGCCTGGCCATTATTAAATAGGGGACAGTGACTTTTTCTTTAAAAAAGTCACTGTCCCCTTTTGTAAAATTCATATTTCCAACTATCCTGATAGGATTAAAGTTACCGGCTGAACAAGGATTGTTGAATGCCAAGAATTGCCCGGGTAGTCCTACCCAACTTCCCCCACCACGTTACTCAACGTGGCAACCGACGTCAGAACGTCTTCTTTAGCGATAACGACTATAAAGCCTATATATCTATAGTCTCCAAAGCACTGACCAAAACCGGCACACAAATCTGGGCCTACTGCCTGATGCCTAATCATGTGCATTTGATAGCGGTACCTACTGCAACTGATGGTCTAAGCCAGGTATTCAGGGAAGCCCATGTCCGCTATACCCGCATGATCAATAAACGTGAAAACTGGCAGGGGCATTTATGGCAGGAGCGATTTCATTCCTTTGCCATGGATGAAAGACATTTGATCGCGGCAGTCCGCTATGTTGAATTGAACCCTGTCCGCGCGGGACTGTGTTCCAGTTCTGACGAATGGCGCTGGTCAAGTGTCCATGCACATTTGAATAAGAAAGATGACAAGCTAGTCACCGTCAAACCAATGCTCGACCTGATTCAAGGGGATTGGAAAACTTACCTGGACTATACAGACCTGGATGAAGAAATTCGGCAAATCCGCAAACACAACAGCACCGGGCGCCCTCTAAGGGGACAGTGACTTTTTCATAGAAAAAGTCACTGTCCCCAAAATACCACCTATTTTTGCAACGAAAAAACAAACAGACTATTGCCATTACCATTTTCAATATTGAGCTTTACCGGCCCCATGGAACCAGTGTTCAATCCAGGATGAGACAGGTTATTACCGGTGATCACTGCCACATATTGTTTGCCATCTACCGCATAGGTGATATTGCTGGTGGAGACCGGTGCATTCAAAATTGTCTCCCAGAGCACTTCTCCGGTATCCAGATCCTGCGCCCTGAAGCGACGATTAATATCTCCCCAGAACAATAAATCTCCTCCTGTGGTAAGCACTGATGAGGTTGTTGGCACAGGTCCGGTAACCCAGTAGCTAATTTCACCGGTTTCCATATTCACCTTTGCCATGCCATTGAGCTCATCTGGCGGAACCCCGGGAGCAGACATTCCAATTCTGCTTTGCGGTGTAGCGGGCATGGACTCCCTCGCCGGCATGGCAGACGTCATATTCAGGCAGTTCTTGATATAGGGCACATACATGGAATTACGCTGCGCATCATAGGACGCAGGCCAGTAGGAACGCGTATTAAAATAGCAAATAAGGCGGTGGGCACCGGGCTGATCGAGAATCAGGTCACGATTAATCATGGTGGCGCCAGTATTTACATCAATATCTTCAATGAGGAAGTTTTCCGTGTCTTCCGGAAATGGCATTGCCCACAGGAACTCCCCTGTATGCTTGTCCAGTACCCAGAGACCACCGCCCTCACCCACATTTACGATGACATCCCTTTCTTCGCCAAGCACATCAGGATTGATCCACTTCACATGCTCAGGATCGGGATTGACCCTGGTTCGAAAGATTATCCGCTCCTGGTTCATATCCTCATCCCAGTCATCCCCTGGTAAATGCTGGTAATACCAGTTGAGGGCGCCAGTATCAGGATCTATAGCCAGAGTGGAATTGCTGTATAAATTTGCCGGTGCCGAATAGGACACCGCACCAGGATTGCCGTCATGTCGCTCGTAACGCGTATAGGGCGAAGGATTAGCGACACTCCAATAGATCAGGCCGGTTTCAGCATCATAGCCACCGGGTAAGCCCCAGGTAGATGCGCGCCTTTCGTTAAGAGGAACACCTGCCCAGGTATCAAATCCAGGCATTTCATCGGGCGCCTGGGCGGTAAAGAATTTCCACTCCAGTTCCCCGGTGCGCGCATTATGTGCAGAGATAAAACAGCTGGCACGATCACGACAGGTTCCCCCTGCCAATACCTTGCCTTCAATGACAATAGTGCCCGAAGTAATATCGCGCCCATCAGGTTCACTGCGCCAGCGTTGCTGTCCATTGACCGCATCAATGGCAATCACCGAGCCATCAGAGGCGCCGAAATACACCATGTCTTCGAATATCGACATGGTCTTGGACCGCCCTGGGCGCTCCAGTTCCGGTACATGCCGCCAGATCAAATCACCAGTGGTAGCATCCAGAGCAGCGATGCTGCCATCAGGCATGGTCAGATACATAATGCCGTCGTAAACCGTAGGAATGGTTTCTGTTATGCCATCAGGCAAGCCCAGAGACCAGGCCAGACCAAGCTGACCAACATTGTCCCGATCAATATCATCAAGGGGG
>Ga0257114_1003286_pt1 | contig 10310 bp, 4 predicted proteins | sample SI112_10mmetaG_FD_190149 | JGI IMG/M metagenome (GOLD analysis project Ga0257114, IMG submission 190149) | Marine microbial communities from Saanich Inlet, British Columbia, Canada - SI112_10m | ecosystem: Environmental > Aquatic > Marine > Inlet | place: Canada: British Columbia | collected... | reverse complement strand
GGAACGACGCCGCGCAGCTCAAGAAAACCCTCAAGTTGGCGCAAAAAGGGCTCGTTGCGCTCGTAGCGAGTGTCCTCAAGCGTGTCATTCATGGTAGTGTGCGCCTCGCGCGTCACCTCGACCGCACCCGGACACTCGCTCCAACCGTCCCACGTGTCCGGGTCGAACAGTTTTGACATCTCTTCGCCGTGAATTTGCGCTAGAGCGGCGAGGACCTCGCCAATTGTGTTCAGGCCCATGTTCCGCTGGCCTATGCCGTCTGCGAGCTGGTCGCCAAGGCGTCTGAAGTACGCGTCCCGCACGCCCTCGGCGTCGCGTTCGGCGACCGGCGGGAGCGCCTCTATGCGAAGCGCCTCGACCGCGCGCGTCGCCGGCGAGCCCTCTATCGATGAATCGTCGTCGTCCGCGCTCTCCTCCGTCCGCGCATCACCGGGAGTCGACGCGTCTCCTTCCGTCGTCGCGCCGTCGTCGAAATCTAGACGCTGTCGCTGATGCGGCGGACGCGCGTCATCTTCCGCGTGCGCGTCGCGCGGGCGCGCGGCGGGCGTCCGCAGCGCCGGCCCGGGAGTCCCGCCGACGAGCGCTTTGTCGTTCGAAGGTCGCATCGCCGGCGTTTCGCGCGCCTCGTCGACGACGCGGGTGCGATGTGCCGCGGCGTTGAGAGCAACCGTCGTGGCGCGTCGTCCTCGGTAATAAAAAGCAAAAAGGTTCTTTATCCAATACGCTTGCTCTCAGCGAGAGTCGAACTCGCGATCTTCCCCTTACGAAGGGGACGCCTTAACCACTGGGCCATGAAAGCCGCCGCCGATCGCCGAAAATCGACGATCGCACATCCGCGTCTTACGCGCCCGTATACGGTCGCACACGAGGTAAATTGTCGATAAATCTCCAGCCGAGCGTCCCCGCTCGCGCGATCGCGCCGAGTTACGGGTTCTATCGATCGCGCGCGGGGGATCGAATGCATCGATCGTCGGCGCGCCGCAGAGCGCCGCGACTCGACCGCGCGACTCGACCGCGCGACTCGACCGCGCGACGTATATTCGCGCGTCGGGTTCGCCGTCGACGGACTCGACGATCGAGGACGCGCATCGTCGCGCCCGACGCGCGTCCAACGCGAATTCATCGACCGCGCGACGCGCGTACTGTTGACGGACGACGAATCGAATCGAATCGCGATGTCGCGCGACGCGATGAACGACGACGCGCCGATCGCGGACGTCGGGACGACGCGGCGAAACGCGGCGAAAACGATCGAAGAGGCGATGGCGAGCTCGACGATCGCGCGGTTGGCGTGGAGCGGGTGGACGCACGTGACGAGACGACGAAGGGAGACGAACGCGCGCGCGACGGCGCTGTGGCGGGATCGGTCGCGACGAACGAGCGCGCGAACGCTGATCGCGTGGGCGCGAATCACGAAGTTTAACGCGAAACGACGGGAGATGACGCTGGAGCGATCGAGGGCGCAGCGGGAACACGCGAAAAAGTTGAGGACGCTGAGGGAGTGGAAGGCGAGCGTGCGACGGACGAGGGAGGCGAGACGCGACGTGATTCACAAGTATTTGGTGTGGCGGGCGAAGAAGTTCTTGAGGCATTGGCGACAGGCGACGGAGGAGAGCGTGGAGGCGCGAGGGGGACGGAAGCGCGCGGTGGAACCCGCGGCGGCGGCGGAGCCGAGCGCGGCGCCGACCAAGGCGGCGGCGGTTCGCCGCAGGGAACGACACGCCGCCGTGAGCGTGGGCGACATGAAGAGCAGATTGTGGACCAAGGCTGACCCCGCGGCGGTGCCGATGCCGGTGTCACACGTCGTGGAAGAGATTGAAGCCGCGGTGATGGTCGAACGAACGACGTCGGGGACGTCGACGACGTCCACGACGACGACGTCCGCGCCTCAAACGCAGCGCGCGCAAGTTCGACGACGGAAAGTCGTCGTGCGCGAGTCCGGAGAAAATGAAGCGGAGGAAACGGTAGTCGTGACGAAGAAGAGTGCCGATGCGAAGAAGATGACGAAGACGAAGACGACGAAGCTGGTGGACGCCACGACGATGACGCCGGTTGCGAGCGCGGTCTCGCAGCCGTCGCCGCGAACGTCATCGTCATCGTCGCAGCACATGTCGACCATCATTATAGTCGTCGTACTGTTGGCGATTTTCGGCGCCATCGCGCTCGCGTCCATCTTGACTGGCGTCTCGCCTTCCTTTGTCGGCGCCGGGGCGACCTCCGTCGTGCGCCAGCATCTCTCCGAGGCGCAACGAAACGTGACGATTTTAGCGCGTGCGTCGGCGATGCAGCGAAGAGAATTAGAGGCGTGTCGTACGTTCGGTGGCGGCGTGCCCGACGCGAGTCAAAACGCCGCAATCGCTTCCGCAGAGGCCAAGGTTTCAGATTCCGTCGTCCAAGTTGCCGATTTAGAGGTGAAACTCACCAAGGCTAAAGCCGACGTCGCCGCGGCGCAGAGCGCACAAAAGTTAGCCGAAGACCGATTTAATCGCTTAGGTTCGTCAGCGATGACTGTGGCGCAGTTACAAGAGTCGTTACAAAAGATGACGACGCGAGCGACGTATTGCGAGTCCACGTCGGCGCAAGCGTTGAAGCTCAAAGCCGCCAAAGACATCGCGACGGCGCGCGCCGAGAGTGCGGAGAAAGACGCCGCGGATACGAAGTCGAAGTTGACCAAGACTAAGACGCACTTGTTGGCGGCGCAGCGCTCGTTGACGCAAACCGTGGATGTGGCGAATGAGTGCAGGTACCAAATCGGGAAGCCCGCGTACGTGCCGTCGTATCACTCCAACTCGTCCCTGCTCCGCGTCATTGCGGACATGTTCCCCGCGTTTTCGTGGTTCTTTTCATCCTCGGCGTTGTTGTTTTACGTTGTGTGCTCGTATGCGTACTATTTGCGCGCGATGGTGGCATCATTAGTTGGTGAAAGAGATACGCTCGTCGGTGAATTGGCGAAAATTCGCACGCGAGGCGTGGCGCCAAACCGGCCGCATCTCGAGCACACCAGGGTGATGCACGAGCATAGCGCGGAAAGTAGCGGTGCTGACGATGATTCGCCATCAGTCGGTAAGACGTCGTCGTTCGATCGGAAGCGTTCCCGCAGTGTGAGCGACATCGGAAAAGATGGCGCGGAGACGTCGCAAAAGAAGACCGCGACGGCGAGCGACGTCAAGGATAACGACGAAGAGAACGAGTCCGCAGCGACGGGAGTGGAGGAAGTCACAAGCGCTGAAGATTTGAGCAAGGAGCAAACAGAGCGCGCGCACAAACTCATCGAAAGGTGGGCTGAGAAGTCAGCCGACGACGAGATTACGGGCGAACTCGATCGCATCCGTCGACTCGTCGAATTGGAAGACGAGCGCGAGCGATTAGAGGAGGAGTCGCAGCTCGAGCGGCTTAAGCGCCAGATTGAGTTATCTGCAAATGATACGCCGTGGCTTTAACAACAACAATGTGTAACAAAGAATCACTAATAAATAAAATATACTAGGCACGAATGAATGAATCTCTGGACGGTTCGACGATCGCCGGAAGTCGCAGCGTCTCATCCTCCATGTGTCGAAGCTTGACTTCGAGCTCTAAAAATCCATTCACGCGCGCCAACTCGCTCGGCGCTTGGTTTCTATCATCCGGTATGATGAATTTTGCCCGTTTTGTCGATTCAATCTTCGATTCAAGCAAGTAATCGATCACACTTTCGTGGCCGTAAATCGCGCACTTGTGCAACGCCGAGTGGCCGTTGACGTTGACGACAGAAAAGTCCACCTTCAGATCCTCGACGAGCCATTTCACCATGCTCAGCGCATCGTCTTGATTGGTTTCTGTGGTACACGCCCATAACACGGCGTTGCACCCCCATCTGTTCGTCGTCCCGCAATCAAAGCCAGGCGTGGACGCGAACCATTCCGCTACGTTTCGATGATTCTTCCAAATCGCCAAATGAAAAGGAAAGTCACCGTCATACGACGCCACCCCTGGTTTCGCGCCTCGACTCACCAGCCACTGACACGCTTCGAGTTCGCCGTTACGAGCGGCCCAGTGCAAGGGCACTCGACCGTCTTTGCGGCCGGTGTGATTGGGATCGACTCCGCATTCGTCGACGAGAAATTCGCACGCCTCCACGTGACCGCCGCCCGCGGCCCACATCAGAGCGCTGCTCCCGAAGGCATCCTTCTCCGTTACTGGATCCCAGCCATCTTCTACGATCGCTCGACGCATGCCGAGCAAATCTCCACGTGACGCGGCCGACATTCCAGGCGAAAGCTCTTTGCGGTTGCCACCCGTGCGCCACGCCTTGGGTTTCCCCGCGCCTGAGCCGCGCCACGCGCTGGATTCAGTCTCTGTGTTCTCGCACGACATCGCGCGCTGCGCTGCGGAAGCGCAATCGGGACTATCGCCTCCAGATTCCCAATGTTGCCGCAGGCCACCGCCGTGCACGGCGTAGTACTTCAAACAACCTTCGCATTGCTTCAACCCGAGCGACGTCAGCGCCTCGTCGTGCTTCTTCGTCGTGAGCAACACTTTACCATCAGACGTGGGTCTGGCGGAGATGAAATAATCATCTTCGGTATCATCAACGATAGCATCGACGGTATCTTCGCGATTTCGGGCCGCTTGTCGTTCATTGATGACGTCTGCGATTTGACGAGCGAATCTCGCCTCTTCGCCGTTGACGACTCTCGCCACGCCTCTCGCGGCCAGTAATCGAATGGGCGCACTGCTCGCGTAATTGTTCGCGGGACGGCGCCCATTGACGCTCACTCGACATTTCCCGACAATTTCACGCTCAGCAGTCGTGAGTGGAGGCTGATTAGAACGCGATAACGCCAAAGCTACGGCGTCGGCGACGCTCTCGCTCAACGCGCCGCACAGAGCCGACGAGGCAAAAGACGCCAAAGACGCGTTTGTCGCATCGCTTGCCGTGGATCCAGTTTCCGAGCCGCGATCGTCCTCGGACGCCGTCGTGGCGTACTTTTTCTTCACCGCGTACGGTTTCACGACTTCTGCGGCGCCGAGTTCGTTGACAACCTGTCGCACCGCCGGTTCTAGATCGTCGCACATCGAAGCCGCGATGCCTCGCTCGTTCAGCGTGTCGAGCACGAGCTTGATTTTTTTCGGATCGATCCCAGCAAACTCTGGGATGCGTTCGGTGAGTATGCTAGGACTATGAAACGTTTCACACGCTTCTCGACTGGCGCGCACTTTCACGAACGCTCGAGCTACCATCTCGCGGTAGAAGCACGCCAACGCGGTCTGAGGCGGCGCCTTGCGTAACCATTTTGACAGTGCCCACGCATCGAAAAGCGCCGTGTTCGCGCCTTGACCTTTAAACGGCGACATTGGGTGCGCGGCGTCGCCTATGCAAATCACTCGAGAGCTCGAGCTACGCATGACCAAGTGCGGCGTCTCCTTCGCTCGCGCCTTGCTCGTCGGCGGCTCCTCTCGGTCGTACAGCGGCCCCGCCCAGGCGTCTTCCCACTCCGTGTTGTCGAACATCGCGCTCACCGGATCGTGCCATCCTTTGGTGTGCTCTAAAACGAACGCCTTGACGTCTTCGCGAGGCGCGTTCGCCAATCCGCGCGCCTCCTCCTCGTCCACGCGCACGCTCAGTTGCCACATGCTTCGCGGCGGCGTGCCCTTAGCTTCGTTCGCCGCCTCGAAGGGCATCGTGAACATCCTCGACCGCCCGTCGACGGTATAAAACCCTTGCCCGCGCAACAACGCGTCGTCTAAATCCGTAAATCCCGTCACGAGCGCGACGCCGAGGTAGCGCAGCTCCCCAGACTTCAAATCCGCGCCCGCGCCGGGCGCTCGCCGCGTTCCCGATCGCACGCCATCCGCCGCGACCAATATCGCGCCCTCGATCTTCTCCCCGGTGTCCAGCGTCACCGTCACCTTTTCGTCGTCCTCCGCGTAATCCACCACTCGCGTCCCCCACCGAATCCACGCCTCGGGAATCTTCTCCAACAAAATCTTCCGCACCGCGTCGCGAGGCACGCGCAGATTCATCGGTCGCTTCCCCATCGCGCCCCCCGCGCTCGACCCGTCCCCTTTCCCCCCCGCCGTCGCCGCGAACGCGTTTCCGTAGTACCCCAGCACGCGTCCGCTCGCCGCAAACGTCCAGTGCGCGCTCGACGCGCACGACCGCGCTCGCAGCGCCTCTCCCACGCCCAGCCCCGCGAGCGCGGCGTTCGTTTCGCTCAGCGTCACCCCGTACCCTTGCCTTCGCGCCTCCCTCGAGCCGTCGCGCTCGAGCACGACGCACGTCGGCGCGTCCGCCGCGCCGCGCGTCCCGTCCCTCGCCCTCGCGAGCGACGACGCGAGCGCGAGCCCGGCGACGCCGCCGCCGACGACGACGACGACGTCGTCCGCCGTCAGTCGCGCGCGCGATTCCGCGCGCATCGCGCTCGCGTCGCGCGTCGCGACGTCGCGCGATTCGCGCGCGGTCGCGCCGCCGCGTCATCGATCGCGATCGACAGAGTCGTCGTCGCGTCGAACCTCGCGTCGAGGTTCGACGCGATCGCGCGATCGATCGATCGCGATCGGGTCCTCGCTCGCCGCGCCGTCGCGCGACATCGCGACGCGCGTCGCGACGCCGCGAGTCATGCCGACGCGCGGCGCGATCGCGCGCGACGGCGCGGCGAGCGAGGACCCGCGCGCGGTGTCGTGGGCGCGACACCTCGTCGACGGCATACGCGGGTACTTTGCCGAGGTGGATCCGCTGAGCGCGGACCGCGCGAGCGCGGACGTCGACGACGAGGGCGGCGGACTCCTGGGGGCGTGCGAACGGGGGGACGCGGACGCGGCGAAGGAGATGCTGAGAGATGGGAACGAGTGCGTCAGGTGGTTGATGTTCGGGGAGCGGAGGAACACGCGCGATACGGCGGTGCACGGTGCGGAGGCGAGGCGACGCGACGCGAAGACTCGAAGAGCGAAGACGCGAAGACGCGGCGAGGGCGCGGTGAGGGGGCGTGAAGGGTGAGATGCGCGAGACTGACGCGTGCGCGCGCGCGGTGAACAGTGGCGGCGGCGAACGGGGACGTGGAGATGCTGGACGCGCTGTTGGACGGGTTGCGCTTCGTCGCGCGGTTGGTGATGTTTCACGACGAACAGTTTAATTTCATGGGGCCGTTTCGCGAAATAGCGAGGCGAGACGGTGCGTCGAGTGAGTTTCAGCGATGCGACGAGGAGCAGGTGCTGCGGGCGTTCTTATCGGCGCCGAATGATGCGCTCAACTCGCCCTTGCACGCGGCGTGCGCGACGGGGTCGCCGAAATCGGTGCGATGGCTGTTAAAGCACGGTGCCGATCAGCACGTGTTGAATCTTCTCGGTAAAGATCCGGTGAACTTACTGATCTCGACTTGCGACGCGCGAGAGCGCGCGGTGGCGGCCGTCGATGACGCGACGTTGAAAGTTTTGGACAAGGATTTCGAACGCGACAAGGATTTGGGGGCGTACACCTCGGGAAAAGAGTGCATGGAAATATTGTTGGAGGATGGACGGTTCACGAAGAATGGATTTGTGTCGGATTGTAATGCGTGCTTTCCGTTATACCACGCCGCTCGAGCTGGTACGCTGGACGTGGTCAAGCTTTTGTTAAAGCACGGCGCCAGTCCGTTTGACAGAATTTCATTCGAGATGGAACGAAAGGCTAAGGAGTGGGACGATGCCTGTTCGAAGGGCGGTTCTCGCGGCGGAAAGAAGCTCAATCCGTTCAGGACGCCTTCGTCGCGTTCGAAACGGACGATCGATACGGCGAGCGACGTGGCAAAGTCGCGCGGCCACACTGCGATTGTCGATTTGCTCGATAGCGCGATGGAGGCGCAAACGATGTCGACCTTTGACAAGTCTCTGGCGTTGTTTGACGACGAGCCGAAGAAAAAGAAGAAGAAACAGAAAAAGCTCACTGGAAGTCAGAGGAAAAAGCTTGCGATGGAAGAAGGAGCCGAGGAAGCCCAAGAAGGGTCAGAGTCGGAACCGGAGAAGGAGGACAAGCCGGACAATGTGAAGGAACCGGAACCGGAGCCGGCGCCGGAACCGAAGCCGGAACCGGAACCGGAACCGAAGCCGGAACCGGAACCGAAGCCGGAACCGGAACCGGAACCGAAGCCAGAACCGGAACCGAAGCCGGAACCGGAACCGGAGCCGGAGCCGGAATCGGCCACTCCTAGCAAAATGGCGAAAGATGATAACAGCGAGAGTCCACCGTCGGTGCTCGACGGACGCGAAGCTTCGGACGAGACTTCGACGGGCACGACTCAAACGGCGCTTGATTTGGCTGATGAAATCATTCCTCGACAGCTGGTGGATTATGCCGTGGAGCATAGTCCGTTTGCGAGCGCAAAGGAAGACGTTGAAGACGAGGACACACCTTCAGCCGCCACCGTTTTGCGACGCAAACGCAGCGGGAGAACGAAGGCGGAGACAAAACCGAAGGATGATATGCCCGAAAGAAATGCGCGAAAGCGGCAAGTCGACGCGGATAAAGCATCCGCGCAACCTGGATCAATACTGGATCGAAATGGCGCTCATAGTCAATCCACGGCGCCCGCGGCGCCCATAGAGCAACATAGTGGTCGCGTCGCCGAGGAAGAAGAGCCCGCTTGGGCGTCCGTGGATGTCCCAAAGCAGCTCATGCAGCATCACGAGATGGTCATGCCGGCGCAGCAGCAATCAGAGCAACAGCGAGAATCCCAGGAAGAACTACACCAGAGTAAGTCGAGATTAAATCAATGGCGAGGCGATGGGTCGATTTGGTCCCACATCCCGCAAGCCGTGCACTCCTCTGTCGGGGCGCCTTCGCCGCCGCCGCGATCAGCCGCCGCGACTATGCCCGATTGGGATCGAGAAATCTTCACCACGGACATAGATGCGGACTGGGATGCCTTAGGTTGGGTCGCTCGCGCGTCGAGACGAATGGAAGCCGTGCATCTCGAGGCGTGCGCTTCGGGCGTCGGCTGCGGACACGTTCTCGGCATCGATCTCGAACACTTGAGTTTTGGTCAACTCGACGCCGTGGAGGAAGTTCATCGCGAATTACTCGCGCGCATCACGGACGCGCGCATCGCGCTCGCGCGACGTCAAGAGCGCGCGGCCGTCATCGAAGAGATGACCATAGCCAGCAACAAGAAAGAGTTCACGAAACTCGCCCAATTCGAGCGACGACTTTGAGCGAGCCAACGTCGTCGTCGCGAGACGTAGTAGATAAATCGCGACGCGCGCGCGTCTAGTCCGTTTTATGAAAACAATCTTTTACTCGTGTACTACGCTAGGTCGTCTGCGAATCCGTGCGCGCAAAACTCCCGATATTGAGCGCGCCGACGTGCTGCCAGCGAGTCGCCGTCCACTTCGTCCCGCGCACCACCGGGCACCCGGCGTGTCGCGCGCGCTCGTCGACTTCGCCGTTCAAATGCACGTTGAAGAACAGCAGCGCGTCTCCGCGTCGCGGTTTCACAGCTAAGACGTTCGGGTCTCCCCTCAACGCGCGTTCGCACGCGTTTCCTTGCGTCACTCCGCTCTTCTCCGGCGCCGCCCCCCCCAGCGGCGTCCCTCGCGGAAACACCGTCTCCCCCCCCTCCTCGACGTCGCTTAGATACATCAACACCGTCGCCGCGCGCTGTCCACCATTCTTCACGTTCACTTCATCGTGAAAGTAATCATCGTGCGCCGCGTACTCCTGCCCCGCCTCGTACCGCATCACCTGCGTCGTCTCGCCTCGATTTCTCGGCAGCATCGTCCACGCCGCGACCCGTCGTTCGATGTTCGCCATCACCTCCGAATCCTCCCCGCTCACCCACCCCCCGCTCGACGTTCTCTCATCGCTCGTCTTCGACGTTCCGTCCGCCTCGTTCACCACCTCGCTCCGTCGCATCGTCCGCCGCGCCGCCGCGATCGTCGCCTCCGCCTCCTCGCGCGTCAGGAAATTTCTGTACACGTACGCCCGCGGCGACTCCGAGATTCGCTCGATCCACTGCCGCGCGTCCGCGCCGTCGCCGCGCAGTCCGACGCGCGATCGCGCGTCCGAGGCGTACGCGACGTGCTCCTCGGCGCGCAATCGCGCGTCGTCGTCGTCCAATCGTTCGTCGCGCGCGTCTCTCGGCAGGCGCGCGCGATCGGCGGTCGCGCGACGCGGCGCGGCCGACGTCGCGAGCGCGAGGAGCGCGAGCACCGCGACGCGCGACGCGACGCCGCGAGGCATCGCGCGCGCGCGACGCGCGATCCGACCGCGGCGCGCTCTCACGCATTCGAGGGCGATTCGGCCCATCAGTATCCGTTTGTCCGAATGGTCTCTATGCGCATACAGTGCGCTGATG
>Ga0257114_1003282_pt1 | contig 10319 bp, 14 predicted proteins | sample SI112_10mmetaG_FD_190149 | JGI IMG/M metagenome (GOLD analysis project Ga0257114, IMG submission 190149) | Marine microbial communities from Saanich Inlet, British Columbia, Canada - SI112_10m | ecosystem: Environmental > Aquatic > Marine > Inlet | place: Canada: British Columbia | collected... | reverse complement strand
ACTATGTTAAAAGATTGAACAATCTAGCTTCATCTTTTTATTTGATATTAGCAAAAAGCCTCGGGAAATACAGGCATATTACCCTCATTTTTTACAAATATCAAATAAAAATATTTTGCTATATTGTGCATTCTTAAATGGGAAATGGTATAATATTAAACTAATTTTATATTCTTATTAATAATTAAAAAAATTGTCATAAATGAATTTTTATTGGTGAAATCAATTCTTGGGTCAGATTATAGCGATATTGCAAGAACATATCAATAATATTGAATCAGTAGCACAAAGTGCTGTAATTCCAAACCCAAAACTAAGATTAATTAATCAATTACAACAACAACCAAAGCCAAAAGCTGTTCCCCTAACACATGCTCTTGGTGGTGGATAATTCTCAAGAATATTTATGTATCTTCAAACATATCCTTAATTTTTTCTATTACTCTTTTACCTTCACTTTCACTTTCAGCTTGTAATCTGGCCTTAATATCGCTTTTAGCATTTTTATTAGCATCTAAAAGGGCTTTTTTAATTTGATTTTCATCCAATTCATTACCCCAATTAATTTCAATGGTTTTTTCTTGATTAGATTCTTTTTCAAAGGCTGAAATCACTAATAAACCATCAGCATCAATTGTAAAATCTACCCTTACTTTGATTTGACCAGATTCTTTTTTTGGTAAATTTTTAATCTCAAATTTCGCAAGTGAGATAGAATCTTTGACTAGTTCTCTTTCACCTTGGATAATGTGAAATTTAATGCCAGTTTGGCCATCGGCATAGGTTGTAAATTCTTTAGATTTAGAAATTGGAATTGGGCTATTGCGATGGATTATTTTTTCAACAATTCCTCCCATAGTTTCTAATCCAATTGATAATGGCACAACATCTAGAAGTAGATTTTTTGAACCAAAACTAAGTGAATGAGCTTGAATAGCAGCTCCAATTGCTACAATTTCATCGGGATTAAGATTAGTGAATATTTTATTTTTAGGAAAAATTCCAGATAATTTTTGAGAAATTAAAGGTAATTTTGTTGAACCGCCAACCAAAATTATGCCATCAATTGAGCCCTTTGTTAATTTTAATTCATCTATGAGATTTGTAGTTAAATTTAAGCTTTTATTGATTAATTTTTCTGATAATTGCGAAAATTCAGTAATATTTAAAGAAAATTTCTGTTTTTTACCATAAATTTCAATAATTTCAGTGATATTTTCTGATATTAAGAATTTTTCTTTAATTTTTTTAGCAATTCCAATGATTTTTAATTTTTCTTCCTGATCGAAATTTGTTAATTTTAGATTTGATATTATTTTGTCAGAGATTATTTTATCAAAATCATCACCACCAAGATCACTATCTCCGCCAACTCCTAAAACCCTAAAAATGCCATTGGTTAATTTTAGGATTGAAATATCAAAAGTACCTCCACCCAAATCATAGATCAGATAAGTACCTTTAGAGTTATTATCCAAACCATAGGCTAGGGCGGCTGCTGTTGGTTCATTAAGTAATCTTAAAACATTAAGATTGGCAATTTTTGCCGCTTTTTTAGTTTCGGCTTTGGATTTTTCATTAAAATAGGCTGGAACAGTAATAACAACATTTTTAATTTCGTCCTGAAAGTGATTTTCGGCAATTTTTTTTAGCCTAGAAATGATTTTTGCTGCAATTTCGGTTGCTGTAAAATTTTGATCACCAAATTTAACTTTTACTAAATTATCCTCTTCTAAAATTGCAAAAGGTAATTGCTCTTTATTTAAAATTTCATCAAAATTTTTGCCAATAATTCTTTTGATAGAAGAAATTAGATCTTTACCATTTTTAGCTTCATTACCAATAAGAATATCGCCATTTTGATCAAGAGAAATTTTTGATGGAATGATTTTATTGCCATTTTCATCGGGGATAATTTTAATATTTCCATTTTTATCACAATAGGAAATCAGGGAATTACTAGTGCCAAAATCAATGCCAATAGCTTTTTTTATCTCTTCTTGTTCTATTTCTTCTGTTGGATCACTAATTTGCAATAGGGCCATTATCTTTTGGAGGATTTAATATTAATAATTTCAACAATTAGAGCAAAAAATAATGAGAAATATAAATAATTTTTACTTATATGAATAGAAATACCATCTAAAACTAAAATAACCCCAATCATAAAAATAAAGGCCAATGCCAAAATTTTGAGGCTTGGATATTGATCAATAAAATGAGAGATTTTGCCAGATAAAAATAGCATGGCCGCCATAGAAATGATAACAGCAATGACAATAATCCAAATTTGATCAGTGATGCCAATTGCAGTAATGATAGAATCAAAAGAAAAGACCAGATCTATCATCATAATTTGGGTTATAGCACCTGACATTGTTGATTTTATTGCAAATTCTATATCTTGTTTTTGATTATGTTTTAAATCCGAGATAATTTCAGAACAGGAGCTGTAAATTAAGAATAGGCCGCCAAAAAATAAAATTAGGCTTTTATAGGAAAAATCAATTGCAAAAATTGTAAAAGCGGGCTGTGTTAGTGACATGACCCATCCTAAGGCAAAAAGCATGGCACAACGCATTATTAAAGCTAGTGAAATACCAAAATATCTGGCTTTTTTGCGTAATTTTTTTGGTAATTTTTGAACAGCAATAGAAATAAAGATAATATTATCGATTCCTAGGATAACTTCAAGGAATGTTAAAGTAACTAAGATTAGTAATGTTTCAAATCCAAATATTTCCATATTTATTGAGTTAGTTTTTCATAGGTTCCTTAAAATTAATCATATCATGGTTATTCTCGATAATATCGGCCAATTCTAATTGAATCAAGATAATATTTGCAATATTGGTTGGGATTTCTGTGATGGATAATAATTCTTCTAATGCTACTGGGCTATGGCTTAAATTTTGTAAAATTTCTTTTTTGGCAGAATCTAATTCATTTTCTTCAGGAATTTTTGGTGCAAAACCATTAAATTCCTTATCTTCACTATCTAGAAAATCTATTAGATCTTTATTATTGGTTAAATTATTAATTTCTTGCATTACATCTTCAGCATTTTCTATTAATTTGGCACCATCCTTAATTAGACGGTTTGAGCCATGGCAGCGATAATCAAAGGGTGATCCAGGAACTGCCATAATTTCTCTATTTTGTTCAATAGCATAGCGGGCAGTTATTAATGTTCCTGATCTCATTCCTGCTTCTACAACAATTAAACCTAGTGAAATGCCAGAAATAATACGATTTCTTTTGGGAAAATTTATTGATTTAGGTATAGTGCCAAAAGCATTTTCAGAAATTATCAAACCATTTTCTAAAATTTGATGATAAAGATTTTTATTTTCCGAAGGGTAAATATTATCAATTCCTCCAGCTAAAACAGCAATTGTGCCTTTTTTTAATGCTCCTTGATGGGCATAGCTATCTATTCCTCGAGCCATACCAGATGAAATTATAATATTATAATTTCCCAAATCATTAGCAATCTTATAAGCAAATTTTTTACCATTTAATGAAGCATTTCTTGGTCCAGCAATTGCTAAAATTGAATTATTAAAAATATCTATATTACCTTTACAAGTGATTAAAGCTGGAGGATCATAAATTTCTCTTAGTAATTTTGGATAATTTTCATCACAAAATGGAATAATTTGTGCACCATTTTTTTGAGTTATTAAAATTTCCTTTTCAGCCAATTCTGCTGCTAAGGCTTCTACTGGTTTTTTTGCTCCTCCTCTTCTGGCAAAATGTGGCACATTATTTATTGCTTCTTCTAAGGAATTGAAAAGTGATAATATTTTGAAAAAGGTTTTTGGTCCAATATTATGTGTTCTAGCTAATCTCAGCCAATTTATTTGATCTTTTTCGCTTAATTTTTGGATTTTATTATAATTCATTAATCGTAAACTCTATTATTTTGAATGGGAAAAATTGCTTTTATTAATTCGATAATTTTTTGTCGCAAATTATGATCTTTAACTCGGTTAAAATGACGAACTAATTCTATCAATTCTTTATTTCTAGTATTTTCAATTTCTTTTAATTCCTTTTCTTGACGGCCGATAAAATTATAATAATATTTATCAACTTCATAATCCTTATAAAAATCACTGACTGGTTTTTTAAAAATTTGTGAAAATTCATAAAGGCGGCTAGCACTAATGCGGTTATATCCTGTTTCATATTTTTGGATTTGTTGGCTGGTAACTCCAACTAAAGATCCTAATTCATCCTGTGATACTCCTAGTGATTTTCGGATTTTTTTTAATCTTTTTCCAACATAAATATCAACGGGACTTTCGCATAATTTTTTGATTTTATATTTGGTTTCTCGTGAAAAAATATATTTGAATATTGCTTCTCTTTCAGCATCGCTATAAATTCTTGTAGTGGTCATAATGTGGTGCATTGATGTTAGTAAAAAGTGGTATTAAGTGGCATTATTATAAGCTCTATTTAAATATGAAAATTATTAGCTTATTTTTATGATTTTTCCTTCATTCGAGCTTTTACTGCTAAAAATTTGATATTGGTAATTTTTTAACTCTTTTTTAGCAGTCTCTATTTCAATTTCTAATCTCTTTCCTTTTAAAAGCAAGTAATTAGTTTTGTTTGTTGTTATATTTTTGGATATATTTAGTAATTTCTTTAGTGGGGAAAAGGCTCTGGAGGTAATTAAATCAAATTTTAAATCTTGTATTTCGGTAATATTTTTCTCAATAATTGTAATTTGATTGGGTGATATTTTGCTAGCTTTTTGTAAAAATTGACATTTTTTTGGGGATTTTTCAATTAAATAAGTATTTTTGATACCTAAAATTGATAAAATAATGCCTGGAAAGCCAGCACCAGATCCCAAATCAGCCATTATAATATTTTTATCATCTATAAATTGTAATAATTGCGCTGAATCTAAAATATGTCTGATCCAAATATCCTTAATTGTTGAAGATCCAATTAAATTAAGCTTTTGATTATAATCTAACAAAAAATCAATAAAATTTTCTAGATTGAACATTTCTTCCTTTGTGATATTATGAAATTTGCTAATCTCTGATATTACTTGATTTTTTTGCATTATTTTTAATTTTTTTGAGTTTTTTGTTTATTTTTATAAAAAATTCTTTTAGTTTTTGCAAAATAAATAATTTTTTAAATTCAGATATTCACATGAAAATTTCAACTAAAGTTAAAAAAATACTTTCCTATTATGAAAGTGATTGTCCTGGTACAAAAGCAAATTTAGCTAGGATTTTATCTCATGGTAAATTAGCTGGTACGGGTAAAATGGTTATTTTGCCAGTTGATCAAGGTTTTGAACATGGTCCAGCCAGATCTTTTGCTGTCAATCCTGATGCTTATGATCCTCATTATCATTTTCAATTAGCAATTGATGCTGGTTTAAATGCTTATGCAGCACCTTTAGGTATGATTGAGGCTGGTGCAGATACATTTGCTGGTCAAATTCCTCTAATTTTAAAAGTAAATAGCTCAAATGCTTTATTTAATGGTGATTCTGCCCCTTATCAAGCAATTACTGGCTCTGTTACTGAAGCTGTTAGGCTTGGTTGTAGCGCTATTGGCTTTACTATTTATCCAGGTAGTGATGCTTCAATTGAAATGTTTGAAGAAATTAAAGAAATAGCTGAAGAAGCTAGGGATTGTGGTTTGGCAGTTGTAATTTGGTCTTATCCAAGAGGTGGTCAAATTTCTAAAATTGGTGAGACTGCAGTTGATATTTGTGCTTATGCTGCTCATATGGCTGCCTTACTTGGGGCTCATATTATCAAGGTTAAGCCACCAACAGCTGCTTTGGAAAATTTAGATGCTATTAAGGTTTATGATAAGGTTCAAATTCCTGTTGATACATTATCTAAGAGAATTTCTCATATTGTACAATCTAGCTTTAATGGTAGAAGAATTGTAATTTTCTCTGGTGGTGGTGCTAAGAATGAAAAAGATCTTTATAATGAAATTAGAGCTATTTATCAAGGTGGTGCTAATGGCTCGATTATAGGTAGAAATGTTTTCCAAAGACCAAGAAAAGAAGCTTTGGCTTTATTAGATAATATTATCAATATTTATAAGGGGAGGTAGGTGTTTGTTTCGCAAGAAATAGCACCCACCAAAATGATTTTTGATCATTTTGACTCGCCCGTAAGGGGAGGTATATTTTGCTTGGAAACTTTTGAAAAAAGCAATTTAAATAATAATTAAATTACAAAATTATGGATATGAAATCTTTAATGCGTCAGGCGCAAGAAATGCAAAAAAAAATGCAAGAGGCTCAGGAGCAATTAACAAAGACTGATTTTGAAGGTAACTCAGGAGGTGGTTTGGTTAAAGCTGTTATCAATGGTGCTGGTATTATTAAGAAAATTGATCTTGATCCATCATTAATTAAAATCGATGAGAAGGATATTTTAGAAGATTTAATTGTTGCTGCAATTAATGATGCTAAGAAAAAGGCTGATGATTCATCTGATAATTCAATGAGTTCATTAACTGGTGGCATGAATTTGCCTGAGGGTTTTAAATTATAAGTAAATTGAATAAATATTTAACTATTATTCCAGCCCGTTTAGCTTCAACTCGCTTACCTAATAAGCCTTTATCTGATATTTGTGGCAAAAAGATGATAGAGAGAGTTTATGAACAATCCTTAAAAACCAATTTGGGAGAAACATATATTGCTTGTGATAGTTTGGAGGTCAAAAATTTGATTGAAAATATTGGTGGTAAAGCAATTATGACCGATCCCAATTTACCATCTGGTACAGATAGGATTTATCAAGCATTGCAGCAAATTGAAAATAAGGATGATTTTGATTATATTGTCAATTTACAAGGTGATTTGCCAATAATTGATCCTAAAATTATTGAAAAAACTGCTAATCTTATTGCTGATTCCATATTTGACATCACAACAATTGCAGTTAAAATAAATGATCAAAAAGATATATCAGATCCAAATATTGTCAAGGTTGCAATGGCGAATTTGTCCGATATTGGAGGTAAAGCATTATATTTTTCCCGCAGTGCAATTCCTTATAGTAAGGATGGTGATTTTTACGAACATATAGGTATTTATGTTTATAAAAAATCTTCATTGGAAAAATTTGTGCAATTGCCAGTTTCTAATCTTGAAAAATTAGAAAAATTAGAGCAGCTTAGAGCTCTTGAAAATAACATGTCCATTGGTGTGGCGTTGGCCGATTCTAAGCCAATTTCGATTGATACAGAGTCGGATTTGGAAAAGGCCAAAAAATTTTTAAATTAATCAAATGAAAAAAGTTAAAATCCATATAAAATTACAAGAAGGTGTTTTAGATATTGAAGGAAAAACAATTGAAAGTTCTTTAAATCACAATCTAGGTTTTAATCAAATTTCTGATGTGCGTAAGGGCAAATTAATTGAGATGAATGTTAATGAGACTGATCCAGAAAAAATCAATCAAACAGTAAAAGAAATCTGCAATAGAATGTTGGTTAATCAGGTAATTGAAGATTACGAAATTTTATAGTTTATTATGACAAATTTACAAAATATTATTGAAACGGCTTTTGAAGATAGAGCTAATATTAATTACAATAGTAAAGGTAAAATTAAGGATGCTGTTTTAGAATCCTTAAATTCTCTTGATAGTGGTTCTGCCAGAATTTGTGAAAAAAAAGATGGCAATTGGATTGTTAATGATTGGTTAAAGAAGGCTATTTTACTTTCTTTTCGTTTACAAGATAATGTTATTAGCAAATGCAGTAATGGTCTAAATTATTATGATAAGGTTAATTTAAAATTTGCTAATTGGTCAAAGGAGGATTTTAGAAATGCTGGTTTTAGAGCTGTTCCAGGTGCTGTTGTTAGACATTCTGCATTTATTGCAAAAAATGTTGTTTTAATGCCTTCTTTTGTAAATATTGGAGCTTATATTGATGAGGGAACAATGATTGATACTTGGGCAACTGTTGGTTCTTGTGCTCAAATTGGTAAAAATTGCCATATTTCTGGCGGTGCTGGAATTGGTGGTGTTTTAGAGCCTTTACAGGCAAATCCTGTAATTATTGAGGATAATTGCTTTATTGGTGCCAGATCAGAAGTTGCAGAAGGCGTTATTGTGGAAGAAGGTTCTGTACTTTCAATGGGTGTTTATATTGGTGCTTCAACAAAAATTATTGATAGAGCAACAGGTGAAATTTTTATTGGTAGAGTTCCTGCTTATAGTGTTGTGGTTCCTGGCACTGTGCCAGCTAAAAAAGCTGGTGATCCAAATCTTTATGCAGCAGTAATTGTAAAAAGAGTGGATGAAAAAACCAGATCCAAAACATCAATTAATGATTTATTAAGGGATTAATAATTTTTTGTTTAACCCAAATATATCAAAATTGATTTTTATCAGCCCACTTATGGCGAAGTTAAAATGATCATAGATCATTTTGGTATAGGTGGGTAACTAAATAAAATCCTGATACAAAGTTAATTTTATTAAAACCTACATCTAAGAAGGTTTAGATAAGGGTGATTAGCTCAGTTGGTTAGAGCGTTACGTTGACATCGTAAAGGTCGGAAGTTCGAATCTTCTATCACCCACCATTATTTCATAAGGCTTTATAAGGTTTTTTAAAAATGCAATAATTTTTATATGCTACCTATATGCTACTTTAAGACAGTAATCATGCAATTATCATAGTTTTAAATTATTAAAATGATTAATATTAAATCCACATATGAAGAATATGACTCCGAAGAAACTGAAATAGAAATAGATCATTTTATTCAAAATAATAAAAGTAATAATTGTGGTGATAATCTTTCCAATCTTTTAAACCAGAAAGAAAAAGAAATAAAAAAGAAATTAAGGATCAAGAATATCGATCAAAAACCGAAATAGCAAAACATCAATTATTTCTTGCGCTAAAATAGGGTAAAATAAAACAAGATTATGATATATTAAATTGGAATGATGATAAATTTTGGCATTATATTGATAATGATAGTTATTATGATTTATACCATTTCCCATTTAAAAATGGACAATATAGCAAAATATTTTTATTTGATATTTGTAAAAAATGAGGGTAATATGCCTATATTTCCCGAGGCTTTTTGCGAATATCAGATAAAAAGATGAAGCTAGATTGTTCAATCTTTTAACATAGTTTTTTAGATGGGAAATGGTATTATATAGTGAAGATATTTTTTTAAATGAAAAAAAAGTTCAGAAAATTCCAGCATCTAATTGGGAATTTGAAGGTATTAAATGGGATGAGGGGATTATGAGATGGCCAGAAGGTAGATATGTATATATTCATCTTGATTTTAATGAACTAATATCAATATTTGAAGAGGAAAAAGCAGAATATATTACAATTGAAAAAAGAGGTAAATGCTTATTTGATGATGATATAACTGATATCAAAAAAGAAAATAAAAAAGGTCAAAAGCAAATTATAGATTGTAATGAGGTTCGTTCTTATATATCATATTTAATTCATAATAATTACAATGGATCTCTTTCAAAACAAGATGCCTTTGCTCAAAAAATCTAAGAGTGGATAACTAAAAAATATAAAAAACAAGTTGGGTTAAGAAATTTTTGACAAGTTACAAAAAATATGATATAATATTACTAGGAAGCTACATATACATAGTGTAAAAAGAGTTTAGAATAGTAGGTAATAAAATTACCATACAATCCTAGAATTCTTAATATTCTAGCTTTAATGGGATATAAAGTAAGATTTATACACAATTAAAATTGGGCTTAATTATGTAGAAATCTTATAATATTAAAAATATATTATGAGAAAAATATTCTATAAAATTCCATATTTTTTATCTATTTGTGCATTATTTGTCACAATTTCTTGCTCCACCTATTCAACCAGTTATAATGAGAGGCAAAAAATAGATATTGACGATATAAATAATGTTAAAAAAGGTCAGGCCTGTACCAAAAATCTATTTGGTGGCATTGATTTTCCTTTAATTGGTAATATAGCAATTAAATTAACAGGTGAAAGGTCAGTAATTGATGCTTTAAAAAATGGTAATATTACCGATGTTTATTCAATAGATAGATCAGTAAAACATTACTTAGTATATAGTAAAAAATGTACTATTGTTTATGGAAAGTAAAATCATCAAAAAACTTGCTATATTGTCCATTTTTAAATGGGAAATGGTATTATACCATTTCCCATCTAAAAAACTATGTTAAAAGATTGAACAATCTAGCTTCATCTTTTTATCTGATATTCGCAAAAAGCCTCGGGAAATATAGGCATATTACCCTCATTTTTTACAAATATCA
>Ga0257114_1003275_pt1 | contig 10348 bp, 13 predicted proteins | sample SI112_10mmetaG_FD_190149 | JGI IMG/M metagenome (GOLD analysis project Ga0257114, IMG submission 190149) | Marine microbial communities from Saanich Inlet, British Columbia, Canada - SI112_10m | ecosystem: Environmental > Aquatic > Marine > Inlet | place: Canada: British Columbia | collected... | reverse complement strand
AGGCTCAACTCAGGGCTGTTTTATAAGCTCAGGGCTGTTTTATAAGCTCAAGGCTGCTCTGAACGATTAAGCGTTTCTGAAGTGCCCGGGTCTTCCTGCTTGTCAGAGCCAGGTAAATCCAGCGGAATCGGATGATTCCAACTCCCGGATTCAACCTGAAACCAGAAATAAACCAGTGAACCAGTACCAATAGTAAGCCCGGTCACTACGCCAGCATCGATAATTCCGCGCCAGGGCTGTGGCGTGATTCGCAATAGCATGACCAATCCGACAATGGCACTGGTCAGCACAATGGACACTATTTTACGTTTGCGGGTGGAATGGATATATCCCATACAAAACAGGGGTGCCAGCAGCGATAACACAGGGTGAGACCCGCTTCGCAGGTATCTTGCCCTGGCCACCACTCTGGGGGAAAACCCCCGATGAAACCCCTTGTAACCTTCCGCCCAGGCCATCCACAGGACAAAACCCACCATCAACAGCCAGTGCAACGGACTCAAAGTGTAATCACTTAAATCCAGTATGCGCGGGCCAAGCCTCAGCACGGCATACAGCAAAAACGCGATGACTCCGGAGATACCCCAGTAAAAACCCAACAGACGCAATTAATTATCCTGAATGATGTGTTGAACCGAATAATGCAGGTCGGCATTGTAGCAAATAATGCAGTAAAAAATTGCCACATTAGAATACAGGGAAAGATTGTCTTACTGTTGAGTCTGACCTCGCCCGAACAAAATCAGAATATTGATCAGAGAAAAAGTAGCCCATTATTAATCTGTCCACCAGCAAGGTTCCTCATGTCTGCTTTTTGCTATAATCTCATGACTTTATTTCTGGTTTAATCCAGTCCTGTCCAGTGACAGCTGTCTGTCGGAGTTGTAAATGCCCATAAAACTTGCCGTAGTAATGGATCCTGTAAAGGACATCAGTTTTAAGAAAGACACGACACTGGCTATGTTGAATGCTGCTCAACAACGAGGATGGACGCTTTCCTATATTGAACAGGATGGCCTGTATCTGAATGACGGCAAGGCAATGGCCGTCATGCAGGATATGAGTGTCAAAATGGACCCTGATGATTTCTATCAACTCGGCCCGAAAAGCCGCGAGTCCCTGGCAACAGTGGATATCATATTAATGCGCAAGGACCCACCGTTTAACCGTGAATACATCTACAGCACCTATATTCTTGAACAGGCGGAACGCGAAGGTGTTCTGGTAGCCAACAAGCCCCGGGCACTCAGGGACTTTAATGAAAAGGTCAGCGCCACCTTGTTCCCTCAATGCTGCACTCCTGTACTGGTTACACGCAATAAAGAACTGCTGGTGGATTTCCACAAGCATCATACGGATGTCATTTTCAAACCCCTTGATGGCATGGGCGGCACCGGTATTTTTCGAATTAATCCTGGCGACCCCAATGTCAGCGTCATTATTGAAACCCTGACTGAATACGGTACCCGCCAGATCATGGCACAAACCTTTATTCCTGAAATCTCCACCACCGGTGACAAACGCATCCTGATGGTAGATGGCAAATCGGTTGGCTATGCCCTCGCCCGCTTGCCTGCCGCCAATGAAACACGCGGCAATCTGGCCGCAGGAGGCAGCGCCAAAGGTGTGGAGCTCACTGAAAGAGATCAATGGATATGTGACCAGGTCGGCCCATTTCTGAAAGAAAACGGGCTATTCTTTGTTGGACTGGATGTTATTGGTGACTACCTCACTGAAATCAATGTCACCAGCCCTACCTGTGTCAGGGAACTGGACGAAGCCTTTAATCTCGATATTGCTGGCGATTTGATGGACTGTCTAGAAGCAAAGTTGCAGCAGCAAACCTCCCTAAAGGGACAGGCCTGATTTCTGCAATAAGCCTGACCGGCAAAAGATCCTCCGGGAAATGATTGATTAGAGATTCCTTAATTGAATACTGCCGTCACTACAGAAACCACATCGCTTTCAAGTGAAAGGTTCGGCTTCACCATGTTCGTTTCAATCTGCCTGCATGTTGTGCTGATTCTTGGCGTTGGCTTCAGTATTTATGATCAAGTGAATACCAGTACGTCCATGGAAGTCACTCTTGCCCAGTATCGAAGCCAGGAAGCCCCTGAAGATGCAGATTTTCTGGCACAGGAAAATCAGCAAGGCAGCGGCTCTCTGGAAGAAAAAGCGGCCCCCAGCACACCGGTGGAATCGCGTTTCAACGAAGATGTCATTCAGGATGTCAGCCCTTTCCAGGAATCCAGTATTGAGGAATCACAAATCAATGACCGTGTACTGGCCACTGAATCGGAATCTGTTCAGGAAATAAATGACGAACCAATCGAACAGCCCGCGCAGGAAAACTCAGCACAGCCGATGGAGAATCTGACCGAAAGCCAGCTTGATGACAGGCTGACCAGTCTGCAGGCCCAGTTGGATATTCGCCGCCAGGCCTACGCCAAACGCCCAAGACGCTATACAATTTCCTCAGCATCAACCCAGAAAGCACGTGATGCGCTTTATCTGGATAATTGGCGCAAAAAAGTCGAGGCTGTAGGGAATCTGAACTATCCGGCTCAGGCCAGTGCGCAAGGGATTTATGGCAACCTGAGACTGCTGGTTTCCATACGTAAAGATGGGTCTGTGGCTGACATTCGTGTTTTAAGCTCATCCGGCCATAAAGTGCTTGATGAATCGGCAATTCGAATAGTCCACCTGGCCTCGCCTTTTGATCCATTTCCTGAAGAGTTGGGACAGGAAGCAGACATCCTGGATATCATCAGAACCTGGCAGTTCCAGCAAAACAATTTGTTCCGCAGTTTCTGATTTATGGAAACCCCGAATAATAATCCAGTGCCATTAATCAATTTAAGTTGAAACTCGCACGGTAAGCCCAATATTAGAGATATGCAAAGCGACAACACTCAGCCAGACAACATAAACAACGACAAAATGGATCTTACTGACCATTTTCTCATTGCCATGCCACAATTGGATGGATCATATTTCAGCCATACTCTTATATATATGTGGCAGCATACTACCGACGGTGCCCTGGGCATCGTAGTGAACCTGCCCTTACAAATAAAACTTAATGAAATATTTAGTCAGCTGGATATTGATGTGCAAAATCCCGACAGCGGCGAGCAACCTGTCCTGTCTGGTGGCCCGGTAGAAATTGAAAAAGGCTTCATCCTGCATGATGCGGATAGAAACTGGACCTCCACGTTGAAGGTGACCAGTGACATCAGCGTTACTACCTCCAAGGATATTCTGGATGACATTAGCCGTGGCGAAGGCCCGGAAAATTATTTGGTGGCTCTGGGCTGTGCTGGATGGAGCCCTGGCCAGCTTGAACAGGAAATCGCTGATAATTCCTGGATCATCTGTCCTGCAAGCAAAGAAATAATTTTTTCCAGAGACTTTGATGGCAAACCGGATATGGCAGCATCAACGCTGGGTTTTTCAATGGCCCAGATGAGCACTGATGTTGGGCAAAGTTAATCGTTCAATAATGAGGCCTGAATTCTGAATCGCGCTATCCAAACTCTCCTGTGCATAGACTATGGCACCCAGAAAATGGGACTGGCTGTAGGTCAGACTATTACTCAGACAGCATCCCCTCTACCTATTATTAAAGCCAAAAATGGTGTACCAGACTGGGCTGAGCTGGAGCAGCTGGTAAAGCAGTGGAAACCCGACGCTTTTATCATTGGCATGCCGTTCAACATGGATGGTACTGACAGCGAAATGTCCATAAGAGCCAACAAATTTATTAATCGACTGACTGATCGATTTAAAATTGCCTGCTACAAAATGGATGAACGTTTAAGCACCAGAGAAGCCAGAGAGATTTGTCGCGCCAATGCCGAAGAGGCAGGCAAGAAATTTGATGAACGCTCTGATGTTGACAGCCTGGCCGCTCAACTAATTCTGGAATCCTGGCTCAATGAAAACTGTTGATAGGTTAAAAAGCCTTTCAGTCCAGAAACAATATTACAAATAGCAAAAATCTCCATCTGCTGTAGACAGATGAGGATTAAGGTAAATATCAACAAGCTAGAGCACAAGCAGCTCTGGTATTGTCAGACTTAAATCTGGTTACCATCTTTTGCTTTGGAAATTGCTTCCTGCCTATCGACAAGCCCTTTGCCAACCAATTGTTTCAAACATTGATCAAGAGTCTGCATGCCCACAGACTGGCCTGTTTGAATTGCAGAATACATCTGCGCAATTTTGTCTTCCCTGATCAGGTTTCGAATAGCCGAAGTACCAATCATGATTTCATGAGCTGCCACACGACCGCCACCTACCTTCTTCAGCAGGGTCTGGCTAATTACAGCCTGTAGTGATTCTGACAACATGGAACGCACCATACTTTTTTCAGCAGCCGGGAATACGTCCACGACCCTGTCGATAGTTTTGGCAGCAGACGTGGTATGCAATGTACCAAACACAAGGTGACCGGTTTCAGCAGCAGTCAAGGCCAGGCGAATAGTTTCCAGGTCACGCAGTTCCCCTACCAGAATGATGTCCGGGTCTTCACGCAGTGCTGAACGCAATGCTTCATTAAAGATGCACTTCACGCTGGTTGATCAGGGATTTCTTACTCTCGTGCACAAATTCGATAGGGTCTTCAATAGTCAGGATGTGTTCATACCGGGTTGCATTAATGTAATCGATCATGGCAGCCATGGTGGTACTTTTACCGGATCCAGTCGGCCCGGTTACCGCAATCAGACCACGAGGAGTGTTCGAGATATCCTCAAACACCTTACCCATGCCAAGTTGTTCCATATTCAGTACCGTAGAAGGAATAGTACGGAACACCGCCGCTGCACCGCGATTCTGAACAAATGCGTTTACCCTGAAACGCGCCAGGCCAGGCACTTCAAACGAAAAATCTGACTCAAGATGCTCTTCATAATCCTTACGCTGCTTATCGTTCATGATTTCATAAATAAGCGCATGAACTTCCTTGTGATCCATTGGATCGACATTGATGCGGCGAATATCGCCGTCCACACGAATTAAGGGAGGCATACCTGCAGTGACATGAAGGTCAGATGAGCCCTGCTGTACGCTGAAGTTAAGTAATTCCTGAATATTCATCTAGCCGTATACCCCTTATAATCAGAACCTTGTTAAGGAAAAAAGAATGACATTGAGCATACCAGAAAATTTGGAAAAAGTTCGCCAGCTGATATCCCTTTACCAGGAAATGTATGCGCGAAATGACACTCCGGTTCAATTAATCGCTGTCAGCAAAACCCATGATGCAGATGCTGTAAAGACTGCATTTCAGGCCGGCCAGATGCAGTTTGGTGAAAACTATCTGCAGGAAGCACTGGAAAAAATCGAGACGCTGAAAGCACTGCCCCTGGTGTGGCATTTCATTGGACCGATCCAGTCTAATAAAACCCGGGCTATTGCTGAATCATTCCACTGGGTCCATAGTGTCGACCGCCTCAAAATTGCCCAGCGCCTGAATGACCAACGTCCGGAAAGCTTGCCCCCGCTTAATATTCTCTTGCAGGTAAATATCAACGAGGAAGACAGTAAGTCCGGCGTTACTCTTGATACGCTTGAAACCCTGGCAAGTGAGGTGAATGCATTGCCGCGACTTAAGCTGTCGGGACTTATGGCAATCCCGACGGCGACGAATGATAGTGCCCTGCAACGACAAAATTTTCACAGTCTGAGAGTAGCCCGGGACAAGCTGGTACTTGCCGGTTTTACCAGTTGTACGCATCTGTCGATGGGCATGAGTAATGATTTTGAAGCTGCCATTGCAGAAGGGGCCACCATGATACGTATCGGTACGGATATTTTTGGTCCGCGTATACCTGCCAGGGACAGATTATAGAGATCAGGTAGTGTTCAATCTGTACTTACGCCAATAATAAGCAGGTCAAAACAACAGTACAGTTAGACCAAAATCTGTCCCGTGGAATGACGCAGGAGCGACATTGTGCCTGCGGCGCCCTCCCACTACTATCCTGTGTCTTCCTATAATGTACAATTGGCAAATGTCTGAAGAAAAATTAACAATCGGTTTTATTGGTGCCGGCAATATGGCCACCGCGCTCATTGACGGCTTGCTTGCCAATGGCTGGCAACCTGCACAAATCCATGCCTCGGATATGGATCAGGGCCGGCTGGATATTCTGGCTGAGAAAGGCGTCAATACCACGACAAATAATATCGACATCATCAATAATTCCACCACGGTAATTCTGGCGGTCAAACCCCAGGTGCTGGGTGATGTACTCACGCCACTACGAGATTCTCTGCAGGCACATGAGTGCCTGCTGGTTTCCATTGCAGCCGGCATTTCAATGGCTAATTTGCTGGCCTGGACGCATCCCGGGCAAGCACTTGTGCGCTGCATGCCCAACACACCGGCACTGGTACAAACGGGAGCCAGTGCACTGTTTGCCAACAGTAACTGCAGTGAGTCCCAGAAAAGCAATGCGCAGGATCTGTTAACTGCTGTTGGTATTGTGTGCTGGCTGGACAAGGAAACTGACATGGATGCTGTAACCGCTTTGTCCGGTTCCGGCCCGGCCTATTTCTTCCTGCTGATTGAATCCATGCAGGAAGCTGCTATTGCCATGGGACTGGATGCGAAAACTGCTGAATTATTATGTCAGCAGACCGCTCTCGGGGCTGCCAGGCTCGCTCAATCTAGTGATGTAGATGTGACGGAATTGCGTCGTCGTGTAACCTCCCCCGGAGGCACCACCGAAGCTGCCCTGCAGCAGTTTGAATCAGAAGATTTCAATGCTATGGTTGGCCGCGCACTCGAGAAGGCTGCCCTGCGCTCAAGGGAGATGGCGGCCAGTTCTCAAGGGCAGGAAAAAACAAAATAATAAAAGAAGTTTCAGTTTAGTCAGGAAAGTGAAATGGGATCATCAGTTGGTCAAGTAGTTGTATTACTGGTAAACACGCTGGGCGGATTAGTTGTGCTGGCCTTGTTATTACGATTTTTGCTGCAGGCCACCCGTGCGGACTTCTACAATCCAGTAACACAATCACTGGTAAAACTGACTGCGCCTATATTAAACCCAGCCAGGCGCATCATTCCATCCTGGCGAAATTTTGATATTGCTTCACTGGTTTTAACTTTGATACTGAGCACTCTGGCTACGACCCTGATGATTTTTTCGGCCGGGTTTGTGCTCCCAGGAATTGGTATTTTACTCAGTTGGGCATTCCTTGGCATGATTTCCATGATTCTCAATATCTATTTCTGGGGCTTGCTGGCCTCCATTATTGCCAGCTGGATAGCACCCCATAGCGGTAATCCAGCACTGATGCTGGTCCAGCAATTATTGGAACCTCTTCAGTCACTGTTTAGAAAAGTACTGCCTCCAATGGGTGGCCTCGACTTTTCACCTATTTTTATTTTCCTGGGCATTCAGGTTGTAGAAATCATGCTGGTTGGCACAATGCGCAGCGGACTCGGACTGAGTCAGCAAGCGGCCATGTATGTGATTGGCATATAAGGCACTTATTAAAACGACTTGCCGGACATTGCCGGCTTGCAATAATAATATTAACTTTTAACTTTTAACTTTTTTAACATGGCCAAAGCTATTCCAGCAGATTCCGTCGGGCTCGTGTCCGGGGAACTCATCCATTTTGATGAGCCTCTGGCCTTACGCAGTGGCCGCACTATCGACCAGTATGACCTGATGGTGGAAACCTATGGTGAGCTGAATGCCGACAAATCCAATGCCATCCTGATTTGTCATGCCCTGAGCGGTGATCATCATGCTGCAGGCTTCTATAAACCTGATGATGAAAAAGAAAAACCTGGCTGGTGGGACTGCTGCATCGGGCCCGGCAAAGCTTTCGACACTAATAAGTTCTTTATTGTCTGCCTGAATAACCTTGGTGGTTGTGCAGGCAGCACTGGACCATCTTCAATAGACCCGGATACCGGCAAGCCATTTGGTCCTGATTTCCCAATTATTACCGTGCGTGACTGGGTAACAAGCCAGGCCAGACTCGCTGACCGACTTGGTATACAAAGATGGGCGGCTGTTATTGGCGGTAGTCTTGGCGGTATGCAGGTTATGCGCTGGGCAATTTCCTATCCCGACAGACTTGGCCATGCCATTATTATTGCAGCTGCACCAAAGCTGTCCGCACAAAATATTGCCTTTAATGAGATCGCGCGCCAGTCCATCACCAGTGATCCGGATTTCCATGCCGGTCGCTATTACGATTTCAACACCTATCCAAAACGTGGCCTGATGCTGGCGCGTATGGTTGGGCATGTCACCTATCTTTCCGACAGTGCCATGCGCGATAAATTCGGCAAGGATGCTATTGAGGGAAGTTTCGGACGTGACCTGCGTTCAGGAAAACTGAATTTCAGTTATGGCGTGGATTTCCAGGTAGAAAGTTATCTGAAATACAAGGGTGAAATTTTTTCTCACAGCTTTGACGCCAACAGTTATCTGTTAATCACCAAGACCCTGGATTATTTTGATCCAGCGGTGGATTACAATTTTGATCTCAGCAAGGCCTTTGCTGAAAGCCAATGCAAGTTTCTGGTGATTTCCTTTACCAGTGATTGGCGTTTCCCACCGGAAAGGTCGCGGGAAATCGTCAATACCTTGCTGAAAGCAAAACAGCCAGTGAGCTATCTGGAGATTGAAGCTGATCAGGGGCATGACGCCTTTTTATTGCCTATTCCGCGTTATATCCAGGCCCTTAAATCCTATCTGGGTTGCGTATCAGCAGAGAGTACCGGGGACAGGAGTGATGCCGATGCGCGCTGATCTGGAAATTATTCAACAATGGATTGAACCAGACACCAGAGTGCTTGACCTGGGTTGCGGTGACGGCTCTTTCCTTGCGCACCTGAAAAAAGACAAAAGCATCAGCGACTGTGGCCTGGAAATTGACACTGAAAATATCAATCTTTGTCTGCAGGCCGGGGTCAATGTTATTCAGCAGGATATGAACAAGGATCTGTCTAATTTTGAATCCAACAGTTTCGACACGGTGTTGCTGGCACAAACTTTACAAACTGTAGAGCGACCCGATCATCTGGTAGAAGAAATGCTACGCATCGGCAAGTACTGCATCATAACCTTCCCGAATTTTGCCTACTGGCGCCATCGTCTGAAATTACTTACCGGCGGTAATATGCCTCAGTCCAGCGCCCTGCCCTTTGAGTGGTATGACACGCCTAATATTCACCATTGTACGATCAAGGATTTTGATACTTTGTGTAAAGATAGAAAGATCAAAATTTTGCATAAAACAGTTGTAGACTTTGATCATCGTAGCAGTTTTCTGATGAACCTGAATCCCAACCTGTTCGGGATAAATGCGATTTATCACTTCACCCGCTAAAACCAAATAACAAGCCAAATGAAAAAATTCTTATTCATCCTGATACTTAGTAGTCTGAGTTTTATAAGTTTAAGCGCTACGGCCGCCTCGGAAAATTTTGGCGACTACAGCATTTATTATCAGGCCGTAAACAGTACTTTTGTCAACGCGGATATTGCTCGTCAATATGGCATCGTGCGTAGTGACAGGCGCGCCTTTCTGAACATCAGTGTGTTGAAAAATAATGCTGACGGTACAAGCGAAGCAGTATCTGCACAGGTAACCGGGGGCAAGCGCAATCTATTAGGGCAAACCGGGGACATAGATTTCCGGGAAATCCAGGAAGGACAGGCTATTTATTATATTGGCGAATTTGATTATTCAAATGCAGAAATTGTTCGCTTTCGCCTTGAGGTAAGCCCTGAAGGTTCTGACATCTCCCATGAAATCTCCTGGGAAACCCGAATGTATAACAACTAGATAACACAAGCCCCTGACCATGACAGCTTTGGATAAAATCGTACTTGCCAGCAGCAATTCTGCAAAACTCAAAGAGTTGCAGGACATTCTTGCCAGCAAAAATGTAAGCCTGATTCCCCAGTCGGAATTTGATATCCCGGATGCTGTGGAAGACGGACTGAGCTTTGTCGAAAATGCCATCATTAAGGCCAGGCATGCAAGCAGGCTTTCTGGTCTTGCAGCATTGGCCGATGACTCGGGACTGGAAGTGGATGCCTTGCATGGTGAACCCGGTATTTTTTCCGCACGCTATGCCGGGCTTAACAAGGACCGTGAAAGCAATGACGCCGCCAATAATGTGCTACTGCTTAAAAACATGGCACAAATAGCAGAAGAAAATCGTAGCGCGCGTTTCCAGTGCTGTATTGCATTAGTGCGCTTTCCGGAAGATCCAATGCCGCTGATTTGCCAGGGCAGCTGGGAAGGACGAATTCTTTTTAACGAACAAGGCAGCAATGGTTTTGGTTATGACTCACTGTTTTTTGTGCCT
>Ga0257114_1003274_pt1 | contig 10348 bp, 10 predicted proteins | sample SI112_10mmetaG_FD_190149 | JGI IMG/M metagenome (GOLD analysis project Ga0257114, IMG submission 190149) | Marine microbial communities from Saanich Inlet, British Columbia, Canada - SI112_10m | ecosystem: Environmental > Aquatic > Marine > Inlet | place: Canada: British Columbia | collected... | reverse complement strand
AGCTTCAAGGCCAGGTGTGCCAGCATTTCGCCTCTCACAAGTTTAGTTCTAGCCCTGGTTAGGAAACCTTCTTGTTCTTTTTCATAGCGATCAAATAAAAATTTAGTTATGACAAACCCCAATACCGAATCTCCCATAAATTCTAGGGTCTCAAAACATCTACCTATTTCGGGCTTTTCTTTGAGGATTGATTTATGTCTAAAGGCTCTTTGGTACAAAGCAAGATCTTTGATTTTTGTACCAATGAGGGATTCCACAGTTGGCTTATCTATCTCCATTTATTATATATAATTATGATTTTTTTAAATTACTTTTTTGGAGACACAGCCTTCTTCACCTTAGGTTTGGATTCAGCATTTTTTTCAGTAGCTCCTTCATCTGGGAGATAGTGGGGAGAGAGTAGTGACTGCATGCTTGGGTAAGTCAAATCACCAGTTGGCTTAAGAAGCTTCTTAAGCTTGTCATCTGGGACAATAACTTTCTTGTTGTCTGGGTGTTGGAGTTCTTCCTTCTTGATGTAAGCACTGATGCGCTTAGTGACTTCTGGGCGAGAGATCATTTCATCGGCACCCAAATCCAAGAAAGCTCGGAGTTCCTCAGACACACGCTTTGGTCGCAAGAGAGCACTGTTCTTGGCGCGCTCAGCGGCCTTTTCACCGGTTGGGTCTTGAAGATGGTTATAGACTTTGCGAACAAGCTTAGTCAAGGACTTGATATCTTTTTGTAGTTGCTGGATCTCTTGGGTAGACATTTTTGGTGGTTATATCTTAGTATACATTGTTTCCTTTAAGCGCGCAACGTGCTAAGTACTATAAGTACTATTACTAGTACAACTGCTAGCTTAAGATACTCAGGGAATTTCTCGGCGTCATATATGTTTCTATCTAATGCATAAGGTGGTCTAAATGGAACATCCTCACATTGTCCTGGGCAACCCTTATCACAGCAACCTGGATTACATGGAATAATCACACCGTTTTTGCTGTATGCACAAAATTGCTTTTCTTCATTTCCAGGCTTGGCATAACAACGGCAATTACGAACCCGGTCAAACCCCGAACATTTCAATGCTTTACAGTCCATTTTTATATATGTATATAATAATATGGATCAAAGTTTATATTCCAAGGAAATAATTAATGACTACATGAATGATAATTTATTTTTCAAAGACAAGTTACTTAAAAAATATTATGAAGAAGATAAACTCAAAGAATTTAGAAGTAGACTTGTCACCAAGTATTCACAAAAAGATCTTGAAAGTATGGTCTACGCCTATGTTACAGATAGTGTGAGGGACATTGTTTATGATATTATTGGAAATCTCACAATTTATCTTAAAAAATCAGGGGATCTAATATTGACAGGGGGTGATGCAGTGAATTATTATTTACTGTTGGATCAAAAAGTTGTGACATCTGACATAGATACTAAATTTGTTCCACGATTCAATATTGATAAAAACTTTTTTGCTAAACTCCAAGCTGTAAAACTTATACTTTGGGATAAACTTGGAGAAATTTCACAATCATATGGAACTAAAATAAAACAAAGACTTTCTTCAAAAAATAAATTAGCTCGTTTCCTTGGTATTGGTTTTTCATCAAGTGGTCCTTATCTAACAAGAAGATATACATTGAAACAAAAAAAGAAAATTTCAAAAACAAATAAACCTTCTTTAGAAAATGTGTTAATAGATGTTGAGATATTTGCATTAGATTTAAAACTTAATTATTTTTCACCCAAGGATAAAAAAGTTATGAAATACAATTTGGGTGGTATCTTAGACATTGCATTTATGAGACCAGATGAATTTGGTTATGAAGTTGGTGAAACAAGAAATTCAGCGGGAATTCTTTTTAGAAACAACCACGGCAAACTTATTATGAACAAAAATATTATAATTGCAAAAAGAAGATTTTTAGTTGAAGATATTTATTTAATGTATTCCCTAGGCTTGAGACCACAAAAGAAACAAAAAGATAGACAGAGAATGATTCGTCTCATCAGAACATACAAAAATTTGAGAAGCGTAAAATCAAAATCAATTACATCTATAACATCATTATACAAGTTGTACCAGAAATCACCAGTTGCTAAAACAATGAAGAGGACAATTCCCAGAGATGGTACTGTGAGTATAACCCAAGCCCTTAAAGTAAACCCTAACAAATATGCAACTTACACAACAAAACCATCGGTTGAGAAATTGAAAAAATTAACATATGCATCTAATCAAAAGTTGAAAGGATATAGGGAAACCCTAGGTAATATGCGATTCAATGTAAATAATAGTCGCTGGGTAAAAAACAATTCAAATTCATATGTGAAGAATGAGTATAAATATAGATATAATTCCAATAATAATAAAAAATTAAATTTACCCCCAAAAATTGAATTATATGGCTTTAAGGAAACTAGAAATAAGAACAAACCTAGCATGTTATTCGATAAGGCGTCTATGATACCATATGTTGGTTTAAAGAAGTAAGTATATTAATTAGTAAAAATGATCTACAACAACCCAACCCAAGATACCGATGGAACTTACATTGTCAAGGTTCGTAATGACGAGGAGAAGAAATGTTTGGTTCAATTGAAAGCTGTTTCGGTCAAGGATTTGGGCGAAGAAGTTGAAATCCATGTGAAGAACGCGAAGAAGATTAAGGTCATTGATGAAGAAAACCTCTCTACTGCTGCGGAGCGTTCAGGTGAATGGTTTAAGAAAGAAATGAAAGTTGACAAGCTCAAGTCTCTCTATGTTCCATCTCTTTCTAAGAATGTTTTGACTGCGGATAAAATCTCAGCTTCTCGGGTATTTAACCCAGAAAAGGAATCTATCCCATTTGACATCATTAAGGAATCCAAGAAAGCTGATGTCATGCTTGAATTTGCTGGAATCTGGTTTGCCAAGAAGACTTTTGGACCAATTTGGAATATCATCCAGGTTCGTCTTGTCCCACCGGAACAGGAACCAGAACCAGAGCCCGAACCAGAGGAACCCGCGGAACCCGATTATCCAGAGGAATGCATCATTTCAGATGAAATTTCTGATGACGAAGAGTAAAATAGTTACATATAATAAATGGAGAGCAATAGGTTTTTCAATTTGGCCGTGATTGGTTTTTTAATATATATTTCAATAAAATTCAGTATGTCAAATTATTCTCAGGAGAGATATAGTTCCAAGGGGAAGAATCCAGTTCACCCAATTTATCATGTGACAACACCCAACACAAATAGTATATACTCAACAAAATTCAGGAGCAACCTTCCAGAAAAAAACATAAAATTCAGACCAGAAAATGAATTGGGTAATATAAGTTCAGACCACCTTGTGTATGACACTTAAATTTTTTCTATTCGTACTATATACAGAAAACAATGGCGACCGTTAACCGAATGCTCCGTCAACAATTCCCAATCCTTGTGCTCATTGCCCTAGGCCTCCTCGTGTGGTCTCAGCGCAAGTCCTTCGCCAAGGTCCGCCCAGGTGCCGGTGGGTGTGGTGATGCCCCAACCGCGGAAGAAGAACGCGCTGCCCGTCCACCCCGTCAACGCCGCTGATAAATACTCTAATTTAAATTCCTTCATCTTTTTTCGTTAAAAATATTTTATCCATAACATATAAAGATGAATAAAGGTCGTGATACACTCATGAAAGTGCTCGCCATCCTAGCTTTGGTGTACATCATCACCAGAACAGATTTGCTTAAATTTATTGGTTTGGGTAAATCAGGCTATGAGCTCAAAGAATTGGAAGGTTCCGAACAAGAACCAGCTAATAACAACGTCATCCCACGTTGTGAAATGAAGGCTGGTACCGGTTTGGCCTCCAGCCTCTTGCCCCGTGAAGTTGCATCCCAGGAGGACTTCGGACAATTTGCTCCAGAAGAAGTCCTCAAGGGTCAAAACTTCATGGACCCCCGTGAACAAATAGGTTTCCCAGAAACCATCGGTGGCACCCTCCGCAACAGCAACCAGTCCCTCCGCGCGGAGCCATCGAACCCAAAGAATGTTTACACCTGGAACAACAGTACAATCGTACCAGATTTGATGCAGCGTAAGCTCTTTACTTAAAGATTTAGTCAGTTTGTAGTATAAAATGTCAGAACAACAGGAAGATATCGCCGATGTCGTTAATGAGCTTCTCGAACTTAATAAGCAAATTACCGATGCTAGGGATGATTTGAAAGTTTTAACAAATGTTGAGAAGAAACTCAAAGAAAAATTGAAATCATCCATGATGACGAAAGAAATAGATACAATCAACCTCAAGAAGGGTAAGATTAAGCTTAAGAAGACCATAAAGAAGGCCACTTTTAACAAGAAGAGTGTCACAGAGGGTCTAACAAAGTTTTTCAATGGAGATCCCAACCAAGTTGACGGTGCCCTTAATGCCATTAAAGAAGTTCTTCCAGAAAAGGAGAATGTCACTTTGTCAATGACAGGTATAAAGGATAAGAAAGAATAAGTAGTAAGTAAAAAACAATGGTCTACGAATATTATGATGATATTACTCACGGAGAGGATGCGAGGGACAGCAACTCTGATGAGGAATCCTGCGAACCCCTCGATTACCAAGACTGGAGCACCATTTACAATGAAGAACTATGGGATATGTGGTACAGCATGAAGGACTATCTTGATAATCGATACATTTTTGATGACATGTTCAAAAACATTGAACCCGATGACTTTTTCTATGATTTTTGTTTTGAACACCCTAAGGAAATATATGATACAACGGAATATATTGATTGGGTAGAAGACAATAAATCAGATCTCAACTTTCTTTGGAGACTTATAAGTGAATATAGGGATATCTTCGGGAACAAGTCTATTGACGATTTCCGTTATTATGTATTTACTACAAAAAAATATCCAAAGAATATATATAATGAAACCTACTTTGCCAGATATAACTTCAGCCAAAGTGGGAATACCAGCAGCTCTCTTTTTGGCCTTGAGCCCTGGATTCCTCCTATCAACTGATGGTAAGAAAGTGTCTTTTGAAAAGAATCTCACTGGGAGGTCATATGTGCTATTCCACTCCCTTGTGTTCTTCCTCGCTTTCGCCTTAATCGCTAAACAACTCAAAATCATCTTGACAAAAACTGATTTGATTGTCACAACTCTACTCTTTATTGCCTTGAGCCCAGGTATGTTGTTGACAATTCCATCTGAAAAGGGTGGTTTCTTCAAACCAGATGGGACCAACTTTTCATCCCAACTCGTTCACACTTTGGTATTTGCCCTTGTGTTCGCTATTCTCCGAAAGCAATTTCCTCAGTTTTATTAAATGAAGTATCTCGCCGTGGGTCCAGGAGCCTTGGGATATTTCAGCCTTCTTGGATACTTAAAATCCATTGAAGATAAACTTGAAGGAATTGAAGAACTTTCGGGGGCATCAGCTGGCGCTATATTATCATTATTCATTAGCGTTGGCCTATCAGTTGATGAAATAATAAAATTTTCATTTGACTTTAATGTCCCCGAATTTGTTAAAATTGACCTTGAATGCTTCTTTAACAAATTCGGTTTTGTAGATATTGACCCTATACGGTCAAAACTTATTGAATTTTGTAAAGGAAACCCAAAGTTCAAGGAACTCAAGAAAAAATTACACGTATCGGCATTCTGTTTAAACACATCGAAAACAGAATATTTTTCAGTGGATACACATCCAGATATGTATGTAATAGACGCGGTGTGTATGAGCATGTCAATTCCATTTATTTTTACATCAACAACATACAAGGGTAAAACATATGTAGATGGAGGCCTTATTGAAAAGTATCCATTTCTTCCATTTATTGATAAAAAACCATATGAAGTTCATATTACGGGAATAAAATCAAACACCACATTCAAAGAAAATATTGAATCACCCATCGATTTATTACAGTCGGTTGCAGAAGGAGCAATGAAAATTAGAGAAGATTATACTAAGGATATAAATAAAACAGTAATAAATGTGGAAGACATTGATGTGTTTGATTTCGATATGGGTTATGAAGACAAATTAAAATTATATTTCATGGGAGTAAATAATATGTCAGGTAATATATATGGCGACCAGTAGCATTAGTCCAGGAATCGCCTTGAATCAATTGACAAAGACTGTCCAGGAAAGATACAGTGTCAATGTTCGGGGAATACCTAAAAATGTCATTGAATCAGTATATAGAAGTATAACAGAGGGGCGCCTACAAATGCCACCCCTCGTTTTATCAGAAGACAAAACCATGTTAATCGATAGAAAATCCCCACTCTCGGGAAAAGATTATAAAGTACTTTTTGATTCTGCGTCAACTAAAAGAAAACTTTACAGACTTGCAGATAAAATGCATTTATTTGGATACAAAGAATTAAAAAAGAGTGAAATTGTTAACCAAATAAAAGAAAAACTTTTAGTCACAGGAATAAGTGAACCAATATTAATACAGGTTAAGAGAAAGTCTAAAAATACCGCGTCACCACTACCAAACAATGTTCCTTTCAATAATGATTCCCCAGGGTTTAACAATAATGAATCACCCGGGTTTAACAATAATAACCAAACACCCAAGTTTAACAATAATAAATCTCCAACTTTCAATTCTCCAAAAATTAACAACAATAAATCTCCAACTTTCAATTCTCCAAAAATTAACAATAATAATTCAAAAACTAAAACAAACACTAAAAGAAGACTTAAGGTTCCATCTGTTGGAATACAAGGTAGGACATTATCCACTGTTATTCCATCATTAAACATTGGCGGTGGATACAATTCACCCCGGGTGGGTGGTGGTTTGTTTTCTTTTGGGAGAACTAGAACTCCTAACACTGCTACTCGCGCCGCACCAGGTGCAGTTGGTGGTAATAGGGGACAAGGCTTCTTTTCTAGTTTGTTTAGAGGTATGAGAAGAGTTCCAGTGAATGAAAATACAGAAATAGACAAATACACAAAAATATACCAAAGTGAATTTTTAATTGAACAGGATTTGGCCAGAAGCTTTGCTACTTTCTATGTTAAATCATTTAAACAAAACCCTTCAATGCCTATACCACAACTACTAAACGTCGTACAGTTCAAACAATTTATTCAAACCCATAAAAATACAATAATAATAACTTATAAAAAATACAAATCTATAAGACTATCTGGTAACCATGTAAAATTATTGTATAAAGCATTTATTTTACCACTATTGAATACGGATTATTTCAAAAATTTAGCAGATAATTCAAAAAGAAATAAAGTATTGAAATATTTTATTTATTATCTTGAAAATAATAGAATACCAACAGAAGTAGGAAATAATAATGATTTTAGAAGTTTTATAACAAACTTTGAAAGCAATACACAACCAACACCAACTGGACCACAAAATGACCCAGGTATTATAGCACTTCTTACTACTCAGGTTTCGGCTTTTAAAACTTACATAAGATCTCTTCGTAATACAAATGCGACCAGAAATGCGTTGTTAGAAAATCAACGAATTAAAGATTTATTTAATTCTTTCAAAACCGAAGCTCGTGGTGGTATAACAAGTGCCATGACAACCCAAAACAGTAAAATTCAATACATGACAGGGGTGCGCCGAAACTATGAACAAAAAGCTAGAACCATTGCAAATAATAATGGATACGCAACAGCGAGAAGCGGTAATAACAATAACTAAATTCAATTATGTGTATAAAAAAATATACAAACAAATATTTATAAAATATATTTGTTTATATATATGGCTGATAAACTCAAGGCTTCAAATTATCCAGAGTGGGATGAATTTATTTCTCAAGCTAGAGATTCATACATCAAGTTTGATTTGGAAAAGTTAAAAAAGATGTATCCAAATAAGAACATTGATGAACAATTTGTGAGAACATATCGCAAATACAATTTGGTAAAAAACAAAAATAAATTTAATGAATTTTATGCATCATATAGTAAAACACCAAACGACGAAAAGGAATTTGAAGTTTTACTTTCTCGATTAGAACGCATAGGAAATAATAAAAATATAACACTTAATAGTTTTTTACAAAACAAAAATAAATTACGAACATATGTAGCAGATAAAGAAATATTTCATTTATTAAAAACTTATAAGCAAACTTTTAACATTACATTAAATAATACAAGTAAATCAAAATTATTAAATAAAAGATTATCCTATGTACAGCGACAAGATTTATTTTTAAAAATTGCCTTGACAATCAAAAAGCAACAAGTGTATGACAAAATAAAAGAAATTATAAAAAATGCAAACGATTTGAAAACTTATGAACAAAAGATATCAAATGCTGTTTCATCCGTTGAACTTGATATGTTATTAATACAAGCTAAAGGTTCAAATAAAAAAAATACCCCCGCTGCTACTGCTGTGGGTGTTGCTGTGGGTGTTGCGGCTACCGGTGTTGCCGCAGAAAAATTGAAAGAGTTGTTAGTTATTAAGAAAAGTGCTCGCTCAGAAGTAAACAAATTGCAACTTCCAAATAAAAATAAACAAAATTTCTTAAATAAAATAAATAATGCTCCAAATGCTAACGCTACGAATACTATTGTTGCTAACGCCAAAAAGTCCGTCAACAATGCTGCACAAAATGCAACAAACATGTTCCAAGAAATTTTGAATAATAAAGGAACAAATGTTAATAAACAAGTTATTAATGATCTTAAAAAACAATTATCTGAAGATGAAAAATTCAAATCATTAAATAAGTCTGACCAAGAAAAAATATTGAAAAGCTTAAACAATGGTAAAACATTGAATGGTGCAATGAAAAATATAAATGGTATTTTAGCTAATAATAAAGTTGTAGCTAACACCGTTAAAGGTATTACAGAGAGGGTCATCAAAAAAGCTGAAGCCGAAAATGAAAAAGTTGTAGCTAATACTGTTAAAGGTATTACAAATCGAATGATAAAAGAAAATAAAAATAAATTAAAAGAATTACAAATTATTAGAAATTCAGCCAAAAAGGAAATAATTAAATTACAGTTACCAAATAATAAAAGAACTAATTTAATATCTAAATTAAACGATGCCAAAAATGCAAATCAAATGAACGCCATTTCAGCTCAAGCTAAAGCCGAATCTGAAAAGAAGGTTGCCCAAGAGGCCGAGAGAAAGGCACTTCAGGAAAAGAAAAACAAGGAAGAAGTTTCTCAAGTTGTTAAGGGAATCACAAATAAGATGATTCAAAACAATCGTAAGGAATTACGAAACATGATTCAAAAGGCGAATATTGATTCTAAGAATAAAAATAGATTTTTGGCGATGTCTAAAAATTCTAAGATTTCCAATACAGAGATAAGAAAGGCTCTTAACAAAAAGGTTACAAATGTAAAATCTTTTAAAAATAGCAAGGAAGCTCAAGAAAAAAGAAAACAGAGAGCGGAAGTTAAGAGTTCAAATGAAAATGCGAACAAGGCTACAGAATTATTCAGTCAAATGACCCAAGAACCAAAGAAAGCCGTCAACCGTCTCACCGAGGGTGAAAAGAAAAACATGCAAAAGCAACTTAACATGGCTAAACCAAAGGAACGGGGTCTTTCAAGACTTGGTAAGAAGAAGCTTAATGCCCGCACCACAATTCAAGGTCGCACAAATCTTAACAAGAATACACTTAACCGTTATATGAAACAAGTAAATAATGCGAAGCAAGCGCATATTATTTCAGGTGTTTTGAAAAAGCTTGCTAAGGAGAAAAAGAAAGCTTTACCAGAACAAATACCCTTATCTAACATTGTTCCCGAAAATGTTCAAACACAAATTAACGGAGGAAGTAAAAGTCGTTGGAGTCGCATAGGCAAGGCCATGACTGCTGGTCTTGCTTTATCAGCGGGTAAAAAACTCCCTAAACAATTACCATCAAAACCAGGTAGTAGCACTGCCCTCGCAGTTAGAAATTCTTCTCAAGCTGTTGCCACCCAAGGAGTTATGGAGACACCAAAAATAAATAGTGTGCCAAACAGTAAGATTAACACCGGTAAAACACCCGTTGCTTTTTCAACCGGAAACAACGGTGTGAAGACATCTAACCTTTCAAAGAAATTCACTTTCTCCACAAATAAAAATGCAAAACCATTCATGATTAAAATAAATAAAAAGGTCCAAAAATACTTAAATGGGGGTAAAAAACCAGAAAGTATTTTTAGATTGGTGGCTAGGGAAGTTCATCCAAATAAGGGAGGCACCAAAGAAGAAATGCAATACTTGCAAAAAATTAAAAAACAAATGCTAGAAGGAGTTGGTGAGGCAATGACACCAAAGAAATTTTTACCAAAGTCAAACAATAAATCACCAAGCGTGATTTCAAAGGCATTGGGTGGGGCGATGGCACCCCAAAA
>Ga0257114_1003271_pt1 | contig 10356 bp, 10 predicted proteins | sample SI112_10mmetaG_FD_190149 | JGI IMG/M metagenome (GOLD analysis project Ga0257114, IMG submission 190149) | Marine microbial communities from Saanich Inlet, British Columbia, Canada - SI112_10m | ecosystem: Environmental > Aquatic > Marine > Inlet | place: Canada: British Columbia | collected... | reverse complement strand
ATCGCCACGATCGGAGCCTCCTTTACGATAAATTACATTAACGCCGTTACTCAAGAGATTATAAAATTCTTTATTAGCCACCATTAAATCAGGAGAAAAAACCCTTAAAACTTGATTTAGTGCATCATCTTTGGCAGAGTTTGGAATATTTGGATTAAGTCGATTAATCGCATCTTGTAAAATAGGTTTTAAAATCACCTCATCAAAATTTGTCCGTAAGGGATTCTTGCTATCAGGAGCAATATCTTTGCCGTGACAATAGTCAAATCCTTGATTTTGTAGAAGCTCTATTGCTAGATTTTCAATTTGTTCTTCAGTTATTTTGGCCATTGAATTTTAAAAATTTATATGTAAACTAAATATTGGATCGGGCTTTTCCCTGTCGGGCAAAATGGATTCGGGCTTTTCCCGAGTCCTTTTGTTTCATGGAAAAGATTTATTACAATATCCATTATAATATTTTTCTTTTAATTCTTCTTTTTTGATAACAGCAGATGTAATACAAAATTCTGAATTTTTCATAATTTCATCAATTCTTTGAAAAAATTTTTCTCTTAAAATATGATCTGTTCTTAAAAAGGCAAAATCTCCTTCTTGTTGCCTCATTTCTCTTTCGTGAAAAATGATTTTATCATGTCCCCAAAAATCAAATTTTAATTGCTGAATTTGTGGCACAACATATTTAATATAATGTGATTTTTTAAATATACATAATGCAAGACAAAAGACAGGATATCTTTTATCAATCTTTTCTAAATGATGATCTCCAGATTCATCAGCAAAAATTATATAATCACTAAAATCTCTATTCATTTTCTTTATAATTTACCCTAATTTCACCAGAAATAAGCTTTGGCACGAGTGTGTCTCGTAGTTTTTCTAGGGTTTGGATTTGCAAATAATTAGTTTCCATTTTTTTTACAAATTCGGTTATTTGTATATCAAATTCTTTTTGAATCTCTATTTCTGGAATTGGAATTATAATTGATAAAAGATGCGGAACTTTTATACTTGGTTGAACTCCACCAATATCAAGATTCATAACTTCTTCATGCTTATACTTCAAAACTTGATAAAGATAAAATGGTGAAATTTCTTTTGCCTGAAGAGCTATAACATTTTGAGCTATATTTCCTACCTCAAGAATAAACATTGAAAATTCTCCTATACTTCCAACGGTTGAAATTAAGATATCATATTTTTTAGGCTTAGCTCTAAACCAATTTTCAAAAGTGTTCTTGTCTACATATTTTCGAATCAAAGAGTAATCAACTAACCTATCGCCTTTTCCTAAAGCATTTACTTCTATTACTGGGTATGGTGTAATTTCTTTTTGATTTGGAGGTGTTTTTCCTCTATTGTCGACAACATTAACGTATTTTCCCATCTCTTCCGAATCCCAATCATCTTTAGCATTATCAATAAAATAATGGCGGAAGAGGGTTTCGGCTAAATTTTCTAATGTTTTGTTTTGGCGGTGGAGAAGATCAATTTTATCATCAAGAGAAGATAATATTTCAGCAATGGCTTTTTGTTCTAGTAGTGGTGGGAGGAGGATTTCTATGTTTGAAAAATCATTCTTGTTTAAAATTGGCACTGCTGTCCCATCTGATCCAAATGATCTTAAAGTATCGTATAAGCCAACTAGCTTGTAATATAAAAAATTACTTTCTGCTTTGTCATTTGAAACAATAGAGTTTATTTGTTGGTTAGTTATAACGGGTAAATTATTCATTGCAACTTTACCCATATCAGATCCGATACAAGTTACCATCACAGAATATTTAGGGAGTACCTTTTTTATAAGCTTGTCGTAGCCTTCTTGGGATAAATTTCTAATGCTAGAATAAGCAATTTTTTGATAATTTCCATAATCTGTAGGAGTAACAAATGGAATAAAATCACCCCAATCTTCTGGATTATTTTTAGATGGTGTTTTACCAGTTATTATTTCTCCTACATCCCCCAACTTAAAAATCCCCCAATCATCTTCTTTTTGCAAAATATGATATTTTTTTTCTATATTTTCCTTAAAATCTTGCGGTATAGTTTCCCAATTTAAAATTTGAATAATAAAGGGAATATTGCTTTCATCAAAGGCTTCTTTGACTGCATAAATTTCTTTTTCAGTGGCATTAAAGACAGCCAAATCAAGATCAGAAGTTTCAGATGCATTCCATTTTACCCTTGAGCCATAAGCTAAGACTTTTTTATAAGGTAGAAATTTGGCAAAAATTTCTTTTATTATTTTATAGTGTCTTTGATCAACATCAATAATATCAACAATGTTATTTTTATTCATTGCTTTCTATCATTAAGGTTAATAATTCTTTTGCATCTTCAATAAATTCTGGAATTACATCTAAAGAATCTTTTGCTTTTTTCCCACTATAATCATGACTTGAATTATTTCTTTTTTCTAAAAAATTAATCCAATCTTCAACTTCGTGAATAGTTTTATTTTGAGCAGCAATTCGAAATAATTTTTTTGGAGCTGTTGGAAGGTCTGTAATTCCTTCAGATTCTAAATATTTTTTTAAATGTACATGAAGCATCTCAAAGCATATCTCAAATCTTTGAATGCAAGATTCTTCAACTGATTCTATAAAATTTATATCACTTGCAATATTATTTTTATTTTCCTGATAATATTTATATCTTTCTTCTAATCTTTTAAGAGAATTTTTGAATTTATTGTAATTTATTTCAGACATATTTTTTAAATTTTTATGTTCTTTAAATTTTGGGTGATACGGTAATTAAGAGTTTTTTCCTCTTCTAATTGACTCTCAAACTCTTTTTGAAGCTCGTTAAATCTCTCTTTAAAATCAAAATCATCTTCTGTCTCTTCTAAACCAACATATCTTCCTGGAGTTAAAACATAATCAAGCTTTGCCACCTCATCTTTTGAAACAGATTTACAAAATCCTGCAATATCTTGGTAAGAATTATCTTCCCCATCTTTTTTATTTTGCCAATTATGGTAAATGTCAGTTATTTTTTTGATATCATCATCAGTTAATTCTTTAGTTCTACGATTTACCAAATGGCCTAAATTTCTGGCATCAATAAATAATATTTCATTCTTTCTTCTCGTTTTGCCTCGCCTCATAAACCAAAGACAGGCCGGAATTTGAGTATTTAAAAACAACTTTGCTGGCAAATTAACCACACATTCCATTAAATCGGCATCGATTAAGTTTTTTCTAATTTCACCTTCATTTGATGATTTAGAAGTGAGAGACCCCTTGGCCAGAACAAAGCCAGCTAATCCACCATCTGGTTTTAGATGATAAAGAAAATGTTGAATCCAACCATAATTGGCATTTCCTGCTGGTGGCGTACCAAATTGCCATCTACCATCATTTTTAAGTAGTTCGCCGCTCCAGTCAGAAACATTAAAAGGTGGGTTAGCAATTATATAATCTGCCTTTAAATCTTTGTGGGCATCATTTAAAAAAGAGCCTTCATTATTCCATTTTACTTGGCTTGAATCTATGCCACGAATTGCCAAATTCATTTTAGCCAAGCGCCAAGTTGTTTGGTTGCTTTCTTGACCATAAATTGAAATATCATTTATTTTTCCTTGATGCTGCTCAACAAATTTTTCTGATTGCACAAACATACCGCCACTACCGCAACATGGGTCAAAAACTCTTCCCTTGTAGGGCTCTAACATTTCAACAAGAAGCTGTACGACTGATCTTGGAGTATAGAATTGACCACCTTTTTTTCCTTCAGCTAAAGCAAATTCACCTAAAAAATATTCAAAAACATGCCCCAAAATATCAGCACTTCTTGCTTTTGTTTCAGCGATTATAATGTTGTTGATTAAGTTTATTAGCTCACCTAGTGAAGTTGGATCAAGATTTCCTCTAGCATAAACTTTTGGCAATACTCCCTTTAGTGACGGATTTTCTTTTTCTATTTGCTCCATGGCATTGTCGATATCCTTGCCAATTTCAGGATTTGTTGCTTTTGATACTAAAAAAGACCATCTTGAATTTTGCGGAACAAAGAAAACATTTTCAGCTTTATATTCATCCTTATCTTCTGCATCAGCACCAGCATAATCACCGATTCCTGCCTTTAATTTTTTATGCAATTCTTCAAAAGAATCAGAAATATATTTTAGAAATATTAGGCCAAGAACAATATGTTTATATTCGGCAGCATCGATATTTTTACGGAGCTTATCAGCCGCTAACCATAATTGTTTTTCTATTGAAGAAGTTTTGTCATTTTCTTTTTTTGCCATATTATTTGTCTTTAGTTTTACTTTCTTTCTCTATCCAGGAATCAATTTCCTTTTTGCTAAATCGCCACGCATTGCCAATTTGAAAACCTGGTATTTTCTTTTCTGACGCAAAGCGATAGCCCACATATTTCATGGATTTAACATCTCTCTAACAACAAAGCCCTGTTTACAGGGCTTTGACGGTTTTTTTCTTGAGAAATATTTGGAAAAATATTTCTTAAGATGTTAAAATTATTTTGAATGATTTTTTAACAAACCGTTTGATCTAATTATGCTATCTATTCCTTTTAATCGCAAGCAATTTGGTAATTTTTCTAATTATAATATTTCTACTGATGGAGGAGTATTATTACTTGATAAAATTGAGTCTAAATTTTCCATTGTCAAAGATGCTGCAAAATTAGTAAGGGATGTAAGAAATCCAGATTTTATTACTCATACAATGGAATCTATGATGAAACAATTAATTTATGGAATTTGTATGGGCTATAGTGATTTAAATGATCATGAGAATATTAGATTAGATGAATTATATAAATCAGTATTCAATAAATCTGAAGATTTAGCAAGTGATAGTACTTTATGTAGGTTGGAGAAGAATATTGATTATGATACTATTGTCAATCTTAACAAATTATTGTTAGAGAAGTTTATTTCTAGCTTTAAATTACCTCCAAAGGAGTTAATATTAGATATTGATGCTACTGATATTGAGTTACATGGTAATCAAGAGAATAGAGCTTATAATGGATATTATCAAGAATATTGTTATTTACCTTTGCATTTTACTTGTAATGATGATTTATTAATTAGCTATCTTAGACCTTCAAATATAGATGGGTTTAAACATAGCTGGCCTATTATTGGGTTATTGATAAAAAGAATTAAACAATCCTTTCCAGATGTAAATATTGTTATTAGAGGAGATAGCGGATTTATGAGACATAAATTTCTTGGCTGGCTAGAACTAAAGAATATTGATTATATTGTAGGAATGGCAAGAAATAGCAGATTATCAAAACAAGTTGAAGATGATATAAAATCAGTTGAAGCAATTTATGATAAGAATCTAAATGAGAATAAAGAATCTCAAACTATATCTAATTATAAATCTTTTAATTACAAAGCAAATAGCTGGACAAAAGAGAGAAAAATCATTAGCAAAATTGAGAAAAATCATCATGGACAAAATATTAGATTTTGCATTACCAATATTGATAGCAAAAAAATAAGAATAAAATCATTATATCGAGATATTTACTGCCAAAGAGGAGATATGGAAAATAAAATCAAATATGTTCAGCTAGATTTCTTTGGTCATAGATTATCATCATCAAAATATATATCTAATAGCTTTAGATTGATGTTATCATCATTATCTTATCTGTTAATTCACAAATTTAAAATCAATTATCTAAAATTCACTGATCTTGCAAATGCTACAGGAAATACTATTAGATTAAGATTGTTAAAATTGGCAACATTGATAAAGGTAAATAAAACCTCTGTTAGATTTGAGTTTACCGCTAATTACAAATATAAAAATATCTTCAAAATCTTATTACCAAAATTATTTGCTACTTAAATCAAAAACATGAGCTGTTCCCGGCTCTTGCAAATAATGGGGTTTGGGGTAGCTATGTCCAAAATCCAAAAAAACTCATAAATTTGATAGATTTTTATAATTTTTTTCTTTAAAATTATAAGAATCTCAAATTAAATGGAATTTTATCTGAAATTTTAAATCCATGAAATATGTGGGTTATCATAAATTCTTTTGCTAAGAATAATCTTTGGTGATAACTTTTAAAATCAATCTAAGAATTATTCTTTATTAAGAATTAATCTATGTAAAAATGAAATTTTTAATATCGTTTATTTTAATACTAGCAGTAGTCATAAAAGCTAAGGCTAAAATATGTACAATTAATTTTTTAATAAAGCAGCTAATTATAAATTATAGATTCTGCCATAAATTTAATAGATTAAATATACAAAATAGCATTTTTGGTATAATCTATACAAAATATATGAGAAACTTGGATTTATTATGAAAATAGAATCAGTATCACTCAGCTTGCCATCTTGGAAACTAACAAATGAAGAAGTAGTCGATCTAATAAGACATCATTCAAAGCCTGTTTTTCATGGGAATTTAGAAAAAACTCTCAAGAAAATTAATTTTATTTTAGGTAAAACTGGAGCAGAAACAAGATACTGGCTCGATAGAGGAAAAAATGAGAAGCCCATAGATCATATCATAAAAGCAACCGAAGAATCCTTAAAAAAAGCTAACCTAGAGAAAGATGATATCGATCTTCTGGTTTATGTTGGAGTGGGTAGAGGCGTAATAGAGCCAGGAGACAGTTATTTTGTAGCCAAGAAGCTCGGAATGACAAAGGTGAGGTGCTTTGACGTCATTGATGCTTGCATGAGTTGGGCATCAACAATACAGTTAATTGATAGTTTATTTAAAACTGAGTTCTATAAAAGAGCTATGATAATAAATGGCGAGTTTATTGTGCATGGAGGAGCATTATTTAAAAATTATGCTTTAAAAAATGATAAACAGCTAGAATACACATTCCCTTCTTATACTGTAGGAGAAGGGGCAACCTGTACAATATTATCTCCTAATGAACCCAAAGATTTTAAATTCCATTTTTCTTCAAGATCTGACTTGGCAAACTTATGCACAATACCTCTACCAGAATATGAAGATTATTGTGAAATAATTAACGAGACTCCTAATAATGGAGCTATGTATTTTACTTCTTATGGACATCAAATGCATCAATTAGGCTCTAATGAATTAGAAAAATTATTCAAAACATTGTCTATAAATAAAAATGATATAGATGTAGTTTTCACTCACGCTTCATCAAAATCAGAATGGCATAAATGTGCTGAATCAGTTGGTATTAGTGATAAAGTATATCATATATATCAAAAAACAGGTAACTTGATTTCAGCCTCTATTCCTTCTGCTATGTCTCTTGCATTAGATGAAAATAAATTAAAAAGATCAGACAGAGTTCTGTCGTGGGTCGGTAGTGCTGGTATGTCATTCTCAGTGATAGATTTTACCTTCTAAATGAAACATTTTTTTTATAAGCTAAAAAATTATTTTAGCAGAGGACTTTTGATAAATAACTATAATGTATATGCAATTGCTTTTATTGGTTGCGTAGGACATCCTTTATACTGGATATGGTGGAGCTATATTGACCCAAAAGATTATGAAAATCTTACTATAAGAATTATAGGAATAATCAGTTGCTCAATATTATTAACTAGAAAATATTGGCCTACTTTCTTTAAAAAACTTTTTCCTATATATTGGTTTTTTACAGTAACTTACAATCTATCATTTTTCTTTACTATCTATCTAATTAATAGCAATTTTTCTATTATTTGGACAGCGGCCACTTTTAGCATGATATATCTTTCCATAATGATTATTCCAAGATATTTGATGTTTGCAATTAGTCTTATTCTTGGAGTAGGGCTAGCTACCATATATTGCTATTTATTAAATCCAAACCTAATTTTATTTAATAAAGAGTATATTATTTTCACATACTTCCCCGTATTTACTTTTGCTATTAGTACAGGATTTATATTTAGCTACAGTAATACTAAGGGATTGGTGGCTCAAACAAGAGCTAAATCCCTAGAAGATCTTGGAGGTTCAATCGCTCATGAGATGCGTAACCCTCTTGGCTCTATTCATCAATCTGCATATATTCTTATAAAGAAACTGCAGGAAATTCCTGAATCAAAGGAGACGAATAGAATACTTATTTCTAAAAAAGAAAAAAAGGAGTTAGAAGAATTGCTAGAAATCATAGACCATTCCTCCATTCGTGGAAATATGGTTATTGATATGATTCTTTCTAATATTAAAGGAAAAGACATAAATAAGAGTAAATTTAAAGTCTATCAGATTTCCGAAGTTATAGAAACAGCCATAAAAGAATTTGCTTTTGCAGGGTCGGCAGAAAGAGCAAAAGTATCGAGTAACATCAAGCATGATTTTTACTTCAAGGGCGATGAAAATATGCTTGTTTTTGTTCTATTTAATCTTCTTAAAAACGCTCTTTATTACCTAAAGGCCTATCCAAAAAGCAGAATTACCATTAGTACTAAAAAAGAAGATAAAGGAGAGGGAGAGTTCAGCTATCTTTATTTCCGTGATACTGGACCTGGTATCCCAAAAGATAAGTTAGAGGCTATTTTTGACTCATTCATGACAAGCGGTAAAGCCGAGGGTACAGGATTAGGTCTGCCATTTTGTAGAAGAGTAATTACCGCTTTTGATGGTAAAATAGTTTGTAATTCTGAAGTTGGTAAATATACCGAATTTACAATCTCCTTTCCAAAATTAAGCAAAGAAGATGAAGAAAGGAAAGAAGAGCTAATAGTTAAAAAAGATACCACAGATTACGAAGCCATAATAAAAGAGAAATATGGCAATAAAGCTGCCTTGCTTGCTGACGATCAGTTGGTTAATAGAAGGATATCCGCTAATAGATTAGAACATTTAGGTCTAAAAGTATTCACTGCCGAACATGGTAAAGATGCTTTAAAAATATTAGAAACACAAGGTGATGAAATAGATGTAATATTTATGGATTTACAAATGCCTGAAATTGACGGTTATGAAGCTACAAAATTAATAAAATCGGGAAAGAAAAATAAAGAAGGAGATAAATTTAAGAGTTTTAAAAAATATAAAAACATCCCTATCATTGCATTTACTGGCGATGATGATGACGAGACTATTAGCAAAGTCAAAGAGTGTGACATGCAAGGTCACATAGGTAAAAGCTGGAATAATAAACAGCTATTGGAAATTCTGGATAAGGCTATCAGTTAAATTCCTATATTTTAAAATTTCATCTCAAACTCTGTTCCTTTTTCTATCTCAGATTTGCAAACAATATCACCATCAAAAGCTGTCATTATTCTTTTGCAAAATGGCAGCCCCAAACCTGTTCCATCTTTTTTACCAGAGGTAAAAAAGCTTTCAAAAATTAACTCCAATTTATCTTTTTCAATTCCTGGTCCATAATCTTTAAAATATAGATAATTGCCGTCAGATTTTATTTCTGATCTGATCTCAATTTTAGCCTTATAATGAAGAGCATTTTTTAGCAGATTATAAATGACAAAAATCATCATATTTTCATCACCTCTAAAAATAAAATCCTCGTTTAAATCATAACTAATCAAATCTCGATCTTGTTGGTTTTGATATAAAAATTGTTTCAATGCCTTTTTAACCACATCAGAAATTGAAAGATCGGTAAAATTACTTTTATCAATTTCTCCCTCCCTAATATTAGCCATAATCATATCAATCATTGCCAAGCCCTGAGTTGAGCTATCGGCAATAAGATCAACATATTCTATTAATTGATTTAAATTGTCTTTCATCAGCTCACAGCATCCTTTTATGCCTGCGAGCGGGTTTCGTTTCATGAGCAATTGAACCTGCTAAGCTTTTAACCTGTTCAATTTTATCATGATTTTTATCTATTTTGTTAAACATGATAAGAAAAATTAAGATTGTGAAATAAAATGATTATTGGTAAAATAATCAAAGCCAAGAATATTAGTATTAATACTAAACAACTTAATAGTAATATTAAAAGACTGACTTATCAAGTTAATAACGCATGAATATCATAATTAATTACAAACAGTGTAAAGCTGCCAGAGCACTTCTGGACTGGAGTCAGGAAGATTTGAGCCAAAAGGCAGAAGTTGCTAAGGCAACCATCGGTGATTTTGAAAGAGGTGCTAGAAATTTAAGGATTGAGACAATGCAGAAAGTTGTCGCTGTGCTTGAAAATGAGGGTATTAGATTTGAGAGTGAGGGAGGTAGAATTTTGGTTGAGTTAAATCCTAAAAATTAGCCGTGGGTTTGAATGTTAAATTTGGATTCGAATTGACCCCTTAAAAAGTTCAGAACTGCACCCATTTGTTAGACCATTATTTTTTAAAAAGTCGTAGACTTTTTTCTTTAAATTCGGTGTAGAAATTTTTAAATTTTTGAAATTTCAAAGAATGGCCCTCAATAGCCAAATTCGTAG
>Ga0257114_1003269_pt1 | contig 10363 bp, 10 predicted proteins | sample SI112_10mmetaG_FD_190149 | JGI IMG/M metagenome (GOLD analysis project Ga0257114, IMG submission 190149) | Marine microbial communities from Saanich Inlet, British Columbia, Canada - SI112_10m | ecosystem: Environmental > Aquatic > Marine > Inlet | place: Canada: British Columbia | collected... | reverse complement strand
GACGGTTGATTTGTTTTTTCAATTACAGTACACCTCCGCTCGCTAAAACGCCGCGCTCCGCGCGCTTCTCTCTCAGTTTCCTTCGCCTCGCCGCTCAAACGTCCCCAACCGCGGATACTTGCTCTCAAACTTCGCGCGCCACTCCCCCAGCGTCTTCAACTCCTCCTCCGTCAGCCCGCGCGCGCCGAGCGCCTCGTCCGCGTCCGACACGTTGATCTTCATCGTCGCCAGCGCCCGCGTCGCGTCGCGTCCGTTCAGCGCGGCGTACGGTCCACCGACGCCGTAGAAATCTTTCCCGAGCGTCGCGTCGAACACGACGCCGTCGCACGCGAACGCGCACAGCGCGCCGTTCGAGCGCTCGACGAGCGCGCGGAGCGTCGCGGGCGTGAACGTCGTCGTCGCGTCGCCGTCGCCGTCGCGCGTCGCCATGCCGCGACGCGCGCGTCGTCAGATGGCGCCGATGGCGACGCCGACGCGCGCGGCGGCGACGCCGCGCGTCGCGCGCGGACCCTCGCGCGCGCCGACGCGCCGCGCCATGGTCGCGGGCGTCGCGCTCGTCGCGACGCGCGCGCGAGACGACGCCGACGACGCGCGCGCGCGCGCGGCGACGACGACGGACGACGCGCGAAGACGCGCGGAAGAAACCATGGCGACGCTGCGCGAGGACGTCGCGACGCGGCAGTACTTCGTCACGGGCGAGCTCACGGAGGCCATCTTCGCGCGCGACTGTCGGTTCGTCGATCCGACGACGGACGTGCGAGGGCTCGAGCGGTACCTGCGCGCGGTGCGCGCGCTGTTCGACGAGCGACGGTCGAGCGTGCGGTTGATCGACTTGCGGTTGGTGGACGCGACGACGATCGAGGGGGATTACCGGGCGGAGGGATACCTGAAACTGCCTTGGAATCCGCGCGTGCCGCCGTACGAGGGACACATCACGTGGAAGTTGAGACCGAACGACGGGAGCGCGGACGCGGGGCTCATCGTGGAGCAGAGACAGACGTGGTCGATCTCGGGAGGGGAGGCGCTGCGAGAGACGTTCACGCCGGGGAGGTGATGGGGCCGAGCGATGCGGGGAGTGGGGAGGCGACGCGCGACGCGTGTAGAATGAAGTGTAAAATAACGAGCGACGCGCGAGACGACGTCGCGGCGAAAACACGTTAAGGAACGCGCGAGACGACGTCGCGGCGGGCGCGACGGGAACGAATCGAATGATTTTCTCCTTGGCTCGAGTATTAACAAACTAGTGTACTGGTACGACGCTTAGACGATGAGCGCGGCGGTGTGCAATTTTTCCGCGAGCGTGAGCTGCGTCCTCGTCAAATTCGTCAAGTACCGCACCATCATCACATCCTCGGCGCTGTCTCCGAACACCTTGTCGAACTGCGCCTTCGTGAGCTGCGGGACACCGGCGAGCGCGGCGGAGAGCGCGCGACCGACTTCGGCGTCGCCCTGACGTTCGCCGCGCACCACCGCGTCGACGTACGCCTGCGCGTCCGTCAACAGCTTACCCAATTTACCCATAGTCTGCGCCAGCCCAGCGACGTCGTCGTCGTCTTTCGCCGAGCTCGCGGATCGAAGCGCTTCGACGCCCAACTTTGTGGCTTGCTGAAGATCCACCTCGCACTCGATTTCGCTAAACCACACGCCCGCCGATCGGCTCTCGCCGCTCTCCCGATCCGTCGTCGCCAGCACCGTGTCCCCGACGCTCGCGCTGAGCATCTCCCCGCCGTTTCCAGCACCGGTGAAGTCCGCATCTAACATCACGTGCACGGGCGTCCCATTCAGCGCTTCCTTGGCGAAGAATTCGTGCACGAGCGCTCGCGCCTCCGGCGTCACGCTCCCCGCGCTAAACCACCCGACCACGCGTTCCTCCGGGTTCACCCTCGCGTGCAATCCGAGCATGGTCTTATGAAATTCAACGTCCACGAACATTTCCCCATCGCGATCGTGGCACGGAATCGCGTACGACGTGCGCGCGACGACGACGACGCGACCGTCCGCCGTCGTCGTCGCCGTCCCGAGCACCGCGCCGATCACCTTGTCCACCGCCTCACCGCGTCGCACGTAGCTGTTCGTTCGCGCAGCGTCGACGACCGTCAGTCACATCGCTCTCGCGCGCGTCATCGCGTCCGCGCGCGTCGCGCGACGTCGCTTTCGCGTCGTTTTCACGTTCGCCGCAATTTTTAGGTTCGTCACGTCGTGACGTTTCGTCGCCGCGCGTTCGCGCGCGCGCGTACCTGTCGCACACGTTCAACACCACGGACGGGGTGACGCTGATCTTTGAGATCGTGCCTGGGGCGCTGAGGGAGGGCATCGTGCGAAGACGGCGCGCGCTCGAGAGTGGCGGGCGCGACGACGCTTAGGGTCCAGAACGCGAGCGCGACTCGGCGGGCGCGACGAAATCGAGACGCGAGCGACGCGAGACGGGCACGATTCGGTCGTGAGCATATCTTACAATTATTGTCGAAATACGGGGAGCTAGATCACGCCTCGAGGCGGCGCATTTTGGCTGCGCTCTTCACCGCGAGCTTCTCGACGGCGTTCGTGAGCGACGTGGCTTGAAGCTTTGGGTCGAAGTGTTGGTCGTATTCCGCGGGATCGATACCGAACGCGTCGCACAGCGCCATCTTACCTTTTTTCAGGCGTTCGCGGAGCAAGTGCTCGAGGTCGCTGCGCTCGACTTGACTGAGTCGTGACGCGACGCCGCTTCTCGCGCCTTTGGCGGTGAAGCCCGCCGTCAAGCCGTACGCCGGGTGATCTTCCGTCACCGCGGGGACGTCCATCCTGTACTTTGACGCCGCGGTAATCTTTCCAGACGCGGTGAGTCTGCTCGTTTTATCCGCAGCAGACACGGATTTCGGACGTCCGCGCGTCGCGGCGACGGCTGTCTTCTTCGTCGTGCCCATGGAATCCAAAGCGGCGGCGGCGAGCGAGGCGAGTGGGTCGTCTTCAACTTCGGCACCCTTACGCTTACGTCCGCGCTTGGATGGTCCAGGAGGACGACCTCGTCGTTTTTGCACCGACATGGTGATCTTTTCGTATTCGTCGTCGCTCAACGCCTCTCCCAACTTACCACCTTTGCGCCTGCTCGCTGGACTGAGAAACGCCTCCGCACCGTCTAAGTCATCAGTTTTTCTCGCTGGTCGCGCCGGAGACCACGTGCCTCGCACCGCGGTTAGCACCTTGTCCACCTTGACGAATTCATTGGCGTTTGCCGAACCTTTCCGCACCATGACGTTGGACGACGGCGCGCCGCCGTCGCCGCCTTCGTCCTTCACAATGTTCGGTATCGCCGCACCGGCGTCGCTCGGCGTGTTGCTCAGCAGTTGCGGTGCACTTTGCAACGGAGTTCCATCGCTGTTGTTCGTCGGTGTGATTCTATCCGGAGTCGTCGCGCCGCTCGCCGATTTCGCCCCTCGCGACGCCGGCGTCGAAGCGCCGGCGTCCGCATCGGTAGTCACATCTTCGTCTTCGTTGTCGAACCCATCGTCCGACGAGCCTTCGTCGTCGTCATCTCCATTTTCTGATCCCATAGCGAGCTCGTGCGCGAGGTCCAACAGCGTGCCGCTCGCACCGTTCGGTTCTTCTCCGTACCCGCCTCGAGCGCGCGCCTGAAGCTCGCGAACGGCTTGCGCCGCGGCGACGGCTCGAATCCGCGACGCATCGCTTCGATTTCTTCGCGCCTTGTGGTTAGCCTTCGAATACGCCTGCTGCAATTTCTTTGTGGTGTCGTCCAAATCCAACACCGCGCATTCCTCCATCCTGCGTTTTTGATCTTCGAGCTCCTCCACCGATTTGACGAGAAGTTTATTCTGATCGCCTGGCGAAATTCCAGCTTGCACGTTCGTGATGAGGCGATCGAGCGATTTCATCTTGCGGAACGGCCAACGCGCGATGCCGTATTTGCGACACTGGCGCTTCAAAACCGTCAAACCGACGCCGAGCTTTCGGCACGCAGCCTCGGATGGAAGATGAAAGCAACTCGAAAGCTCCTCTTGCGTAATCTCCGACGCGCTCCGAAACTGTCGCACGCGCCGGTTCTCTCGCGACTGATTCGGCGGTTTCTCTTTCTTTGGTTTCCCTTTTTTCGGATCCTTGCCCGCGCTTTCGCCCGCAACCTTTCGCAGGTGCGCGTTCTTCGCCAACGCGTGCGACACGACAGCCTTCATCGTCAACTCCGCGTCCATTGTCGGTCTCGCCGCGATCGCGGCCGATATCGACATCCCATGCACGACCCCCTTACCGTTCCCATCATCCTTTCCCATCGCGTTCGCGTCCTCATCTCGCCCTCCCGTCTCCATCGCGTCCTCGCTCGCCGTCGTCTCGCTTCGCTCGTTCGCGTCCCCGCGCGCCTCGCGCCTACTCGTCGTCCCGTCGTTCGCGTCTCCGCGCCCTCTCGCCCGCTCGATCGTCTCCATCGTCGCCCGCCCGCGTCTCCACGCCTCCTCCGTCCGCGCGCCTTCGCGATCGTCGCCTTCGACGACCGCGTCGCTCGCCGCCGCCGCGTCCCGCGCGCCGGGTCACCAAAACGTCACCAAGACGAACCGCCGCGATCCGCGCGATCGCCTCTTCCGCCCCGACGATCGCCGACGCGCGCCCGTTCGCGCGCGCCCGCGCGCGCGATCGACGCGAGAATACGCGACGCGCACCTCTCGCGCGCTCGCGACGCCCGCGTCCGTCGCGCGTCGACGCGCGACCGCGATCGCGACGACGATTCTCGTCCAGGGTCCGCGCGCGCGGTGCGGCGCGCGGCGCGTTCGCGGCGCGCGTCGCGCCCGCGCGACCGCGTTCTCGCGCTTCCGACGCGCGAAAACGAACGCACAAAAGTGCGCGCGAAGATCGCGAGCGCGAGAGCGCGCGTCGACCGTCGCGGTGTGCGTCGACGCGCGCGCGCGACGCGTCTATCGGCGCCGGATCGTCGCGCCGCGCGCGCGGCACCCCGGGCGTCGCTCTTGGCGTTCGACGCACGCAAAGTACGCGCGAGCGGGACGCGATCGCATCCTTCGATTTATTGGTTCCGGACTCGTCGCGAGTGGGGGGTCGGCGCTCCATTTTTTGTCGGTTCGGTTCCGATCGCGCGCGCGATCGCGCGACGAACCTCGGCGCGAGGTTGACGCGCGCGCGACGAAACCGGGCGCGAGGTTCGAGCGCGCGCGGCGGCGGTGGATCGCAAAGTACGCGCGCGCGCGGCGGCGCATCGCGGCGCGCGGAACGGCGCGCGCGCGCGGCGCGCGATGCGGCGGTGCGCGACGCGCGCGGAGGGGTTCGCGCGCGGACTCGCGCGCGCGGTCGCGGACGACGGCGCGCGCGGCGCGCGAGGCGGCGGCGCGCGCGGGACGACGACGAGGACGACGACGACGACGACGACGACGACGAGGGAGGACGCGACGGCGAGCGCGACGACGACGAGCGCGACGACGACGTTCGAGGAACGCGCGCGCGCGCGGTCGAGGCGGAGCGAGGCGAAGCGGCGGCTGCGGACGTACAGATTCGCCGAGGCGGAGGCGAGCGAGGGCGCGCGCGCGAGGCGAAACGGAAACGCGCGGACGCACGTGGGGGGGTATTTCGATGGGTTTGAGATTCGTGGACGGAAGAAGGAGAGCGCGTTTGATGATGGACGCGACGCGCGACGGGAGACGGCGCGGGAAGGGGCGCGGTTGTTTCGAAGGTTCGCGCGAGAGCGAGGCGGCGGCGGCGGTTTCGCGGACTCGAGGCTTCGCGACGACGGCGACGAGGCGTTCTTTCGCGCGTATTTCGGCTCGCGGGAGGGTGGCGGAGACCGCGCGCGGGTGGATGCGAATGGGTTCTACGCGCGCGCCGGGTGCGAGCACTGCGAGGCGCTCGGGTTGAAGTCGAGCGAGTTCGTCACGCCCGAGGCGTTGAAGACGGCGCTTCGCGAGCAGGCTTTGAAATGGCATCCGGATAGACACGACGACGAAAAGAAACCGATCGCGGAAGCGAAGTTTAAGCGCGTGTACGATGCGTACGAGTATTTAGCCGAGCGCGCGGGCGCGCGATCGTCGGAGTAGAAGAGAATTATTAGCGCAGTAGGAAACGTAGCCTTCTAGAAACGCTCGCGTCTTTCATGACAACCGACGAAAAATCACATCATCGTGCAGCACTGATTCTGCTTCTTCGCCTGTTTGTAAAACATCTGACTCGCCAGCGATAGATCCGTGCTCTTATCCACCAAATTATCCAACTTTTCCCCTCTCGCCAACACGCTATCGATGGTTTTGTGCAACACCACCTTGGTGTCGTCCAACTCTCTCTGAATCTTCAAAATCTTATCCGCCGCGCTCGGGTCTTGATACTTCACCAGCATTTCCTCCAGCATCTCACTCGCGCGTCCTCCCTCGGGTTTATCCTCGCGCACCGCGCGCCACGCCTCGTTCGCGCCTTCGCCGTTCGCGCTCTCGTACTCGTCCATCATCTTGCCCAGCACGCAAAACGCGCTTCTGCTCGGATATTCCTCATCCATCACCGCCACGGCGACCAGGCCCGACTTATTCGACACGTGCACCATGTACGCGTCCTGCTGCACGCTCTGTCGCGCGCCCAGAGGCGTGCGTTTCGCGACGGTTCGAGAGATAAAGATCAACATTTCGCGCACCGAGGCGCGCTGGAAGAATCCAAATTCAGCGACGTCCGTGGCGCCGCCGAGGAAGCTAGGATCGTCGTCGGCGCCGTTAGATTTCCATAGCGTTAACGCGGTGACTTTCATGTCGCGATGACGCGACGCGAGGCGCGACGCGAGGCGCGACGTGAGGAAGATGAGAGACGGACGAGGCGAGATCTTCTCGGCTCGAGGCGACGGCGACGGCGCGAAACGAGCGAGCGAGCGAACGGCGTGGCTACGGATTCGGCTAAGTCTCACGACAAACAATACGAACGAATAATCACGAAATCGCGGCTCGCGAGGGAGACGCGGCGTCGCGCGGTCAGGACGCGGCGTCGTTCCAGGAAGCGACGCGGGCGGCGTAGAGGCTCAAGCCGCGCTCCCAGTCGTCGACGCGCAAACCTCTGGGCGTTCGCACGACCACCGGACCGAGACCGGTGTCCTCGCACACGCACCCGCGCTCGACGGCGGCGCAGTGGTCACCCCAGTTACAGTCGTCGAAGAACAGCATGCGCGAGTACGCGACGCCCGTCTCGCGTCGTAAAATCGGAAAGTGCGTCCGCGCCTTGTCCGGCGACAGCGGCGGCGTTCGACCGATTTGCAAATTTCCCTCGAATCCCTCGGGCCAACCTTTGGCGAAGACCTGCCGGACGGTCACGCCTGGAAACACCTCCAAGACGTCCAACGCGCTGCGTCCGATTCGCACGGCGAGCGGCGTGTCCGCGCTCGACGCCGCCGCCGCGCGCGTCTCGAGCGTCCCGAGCCAAATCTGTTGAAACGCCCGCAGCGCGCCGGGATGCAGCGCGATCGGCGTGTTTCCGCTCATCGCGGCCACGACGCCTTCGCCGCAGTCGGGACCGAGCGAGCCGCGGCGCGAGCGCGTCGGGTCGACGATTTCTCGCAGCTCGAACATCTCTTTGTCCCACGTGCAGGCGTCCAAGTCGAAGACGGTGAGCTCGGGATGCGGCGACGCGCGCGGGGCGACGGCGGTGGGCATCGCTCGCGCGCGCGAACGAACGCGGGTCGGGGCGAGGACGACGGCGCGGATCCGCGGCGTCGCGCGGGACATCGCGGCGCGCCGCGGCGCGCTCTGGGGACGGTTGCTCTCGCGGCGCGAATCATTTACACTTAAATACTGGTACAGGGCCGTCAAAGTTCGTCGTAAAAGGCGCGCTCTTCGGCCGTCATCGGACCGCGCTGCTGGACGACGCGACGACCGACGCGGCGACCGGCGGAGCCGGAGTCGCGACCGGTGCCGCGACCGACGTCGCGAGTGGGCGACGACGGGCGCGAGCTCTTCCAAAACTCATCGTTCACGCTCATCTCGCGGCCGATTTCTTTCGCGCTGACGTTTTTTTCGGCGCGGACGATCGAGGCGCCGAGTTCGAGCGAGGACGCCGGTCGCTCGTTCGCCGCGGCTTCGAGGTGGGAGTGCGCGTACGACGTCACCACGACGGCGAGAAGGATGAACGAGATCGAGTACCACAGCCAGGGCGATTGGCTGTGAACGCTCACGGCGGCGTTAAACGTAGCGCCCGCGACGGACTTTTTCGGCGCGGGAGCTGATTCGTCGTTTGCGTCTTCGCTCAAGCCTTGAAACGGCGCCGCCTCCGGGGCCTCGTCCTCTTTGTCTCCGTGGTCGTCGTCGTCGCCGTCCTCCTTCGCCTGATTTTCATCGTCGTCGGCGTCGACGCGCGTCTTCGCCGTCTCGTTTTCCTCCGCCGCCGCTAGTTCTGCGTTTTTCTTCCGCAACGCCGCGTTCTCCGCCTTCAACTGTTCCTCGCGAAGCGCCGCGTTTTCCTCCTCTAATTTTTTAATCAGCGCCGCCTGCTTCGCCGCGTCGTCCTCCTCCTTCGTCTCAGACTTCGCCTTCGGCGTCGACGCATCGTTCGAACTCGAACTTTCCCTCCCATCGGATTCCGACGCGTCCTCACCGTCTCCCACCGACGCGCCTTCGCTCTCGTCGTCCTTCGCCTCGCTCGCCGCCTCCGCGGCTTCGCCGAGCGCCCGCAACGCCTCCCCCAACTCCCCCACGCCCCTCGCCGACGCCGTCGCGTTCACGAAATCCTCGAGGATATCATCCAGTATGTCCAGCGCCTGTCCGTACTCCCCTCTCGCGCTCGCCCGCATCGCCGCCTCCGCCGCCGTCGCGTTCGCGTTCGCCGCCTCGGTTTCCAACGCCGCGAGCGCCGCCGCGAACCCCTCCTCCGCCCGCGCGCTCGCGATTCCCCCCACCGTGGCGTTCACCAGCGCGCGCACCGATCGCATCAACTCTTGCGCGCGCTCGATCGTCATCTCCGTCGTCGCGTCGCGCGTCGTCGTCGCGTTCGTCGCGTTCGTGTCGACGATTGGCGACGCGCGCGCGACGCCGACGCGTCCGAACGCGCACGCGGTGAGCGCGCACAGCGCGCACAGCGCGCGCGGTGCGGTCGCGATCGACGCGCGCGCGCGCGTCGCGCGCCGTTCGCGCGGCATCGCGCGCGGCGACGGGTTGTGGGGCTGGATCGTCGTCGCGCGGCGGTTTGGTGTTGCTCGTCGGCGCGCGGCGGTTCGGTGTTGCTCGTTCGTCGCGCGGCGCGCGATTCGCGGTGAAACGACGATGCGATAACAATCTACACGTTCTTTTTGTAATCGCCCATGAAGTGGGCGAAGCGAGAGATGAGGGTGGCGAAGAAACCGTAGTCGAGGAGCTTGAGGAGCATGCGAAAGCCGACGGCGACGGCGCCGACGTCGTGCCACAACACGCGACCGATCGGGCGGAACATCTCCGTCGGCAGCTCTTCGGGCTTCACCGCGAACTTCATGAAAAAGTTCAACGAATCCAACTTGTGGGCGTTGTCGTAGAAACGGGACGCCACCGGCGACGGATGCACCGCGCAGACGTCGACGCCGCGAGATTTCAACTCGACGCCGATGTTCGCCGCGAAGGAGGATACGTACGCCTTCGTCGCGCCGTAGAGCGCCGAAAACGGCGTCGGTTGACACGCCGCCGCGCTCGACGTGAACACCACGCACCCTCGCAGTTTCTTCTCCAGCATTCTCGTCACGAAGACGTGCGTGATTCGCATCGCGCTCGTCGCGTTGCACTCGTGATTCGCGTTCAACTTTTCCAACGGTTGCTTATCGAAAAACCCCGTCAGCATGAACCCCGCGTTGTTGAACACGCACTGCACGTCCACGTCCTCCATCGCGCGCGCGATGACGTCCACGTACCCTCCCGAGCGATCCCCGAGGTTCACCGCGATCGCCCGCACCTCGCGCTTCGCCCCGTGTCGCTCCCGCAGCGCCTTCGTCGTCTCCACCAGCGCCTCGTCGTCCAGCGCCGCGATCGCGACGTTCAGCCCTTGATCCAACAGCGCCTCCGCGAGCGATCGTCCGATCCCCGTCGACCCGCCCGTGACGAGCGCCCACGTCGCGCCGTACTTTTTCCTTAAATTTTGCGCCGGCATCATCTGCACCCACAGTTTCGGCATCGCGTACGTCCCGAGCGCGACGAGGCCGTAGAGCGCCAAGACGTGCGTCGCGATCGCGTCGACGAAGGTGTCGCGCAGCATCGCGCGGGCGTACGGCACCGGAAGCGCCCACAGCACGCCCATGGGCGCGACGACGCGTTCGAATCAGTGCGGTCGGGGCGAATCGTCGACGGCGCGATGGGCGATCGATCGCGCGCGTCGCGATGCATAAATAAATGAATAAATAAATAAATACACGTCATGACTGTTTACATATACCCGTGTGTCCGAC
>Ga0257114_1003264_pt1 | contig 10367 bp, 10 predicted proteins | sample SI112_10mmetaG_FD_190149 | JGI IMG/M metagenome (GOLD analysis project Ga0257114, IMG submission 190149) | Marine microbial communities from Saanich Inlet, British Columbia, Canada - SI112_10m | ecosystem: Environmental > Aquatic > Marine > Inlet | place: Canada: British Columbia | collected... | reverse complement strand
ATAAAAAAGTTTGAAGAGTAAAAGTTTTCATTTCATCAACAGGCATTTCTTTTGTCCAAAGATCCATTTTTAAAGTCTCTTTTTTTTTACTATCCCAAAAAGAGAGAAGCATAGCTTTTGAAGACTCGTCTAACATACCACCATCTGGAGCTGACCATGAAATTTGTTCAGGTATATTATTGTCATCCAATTTCACCTTAATTGTTATTTCTGTTTCTTTCATTTAACTTTTTTAAACACTAGATTTGTACAAATATAAAATTTAATATTAGTTGATGAAATATCCTGAAAAAGTTTCAAAACATATAGTTGGTTGGATAGATAATTATCTTAATAAAATTAAAATGAAAGGCTTTGTAGTTGGTGTTTCTGGAGGAATAGACTCAGCATTGACATCAACTCTATGCGCTGAAACTGGAAGGAATGTTCTTTGTATTGAAATGCCTATCAATCAAGGAAAAGATCAAGTTTCAAGATCTAAAAAACATATTGAATGGCTTAAAAAAAAATACTCAAATGTAAGTTCGATTACGATTAGCTTAGATAAAACTTTTGATTCATTTGTAGATTCTATTCCTAAAGTTAAATCTCCAGAAAATGAACTAAGTTTAGCTAATACAAGATCTAGATTGCGAATGGTTACATTATATTATTTTTCGGCATTAAAAAAATATATTGTTGTAGGCACAGGAAACAAGGTTGAAGATTTCGGTATTGGATTCTACACTAAGTATGGAGATGGAGGTGTAGACATAAGCCCAATTGCAGATTTGTTAAAATCTGATGTTTATTCTTTGGCTAAATTTTATAATATCAATGATGAAATTATAGAAGCAATACCAACTGACGGACTTTGGAATGATAATAGAAACGATGAAGATCAAATTGGAGCTTCATATGAAGAACTTGAAAAATCAATGGAATTAGCTAACAAATTAGATTATGAACTATCAAAGAGAGAAAAGGAAGTTTTAAAAATTTATAAAACATTAAACTCTTTAAACAGACATAAAATGCTGCCAATACCAGTTTGTAAGATTCCAAAAGATTACCTTAGATAAATTGAAAAAGTTAAAAATCTTAATTATTGACTCAAATCCAATTATTAATATTGGGTTTAAATCTATATTTAAAAACTCAGTAATGTTTGAGGTATCTGCATATTCCAATAACAAAAATGAAATTAATGAGATAATGGATCAACAAGAAATTGATTTAGTTATATCTGAAATTAATTTTAAAGATGGAAATGTAAAAGATGTTTTAAAATTACTCAAGAAAAAAGAGATTAACGTCCCTTTAGTAATATTTACTTCTGAATCAAATAAAAATAAATCTGTTGACCTATTGAAATTTGGAGCTTCAGGATTTATTACAAAAAATTTAAGAAAAAAAACAATAAAAGGTGTTATTCAAGATGTTGCTTTGACAAAATATGAATCAAAAAATTTAGATAAGTTCACAAGACTTAAGAACAGATTTAGCTTTGATTATAATACAGAAAAATTAAATAGTCTTTCAAAACGTGAACTAGAAGTTTTAAAGTTATTCTTTAGAGGAAAAAGAAATATTGAAATTTCTGAAAAATTAAATATTAATCAAAAAACAGTAAATACTTATATAACAAGAATTATGAAAAAGCTGGAGGTTAATTCGAAAACTGATTTGTACTTACTGGCAAGGAAACACATTAAACAACCCTATTAAGTTTGGCTGAAAGTACTTTTTTAAGCTTATAATAGCTCATTACTTGTTCTAAAATATCTTTTTTATTGTCTTCTTTTTGAAACCCCTGCAGCTCAATAATTTTTTTATCGATTAAAAATCTTCTCATATTTAATATTGTTTCATTTACAAGTTGACTTAATTCACTGCCAATTTTTTTAACATAAATATTTTTTCTTTCCCAATCGTGTAATTGATACTTCTCATCATTGATTAAAATGTCAGATACAATTTTACTAGAACTAGAGTCTAAATCATTTATAAAGTTCTCAATTGATAGAGTTGTTCCATTATTAAATCCATTTATTAGTTTATTGAAAATATCCTTGAATGGAGAGTGAGTAAATTCAATTTCATCTTGCTGAAGATCTAGGTATATTTTTTCAAATACTTTGGATCTAATTTCTTTTTTAGTCTCGAGCACCTTTCCATTTTCATCCTTACTAAGTCGCGTATCTTCAAATAAAATTTCTTCAGCACCATATTTTAGTAGTATACTAATAATCTGTCTTTCAAGTTGATAGATATAACTTGATGTATTCTCGTTTTTAGAGCTTTGAACTTTAACAATTTTTTTTCCGTATAATTTTCTAGATGATTTTTTTAATGATTTACTATTCTCAATACTAGCAAAAGATCTGAAAAGTGAAGCTTCATCAATTTTTAAAATAGATGATAATTTTTTAATATAAATTTCCTGCTTTAATGAGTCTGGAATCAGTGAAATTGATTTAAGAATGTTTTTTATTAAAGCTACTTTTTTATCTTCATCATTATGAAAGTCAGAATTAATGTCGAGTTTAAAATCAATAAAATCTTTTGATTCTTTTTCAACGTAATCTAACATAAAATCCTTTTTATTTTTTTTTACAAAACTATCAGGATCTTCTCCATCTGGGAAAGAACAAATTTTAACATTTAAACCTTCTTCTAAGATCATATCAATACTCCTTAATGAGGCTGAAAGACCAGCCTGATCTCCATCAAATAATATTATAATATTTGAAGTAAGTCTTTTAATTAAAATAATTTGATCTTTAGTAAGAGATGTTCCAGATGAAGCTAATACATTTTTAATTCCATGTTCGTGAAGTTGGATTACATCCATATATCCTTCAACTAACAAACAGACATCATCTCTTACTATAAATTGTTTTGATTCATATATCCCATATAATGTCTTACTCTTATTATAAATTTTACTTTCAGGAGAATTAATATACTTCGCTATCTTTTTAGTTGAATCAACTATTCTTCCACCAAAACCTACAATTCTTCCTGCTATACTTTTAATTGGGAAAATTATCCTTCCTCTAAACCTGTCAATCTTTTTATCAGCAGTGGATAGTATCAGCCCAGTTTCTTCAAGAAAATTATCAGAATACCCCTTATTTGAAGCACTCTTATAAAATTCATTCTGCGAATCATGACTATAACCTAAACTAAAATTTTGAATAGTGGACTTGGATAGCCCTCTATTTATAAGATATTTTTTTATTATATCATTTTTCGAATATATTTCCTCAAAATAAGACAATGCATAGGAGTTTATTATAAATAAAGATTCTCTTTCATTTCTTTCTTCAACATTTTCAGCACTTTCTGCAGTTTCAATTATTTCAATATTATATTTATTAGCAAGGTACCTAATAGACTCAGGATAATTAAACTGTTCATGTTCCATTAAAAATGCAATTACATTTCCTCCTTTACCTGAACTAAAATCTTTCCAAATTTGCTTTGAAGGAGAAACAATGAAACTTGGAGTTTTTTCATTTGTAAAGGGACTAAGACCTTTAAAATTAGCACCAGTTTTTTTTAGAGCAATGAAGTCAGAAATCACTTCTTCAACTCTAGAAAACTCAAAAACCTTATCTATTGTATCCTTACTTATCAATTCAATGTATTTAATGTTAATATAATAAATTAATACTTTCGATCAATTATATAATCCAACAGAATTTTAATTGATTCTTTTGACTCATTATCTGGAAATTTTTTGAGTAAATTAATAGCACTATTCTTATACTCAAGCATTTTATTATGGGAATATTCGAAACCTTTGTATTTAATTATAAATTCATTAACCAATTTCTTGTCGGCCATAGTGTACTTTTTCTTTTTTAGAATAGCTTTTATTGTTTTTTTATCTTGATAATTTGACTGTTGAATTGAAAAAATTAATGGCAAAGTGATTTTTTGAGATTTTAAATCTGTCTTGGTGGGTTTGCCAATTCTCTTAGTTGTAAAATCAAAAAGGTCGTCTTTAATTTGAAATATTATTCCTAAACAATTACCAAAATTTTCAATGTCATTTAAATCTTTATTTCCTGAAGAAATTGAACCTAATTTACAACAACACGAAAAAAGTGATGCAGTTTTTTTTGATATCAAAAGGATGTAATCTTCTTCACATAAATTAAAATTTTTAGATTTCTGAATCTGAAATAACTCACCTTCAGAAATTTCTTTAACTGCTGTTGAAACTTCATTTAATAAGTCATAATCTTTATTTTCAGTTGATAGAAGTAGGGCTTTTGATAAAAAAAAATCTCCAACGAGAACTGAGATTTTATTCTTCCATAAAGCATTTATTGTAAAAAAACTACGTCTTATGTTACTGTCATCTATTATATCATCATGAATCAATGAAGCAGTATGAATTAGTTCTACAAGATTAGCAGCTCTGTAGGATTTCTCATTCAAAGATCCTTTTGAAAACATTTTAGCAAAAAGCAAAACAAGAATAGGTCTAATTTGCTTACCTTTTCTATTAAGAATATAAATTAGGATAAGATCTAAAAGTTTAACTTTTGAAGAAACTGAATTATAGAATTGTTTTTCAAAAATTTTTAATTCTTGAGTAATTGGTTTTTTTATTTTTTCCGTGATCTTCAAACCTTATTTAGATAATCATCATTGCATCGCCATAGGAAGAAAATTTATATTTCTTTTTCATAGCTTCCTTGTATGCCTTCATGATAAAATCCTTATCACCAAAAGCCGCAACCATCATTAGTAGTGTTGATTTCGGTGTATGAAAATTAGAAATCATTGAATTAGCAATCGAGAAATCAAATGGTGGATATATAAATTTATGAGTCCAACCATTGTAAGGATTTAAAGTACCAAATGATGAAACAGAACTCTCAAGCCCCCTCATTACTGTTGTACCAACTGCACATATTTTTTTATTATTTTTTAATGCATTATTAATTTTGTCAGCTGATTCTTGTTTAATAATTAGTTCTTCTGAGTCCATCTTATGCTTAGAAAGATCCTCAACATCAACAGGGCTGAATGTTCCAAGACCAATATGTAATGTGATTTCTGGAAGAAGCACTCCTTTAATCTCTAATTTTTTTAGTAAATGTTTTGAAAAATGAAGACCAGCTGTTGGAGCTGCAACAGCTCCTTCATTTTTTGCATAAATTGTTTGAAACCTTTCTTTATCTTGAGGCTCAACAGGTCTATCTATATACTTTGGCAAAGGAGTTTCACCAAGTTCCTGTAGTTTAGCCCTAAATTCATCATATGGACCGTCAAAAAGAAACCTTAATGTTCTTCCTCTTGAAGTAGTATTATCAATAACCTCGGCAACTAAACTTTCATCTTCTCCAAAATACAATTTATTACCAATTCTAATCTTTCTTGCAGGGTCAACTAGAACATCCCAAAGTCTTTGATCTTGATTAAGTTCTCTTAGGAGAAAAACCTCAATTCTTGCACCAGTTTTTTCTTTATTACCAAATAATCTAGCAGGAAAAACTTTGGTATTATTTAGAACAACAACATCTCCATCATCAAAAAAATCAATAATATCTTTAAAAACTAAATGCTCTATTGTTTGTTCTTTTCTATTTAAGAGCATTAGCTTACATTCGTCCCTTTCGTCCGAAGGATATTGAGCAATATATTTATCAGGTAATTTATATTCAAAGCTAGATAATTTCATCATAAAATATTTGGTGAGCAAATATAACCTTCTGAAACCCCGAAAGTCAAGTAATTAGGTAATTATTTTTCAGAAATATTAAACCCCACTGATTTAAGATCATTCCAAAAATTTGAATAAGACTTAGATACAACCTCTGGATTATTGATCATTAGTGGATTAATTAAAGATAATGGAGCAAAAGACATAGCCATCCTATGGTCATTATATGTGTCTATAGTAATGCCTGATTTTAATTTAGAATTATTTTTTAAAGTAATTGATTGATCTGACGTTTCAACTCTATCTACATCAAATTTTTGTATCTCTTTTTTAAGTGCCATTAATCTATCTGTTTCCTTTATTTTTAAGGTATGTAAACCCATTAAATTACAATCTACACCGAGACCAAGACAAGTAACTATAATAGTTTGAGCTAAGTCAGGGTTATCCTCAAGATTAATTGAAATGATATCAGGAAGTTTAATATTATTTTTTTTTAAGTGAATTTTATTATCTCTGAAACTTGTTTCAACACCAAATTTTCTATATATATTTTCAACTCTAGAGTCACCCTGAATACTTTTTTTAAAAAATGTTGAAATAGTTATTTCTGAATGATCAGACAAAGCTACTAAACTATAAAAATAAGACGCTGAACTCCAATCAGATTCTACAGTTTGATCTAAAATACTATTAGCTACAAAAGGTTTTACAATAATTTTATTTGACTGAATAATTACCTCACCTCCTAATCTTTCAATCAATATTTTTGTCATTTTAATATAAGGTAGAGAAGTAATTTTTGTAGATAAATTAATTTTCAATCCATCCCTTAAAGAAACACCTAACATCATTAAAGAAGATATGTATTGAGAGCTTACGTTTGCAGGCAAACTGACTAGATTATTAGTTATCAGCTTACCTTTAAGCTTAATAGGTGGATACCCTTCACTTTCAAGATATTCAATCTCAGCGCCTATATTGGTTAAAGCATCAACTAAAATTGAAATAGGTCTTTGTTTCATTCTTTCAGAACCAGTTAAAATTTTTGAAGAATTGATAAGTGATGAATAATACGAAGTTAAAAATCTCATAGCAGTTCCTGCGTGACCAATATCAATTTTCTCATCTTCTGATTTTAAAGCAGAAATCATTGTATTAGTATCATCTGAATCTGATAGGTTAAAAATTTTAAAAAAAGAAGTATATGCCCTTAAAATAAGTAACCTATTAGATTCACTTTTAGATCCACTAATTTTTATTTCACCTTTAATACTTCTTTCTCGTTTTGATATTAAATACACTATTGAAGTTTAGTATTTGACTTATGTCTATTCGAGTCTCGCTCTGTTTTTTTATCTAAATTTAACTGAAATGATCTTTCAAGATCTATTCCAGTTTGATTAGCAAGACAAATTAAAACAAAAAGTACATCAGATAATTCGTCAGCTAAATTTTCAGTATTATCATCTTTTTTTGAACTTTGCTCACCATATTTTCTTGCTATAATTTTAGCTACCTCACCTACTTCTTCTGATAAAATTGCCATATTTGTTAATTCATTAAAATATCTCACTCCATGAAGATTTATCCAATCATCAACCTTTTTTTGAGCTTTTTTTAAATCCATAATTAGTTATTTTTATTTAGCATTTTCCACAATCCTTCTTTTAGTTCAGAAACTCCGAAAGTATTAATAGATGATATAATAAAAAAAGGAATCGACTTAAATTCTTTTTTTAAAATTACTTCAAATTCTTTAATCAATTCATCATCCATTAAATCACACTTACTAAAAGCTATCATGAAATCCTTATCAGCCAGTTCAGAATTATATTTAATAAGTTCCTTTCTTAAAATATTAAAATCCTTTTTAACATCCTTAGAGTCAACAGGAATCATAAAAAGAAGAATAGAATTTCTTTCAATATGTCTTAAAAAATAGTGACCAAGACCTCGCCCCTCACTAGCACCCTCAATTATTCCAGGAATATCTGCCATTATAAATGATCTGTAGTCTGACATAGCTACTATGCCTAAATTTGGCTTAAGAGTTGTAAACTCATAATCTGCAATTTTTGGTTTTGCATCTGACAAAACAGATAGTAAAGTTGACTTTCCAGCATTAGGGTATCCAACAAGACCAACATCAGCTAGGACCTTTAATTCTAGCGTTATTTGAAGTTCCTCTCCTGGAAGACCTGCTTGTGAATATCTTGGAGTTTGATTTGTTGGAGATTTAAAGTGGAAATTTCCACGACCTCCTTTTCCTCCTTTTAAAAGAATTATTTCTGTTTTTTCTTCATTCACTTCAAAGAAAACATCATCAGTGTTTGTGTCTTTTATTATAGTTCCTAGAGGAACATCTACAATTACGTCTTCACCACTAACTCCAGATTTTCTTGAACCACCCCCATCTCCTCCATTACCTGCTTTAAAATGTTTTTTAAATCTAAAACTTTGAAGTGTCCAGAGATTAGCATTTCCTCTTACAATAATATTTCCTCCATGGCCGCCATCACCCCCATCAGGGCCTCCCTTGGGTACATATTTTTCTCTTCTCAAGTGAGTAGAGCCTCTGCCACCCTTTCCTGAGCGTAAAGTAAGTTTTACATAATCTACAAAGTTGTCAACAATCATAAAACCTTAGATTAAACTATCGATAAGATTAAACAATCTTGAAGTAATATCATCAACAGAACCCTTACCGTCAACTGAATAAAATTTGTCTTGATTTTTATAAAAATTAATAAGTATTGAAGTCTTATTATTGTACTCATTAAATCTATTCTTAATTTTATCTACATCTTGATCATCAGATCTATTTGTAATTTTTCCTCTTTCGAGTAATCTTGATATTAACTCATCTTCACTAACATCAAGGGCAATTGTAGCATTTATATTAAGATTTATTGATTCTAAAAAAAAATCAAGTGACTCAGCTTGATTTAACGTTCTGGGAAAGCCATCAAAAACATATCCTTTAACATCTTTATTTAACAAAACTTCATTTTCAAGCATTTTTATTGTAACAGTATCAGGAACTAAATCTCCATTGTCTAAATAAGATTTAGCTTCTAAACCAAGCTTAGTTTCAGTAGTAATATTTTTTCTAAATAAATCTCCAGTAGAAATATGATATAAATCATATTTATTCTTTAAGAAATCTGCTTGAGTTCCTTTGCCTGAACCTGGTTTTCCAAAAATTATAATGTTAAACATAGGCACAAATATATTTAAAATGTTTCTTATTCTTTACTGTCTTTAAAGTAATGCTTATTTTTGATCAATGTTAAGAGAAAATAGAATAATTGGAATATTAGGTGGAGGACAACTTGGTAAGATGATTCTGGATGTCTCTAACAGATGGGATCTTAAAGTATATGTGCTAGACCCAGACATTAACTGCTCATCTAGTAAATTATGTTCTAAGTTTTTTAAGGGTGATTTAATGGACTATGATACTGTAGTTGAATTTGGTAAAAATGTTGATTTAATTACTATTGAAATAGAGAATGTTAATGTTGAAGCATTAAAACTACTTGAGTCACAAGGAAAAAAAGTTTATCCTCAACCTAATGTAATTGAAATAATTCAAGATAAATCAAAACAAAAGGAGTTCTATAGAAATAATGAAATACCTACTTCATTTTTCAAAAGTTGTAATGGAATTGAAGAGGTGAAAAATTTATTAAAGATTGGAAAGATATCTTTTCCTTTTATCTGGAAAGCATCCAAAATGGGTTATGACGGTTATGGAGTTAATAAAATATCTAATCATAAAGATCTAGAAAAATTAAATGATTGTCATTGTATTATTGAAGATTTAATCTCAATAAAAAAAGAACTCTCCGTTATGGTTGCCTCTAGGGAATCAGGAGAGATAGCCAATTACCCTGCAGTTGAAATGGAGTTTAATAAAATATCTAATCAGGTAGAATATATTTTATCTCCTGCTCAAATTTCAAATGAATTAAAGATAAAAGCTGAAAAACTTGCTACAATTGTTGCGGAAAAATTTAAAATATTTGGAATAATTGCTGTTGAAATGTTTTTAACCTCTGACAATGAACTTCTGGTAAATGAAGTTGCCCCAAGACCTCATAATAGTTATCATTTTTCAATTGAAGGTTCTCATACAAGTCAGTTTGAACAATTTTTAAGAGCAATTTTAGATCTACCATTAGGAAGTACTGATATTTTAATGAATTCAGTAATGGTTAATTTAGTTGGCGAAAAAGATTCTAGGGGGATAGTAGCTTACAAAAATTTTGAACAAATTATTGGTATAGAAGGAGTTAATCCTCATATTTACGGTAAAATTGAAACTAAGCCTAATAGAAAAATGGGCCATGTAACTATAGTTAACCAAGATATTAGTAAAGCTAAAACATTAGCTAAAAAAATTAAAGAAACTATAATAATAACAACCAAATGAATAAAGTAGCAATTATAATGGGTAGTAAATCTGACTTAGATGTAATGAGTGAGGCAATTGATATTTTAAAATCTTTTGGCATTAAAACAGAACATGATATTGTTTCAGCTCATAGAACTCCAAATAAAATGATTGAATATGCTACAAATGCTGAATTAAAAGGAATAAAAGTTATTATTGCAGGTGCTGGAGGTGCAGCTCATCTGCCTGGAATGGTAGCCTCAATTACAAGTCTTCCAGTTATTGGTGTTCCTATAAAATCTAGAA
>Ga0257114_1003260_pt1 | contig 10375 bp, 6 predicted proteins | sample SI112_10mmetaG_FD_190149 | JGI IMG/M metagenome (GOLD analysis project Ga0257114, IMG submission 190149) | Marine microbial communities from Saanich Inlet, British Columbia, Canada - SI112_10m | ecosystem: Environmental > Aquatic > Marine > Inlet | place: Canada: British Columbia | collected... | reverse complement strand
CGCCGACACTCCCACGGTCTGTAAAAATATTTCGTCTTTTTCGATTGCTTTATCCCGTCGATCGACCGCGGTTGGACTGTCTTCGTTCATCTTTTGGAAGAACGCGTGACTCACGTGCTGACTCTCGATATGCGAGTACCCGCCGTAACTCGTGCGATGAGACAATGCCAAGAATTCTGCGATCGGTAACCCCAAAATAGAGACGTGATCTTTCGTCACGCGTCTGAGATCGGATGCTGAAAAGTTCGCGATTAACACATCTTCGTACACGACGCCGACACACGAGATATCTCGATCGCGCAGTTTTTTCAGAACATTGATCGTAAGTTCGTGCGGCTCGACGCAACAGAGACCGAGCGCTCTTTCCGAGGAGCAAAAACCGCAATCTTGGACTGTTAATCTCGATAACTCTTTAAAAACACCTTGTTCGTTCTTCATTTGCAAAAACTTGATGATGTCGGATTGCGAGATTATGCGATGTATCTCCCCGTGCGGGTCGAAGACGCCGAGTCTGTGCACTAAATGGTGTTGGTTCGCCAAGAAATTCTCCATCGCTTCCAGAATCGACAACTCTTTCGCGTACGGCTCAAAGACTAAATCCACGTCGCTGAGATTGCCGATTTGAATAATCTTCTTCGAGAAGACTTCAGGCGCTACTTTTCGTAACAACGACATCGCTTGCAACATGTTGATTGGATCTTCCATCTTCTCCAACTTTTTCTCGTCTTCGAAAGCTTCCACGAGAGGATCGATCACGTCCGAGACGCTGAAAAAACCCAAACACGTCGCTCTTTCGTCTTCACGATTCAACCCGACATTTTGCACCAAAACTGGCGCCGATAAAACGTTGTATCTCTTCAACGTGTTGAGTGCCGTCTCGCACGTATCGTCGTGTCCAAGAGAAACGACGAAAGACCCCGCTCCTGCTAAACTTCCTTGTTTCGCGCGATCGATCTGCGACAGCATCGAACGCAACGTCGTCGACGCGAGAACGGATCGGATGTGTCCGAGGTCTCGTCGTATTTGCGGCGTTGTCGTGGTTTCGTTCTTCTTCGTCGTCATCGATCGATTCTTTTTTTTGTCCTAAACAACTCTTTGCTTATTTTTTGCGCGTATTTTTTGTGTGGTGGTGAAAAAATTTTCTTTTTGTTTTTTGAGAAAAAGTTCGAGATACAAAATTTTCCTCAGAAGAAGAAGAAGAAGAAGAAGAAGAACTTTGACAACAACAACATCTTACTAATACTAATAATATAATCATGTCGAACTCTCAATCGTCTCTTCCCTCCTCGTCTTCATCGTCCTCGTCTTCATTCAAACAGCTCATGCAGCACCCGCAAGCGCTGAAGATTTTAGGATGCGTCGTCGGCGTCGTCGGATCTTTACTCGTGTACGGTTTATTGCAAGAAAGAATCATGACTCGACCGTACGAAACGGACGGAGAAAACGAAGAGTATTTTAAGTTCTCCGTGTTTTTAGTATTATCGAACAGACTTTTGTCCTGTTTAATGGCGATGGGGATTTTGGCGTATTCGAGAGGGAACGTGCAACCTGTCGCGGGTATTCATCGATACTGCGCGGTCAGTTTATCCAACGTCATCGCGACGTATTGTCAATACGAAGCGTTGAAATACGTCTCGTTTCCGGTACAAACTTTAGGGAAGTGCGCGAAGATGATTCCGGTGATGATTTGGGGATATTTAATTAATCAGAGACGGTACGTCATGCAAGATTATTTCATCGCCGCAGGCGTGACGTTAGGATGCACGATGTTTGCTTTGTACGGGGACGTGTCCTCGAGCGCGGCGAAACATCACGGGAAAGGTGGGAAAGATACGAGCATGTACGGCGTCGGGTTGATGTTGGGATACCTCGGTTTCGACGGGTTCACGTCCACGTTTCAAGATAAGTTGTTCAAAGGGTACCAGATGGAAACGTATAATCAAATGCTGTGGGTGAATTTATGTTCGGCATCTATTAGTGCTTTGTGGTTGTTTTCGGATTCGGCGTTTTTCGACGCGGTGGCGTTTGTCGGGAGACACCCGGCGGTGTTGCAAGATATTTGCACTTTGAGCGTCGCCGCAATGTTAGGACAGTTGTGCATCTTGTACACGATTCGTGAATTCGGGGCGTTGCTGTTCGCGACAATCATGACGACCAGACAGTTCTTGTCTATTCTGTTGTCGTGCTTGATTTTTATGCACCCGTTGACGTTCATGCAATGGCTCGGGACCGCGATGGTTTTCGGATCGTTGTATTACCAAGCGTATTTGAAAAATCAGCGAGCGACGAGCGTGGCGACGGTGAGTGAGATGCGCGAGCCGTCCGCATCTGGTGCGGAGACCGGAGAAAAGAACGCCACCGTGTGAGGCTCTTCTAGTTTTTGGGGACGACGACGACGAAGAAGAAAGGAAAGCTTCTTCAAATGTATAACTTTTTTTAAAAGAAAGTTTTAAAACTAACTAAATTACCACCAATTTTTTATTAAAGACGCGTCGGTAACCCGGATTTCGCCATATCTTCTTTGCATTCCTTCACAGTCACTTCGTCTCTGTGAAAGATTCCAGCCGCGAGCGCCGCCGAACACGCCGGAACGGCTCCGAAAACTTCAGAAAAGTGCCTCGGGTGTCCGGCGCCGGAGGAGGCGATGACGGGGATCTTCACCGCGTCCGCAACCATTTTCACGAGCTCGTGGTCGAAACCGTTACCTTGTCCGTCTTCGTCTATGCAGTTCAAAAGAATTTCACCCGCGCCTAACTTTTCCATCGCAATGGCTAACTCGTACGCGCCAATATCGCGTCCTTCTCTCCCACCTTTGATGGTGCACTGAAACCAGCAATATTTCTCGCCGTTTGGTCCTAATTTTCGTTTGGTTTCTATGCACTTGTTCTTTGTGTTTTTCGGGTCGGTTTCGTATTTGCGTCTTGGATCGATAGATATCACGACGGCTTGAGACCCGTATCGATTGGAAATGGTTTCAATAGAACTCGTTCCATCGCCCTGTTCGTTGTTGGCGTAAAACTTCTCCGCGACTTCCACGGCGTCGCTTCCGATGGACACCTTATCGGCGCCCGAGGCAAAATACGCCGAGGCGACTTCTAAAGAAGAGTAATGTTTACCGTTCGAGTCGGTAAAATCGCGAATACCGCCGCCGACGGTTAAAGGCACAAACACGGTTTCGCTGGAGAGTTTCAAAACGTCAATCATCGGCGCGTCCTTCAACGGCGTGTCGCGGTACCCGGTAATGTTCAGAAAACTCACCTCATCGGCGCCCATGTCGAAGTATTTCTTCGCGAGTTCGACGGGTTTACCCAAGTTACGAACGTCGCCGCTCTCTCCTTCGCTTTTTTCTCTCACGTCGTACGAGTCGCCTTTGGTGACGACCAAATCGCCGGCGTCGTTGCTGCGCACGTCCAAGCACGCGATGACGCGCTTAGCCAACCCTTTCCGCACGGCATCCGAGCTCGCCGAGGACGGCAACGCCGAGGACGTTTCCATTTCGCTCTTACCGCCGGAAAGAAACTGGTCGAAAATCTTTAAACCAGTGAAGCCAGACTTTTCCGGGTGGAACTGCGTCGCCATGACGTTTCCTTTCTGCACGGCTGAAATGAACGGTTCGCTCCCGTAATCGCACGTCGATAAAACCCAATCCTTGTTGTTTTCGTTCGGCAACGCTCGATACGAGTGCACGAAATATACTCTCTCGGAAACCGAAGCAGATGATGGATCATCTTTTTGTAAATCTATCAAGTACGATTCTCTTTTGACTTCGTTCACGTTCCATCCAATGTGCGGCACGATTAAATCGTCTCCCGTGAACTTGGTCACCGTCCCGGGAATCAGACCCAAACCTTCTACGCCTCCCGACTCTTCGCTCCCATCGAACAGTAACTGTAAGCCCAAACACACACCCATGAATGGTTTCGTTCCATCCAAAACGTATTCTCTCAAAGGTTCGATTAACTTTCTCTCGCGCAAAATGTCCATGGCGGACCCGTAGGCGCCGACGCCAGGGAAGACCAGTTTCTTCGCCGCGAGGATATCTTCCGGAGATTTGATATCTTTGACCGTGTACCCGAGCTTTTGCATCGCGTTTCGAACGGAACGAACGTTTCCAGCACCGTAATCTAAAAGCGACACTTCGCCTTTACTCGCCAAAGCAGCGTTGGCGCGAAGAGTCAGAGACTTTCTTTTGTTTCTGCTGCTGCTTTTGTTGTTGCTGCTATGAAATAATATGCGTCTACTATTGAAATCATCACTCGTCGTCATCATTCCTCGTCTTCCTAGCATAACTCTCGATGTGGTCGTAGCCGTGCCGTTGCTGCTACTTCTACTAGAATTATACATTATTGGTGATGACGTCGTTGATGATGTTGGTGTTGATATTGCTGTTGTTGTTGTTGTCATCATCATCATCTTCACTTTCACTTTTTTTTATCCACTTTTACGAGAGTAAATGTTCGGACGATGATGACTGCTGCTGGAGCGTTTAATAATGTCGAGCAGAAGAAGAAGAAGGAGAAGATAAAGATAATAAAGAAGAATTAGAAATGATGCGTTCTTTCACGACGTCTTTTGTCTTCTTCTGAATAATACTAATACTATATTATCTGAGAATATAATGACGACGAGTTGTAAAGGCAGAAGAGATTGAGCCCTTTCTGCTCTGATTATTGAGAAGAAATTTTTGAAGCCGCCAAAAAAAAAACATTTCAGAGAAGAGAATCACTTTCTCCTATATAAACTCATCCTACATATTCACTTATTGCACACTTATTATAAGCGCTCTCGTCATCATCAACACATCAACATCGTCTTATTATTAAAAAGAAGATAAAGGTTTAACCAAAGAGAAGAAGATGCCTCGCGCGACAAAATCAGCCGGCTTGAACGCCAAAGCGAAGAGAAAGGAGAGAAGAGAGGAGAAATTTAATAACAAAGGAGGAGGAGGAGGAGAAGGTGGAGCCGCCACCACGGGAAAAACTTTCGAGGACGAGGAAGGAGGAAACAAGCAAAAGAAGAAGCATAAAGGGAATCAACACGAAGACAAGGATAACAATAAAAAGTCGAGGAATACCTCATCATCTTTCAAGAGTTCGAACGCAAGTAATGGCAATGGGGATAAAAAAGCGTGGAAGAGCGGCGGAATTGGTGGTGGAAGCGGCGGCTTCAAGAAGACAGCCTCCTCTCAACAACAACAACAACAACAAACACAATCGCAATCGCAAAAGCAAGGCTTTGCAAAGCCAAACTTTCAGCTCATCGAAGAGTTAGTGTTGATTTTTGAAAAGCTCAGGCAAACGAAAGATTCTTCCAAATCCAAAAACGGCGGCGGCAACAGCGGGAAAGGTAAACGCGCAGGCGACGACGACGACGACGACGACAGCGATAACGACAACAACAGTCGCGACGCGGGTAAGAAGAAGGAATACGCAACACTCATTTACTCGAAAACCAAAGGCAAGATTCCTGAAATTGCAAACAATCACAAAGGCTCGAGAATAGTCCAAAGTCTGTTGAAATACGGCACGGAAGAGCAAATAAACTCGGTATTTGCCGAATGCGCGCCGAAACTAGCCATCTTAGCGAAATCTTTGTACGGGAACTTCCTCATTCGGAAGCTCATCGAAAAGACTAAGAAAGAAGATTATCCGCAACTGTTACAAAACGTCAAAGGTCAAGTAACTTCGCTAGCGCGACACCCAGTTGGAAGTCAAATATTAGAGCATCTGTATCACTCCGCGAAGGGCGAACAACGCGCGCAAATGCAGGTTGAATTCTACGGTGGCGAATTTGTACACTTTTCAAACGCGAGTTCAATGACGAAAAAAGACGGTAAAAACGCCAACAAAGAACCGCCGACTTTGAAGGACATTCTGTTGCAAAAACCAGCCATGCAGAGACAAAATACGTTGAAAAACATATCGAGATCAATCCTTCCGATTCTGGAGAAAGGTTTAGTATCGCCGCTCATCGTCCATAAAGTTTTAAAAGAATATCTCCTGGTCGGTGGTGCAAGTTTACGCGCCGAGGCGGCAAATTCTATCGCCGCACCGGCGTTTCTTCGATTGTTCCACACCAGGGAAGGTGCCACGGCAACGAACGTGATGCTTTCGTACGCCGGCGCGAAACAACGAAAGCAAGTCTTGAAAGCTTTGAAAACGCAAGTGTGGAGAGTATCCCAAGACGAGTGCGCACATTCGACTATAATGACATTAATTGACTGCGTGGATGATACGAATATGCTCAATAAAATCATCTTACAGGAGCTCAAAAGCGAAGATATCGCGGGAATCGTCTGCGAACACAAATTCGGGAAACGCGTGATACTGCATTTACTTCGTCCGCGTTTGAATAAATACTCGCCACCAAACTTACAGATGATGATGCTCAGTCCGGAGGAGATACATCAATCTGTTGAAGCGGCGAAAGCGTTGGTGAAAACGCTGCAAAAGCAGCAGAAAAAAATTAACCGACACGATAACGACGGTGACGACGGCGAGGAAGAAATCGAGGACGACGAGATCTTGAAAGATAGCAGCAACAAGAAATCGGAAGGAAACAAAAGAAAACTGAGCAGTGATGGTGGTAGTGATTCCGAGGAAGACGAGGAGGAAGCCGAAGGAGCGGATGTGAACTTTGGCGTTGCCAAGAAGAGCGAGCAACAGAGACGATTGGAAGTTTTTAAGCAATATGGATTCGCCGAGGCGTTGGTGAAATCGTGCCAAGACAACATCGACCGAATGCTCCGGTCGAAAGAATCCGGAGATGTTCTGTACGAAGTCATCATCGGGGGATTGGACGATGTCGTGCATGAGTCTTGTGGCGAAGGAAAAATGAACGCGTTCTACGAGCGCATCGCGGAGGTTGTCACCGAGTCCGTCAAAAGCGCAAAAGCCGACGAGGAGGATAACTTATTGGAAAACTTCTTTTCGACGAGACTTTTGCGCCGCGCGGCGCAAGATTGTCCTCGTTTCGCCAAAGTGTTGTTTGACTCTTCTATATGCGCATCTTCGTCCTTACAAAAGAAGTGGCTTTCTATGCCGCACGCGGAAAAAATCATCGCAGGCGTGTTATCGTGTCCGGACGAGAAGTTCGTTACGGAGGCTAAAGCGAAGATGGGGGCGGATGCCGATGCAATACTCGCTAAAGTGATTGGTAAAAAAGAGAAGCATCGTGATAATGCTGCGAAAGGGAAAGCATAAGGAGGAGGACTTTTTTGGATGCACATAACATATATATGTATATATGTTCCTATGTTGGTGTGTCGGATTAAGCATATTCCATATGTCACTCAGTTTGAACTTAGGTTTTACGCAATATATACTACCAAGGTACTTACTAAATACTATTCGATTACTTATAACATATCAATCGTATCCAGCAAGCATCGGCGTAATTTTCGCGTATAGCCACGCGTGCGATTCAGCGAGCTGATTTCGCAGACCCTCCCGAATCTCTTCACGGGTATACCTTGCCGAAAAGTGAATCAACAAAATATTTTCGCATTCGCGGAAACGGTCCGCGTTTTCGGCTATGTCTCTTACGTGCGTGTGACCGAATCGTTTCGCGTCTGCAGGTGAGACGTCGTCGTTGACAAAAGTGCACTCGAGACACACTAATCGCGACTTCAAACCTTCCTGAATAACTTCCTGAGGAGAAGAGTGTAAAAAGTCCATCGTCGTATCTCCCGTAAACATAATTTCCGGTACGGTCACCGTATCGGTAATTTCCACGCCGTCATCTTTTAAAGCTTTTATTTCACTTCCTTTCAGCGATAAATATTCATCTTTCAACTTTTGCTTCGTCGAAAGAATAACATACCCTTGACTCGCAATGGGGTGCACGGTTTCAAACGCTTTAATCTTATAGTTTTTGTTCTTCATCGAATAACACGTTTCCGCGGACGGCGCGAAAGGTATCATTTCATGCGGAAGGTCACTATCGTCCAACACTCTCAGCGCGTCTATAAAGTTCGAAATCGCTTCAATCTTTGATTCTGGCACCAGTATCGTAGGTGGCGGTAACGAAAGTAAGTTTCTACTCGCTATGTACATCCCCAAACCACCGATGTGGTCCATGTGGGTGTGCGTCAAACACATCGTGTCCGCGTATACGCATCTTTGATAGCACCTTCCGCTATCAAAACACAGTTTGAGTTGAGGAAAGATGATGCTTGTTTCTTGACCGCCTATGGATAAGCCTTCGATGTTAAATCCCGAAAGCGTCTCGACGACGAATCTGTTTCCTTTCTGCTCGTTTTTACCGTTCATCGGGGACGACTATATCGTCCGCCGTGACTTTTGATTTCTTTTTTTCATCATCGTATCCACGCAGTTTTGTTTTACTAACACATTGTGTAAATCGTCTGCCTTTACGTCTGGTTCGTCGAAGGTTGAACTCACGAAAGAGTCATCCGCTGCTTTGGAAACCGTGCTGGATACTTTTGACACTTTTGTCTCACCTGACTAACTCTCGCACTTGTCAGTTCTTTCTCTGAAGAAGATGTTAAAAAAACTCCAAAGAAAAAAAGAAAAAGCGAGCATCTCTTAGAGGGTTTTATGGCTGCCAAAAGAACAGACGACAAGAGGAGTGCTACCCCGTCAACGCAGTTGCGCGCTTCTGCGTGCTGGTGACATCATTACACACCACTCGTAATTAATCGTTGTTGGTCCTTTTTGGAAGAAGAAGCATCATGGCGGATGACTTTGAGCGCGCGGTTTTGTTCTCGTTTCAGCAAAACACCCCTTCTTCTTCTTCTTCTAACTATAATAATAATGAGGAAAGAACGAGCGCGTTACAACAGCTGGAGCAATTTGTGCTCTCGCCAGACGCTTGGAAAGTGTGCGCGGAACGGTTTGAAACGTCCTCTTCGTCCGAGGTAAAGTTTTGGTGCTTGCAAACGCTCGCGAAGAAGCTCAGCGAAGAGTTTTTCAACGAAGAGGAACATTTCGGCAGCGCTCTGCCGTCCTCACCTGCTTCTCCTCCTTCCTCTTCTTTGAAATTTTCCCACGAAGATAGACAGATGCTTCGGAATACTATTGAAAAGTACGTGTCTGCGTTTCAATGCCAACGAGTAAACGACGTGTTTCCGATGTTCATCCAAAATAAACTCGCCGAATGCGTCGCGCACGCCATCGCTTCAGAAGGGCCGGCGAAACGTTGGCCAAACTTTTTCGAGAACTCTGCGGGTATCCTCGTGAATACCAACTCGGGGGGTGATGATACCAATACCAGCGATAATGAAGACAAGAAGACTCGCGCTGCATTCTTTTTGAGAATATTAGATTGCTTGGACGCGGACGTGATAAACTCGACCGACGCTTTGAGAAAAGGCGCCTTATACGTGCGCAAATCTGGTCGCGTAAAGGATTACATGAGAGAAAGCAACATCGTTTCCTTTTTGTTCGATACTTTTTTGAACATGGCGAATAGCTTTTCGAGCGACGCAAAAGTTTTGTCTCAGATTTTAATCGTCGCGAGTAAGTACGTCGATTGGGTGGACGTGAACATAATCGCCTCCGATGGATTCATGTCCTTCGTGTCGGCGTGCTCGGGACATACGAACGAAGACTTGCGAGCGGCGTCTTGCTTATATCTTACCTCGCTCATCGATAAAGGCATGGATGCTGATAAAAAATTCATGTTAATCACGCGATTTAATCTGGTCGAGGCATGTTCCTCTCTCGTCGCGGCGTCGTTTCGCGACGACGACGAGCAATTCGCGATGAAATCTTTACAACTCTTGCAAACGCTAGGAAACGAGCTGCTGAACATGCTCAATGCCATTTCGCCGATCGCGATCAACTCAAAAGGTGGTAAAATGTCGGTAAAAGAGCGATCGATGGATTGTTTGAGAACGCCAGAATCCGAACAGCTGTGCAATTTGCTCTTGGTCTTAGCCACGCAAGCGGCAATGTATGGAATCCCGTCCAAACACGAATCTGCGGTTTCAGCCTCCGGCCAGTTTCTCATCCAGTACTCGAACAGAATGAAGAATGATAGCTACACTTTGGCATTATCGATACCGATGGTTCAAGAGACGCTGTTGAAGAACATTATCGATCGTTCCTCCTTCGAGTTTGTGAATGATTTCGGCGCAGACTTTGCGAATGGCTCAGATCCGTACGTCATCGAGTTGGAGTGCGACGTTTTTGCCTTGAGGCACGAGTTGATGGTGTTGTTTAGGAATATTTCGCGGGCCGCACCGGAAATAGTGTTGAGAGCGACGCAAGCCGCAATAGAGAGCGCATTCAACACCAGTAGTAGCATTAATAATGATAATAATAATAGTAGTGGAAAGGGTGGTGAAGTATTTTGGTACCGCGTCGAGGCGGCGCTTTCGGCGCTGTATAATCTGGGCGAGAGCTCTGGATTC
>Ga0257114_1003259_pt1 | contig 10375 bp, 7 predicted proteins | sample SI112_10mmetaG_FD_190149 | JGI IMG/M metagenome (GOLD analysis project Ga0257114, IMG submission 190149) | Marine microbial communities from Saanich Inlet, British Columbia, Canada - SI112_10m | ecosystem: Environmental > Aquatic > Marine > Inlet | place: Canada: British Columbia | collected... | reverse complement strand
GACGCGGCGTGCGTCGACATGACGGAGGCGCGCGCGTGTGGGGGGGCTCGGACGGCTTTGCGAGCGAGGAGCGAGCGAGTCAATAACATTTCAAAACCTTTTAAACTCCTTATCTGTACACCGTCATATCGTGTATATCGTGCACGTATCGATCATATTATTTACTTCTTCACGCGCTTGCTGCACGTCGTGCCCGCCTCCTTGCATTTGGAACACGCGCTACGACCGCCGGCGGGGACCGCAAAGTGACCGGCCTCGTGCGTCTCGAGCACCGTGCGCAACTCGATGACGTCCTTGTGCGCACAGTCGTAGTAAATGAACCCACTGCCTTCCTTTTGTAACCACGCCACCTCGAGGGGGCACTTCGCGTTCGACTGTCGCACTTTCGTCACCTCGCCGTACCACGTCTCGTTCCCTCCGCCGCGAACCTCGACCTCCATCCCGACCGCGAAGTCCGACGTCTTCAACGGATCGTTCGCGCTTCGCTTCGGTTTCACCGTTTTCTTCGCCTTGACCTTCTTCGCCTTCGCCTTCGCCTTCGCCTTCGTCTTCGTCTTCGTCTTCGTCGTCGCCTTCGCCTTCGGCGTCGCCTTCGCCGTCTTCTTCTTCGTCCTTTCCACCGGCGTCGCCGGCGCGCTGCCCGTGATCGCCGTCAACTGCGCCGCGATCTTCGCGATCTCCGCCTTCCTCGCCGCCGTCTCGACCTCGCGCCGCGCCTCCGCCTCCTCGTCGCGTCGCGTCGCGCTCGCGAGCATCCGTCGCAACGTCTCCAATTTCGCCTCGTCCGCCATCGTCGCGTCGTTCACGCGCGCGCGAGCGCGAGATCGACGATGACGCGAGGTCGTCGTCGCGCGCGTCGTCGCCGCGTCGTCGACCGCGTCGTCGCCCGCGCGCGCGTCGAGTCGCGACGGGCGCCGCGCGATGCCGTCGCGCCGCACAATGCCGCGCGCGGCGCCGTCGTCGTCGTCGAGCGCGTCGTCGTCGAGCGACGATGGCGACGACGACGGCGTCGACGAAACGCTGGTCGCGATGTCCGACGACGCGATCAACGCGCGCGTCGCGCCGTCGTTTTACGCGCTGACGCGAAGCATCGACCGCGAGGACCGACGCGCGTTTCATCGCGTGCACTCGATCGCGCGCGACGCTGCGTTCGTGGAGGCGCAGGGCGGGCGGTTTTTGCGCGATTCGACGTGCGCGGCGTTCGCGAACGCGCGCGCGGGAGCGTGGTACGCGGGGGGGGGGAGGTTCGCGTACGAGACGTGCTACTTTAAGAGCACCGACGGACACAATAATAACTGGACGATGTCGGCGACGAGGTTGAATCGACGCGTGGCGATGGCGTGCGCGGCGGGGAGGGGAGGGATGATCGTGGACGCGACGCGGAGCGCGGTGAAACGGTTTCCGGATGCGCTGTCGAAGACGGTGCCGATTTGGTGCGACGCGTTGAACAGGGCGTGCGCGAGGGCGAAGCGGGACGCGGGAGCGGCGGACGCGGACGATCGCGCGTGGTTCGAGGGACCGCATTTGCCGGAGTGGGTGGCGGAACACGAGCGGAACAGCATACGCGCGCTCGTGCCGGAGTTTGAGGCGAGTTTGAAGTCTACGGGATGGGACGTCGGCGAGCTCGCGGCGATTTTGGAAAAGCCGTTTCGATGCGTGTGGGTGAGTCAGGGCGAAGACGGCGCCGAACTCTCGCTCGAGTCGCTCGCCGAGGCGGACTTTACTCCGCTTATACTCGTCACGGCGAGCGCGCCGCTGCATTGGCGCGGTGAGCGGCGGGTCGGGGTGAACGGGCACAGTTTCGCGTACGTTCCGGGAGCCGCGGACGACGAGGAGAGTTGGTCGCGTGGACTCACGGCTGACATGTTTCACGAACACCGCGATGCTTTGCTCCACGCTTCTGAGCGCGACATTGACAACATCATCGCGCGCATCGTCGACGGTCGAATCGGGAAGCCGCGCGAGTTGGATCCTCGGTCTCGACTCGCGCCGCGAGGGTGTGCGCCGATGGACAGCCGCGCAGCGGAGGAGGCGAATCGTTCGAACGGTGCGATTTGCGACGGCGGCATGCGAGAGCTTTCGCCAGAATGCGGCATCGGTCGATGCTCGATCGCGTCGTTCGCCGTGTACGATCGCGCTGACATGGAAAAACTCGCGGACGCGTTTCTTCACGTCGGGGAAACCGTCGTGGATCCGAGCAAGGCGTGCTCGACTGCGTTTCTGCACGTTCCAGCGAGAAAAGCGAAAGTGAGCCGAACAGATCTCATGAAAGCACTGCCTCGATGCATCGACTTCGCTCGTCGGACGTTCGAAACGCCAGGCGCACGTCTGTGCGTCACGTGCGACGACGGCGTCGACCACTCTGTCGCCGTCGCCGTGGCGCTTTGCATCGCCATGGGACCGTCGCCGTGTTCAAACGCGGACTTAGACAAAGACGACGTGCGCAAACAACTAGCGGCGGTATCGAAAACCCATCCCGACGCCAGACCGACGCGCGCGTCGCTCAAACAAGTGTACAATTTCTTTCTTCATAGCGAGGTAGCCGATTAGCGAGTAGCGAGGATTAGTTTAGCTAAAATCTATTGCAACGACACGAGCGAGGTCTCTAAACGCACAGTCTGTACGTGACGTACCGCCCCGCGGTCTCACTCGGCCTGATGATGCGCACGACTTGTCCGCGACGCATTCCGTAATACCGCGCGATCGGATCGTGCATCTGAATTCGTGGCAACTGCGTATCCTTCACCTTGTACCGATCCAGCAGCGTCCTCTTCTGATCGTCGCTCAGCAAAATATGTTCCGGCACCAACACGTGATCGATGATGTTCACCAACAACTCCGTCTCTTGGAACTGTTCGATGTAAAACTTTTGCGTCTGACACTCCAGCAACGACTGCTTCGCGAACGGCGTCAGCGACGCCTGCACCACGATGATCGCTCGAAACACATTTTCATCCTTCATGCGCTTCGCCAGATCCTTAATCGTCTTCACACCAACCTTTTCCTCGTCCGGGAAGAACACGAAGATATTTTCCGAGGGATCGTCGCGTTTCGGCGCCAGGATCGTCAGGCTCTCTCGCTTTGGCTCTTCGCCGAAATCCTCCGTGAACGAATCGATATCTCTCTCGAGCTCTTTCGCGCTCACGAGGTATCCACGCGCTGCGAGCATTTTGTGAATCGTCTTGCGCACGCGGAACAACCGCGTTCGCTTATCGTTGCTCATCGTCGCGCGCGTTTAGGTCGTTCAAAGTTTGCAAATCGCCGATGGAGATCCCTGACGGCGGATCGAAATCGTCGACGTGCGCGCGCGCTCGGGATGGCGAGCGCGTGTGACGGCGACGGGACGCGTCGACGTGCGTTCGTGCGTGCGCGCGCGAGAGTGCGGGCGACGCGAGGCGCGATGTGGGGACGCGGCGTCGCGTTTTCAGTTCGGCGGCTCGAGCGCGGGTTTAGGCGGCATGGAAGCTTAGCCGACGCGCTACAATTTTACGTCTAATCGAGGGATTCGGGTGGTGATTGCCGACGAGCGCGCGTCGTCGAGCGCGATTGGGTCGTCCGCGATGCGCTCGAGCGCTGTTAAGGCGCGAGCTTTGCAATCAGCGGCGGCGGCGACGGCGAAGGAAGCCGCGGCGCGAACGTCGACGTCGCAGTCGGCGCGATGGCGCCGCGCGGCGATGGCGGTGAAATGCTCTAAAGCGGTGGACAGAGGGGAGTTTTCGGCGTATGCGATGGCGACGGGGGTGTCTCGGAGAGAAGTGGCGACGAGGGCACCGGCGACGAGGGCGGAACGGCGGAGATGGGGTTGGTCGGAGTCTGCCAACGCGGGAGTGACGGCGAATTCAAGCACCGCGCGGCCGATCAACGGTCCATCGGTCGCGTTCTTGGCGTGCTTGGCGCACTGACCGAGTGTGTAGAGAATATGTCCGTTCACCATGGCGTCCAGGCCATCGGGGTTGTATTCTGGCGCGGACTGACGCTCGAGCCTTTGCGCCGCCGCGCGCAAGAGCGGCGCGACGAAGCACTCGCCTATGAGATGACTTCGCGTCGGCGCCGATGTCGCACCTTTCGCTTGCATCTCCATGGATTTCGGCGCAAACCTTCGCTCGATACCCACGCGAGCAGTCGAACGAGTCGACGCCGAAGCATCGAGCAGGTGCTCGGCTTTTGACGGCGACGCGAGCTCCGTCATCGCCATGTCCAACGCGCTCAGCGTGTCCATAACTTGGGACGCGTCGCATTTCTCCGACAACGCGTGGTCGATAATTGTTGGGCCTGCGAGACCAGGGGTCACCGTGAGCACCGAAGCTAAGCCTTGGCGCCGCGCGCGGTCGAGTGGGTCGGAGTCCGGCGTGGGCGGTTGCGCGTGCAAAATGGCGACAGCGAGATCCGCGGCGCACGACGCCAATTCGTGCGGCTGGCGCATGACGATATCGGAAACTGCGTGCACCGCACCTTCAGCTGCGTCCGCAATATCGATATCGGTCTGCCGAGTCGACGCATCGCCCGAACGCGCCTGCCTCAAGGCGCCGATGCACTCTCGTAAAGTTTGCGGCTTCGGCAGCGACGCGATTCGCGCTTCAGTCAAACTCGCTGGATCACGAGAACGAAGCGTCGCGTCGTCATCACTATCCATATCATACGGTACGAGCTCGTCGTCGGAATAGTCATCGCTATCGGAGGCATCCGAGTCGCTCTCGTCGCGGCGAAGGCTCCACATATCGACAACTTCGTCCGGGTCTTCGACTTTAATCTGAAACCCAGACGAACCGGTTAGATTGACGTTGGCGGCGATGGATTCTTTTTCATCGTCGTCGCCGCCGCCGCCGTCGTCATCATTGCAGACGACGAAGACGTCGTCTTGAACGATCGACTCTATGGTCTGTTCCCATTCCGATTCCTCGTCCGATGATGCGTCGACGTCGTCGACGTCATCGACGAGTCGCAAAGGCTTGCTCGCGTCCATCTTCAGCGAAAGTTCCAAGGCGACTTTGCTCGCGTGTCTGCGCGGACGCAATGATGGCGAATCGAGACGCGCGCTCACGCCTTTCAATAACATTTGCGTCGGCTTTCCTCGCATAGCGTCCCACTCTTCGCTCGGCAACACCGCAAGAATTGCTCGAACGCTCGACGTGAGCGTCCGTTGTAGCTCGACGGACGCCTCACGCACGAAACCTTCCCCGGACCAAGTATCCAAGAGTGCGAGTATATTCGCATCGCTCGCCGCTTTGACGCGCGTGGCGTCGGCGCCTCGACGAATGGGTCGCAGAATCGTCAACCGTAAGAGCGCCGGCAGCGCGGCGCGCGGCGCGCTCTTTCGCAATAGCAACGTTTCGCACAGCGCGAATCGCGTGGCTTCGCACGCCCAATACCTATCGCGTAGCAACACGCGCAAAACTAAATCTAGAGTTCGCCAGCTGCAGTTCACGCTCGACTCGTGACCGTCGCATTCGGCGAAGAGTTCTGAAATCCATCGACACGCGGCGTGCGCGTCGCTAACCTCATTCATCATGGTCGTCGCCCAGGCCAACGACGCCGGCACTTCATCGCCCTCGACGATCGCGCGTATCGCATCCACACCGAGCTCGCGCACGCGCGGCGCGAGCTCGCGCAGCGTAGCTCGGGCCACCGCGCGCGCGGCGCCGCGGCGACACATTCTACTCGCCGTCGCCGCCGCGCTCGCCGGCGCGTCCTCGCCGGCGTTCAACACCTGCCGAGCCAACTCCGCCTCGTACGCCTCTACACTACGAAACACTGGTATATCAAACCGCCGATCGAGCCGATCGAACGCTCGCAGCGCGACGTCTAGCGTCTCTTTTGCCGCGCGCGCGTCCGCCGTCGTCCCCGCCGCCATCCGCGTCAACCTTCCCACGACCCCTCGTCGCACGAGCTCGACGTAATACCTCACCGCGCTCCGCACGATCGCGTCATCATCGCTTCCCGCGCGCGTCGCGCCCCGCGTCGTCGCCATCGCGTCGACGCACGCGCGCGCCGCGCCCGCGCCCGCGCGTTCGTCCTCCTCCGCCTCCTCCCACGAGAACCACGCGTCGACGCACGCGCGCCGATCGTCCTCGCGCATGCTGTCGTACCACAATCCGCGTCCGCATCGCAGCGCGCACGCGCACGCGTCCTCGTGCGCGCGAACGTCCGCGTCGACGACGTCCTCGTCGACGACGTTTTCGTCTTCGTTCGCGCGTTCCGACCGCTCGCGCGCGCGCGCGCGCGCGAACGCCCGTCGCAGCGCCCGCGACGCGTCGACGAACGCGTCTCGCGCGCGCGCGTCGACGCACGCGTCGAGCGCGCGCTCGAGCGCGCCCGAGCGCGCCATGAAGTGTCGCGAAGTTCGTTCGGCGTCGCGACAACGCGACGCCATGGCGAGCGACGACGCGAAGGCGGCGAAGAAGGCGAAGAAGGCGAAGAAGGAGAAGAAGGAAAAGAAATCCAAGCGCGCGCGCGAGGACGAGGAGGCGCGCGCGACGGAGCGCGTTGAGGAGAAGAAACGCTCGAAACGCGACGCCGGCGGCGGCGGTGCGAACGAGGAAAAACCGACGACGACGGACGACGAGGCGACGGAACAGCGCGACGGGAAGAGCGATGCGGCGAAGAAAGACGCGCCGGCGCCGGGGACGTTTCCGACGTCGTCCACGCACGTGTACATGGGGAACCTGGCGTGGACCATCGACGAGGCGGCGCTCGGCGAGGCGTTCGCCGACTGCGGAGAAATCGTGAGCGTGAATTGGTTCGAAGAGAAAGCCACGGGGAAGTTTTTAGGGGCTGGAGTGGTTGAGTTTAAAACCGCGGAGGCGGCGGCGGCGGCGGTGGCGGCGACGGGGCGGTTGGTGCATAAACGCGAGACGCCGGTGCGATTTTGGGAAAAGCGCGGCAACACGGCGGAGGAGCGAGCGGCGGCCAAGGCGGCGGGCGGGGGCGGGCGCGCGGAGATCAAGCCCATGGGGGAGAAGCCTGAGGGATGTTACACGCTGTTCATGGGGAATTTGAACTTTCAGATCGACGACGATACGATTTATAAATTCTTCATGGACGGCGCGGGCGTCGGTCCGCACACCATTCGTTGGCTCACGAACAAAGAGACCGGGGAATTCCGCGGCGTGGGATTCGCAGATTTCTCGGGCGCCGAGATCGACGCGGCGGCGAAGTTAAACGGGGAGAAGTGCATGGGTCGGCCGATTCGTCTCGATTGGCAGGCGCCGAGCAATCGCGGTTGAGTAATAAAATCTACGCGTCTCTTACAAAGACTTCTATAAAACTAACTAGCGCGCGACTCGCCGCCCTGCGCGTAGGCGCGGTCGTGCGGACAACTCGGGATGGGCAGGGGCAGGAAAGGGAACGGCGCAACCGAGGTTTCACTCAGCGCCGGTCCCAAGGCGCGCGATCTGAACTGCTTCAATCTCTCTCGTTCGGGCGACCAATCGTACGCCGCCGCGAACGGCACGCAGTGCCACGGGAAATTGGCGCTGGCTTGCCTCAAAGACTCGTACGCGTCCACGGTGTGATCGCGAGGCACTCGGTGCAAACACGCTAGAGCTTGAAACGCGGGCAAGTACAGCAGAGAGCCGAAGAACATGCGCCGAGCGGCTGGAAACGACGGCGCCGCGTAAAACGCCGCCGCCGCGGCGACGAGCGGCGCGCCGAGCGCGAGCGTCTCGTACGCGAACGGCGACGTCGTCACCCCCATCGCGCACGCTAACACGCCGAGTGGGAGCAGTGCCAACGAGTTTCTCACCGCCACGCCCGCGACGCGACGTCCCGTTTTGTCAAACATTGGATGCGACAACATGCGATACCCCCCGTTGACGTAGTCGTCCTTCCCCATGTACGCCAACGCCATAAAATGCGGCATCTGCCACAAATACAGCGCCGACGCCAACACGAACGCCCCTGGATCCAACGTCCCGAGCTCGTTCGCGGCCGCCCAACCCATGAGCGGGGGAATCGCCCCCACGACCGCCCCCACCCACGTGTTCAGAAAATGCACCCGCTTGAGCGCCGTGTACGCCCCCGCGTACAGCGCGATGTTCCCCGCCCCCAGCGCCGTCGTCGTCTCGTTCGTCGCGATCGCTAAAACACCCACCCCACTCACCGCGCACGCGCCCGCGAACGCCATCGCGACCCCGGCGCCGCACCTTCCGCTCGGCAACGGCCGACCCGCCGTGCGCCGCATCGTCCCGTCCGGCACCCGCTCCACCACCTGATTCAGCGCGTTCGCGCTCGCGCTGCACAGCATCGTCCCCGCGCACGTCGCCGCTAATTTTCCCGCGTCCACGCTCGTCGGCGAGCCGAGCACGAACCCCGCCGCCGCCGTGCTCACGACGAACGCGCTCAGGCGAAACTTGCTCAAATCGCGCGCCGTCTCCAGCAGCGCGCGCGCCGTGCGCGGCGTCGTCCACGTCGGCGCGAGCGTCGACGCGCGCGTCGACGCCGTCGCCGTCGCCGTCGCCGTCGCCGTCGCCGCGCTCGACGCGAACGCGCGCGGCGCGTCGAGCGCGCGCCGCGCGCGCGTCGTCGCGGTCGCGGTCGCGGTCGCGGTCGCCGTCGCCGTCGCGCGCGCGCCGGCGACGACGGCGACGGCGCGCGCGTCGAGCGCCGCGCCGCGTCCGCGCGCGACGCCGAGCGCGAGCGCGCGCGCGCGCGCGGCGCGCATGACGACGCGACGACGAGTGCGACACTCGGCGACGCGCGCGCGACTCGACATGGCGCTCGCGGCGCGCGCGACGACGGCGCGCGGCGACGCGGGACGCGCGGTGACGCGACGACGACGCGCGTCCATCGCGCGCGCGCGCGAGACGACGCGCGCGAGCGACGCGCGCGACGGCGGCGCGACGGCGGGGACGATGCCGACGGGGACGAAGGTGGCGCTCGACGACGCGCGCGCGGCGTGCGTCGCGCTCGCGCTCGAGGAGGCGGACGCGGTCGGGAAGATCACGCTCACGGGACCGGGGCGAGGGACGGCGGCGGAGGCGCATCGAAGGGTGGAGTTTCGATGGGTGACGATTCGGGGGCGGACGGCGCTGCAGCGGACGCGGTACGACGAACGACAGGCGTTCACGAGTAATCACGCGATCGAGGGCGAAGGAGGGCTCGTTTCGAAGAGCGCGAGCGGGGATGAGGACGCGATCGGGGCGAGGGAGGCGCTGGAGGAGGCGCTGAGGGCGGGATATAAACATTGGCGCGTCGAACACGCGCGCGGCGGTTACAACGTGACGGCGAACGCGAAGAAGGATCGGGCGACGATTTCTAGGGACAACGCGAGTAAGGGGACGCTGATAGACGGTAATGCGAGAACGCAGACGATCGTCGTCGGCCCACAAGGGCACGACCGCGAGAAGTCGAGGTTACTGACGGGGGAGGACCCGTTTTTGCGATACGTCGGCGTCGTCGCCAAGGATGGAACCATCAAGGCGAGCAAGCGGGACAAGTACAAGCAAGTGGAGGAGTTTCTGAAGATTTTGAACGTTGCTTACGACACCGCGACGTCGGCGGGACACATGAAGGGCGGCGATGAGACTCGCCCGCTTCGTGTGTGCGATTTAGGATGCGGGAACGCGTATCTCACGTTTGGGGCGTACTCGCTCTTGAGCTCGAAGAGACGCGTGCCTACAAACGTAGTGGGCGTCGACGTGAAGCGCCAAGCGCGCGAACATAACTCGCGGGTGGCCAAAGAGCTAGGTTGGGATGCGTCGATGAGATTCATTGAAGGCACGATCGCCGACGCCGACGTGACTTTCGTAGACGGTTCAGAGGAGGACGCGTTCACCGACGTAGTGCTCGCTTTGCACGCGTGCGACACGGCGACGGATGAGTCCATCGTTCGAACGGTGCGTTGGTGCGCTCCACTGGCGCTCATCGCGCCGTGCTGTCATCACGATCTCCAAGTGCGTTTGAAAAGCGCACCTCATGTTGCTTTCCCGCCGATGGCGAGGCACGGCATCCTCAGCGAACGTCTCGGTGACGTTCTCACAGACGCATTCAGAGCTCACATTTTGCGACTGCTGGGATATCGCGTCGACGTCATGGAATTCGTAGGAGGGGAGCACACGCCTCGAAATACTCTCATTCGAGCGATCCGCACGAACGCGTCGGCGTCGAAGGCGGCGTGGGAAGAGTATGATCACATGTGTTCAACGTGGGGCGTCACGCCTTTTCTCGCGGACGCCCTCGCCGAGGAGTTGGCGGTGGCGCGTCGCGCGATCTGAGTGTAATTCTTGTTGTAAATTTACCTTCGCTAGATTACTACCTACACCCGCTCGCCGAGAACCGTGCCGGATACGGTCCTCCGAAATCTTCGTTGATCGCCCGTGATCGACGCTTGCCCGAACGCGCGAGGCGTCGTCTCGCCATCCATGTTCCAAGAACGCGG
>Ga0257114_1003258_pt1 | contig 10377 bp, 10 predicted proteins | sample SI112_10mmetaG_FD_190149 | JGI IMG/M metagenome (GOLD analysis project Ga0257114, IMG submission 190149) | Marine microbial communities from Saanich Inlet, British Columbia, Canada - SI112_10m | ecosystem: Environmental > Aquatic > Marine > Inlet | place: Canada: British Columbia | collected... | reverse complement strand
TACCGTTTAGTGGTAGAGTTGCTGGTCAAAGTGGCATAGAGCTTAGGGCTATGGCGAGAGATGTATCTACTAAGTTTAATTTAAGAAACGCAAAGCAAATAAAACTTGTTGACGGGTTTTTTAAAGAAGCTGAATCTAGCTTAGCTGGTCTTAGAGATCAAGGTGTTATAAGCAAAGAAGAATATAGCGAGCAATCACAAGAACTTGCTAACGCTCGTAATACTGGTATGAAAATACCTGAATATTTTTCTAACCAAGATAAACAAAGATCTTATGATCTTATATTAGAAAGAGATAAACTTGAAAAAGAAGTCAAGCAAACAGATAAAGCTCTTGCTGTTGAACAGTTAAACAACATAGAAACAATAAACGAAGAGTTAAATAGAATAGCTAGATCACAACAGCCGGTTGCTGAAGCTATAGCTAAAACTCAAAAAGCTAAAACAGCTGCTGGAGCTGACGTGATAGCAGAGCAATTAGGTATTAAACCTATTGAAAGATATCAAACTCAAGAAGAAGTTGATGCTAGAAAAGAACAATTAAGAAAAGAAAATAAAAATCTTAATGTATCAGCGTCTGCTAGTTATGGTAATGCTTATACTTTAGATGATGGCTCTACTGTTATAGTTATAAACGAGCAAATTGCAAAAGAAGATAATGTTTATACAACGGATCAGCATGAAGTATTACACCCTTTAACGCGGCAGACCTTTGCTAATAACCCAAAAGCTGCTATAGCGTTTGGGAAATCTTTGTTAGAAGAATTAAACAATAATCCTAAAGTTAAAATAAATAATCCTGCATTTCAAAAAAGACTTTTAGACTATGTACGAGCCGGAAAAACAGAGGCTGAAACAATGGAAGAAGTTTTAAATCTTACAAGTGAAGCTCTGTCCGATGGAAGTATAACTATACAAGAAAGTACATTGGTTAAAATAGGTAACTACGTGCGTAAGTTTTTAAGAGATGCTGGCGTGTTGAGTATTAAATTTAATTCTGGTAAAGATGTATTAAGTTTTATTAGAGACTATAATACTACTATAGAAAAAGGTAAAGGCTTGGGTAAAGCTGCTAAGGCGGTAGCGACTGAAGGGGCTAAAGGTAAACTAGTAACAGAGACTACAACTGAAACAACAACTGGCCCAACAGAATCAGCATCGTTAAGAACACCTAAAGGACAAGAGTTTATAAGCTTAGTAGATGAAGGTATACTTACTAATGAAAGTTTAGTTGATGTAGTTAAATCCCCATCATCTACTCAAGAGGATAAATTTGGTGCTATTGAGGCTGTTGTAGAAAAAAATTGGCCTGTAATAAGTAAAGCTGTTAAATTTAACCCAACCGGTAGTATACCTATGGATGCTGTTAAAGAAGCTGTTACAGAACAAATTCAAGGTATATTTCCAGGCAGAGGCACAGCTTTATTTGATACTTATAACCCTGAAACTTCTCAAGTAAATACTTTTATAGGTAGCACATTAGGGCCAAGACAAGCTGAGATATTAGAAAGAGCTCAAACTATAGGTGGTAGAACTCAAGCTGCTGATATAACAGAAGCCAGAGGTATTGCTGCTGAAGAAACTTCTACACCACAACCGAAAACAACCACAAGAAAGCTTATTGATTCTAGAACCTTTGGGCCAGCCGCTGGTGTAAGCATAGATAATATTGTTACAATAAAACAAGGTGAAAAACCTTCATTTAGAGAGCTTGCTGAACAAAACTTAGATGAAGTTTCTACTAAGGTGTTTAATGTTCCTGGTAAAAAAATACGAGGCAACGCTACATTAACAGATGCCGAGGCTAAGTCTTTACAAAGATTATTTGTTGATCCTAATAACGTTAGAAAGCTAATTAAAACAATGCCACCATACAATGTTGCTGGTAGTGAAACAGTTATAAACGAGCAAGGAGAAACTATAGACGTTTCTAGAGATGTTAAAGGTAAATCTATAGGTTTATCAAGTAAGTTTATTAAAAAATATTATCAGCCTGTTACTAGAGCAATACCAGGTATATCCAACGCTAAAGGTAGAAGCTTAGGGTTAACTACACAAACACAGGTGTATGAGCTTAAACCTGAATATACAGGTAGAGTTAGCAACGAAGTAGTTAAACAAATACAAGATGACGTAGGTGTAACCGAGTCTGGCGTACCAAATCAAAAAATATCTGCTGAAAACAGAAGTAAGTATGGTACCACTTTAACTGGCTTTTCTAAAGCATATTTAGCTAATGCAATTAATGCTGCTGGTAGAGGAAAACAAACTACTAAACAAGAGCAAGCAGATACTGGAGCTGGTAAATCTAAAGATGCTGCTTCGCTTAGAAGAGTTAGTCCAAATGTTTTTATGGGTCAAATAAACGCAGACACAGACTTTGCTTCATATAATATAGATTACAACAAGACTTTAACAGAAATATTAAAAGGTACTGGTGTTAAAAAAATAAACATGAAGACACCAGAAGGTAGAGAAAGATTTTTACAATTTGCTGTTGATAGTGGCTTTACTAAAAAAACACCACCAAGTTTTTGGAGAGCTTTAGCTTTTACAACTGAAAACGCTTTAACGCTTAAAGACATTAAAGAATTAAAAGAACAAGATCCAGATGCTTATAAAACAGTTTTTACAGAGTCAGATATTTTAGGTGATTTAAGAGAGTACACTGGTAATTTACCTTTTAAAAACACTGAAGAAGCACAGGTGTGGATTGATGAAACTGGTTTAGAAAACTTTGCTAGTGAAAAAGATTCACCAGGGTTTGCGGCTATGCTTAAAAAAGAAGGGGTTTATAGTCAAAAACTTAGACTAGATAAATCTTTAAATGATCCTGTTTTTGTTCAAAGACAAGATGATTCTATAGATCAACTAGGTAGGTTGTTTGAAATATTACAAAATGATGTAATGAGAAACTCAGACGGTACTATGAACTTTGATGGAGTTGCTTTCACAGGTGCTTTACTTTCTTCCAGCTCATATGGCCAAGGTCATTTTTTAAGAACAGCAGCGCCTTATAGATTTTACGAGGAAGGTTACATGGACACTGGCTCAAGTCAAAATACTTTAGAGCATACGCTTCCAGCTACAATTGTTGGTAAGTATTTATTTGTTCAAGCTCTTGATGGTTCTGTTAGTAAAGCTTTTGAAGGAGTAAGAAAAAATTATTTTCAAGGACCACTATCAAAAACAAATGATAAAAAACTTAAAGGTATATCTGATATAGATGAAAAGTTTTTTGATTATATAGATCAAACGCCTCAGGGTTGGATGATAACAGACAATATTTGGGCTAGATATTTCAACATGGATGTAGCTAGTAATAGGTTTGGAATAGATCCGAACACTATAAAGCTTACAGGTGGTAAAAGTGTTTTTGATATTTATAATGTTGACGCGACTGGTAGTAGAATTTCTGATGTTGGAAATTTATCTAGACAAAAAGCTTCTGTAGTAAATAATTCTAAAATAATTGGACCTACTAGAGAAAAATCAAGTCTTAGAAAATCAATGCCTAACACGTTAGATAACATGTCTAATCTAGACGCTGATGCTAAACAAGCTAATAAACAGTTTTACGATAGTCTTGATCTTAACAAAGAATTTAATGATATACTAGAAGTTAAAACAGGTATTGCATCTGAGAAAAGATACAAGCGTGTTAAGGCAGAAGTAGTTGGAGCTAACAAAGGTAGGTTCCAGTTCTTTATACCACCATCAGCTGAAGACTTTACAGGTTTGTTATACTCAACACTTGCTAAAGGTAAACTTGGTGATGCTCAAATGGCGTGGTATAAAAAGAATTTACTAGATCCGTATGGTAAAGCAATGAATGAATTATCATCAGCTCGTATAGCTATGATGAACGATTATAAAGCTTTGAAAAAAGAGCTTAAGCTTGTACCAAAAGATTTACGTAAGAAAGTTCCAGGCGAACCGTTTACTCAAGAGCAAGCTGTAAGAGTTTATATATGGCAAAAGCAAGGTATGTCTGTTCCAGGTATTAGCGAAGCAGATATGCAAGACTTATCTGATTTTGTAGAAGGTAAAGAAGATTTAAAAACTTTTGCAGATCAACTAATGTATATACAGAAAGGTGATCAGTACGCTGGACCTAAAGAGGGTTGGCCAGCAGGTACTATTACAACTGATATGCTTGAAGGTTTAAATACTATTAAACGCGTTAAAGCTTTAGAACAATGGCAGGCTAATGCAGATGAAATATTCAGCGAAGAAAACCTAAACAAACTTGAAGCTGCTTATGGTAAACCATATCGTAAAGCTATGGAGAATATGCTACAGCGTATGAAGTCTGGTCGTAACAGAAACTTCCAAGGTGATACGCTAACAGGTAGAGTTACTGACTGGCTTACAGGTAGTATTGGTACCATAATGTTTTTCAATACAAGATCGGCGATACTTCAAACTATATCTAGTATTAACTTTGTTAACTTTACTGATAACAATATACTAGCTGCTGGTAAAGCTTTTGCAAATCAAAAACAATACTGGTCTGACTTTATGACGCTTATGAACTCTGACTTCTTAAAAGAACGTCGTGGTGGTTTACGTATCAACGTTAACGAAGCTGATATTGCAGACATGGCAAAAAGAGGTGGAGCTAGAGGTGTTATAAATAAACTACTTGAGTTTGGTTTTACACCTACACAAATAGCAGATAGCTTTGCTATAGCATCAGGTGGTGCTACGTTTTATCGTAATAGAATAAAGTCTTTGAAGAAACAAGGTATGACAGATGCCGAAGCTGAAGCTCAAGCGTTTGTAGATTTTAGAGAGACAGCAGAAGAGTCACAACAGTCGTCAAGACCTGATAGAATATCAATGCAACAAGCCGGTCAATTAGGACGTCTTGTATTGGCTTTTGCTAACACACCAGCTCAGTATGCTAGACTTATAAAGAAAGCCGCTAGCGATCTTAAGAACGGCCGAGGTGATGCTAAGACTAATATAAGTAAGATTATATACTACGGCGTGGCACAGAACTTATTGTTTAACGCTTTGCAGCAAGCTTTGTTTGCGTTTGCTTTTGATGATGATGAAGAAGATACAGACGAGCAGCAGAAGAAATATGTTAGCATAGCTAACGGTATGATGGACTCACTTCTAAGAGGTATGGGATTAGGCGGCGCTGTAGTTTCAGTAGGTAAAAATGCTATTATACGTATTATAAACGAGATGGAAAAGAAACAACCTAAGCTTGAGAAAGTAGGTTATGAACTTACTAAACTATCTCCACCTATATCTGCTAAGCTATCACGTGTAAACCAAGCCGCGAGGTCTTACCAATGGGATAAAAAAGAAATGATGGAAAAAGGTTGGAGCTTAGATAACCCAGCTTACTTAGCAGGTGCTAATGTTATAGCAGCGCTTACTAACATACCACTAGATAGAGCTGTAAAGAAAACCAATAACGTAGTACAAGCCACATCACAGGATCTAGAAACTTGGGAACGTTTAGCGTTGCTAGGTGGTTGGCAAGACTGGGAGATCGGTATTGAAGAAGAAAAACCTAGTAATAAACCTCAACCTAGAAAAAGTAAATTTAAAAAGAAAAAGTTTTAATTATGGGATCACCACTATATGGAAAGATTAGCGGACCTTGTAAGGCCGCAGCAAAAAAGAAATTTAAAGTATGGCCATCGGCATATGCCTCAGGTTGGGGCGTGCGTTGTACTAAAGCTGGTGGGCCTAGTAAATTTGGTAATAAGAAAAAGAAGTAATGGCTAAAGCGTATAGAGGAGTTTTAAAAGCTCGTATAAATAAACTATACGGAGGTGATGTTACTTGTAGTAAAGTTAAGAAACTAAAAACCAGGCGTGAAGCTACTAGTAGAGATAAGCAGCTTGCTAATTGGTTTATAAACATGCAAGATTGTAATGGCAAAAGAAAAGCTTGAGTGGAAAGACTCTGACGCGCCGGATGCTAATGGTAAGTTTAAAAATTTAAACTGTGGTGACTTAGCTAACTGGTTAATTAAAAGTCGTAAAGGAAATAAAAAGAAAATTGTTGGTAGTTTAAATCAGCAAATAGCTTTTAATAAAAAGAAAAATCCTAGCTACGCTAAAAAAATGGCGTGTGCTAGAAACAAGGCAATGAAAAAACTAGACAAATGAGAAAGTTAAACGAAAGTCCTTTAGCACATTGCTACGCAAGCGTATTGCATAGCCCGGAGACTAATAAGATGAGACAAAGAGTTTCAGCTTATGGTATTGGTACCGGCAACGACAAAGCTTTAGCTAATGCAGCCGAGCTAAGATCACCATTAAATAAAAAATCTAAAGTAAAAGGTGGAGGTACTAAGAAAGTATGTTTGCCCGCCGCTAAAGTAAGATCAATGAGCAAAGCTGAAAGAGATAAAGTTGTTAGAGCTAAAAGATCTGCTGCTGCGTCTGGTAAGTATAAACGCTCTAGTAAATCAAACGTAAAGGGTGCTCGTAAGAAAGGAGCTACACTACGTGATTGGTTTGAAAAAGAAAATTGGATTAACGTTGCAACAGGAAAGCCATGCGGAGATTAATAGATAAGTTACAAGCAGCTTGGAATAGTTTACTATATAAATTAATGTTTAAAAAATATAAATAAGGAACAAAAATAAACTGGGCGTACCATACCCAAAAGTTCCTGTAACCGAAGGGGATCTCATAGCGAGGTCCCCTTCTTTTTTACAGTTATCCGTCGCAAGCAGCACAGTCAGGATCCATAGCTTGTTGAGCAATGTCACCACGTAGTACTGATTCAGTACGCATATAGTATAAGGTCTTTATACCTTTCTTCCAAGCATCCATGTGAACCTGATTAATCCACTTAGGTGTAGCCTCTGAAGGAAATGCTAGGTTTAAACTAACTGATTGATCAATATACTGTTGGCGTATACCAGCTTGATTAACAAGCTCTAGTTGATTAATCTCTTTGAAAGTTTTAAACACGTTTTTAACTTTATCAAAGCCTGTAGTTTCTAAATCATCTTGCTCAGATAATACTACTAGCTTTTTATTAACATAACCGTAGTCATCTAGCGGTAGGTCTTGTATACTACCACCATCAGCCATTATCTTATCCCAAGTTTCTTTAGTATTTAACCCAGCTTTTCTTAAGACTTTTTCGAGCTCTTTGTTCTTCCTAATGAACGTACCCTTCGCGCTTTGTTCAGTGAAAACATTAGCGGCCCAAGGCTCAATACCAGGACTAACGTTACCGGCAAGCTTACTATTAGACACAGTAGGAGCAATAGCCCTAAGATGAGTGTTACGAAACCCAGTGCCAACGCACCACAGAGGTTCACCATAAAGTTCAGCGAGATCTCTACTCGCTCGCTCAGATTCGATTTTAATCTGGCTAAATATTCTTCTAGTTTCATATTGTGCTGTTAATCCCTCGAAGGGTATTCCATTTTTTTGTAGGTACGTGTGCCAGCCCAATACTCCAAGGCCAAGCGCTCTACCTTTTTCCGCTGATCTAACTGAATTTGCAAAGCCAACCTTGCCTTTCGCTTTCTGTATAAACTCTTCAAGCACCCCGTCCAAGAACCAAATAGCATCGTATATAAGGTTTGTATTCTTCCACTCTTCATATCTTGATATATTTAAACTTGATAAGCAACAAACAAAGCTATGACTTTCATCTGTGTGTAATGTAATCTCACTACAGATATTTGTCATGTGTACTTTTAAAGCATTGTCTTTGTATGCTTTTGGATTTGCTTTATTAGTATTTCCTTTAAACATGACATACGGCTCTCCAGTTGCTTTTCGTTTTCTAATAAGTTTACTCCATCGAGCTCTAGCGTCCGCATCTCCTTGTTCAAGACGTCGCATAAACTTATCACCAACAACTGCGCATTGATGTAGGTTAAGCGACTGTCTGTTAACATCTCCTTTAGGTTCTCTGATCTCAAGCCACTCTTCAAAATCATCGTGCTCAATGTTAATATTAACTGAGGCAGCTCCTCGTCTAACCGATCCTTGATTTGTAGCAAGTATTGTTGAGTCATATATTTTGCAGAAAGGTACGACTCCGTCTGATGTTCCATTGCCTGTAATTTTAGCGCCAGCGGGTCTGATTTGATTTATACCAATGCCAACTCCACCGCCATGCTTAGCGAGCAACATCATCTCTAAGTTCTTACCTCCTATATCATGTATACTATCTGCTACATCGATACCAAAGCAACTAATAGGTAAGCCACGATCAGTACCTGTGTTGCTAAGTACAGGGCTAGCAAGGTTAAGCCAGCCTTTCCAAATGTAATTAAAAAACGTTTCACTTAGCTCTGGTCTGTTAAGTCTACGCGCAACTGTTTTGCATACTCGCTCGTATGCATCTCTTGGGGTTTCGTCGTAGAGTAAATATCCCCCGGATATAGTTTTCTTGTATACGTCTGTGTCTCCCCACTCTGGGTAGTCAACTCCTTTTTTCCATTCATTATTCCACATCATTTAAAGAATAGCAATGCGTATGCTATCATCACGTTTAAATTAACTAATACTAAGTTCCATTGCTTTGCAACCCAAACCTGGGGTGTACAAAACAAACCTGCTAAAAAGTATATTACTACTCCAGGTGTTTCAGGTAACAAATGGGGAGCAGTTATAAAAAAACCAGTCCCCATATACCCAAGTCTATTTGCTAGTCTTTCCGTCGGACTTAGCTTCCTCTCCTTCACTAGGCTTCTCAGCCACTTTCTTTTTAAGTTCATTGATTGCATCTTCGTAACCAGGCAGTTGTTTTAGTATTTGATGATGGCCTGAAACCATCGTGCTTACTCTTTCACCTTCGTTTATTAATTGTTGTAGCACGTGTGTTATAGCGGCTATACGTTTTTCTATAGCATCTGTTCTACTCTGCTTTTGTCCTTTCATTAAAATTAAATCTTATATTATTACACTTAGTACATATATATATCTTACCATTTTGGTTAGATCCTATAGCTCTCATTATATGTAAATTACACTTATCACATCTAGCTATATAAGTCATCTTGTAATTCTTGTTCGTTAATTAGTTTACCAAATGTCTTCGAAGTCCTCGCCTTCGTTAGCTTTCGAATAATCCGTCGGCCGAACCGCGAAAAAATCAGTATGAGTGAGCCCCCCGGTAAGATGATAGAACCAATCAAGATTATCTGCTGCATCCTTGTCATACGTGAAGTACGAATCAAGGTCAGTGTAACCAAGCTCAACCAGTTTTTCATTTGTTCTTTTCTTTATAAAGTGTTTTAAATCATTTGACTTGATGCCTTCAATGTCACCCATCTCAAACATCTTATCTATATACTTAGTTTCAAGATCAACCATAGTCTCTGCTGCTTTAATAATATCTTTTTTACAAAGATCTTTTAGTTGATTATTCTCTGCGCACATATCACGGTATAGTTTACAACCCATTTTACTGTGTAGACTTTCATCACGCACAGACCATTTCATCTGTTGCCCTATTCCTTTAAGCATGTTACGCAGCTGAAAAGAATATAGAACAGCGAAAGCAGAATACAAACTAACCCCTTCAGCGAAGGCGGAAAAAACAGCAAGGCTACGAGCAATGCCGCGTGGGTCATCACCGTTGTAACCAACCAGGTTATCAAATCTATTTGCTGTTGCTTCCTCATGCAGGAACGCTTCGAAGTTTTCAAGTCCAAGTGTTTCATTTAAATAACTATACGCGACAGCGTGTATTGTTTCTTGCGAACCAAACATCATTGCCATTTGTTGTATCTCGTGTTTAGGAAACCAACCTACTACTTTCTGCGTCCAATAATCTGACACAGCACACTCAGTCTGCGCAAAGCCTAATAGTATATTTCCCACTAGGTTTTTCTCTTCGTCTGTTAGTTTCTCTTTCCAGTCTTTAACATCGCCTTGCATAGGTATCTCGGTGTGTAACCAAAATGCCTGTGCTTGCTTAAGCCAACCTTCAGTATAGTAATCTGGGTACTCAAACGGTTTGTACGCTATGCGCTCGTCAAACAGTCCCATTACTTATAAGTTTCAAAAGCAACGTCAATAAAAGGCAAATAAAAAACGTAAGCAGTTTGTGTTGGTTCTTCATAAGTCCTCATTCCAAATAATATACCTGGGTAAAACCCAAATGATAACGTCCAGTTCTTTCTAACGTCCTTGCCCTCTGTATTTTTTGACATAATTTTTAGATTTTTTATTATTACTGTTTCTAGTTTTAGCGTGTACACCTGGTCTACTTACTTTAGGAGACTCCATATGTACTGATAAATTTACTTTAGCCATATACTTTTATATTATACTTATCATGTTCATGTACAATGTCTTTATATTTGACATATCCTTTCTGATCCCAAGACCACTTAACAAACTTATCGATCTGACGCTCAGCATACTTCTGCCTA
>Ga0257114_1003255_pt1 | contig 10382 bp, 9 predicted proteins | sample SI112_10mmetaG_FD_190149 | JGI IMG/M metagenome (GOLD analysis project Ga0257114, IMG submission 190149) | Marine microbial communities from Saanich Inlet, British Columbia, Canada - SI112_10m | ecosystem: Environmental > Aquatic > Marine > Inlet | place: Canada: British Columbia | collected... | reverse complement strand
GAACTCTTAATTGGGCTGCACATGGTGGTTTTTGTTCTGTAAATATGGCCTCTGCTGGCTTATATACTACAGGTTTTTCTTTTTGGGAGTTTGGTGATCCAGATTGGGATAAAACAAAGTACTTCATGCTTTGGGGTGTTGCTGAGGATCATGCATCAAACCCAATGAAAATGGGAATAAACAAATTAAAGGAAAGAGGGGGGAAGTTTGTTGCAGTTAACCCTGTTAGAACCGGCTACCAAGCTGTAGCGGACGAATGGATACCAATAAAACCTGGAACAGATGGTATGTTGGCTCTTTCATTGATCCACGTATTGTTAAAAAATGAATTATTTGACTGGGAATTTTTAGTTAGATATACAAACGCCCACTATCTTGTAGTAGATACACCAAGAAAAAAAGGTGATGGTTTATTTTACAGAAACGATGATGGGATCCCTCAGTCTTGGGATTTAGAAAAAAATTGTTTAGTTAATGCCATAGACCCTAAAATAAAACCTGCTTTGTTGGGTAAATACACGGCCCCAGACGGAACCCCATTAAAAACAGCATTCACTATAATGACTGATAGATACATGGATGATGAGTATTCTCCAGAAATGGCAAGCAAAGTATGTGGTGTTCCTGCAAAACAGATCGAAAAAGTTGCTTTAGAGATGGCACATGTAGCTTTTAAAGAAACAATTGAGGTAAATACAGAATGGACAGATTGGACTGGAAAAAAACATGATAAATTCATAGGTAGGCCAGTATCAATGCATGCTATGAGAGGAATATCAGCTCATTCAAATGGATTTCAAGCATGCAGATCAATTCATTTCTTACAGGTTTTATTAGGTTCTGTAGATTGCCCAGGCGGTCATTTAGCAAAACCTCCTTACCCTAAACATATCGTGCCACCAATAAAACCAGGTAAAAAAGTAGTACCAGGGCAGCCACTTGAGAGTTTCCCATTAGGTTTTCCAACAGAACCAGAAGATCTTGCAATTGATGATGATGGAAATCCTTTAAGAATAGACAAAGCATATTCCTGGGAAGCTCCAATAGCTAACCATGGTTTAATGCATATGGCTGTAACAAATGCTGTTGCAGGTGACCCATATGAAATAGATACAATGATATTCTTTATGGCTAACATGGCATGGAATTCAACAATGAATACCTCTAAGATCAGAGAGTCGCTGTGCGCAAAAAATGATGATGGAGAATACAAAATCCCATTTTTAGTAGTTTGTGATGCTTTTGATTCTGAGACCGTTGGTTATGCTGATTTGGTTCTTCCAGATACAACCTATCTTGAAAGATACGATACAATTTCAATTTTAGATAGACCGATATCTGAACCTCATGCAGTATGTGATTCTATAAGAGCACCTATATTAAAACCTGATAGAGATGTTAGGCCATGGCAAACTGTTTTAGTAGAGCTAGCAAGTAGATTGAAGTTTCCAGCTTTTACCACAGATGATGGTGATAGAAAATTTAAAGACTATAAGGACTTCATAGTTAATTTCGAGAAAGCACCTGGAATTGGTTTCCTAGCAGGGTGGCGAGGAGAAAATGGAGAAAATAGTTTAAGAGGTAAGCCTAATCAGAATCAGTGGGAAAAATACATTGAGAATAAATGTTTTTTTGAATACAAATTAGCAGACAGTCACAAATATTATAGAGGTGTAAATAAAGATTATTTAGAGTTTGCAAAAAAATCAGGATTTACTGGATCTACTGATCCTATAATTATTGAACTGTATTCAGAGAAATTACAAAAGTTCAAATTAGCTGGGCAAGGACTTTATGATGGACCTCAACCAAAAAAAGAAAGAGATCAATTTAGATTAGCTAATTTCTTTGATCCTATCCCAGCTTATTATATTCCTTTAGAACACAGGTGTACTTTCTCTAAGAAGTATCCATTTTATGCTATTACACAAAGACCAATGTTTATGTACCACTCATGGGATTCTCAAAATGCGTGGTTAAGACAACTTCAGGCTCATAATTATATGCATATGAATATTGAAAAGGGAAAAGAGTTAGGAATAAAAGATTTATCTTGGGTTTGGATTGAGTCCAATACTGGAAAAATAAAAGTACAAGTAAAATTAATGGAAGGATGTCAGCCTGATACTTTATGGACGTGGAATGCTATTGGAAAGCAAAAAGGAAAGTGGGGTTTGTCAGATGATGCAAACGAATCTACAAAAGGATTTTTATTAAATCACCTGATAAATGAGCACTTGCCTTGTGCCGATACAGGAAGTCCTGTTACAAATTCAGATCCTATTACTGGTCAGGCAGCATGGTACGATTTAAAAGTAAATATATATCCTGCTGGAGAAGATGAGCAGTTTGGAGTTTATCCTAATTTTGAGGCAACTAAAGATTTACCTGGGCGTCCAAAAGAAAAAGATATTCTTAGATATAACACTAAAAAACCAGTGAGACTTTCTAGGTCTCTAATAGATATTTTAACAAAGGGTGGGTTTGAATAATGAGATTAGGTCTTGTAGTAGATTTAGATAAATGTGTAGGTTGTAATGCTTGTGCTATAGCTTGTAAGCAGTGGAATACATCTGGTACCTCAGGTTCTCTTACTGATTATAAACCTTATGGGGCAGATCCAAGCGGTGTTTTCTTTAATAGAATTAGACACTACGAAACAGGCAATTACCCTGATAGTAAGACAGTACATTTCCCAATGTCGTGCATGCATTGCGAAGAAGCAGCATGTGTAACTGTTTGCCCAACAGGAGCGTCATATAAAAGAGAAGAGGATGGTATTGTTTTAGTTGATCCAGAAAAATGTATGGGATGTAATTATTGTGCATGGGCATGTCCTTACGGAGCAAGAGAATTAGATAGAGAAGAAGGCATTATGAAAAAATGCACGTTGTGTGTAGATAGAATTTATGACGAAAATTTACCCAAAGAAGAAAGAAAGCCAGCTTGCGTTATGACTTGCCCAACAACAGCAAGATATTTTGGTGACTTTGATGATCCAGAGTCTGAGGTTTCTAAACTTTCTAGTAAAAGAGATGGCCAAGAATTATTTGCAGAACTAGGATACAAGCCTGTAAATAAATATTTATCGCCAAGGAAAAAAGTTGAAATAGAGAAGCATGAAATATGCGAGCCTGATCTTGTAAGAAAAGTAAAAGATTGGGTAAATAAAGTTGTCGAGCTATAAGGAGAAAATATGCACCCAGCTTTTTCAGTAATTTTTTTCACAGTAACATCTGGCGCAGGATATGGATTTATTGCTTTACTAGGTTTATTTAATTTTTTATATCTTGGTATGCTTATTGATAAAAATACTTTTTTTATATGTGCGGCTGTTGGTATTTCATTATTTACAATGGGTTTAATATCTTCAACTTTTCATTTGGCTAACCCTAAGAATGCATGGAGAGCATTTATGAGGTTTAGAACATCTTGGTTAGCAAGAGAGGGCTTATTGGCAATTATATTTTATCCAATAATATTTTTATATTTATATTTTATATATATAGATTTTCAATTAGATTATTTTTTACTGATGCAAACTTACAGTCTTATAATTTTTGTATTATCTATAATTATTATCTATTGCACAGGAATGATTTATGCATGTCTAAAAACCATACCGCAATGGAATACATTCTGGACTCCAATAAATTATATTACTATCGGTGTTTCTTTAGGCGCTCTTATATTCTTTTTTATCTTAGATTTTAATAATTATAATATTGAGCCCTATAAATTTTACTTACTACTTTTGATTATTTCTTCTCTTATTACCAAGTTATCCTATTATTATAGTATTAGAGGCCCTAAGCACGACATTGGTCAAGCTACAAATGCTGCGATCAAGCTTAAAACTACAAAAGTTAGGTTGTTGGATGTTGGGCACACTGGAAGTACATTTTTAACTGATGAATTTGGCTATAAAGTTGCCGAAAGAAAATTATTCAAGGTAAAAATGTTTGCAATAATATCTGGGTTTTTAGCGCCATTTTTATTAATATATATACATAGTTTTATTTTTGAGAATATTATTTTTTGTATATTAGCAATTTCTTTGGCTTTTCTAGGTATGGTTGCAGAACGCTGGTTATTTTTTGCTCAAGCAAAACATGTTGTTAATCTTTATCATGGATCACAGAACGTTTAAGGTTTTTTTATTGTTGAAATGACTTTTGATTGAAAGTATTGTTATTCGTGCTAATCTAAGCTTGTAATTTGATTTCAAACAATATTATTTTTTTTAATTATTAATTAAATACTTATATGATAAACTTAAAATTATTTCTAGTTTCTTTTATAACATTTTTATTTCTTGATGCTATTTGGCTTGGCCTAATAGCTAGAGGATTTTACTCTAAGCATCTATCTTTATACCTTACTGATAACGTTATATGGCCTTCAGCATTTATATTTTATATAATATTTAATATTGGTTTATTAATTTTTGTGATTTTACCGTCGATTGAAAAAAACTCGTACTCAACTTTACTTATATATTCAATTCTTTATGGGCTAGTTACTTTTGCTACTTATGACCTTACAAATCATGCCACTATTAAAGATTGGCCGCTTATAGTGAGTATAGTAGATATGTCATATGGTATGTTTGTTGCTTTAGTATCTTCATCTGCTGCTTTTTATGCTAACAAGTATTTGATGTAATTATCTTAATTTCCCCTATATTGCTTATATTGTAGCCAATTAGGCCTTGCTAATAGATATATATATAAGTATTATTTTTATATGAAATATTTAATATTAGCTTTTTTACTAATTTCTTTTAACGTATCTGCTATAGATACTCAATCTAGTAATAAAGTAGATGGCATTAATTGCTTTAAATCAGTAAAGAAACAGCATTTAAGTCCCTCGAGAAGTAAAAATTTCCCAAAAAAAAGTTCAAAAATAGATTGCTATAATTATCTAGATAAACCTAAGGAAATTGTGAAAGCACGTAAGACTTCAACGCCATCAGAAAAAGTTACAACAGGCGCTGCTATAATATTAAATCCGATTGGCGCAGCTTTTTGGTTAATTGATAAAGTTGTAAGTACCGGTGTCGATAAAACAATAAATAAGTAATAATAAGGCTAATTCTGTTATACAGAATCCAATTTTTTTAAACTAATATGATTGAAATAAAAAATTTACATAAAAAGTATGATGGTCTTACTGTAGTTGATAATTTATCATTAAGTATTAATACTGGTGAGGTATTAGGATTTCTTGGTCCAAATGGTGCTGGAAAATCAACAACTATGAAAATGGTAACTGGTTTTATTAGTCCTACAAGCGGTGAAATAAAAGTAAAAGGTCTTTCGGTAAAAGATCACGTTTATGAAATAAAAAAACATATTGGTTATTTACCAGAGGGCGCGCCACAGTATGGAGAAATGACGGCTTATGATTTTTTATTGTTTATAGCAAAAATCAGAGGAATTGAAAAAAATAATATTAAGAACTCAATAGAGTCAGTTATTGAAAATTTGTCATTGCATGATGTTGTTAATAAAAGAATAGAGCATTTATCAAAGGGTTTTAAGAGAAGAGTTGGGATAGCCCAAGCAATTATACATGATCCAGAAATATTAATAATGGATGAGCCGACTGATGGTCTTGACCCAAATCAAAAATATGATGTTAGAGAATTAATTAAAAAAATTTCAAAAAATAAAACTATAATTATATCGACTCATATATTAGAAGAAGTAGAAGCGGTATGTACTAGAGCAGCCATTATAGCAAAAGGTAAGCTTTTATTTGATGATACGCCAAGTAAGTTACAAAGTTCAAGTACTGGAAGTTTGGATGATACTTTTAGAAAAATAACGCTCGGAGAAAGTGATTAAGATGAAAAATATATTTATTATTTTTAATCGAGAATTGTCTTCATATTTTTCTACCCCAATAGCATATGTCTTTTTAGTTATATTTCTTTTGCTTTCAGGTTCATTTACTTTTTACATGGGTAATTTCTATGAAAGAGGTCAGGCAGACCTCTTGCCTTTTTTTAGTTTTCATCCTTGGCTATATTTGTTCTTAGTCCCTGCGATTTCAATGAAACTATGGGCTGAAGAAAGAAAATCTGGGACAATTGAATTAATATTGACCTTGCCAGTAAAAGTTAAAGAAGTTGTTATTGGGAAATACTTAGCAGCATGGTTTTTTATAGCATTAGCTTTATTTTTAACTTTTCCAATTTGGTTGACTGTAAATTATTTAGGGAGTCCAGATAATGGTGCAATACTTTCTGGGTATTTAGGAAGTTTATTGATGTCAGGCGGTTTTTTAGCTATTGGGTCATGCATGTCTTCTGTTACTCAAAATCAAGTTATCGCATTTATAATATCTGTAGTTGTTTGTTTTATTTTTCTATTAAGTGGAACAAATTTAGTTTTAGATTTTTTTAACACATGGTTACCGCAAGGTGCTGTAGATGCCATTGCATCATTAAGTTTTTTATCTCATTTCTCTTCACTAAGTAAAGGTGTTATAGATCTTAGAGATTTTATTTATTATATTTCACTAATTGGTGTTTTTATTTATATAAATGTAGAGCTAGTTAATATTAAGAAGGGCGGATAAGATGATCTCAGAAAAAAATAAATCAAAAGCACAAATTTTTCTTCTACTTATAACGTTCGTTCTTTTCATAATGCTTGCTAATAATGTATTTAAAGGTTTCCGATTTGATTTAACAGAAAACAAATTATATACATTGGGTGACGGCACTCTAAATATTATTAATAAATTAGACGACCAAATCATACTTAATTATTATTTTTCAGATAGCCTAACGCAAGAAGATACATATTTAAGAGCATATGCAAAACGTATAAAAGAATTATTAGAAGAATATCAGCTTCGCTCTAAAGGTAAAATTAAATTAAATATTATTGATCCTTTGCCATTTTCAGATGAAGAAGATGATGCAATGAAATACGGTTTGCAAGGTGTTCCATCCAAGACAAAAGAGGAAAATATATTTTTTGGTCTAGTAGCTGCTAACAGATATGACAGTTATAAAATAATTAAATTCTTCGACCCAGGTAAAGAAGCGATTATTGAATATGAAATTACCAAGGTTTTATATAGTATTCTTGAAATGAAAAAGCCCAAGATAGGTGTGATGACATCTTTACCCTTATTTGGAGGGTATAATTTTACTAAAAATGAACCTACGCCTGAGTGGGCTATTATACAGAAGTTAAAACCACTTTTTGATATTGAGCTGATTGATAAAAAAACAAAGAGTTTTGAAGAATTTGAGATATTATTTTTGGTGCATCCAAAAAAGTTATCAGATGAAAATAAAAAGAAAGTAATCGATTTTTATGATAATAAAGGAAGGATTCTAGTTTTGTATGATGTTTATTCTGAAGCTGATCCAGAATTTCAAGATCCAAGTCTTCCTCCGGCAGGAGGAGGCATACAGTCTTCAGATTTTCAAGAACTACTGGATAGAATAGGTATATCTATAGACTCTTCAAAAGTTCTTTTAGATAGAAAATATGCAATACCTGTTACATCTGCAAATTCTGAAAGGCCTATTAAGCATGCTGCTATATTGAGTTTTCCAAAAAGCTCATTTAATAAAAATCTGAATATTACAAATAAACTTAATTCACTTACATCAGCATTTTCCGGCTCAATTATCAATACTAATATGAGTAATAAGTTTACTCCTTTAATTTCTTCGAGTAGCGATTCTTCAGTTACAGAGAAAAATGTTTTTAGGTATATGCCAGATCCTTCAATACTATTAGATAAATACAAGGTAACTGCAGAAACCGAAGTATTTGCAGGACTAATAGAAAATAAAAATGAAAAAGCTATTGTAATTGCTGACGCTGATATTACAGCAAACTATTTATGGGTTAGAGTGCAAGATTTTTATGGAGAGCAGGTTTTAGTGCCATGGGCTAGTAACGGTGATTTAATAATAAACTCTTTGGACTATTTATCTGGTGGAAATACACTAGCAAGTATCACAAGTAGAGAGTCATTCTCGAGACCATTTACGGTAGTGGAAGATTTAAAACTTACGGCAGAAAAAATATTCAATACAGAAGAGGCAAGACTGCAAAATAAGTTAGCTCTGTTACAAAGTAAAAATAACGAGTTAACAGACAAAAATAGCGTTGATTACAGTGCTTTTCAACAAGAACTACTAAAGGTAAGAAAAGAACTAAGAGACGTTAGAAGAAATTTAAATAAAGAAATTGATGGTTTGGGATCTATACTTAAATTTGTCAATATTTTTCTGATGCCAATATTATTGACAATATTTATTGTGCTTTTTTCTTTTTATAGAAAAAGAAAAAAAAGTAAATGAAAAAATTACTTATAATAATCGCTATTCTTAGCTCTCTTATAATTGCAAATATATTAGTTAAGACTGAAAATTCTGAGTTAGATAAAGATATAAAAACTTTGTCAGAAGAAATTAATTTATTAGAACTTGCTTCATCATTCGAAATATTTAAAAAAGATAATAAAATAAAATTAACAAAAAAAAGTTCTTGTTATAAAATTAAAAGCATTGATTATTGTGCGGACAGTAAAAAAGTTCAGCTGTTAAAGAAGTTTTTAAGTGGCAATGTTAAAGATATATATGAAAATAGAGAAGAAAATCTTATGAGATTAGGCTTTGATAACGTAGAAAATAAAAGCACAATGATTATTAATGGCAACAAAACTTTATTTTTTGGTAATATAAATCAATATAACGAAATTTATGTTCTGCAAGAAGACAATATTTATAAAGTTGATTATTATAAAGGTATGCTTGAAACAACTACTAAACAATGGATTGATAAATCAAAACCAATTATAAATACAGTTGAGAATGATAAATTTAATATTTTAATTCATAAAAAAGCAAAGTTAAAACCGTGCTCTAACATTTCACACAAAGATCTTATAACAGATAAAAAATTTTCAACACTTAGGAATTCTTTTTTTGATCTATATGCGTCAGATGTGAAGGCAACACCAAATGAATATTATGTTAATGTGGTAAAAAACGACTCACTCTTTACAATATATTTAGAAAGCTCTAATTCAAAAAAAAATTTAAATCATTTTATGATTTGGAAAGAAAACCATTTGGTTTATTTTGCAGAAAGTGTATCTGATATGTTACCGAAATTAGCATTTGTCGTGCCCAACTCTGTTTACGATAATATAAGTATTTTTTGTAAAAAATAGATTTACTCTAAAGAATCAATAAATTTTTCAGCGTCTAGTGCTGCCATACATCCTGATCCAGCAGATGTGATTGCTTGTCTATAAATTTTATCGGTAACATCTCCAGCTGCGAATACACCACTTACATTTGATTGAGTTGCATAAGCAGAATCATTTTTTACAATGATATAACCCTCATCCATATCTAATTGATTAGTAAATATATCAGTATTTGGTTTATGGCCAATTGCAATGAATACTCCGTCAAAGCTAATATCTTGCTCACTTCCATCTTTTTTTGACTTAATAATCGCTGAAGTAACTCCCATATTGTCACCTTTAACCTCAGATAATTCGGAATCCCACATTATTTTAATATTATCTTTTTTAAAAAGTTTATCTTGTAATATTTTTTCAGATCTTAGGCTATCTCTTCTGTGTACTAAAGTTACCGATGAGGCTATATTTGACAAATACAAAGCTTCTTCTACTGCGGTGTTACCTCCACCAATTACACACACTTTCTTATTTTTATAAAAAAATCCATCACATGTGGCACAAGCAGACACACCTTTTCCTAAAAATTCTTTTTCACTATCTAGACCAAGATACATTGCGCTTGCTCCTGTAGTGATTATTAAAGCATCAGATGTATACACGTTATCATCGCCTTTGAGTGTCAAAGGCCTGCTTGTGAAATCAACTTCATTTATATGGTCAAAAATTATGTCGACATTATATTTGAGGGCATGTTTTTCCATTCTATTCATTAAATCTGGACCTTGAAGACCATCATGATCGCCAGGCCAATTATCTACATCTGTTGTTGTCATTAATTGGCCACCCTTACTTAAACCTGTAATTAATGTTGGTTTGAGATTTGCTCTAGCAGCATAAACAGCAGCTGTGTACCCAGCAGGACCAGAGCCTAAGATAATAAGCTTTGAGTGTTTTTTGTTATCCAATTTAATTTCCTATAAAGTATAATTGATATTAATAGAGTTAATCTATTAAGTTAATATTTAAGTTAAATATAGTATAATCTTGAAGAAAAAGGAAGGTGAAAAAAACTTATTTTTAATCTTTTTTCCCAAAATGTTTTTTTATATTATACGAGGTTTATATTTTTATATTTAAGGTAAAGCAAATTGAAAAATAGCTCAAAGAAAAAATCAAATACGAGCCCCGAG
>Ga0257114_1003245_pt1 | contig 10409 bp, 10 predicted proteins | sample SI112_10mmetaG_FD_190149 | JGI IMG/M metagenome (GOLD analysis project Ga0257114, IMG submission 190149) | Marine microbial communities from Saanich Inlet, British Columbia, Canada - SI112_10m | ecosystem: Environmental > Aquatic > Marine > Inlet | place: Canada: British Columbia | collected... | reverse complement strand
ATCACCATTTGCAATTGCCTTTGTTCTAGCAGCACCAAACTCGTTACCTTCTTTGATTTCGTAGTATTTACCAAGAACCTCACCCATTTCATCATATGCTGATTCAAGTCGTTGTTGTAGGGTATTTACTTCTTTGATTGTATTAGAGAATACTTTGAATGATTCGTTCATAGACTTCATATGTCTATTTACAGTTACCTTGTCAAACCAATCACCAGTTTCTTCAAGAGTTACCTTATGTGCAGTCTCTACGATACCTTTAACTGACTCGTATACTTCAGCCAAGTTGCCCGAGCGATAGATAGACTCGCCAAATTTTTTGTATTCAGAAACTGCCTTGAGGAATTCTCTTTTTTCCTCATTGGTCATTCCCTTTTCTTCTTTTTCTTCACCAACATTCATTCTTTTATAAGAAAGATGTTGAGATTCATTTAGTATATTTTTTAGCTTCATTATTCTACTCCAAAATCACATTCACAATAACCACCAACCTCACACATAATGTCTCTCATAAGGTTATTAGCTTTGGTATATTTATAAGTATTATTTTTATTAGTAATCGATTCGTTTAGTGTGCCCTCATTTTTTGGAGATAAGAACGCTCCGTGAGTTGATGGGTTAGAAACAAAGTCCCAACAAATCAAATCAAAGTCGTTTTCTACTGCAACAGTATCTTCACCGATTTGTTTTACCGAACCCATACCTCTTGATGAAATACCAACTGTACACCCGGCTTTGATAAGTTCTTTAAGAATATTACCAGCTGGCGTATTAAGTATTTCAACACTCCCCACAACATCATCACCCTTCCAAGACACATCTCTTACAATGTGTGATGTATTCTTTAGTTCAACAACTGAAGATTCTGGATGGTCAAGTTCACCATATGCTCGGCTCTCTTTGATTTCACGACCTTTGTATTTTTCAACTTCTCTTTCTAATATTTCTTTTGGGTATACACGACCATTTTGGTTTTTAGCATTTGCTCTTTGCAGCACACCACTAACCAGAAACCGACCAGTTTGCTCCTTTGCTTCCTGTAACATTGTTGGTGTTACTTTGAAAATCATTGTATCTACGAGAAGTTGTTTCATTAGTTTTCCCACACTTTTTTCTTACGGTATAAGTCAAAGAAAACTCTAGCAAGCTCTCTACGTATCATCAATCTGATATCTTCGAGGTCTTGTACTTCGAGTTCTTCGTTTATTTTATTATTGTTACACCCACACGACATACTATGCACTCAATTCTTTTAGATTACGAGCAACTTTCAACATTCTTTCTGAAATCCTAGTAAATCTTTTTTGTGTAGACTTCCAATATTGTTCGTTAGATACACCCATTTCACTTTTTAACTTAGTGTTTTGATTTACAATCTTTTCAACTTCATACATCATTCGGTTAATCTCTTTAATAGACTTATTAACCTTTTGATGTGCTTTCATAGAGTCATCGTTTTTGTAGTCTCTATAAGTTGCTTCAATTATTCTTTCGAGTTTGTCTTCCAATTTCTTCATTGCCTTGGACTCCGTATTTATTTTAGATTTCTTTGCTTTCTTGTAACCAAGAACTTCGATGTGGTCAGTATCCAAATCATCCTCATCTTTACTCTTAGCAAATGCATTAGGGGTTTTAGGTGGGCCCGCGCCACCATCCATGTTACCAGTTACGTTTGCTTCATCGATATCTTCCTCTTCAATAAGAGCTTCCTTCGACTCCATCTCTTCAAATCGTTGGTCTAATTGTTCTAACAAAAATTTAGACATTGGATAATCTCCGCAATTCTTGTAATAATTCGTGGTATCTTAAAATTGAAAGAATTTGATTTTCGTTGATTACTTTGGAAGTAGTAATGTTATCAATAAGATTTACAGTTTCAGTCAATTTAATTTTTGCTACTTTATCGGACACGTTTACTTTAGAAAATTCAGTTTTTAACTTCTTAACCTCAGACATCACAAATGTTCTTAACTTGCCTGAATTATCAACATTGTTGATGTAGGTACGAAGAATCTTCTTTTGAGTTTCTGAGAGGTTAGTGTATTTTGAATTAAATGAATCTACCAAGAATTTGTAAGCCAACATACGAACCTCTTTTGGTTGGTTGTTGTAATCGGTGTTTGTAGATTCAGTTACAACTTCGACACCATCTCTTGTAATTGTTTCCAGAATAGTAGTTTTACAAGTTACATACTCTTTTGGAGATGCTGATGCGGTATGTTCGAATAATTTATATACTGAGGCCATTTCTCGGTAGTTAGTTACACGATACTTAAAGAAGTCTTCCATTACAAAAGATTCTTTGACTGACTTAATCAAATTATACTTTTGTCTACGGAGAATTCCTTCGTTTAACTTATTACGCTCATTTAGTACGATGTCAATAAACTCTTGTGCTTGATATTGTTTATCAAAGTTTTCTTTTGTCAAAGATTGATAGAGTTTTAATTCTTTAGTTAACTCCGTACCTTTTTTAAAATGTTTTTTAATAATTTCGAGCGCAAGTGAATCTTTATTCGCAAGAGTATCTGATGCTATTTGTCTTACGAGTAATTCAAATAAAATTCCTGTATTCTTAAACTTGCTATGTTTGAGTTTAGCCATTGTAAACCTTATCTATTACTATTCCAATTTATAAATATGTAAAAACTCATCAAATCGTGTCATCAATAAGATTTCTCTCATCTAATAGACCTGATTCTTCTTTTTTTTCCTCTGATAGCGACTCTTTTAAAATCTCTCGTGATTTTGTTTTTACCGATTTTAAGGATAACTTTAAAGCTTCTGATTGTTCATATGCTAGTGGTGAGTTTTTGTATTTATGATATGTTGCGGCTGGTTTTATATCCGTTTTTTGCCCAAGAGGGTCTCTACCAAATGGGTTGTCATCCGTTTTGTAATCTCCACCACCTTCAGGTGGGCGGCCGGCTCCATCAAATCCACCTTCAGGTGAACCACCGCCATCACTTAATTTAGATTCTGCACCACCATCTTGTTGCATAGCGGCGATATCATGCGCAGTACCAAATGATTGGCCGGTTTTTACTGGGTCGTTACCCTCATCTTCGATTTGTGTGTGTCTAAATCCAAGTTTAAGGTCTTTGATAACCTTTGCTTGTTCAACTTTCCACTCATCATCAGACATATTAAATACATTCTTGTACATCCACTCTTGAGATACCATCTTTAGGTCTTTCATATCTCTAACCAATGATACCTTCTCAGACCACAAGCTTGCTTTTTCTTGTTCGTAGATGATGGATGGTGTAGTCAATTCCAAGTCAAAGTTTACAAGGTCTTCGTTTTCGTAACCCTGTGAGTATAAGTGAATGATTGCAATTTTAGTTAACTCTGAAAGAACAATCTTCTGAACGCGTTCGACTGAACGAGCGAATCTAATATCTTCTTGTGCTAATGTAGCCTTACCTTCTACCGACTCATCATATCCTATAAATGCTTTTGGCACTTTAAGTGCTGCCATCATTCTATTTCTTAGGTATTCGATATCATCAATACCACCAAACTCCATACCGCTTAATGAATCAATCTCAGTACCACTTTGTCCACCACGAACTGGTAGGTAATAGTCATCCAACATATTCATCAAGTTAAACTTGAGGTTATAGTCACCAGTGTTTTGGTCGAGATATGGAATCTTCTTCATTTGGTCGATAATACCTCTCATATGGTTATCCACCTCACTTGGTGGAATGTTACCTACATCAATCTTAAAGATTCTTCTTTCAGGTGCTCTCATAATTCTATGAATCATCATCGCATCTTCCATAAGAGTTAATTGCTTCCAAGTCTTTCTTGCCCCCTCTAATAGTGAACGACCATAAGGTAGGAAGTTTGTATCCGCCATTAAACGAAAGTGAGCAATTTGGTAGAACTCAAAGAATTCTGCATTCTTATTTACACTTGCTCCGTGAGCTGCACCCATAGAACCCAACTTAAATCTTACTTCATATGGATTCTCAGGATTAAATCCTTCTTCTCTTTCAACTTCATATGCGGACATTGGTGATACATTCACGACACCAACACCTTCTTCGATATCAAGATGAAGAAAATAATCACCATACTTACTCATACCACGAATCCAAGCCCAAAGATTAAACTCGATATTTAAAACATCGTAAAATAAGTTATGAAGAATTTTCTTCACATCCTCGTTATTGGTCTTAATACGGATAACATCACCTACATCATTTTTTAGAGTACATTCATCTGCGTAAATATCAAGAACTGATGAGATGATAGAATCCTTATCCATCGCTTCGTAATCGGTATACAATTCTAACTTGTTTGAATGATAGTTGAATTGATTATTATAGGTCTCCCAGTTTCTACGACTGGTATGTAATCTACCAAACCTATCATAATATGATGAACCACGAAGGTTACCTTGAGATTGTAATCTTTGTGTATCAATTGCTTGAGTTTTACCTTTACCAATTCTACGAACAACAACTTGAGTGTTGAACAATCTACCTAACCTACTAAATAGCGATTTATTTGCCATAATACTGTCTCTAACTAAAAGTGTATACTCTTATAAAGTATAAATATACAAAAAATAAACTTAACTACCAAATTTATAGTAACCAAGTTAAATCGTTGTCATTTCCACGTTGGTCTTTTTGCTTCCAAGGGTCTTGGCCAAGGTTTCGTTGTGAGTATACACCAGTACTCGATTTACCCATATGACTTAATGTGGTACGGGTCAAATCCATACCCTGTTGTCTTAATTTTAATGCGGTGTCACGAACCCACAATCCGGTTGAGAAGGACATTACCAAGTCATCATTATAACCTCGTTGTGCTTCAGCTCTACTACCATTCCATATGAATACAAACAATTCATCTATAAGTCTCTTAGAATGGATTATAGGGGTTCTTTCTCTCATATACATATCTAATTTAGATATTACCAAAGGCCGTGTTCTTGATGACATTGTAAATCCAGGAACCATATCCTCTTTTCGTTTAAGGTCAAACCCTTTTCTTAGATGTATGTCATCATCAACATAACCTAAATCTCTATACGAATAATATAGGTTATTGTAACTTCTATCGATTACTTCTTGAATTACAGCCCATCCAATATTTGCGTTTTCAATAACCAACATTGCATTGTTCCAATCAGTTGCCACCGATGCTAACATAGCACCATATTGTTTGGTGTCTAACTTACCTTTGTATTCTGCGACTTGTTCAACAGTCTCTACATCAAAAACGTGGAATGCTGAATAATCCGATGAGTCGCCTCGTGCGACATCAGCTACGACAACATAATCACGAGAATAATTTGGATAATCCCATAACCAGTAGTTACCATCGAAACCTCGTTTTTCCAACGGGTCTTTGACATATGTTTCCTCATACCATTGTAATGTAGCACCCTCAACAACAGTATGACCAGATGAAATAAAGTCACAATCACACTCTTGAGCAGCACCTTTGGCTCCTAATAGTGTTTCTTGTTCATCTCTCCAAGATTGGTCTCGTTCAGGATGTACACTCCAATGCAGTTCTGTTGGAAACCATTGGTCACCTTGTTGACCTTGAACCCAAATCTTGTGAAACCAATTACCCACACCATTTGGAGTAGATAATACAATTGCACCCCCACCAGTAGAAAGTGTAGATTGTGCCGAAGTCCAAATCTCTTCCACATTGTTAATAAATGCAGCCTCATCAATAATCAACATCGATAATGCTTCAGAACGACCCGCGTCACCTGCCGCTGATGTTGCTTTTATTTGAGAACCATTTCTCAATCGTAATGATAGTTTGTTATCTTCTTCCGTTTGACCTTTTAACCACGATGGTAAGTTATCGTGCATAAAACGAACCTTTGTTACAAGGTTCTTAGCGACCTCTTGTTTGGTTGCGATTACAAGAATATTCTTATCTTCGTGAAACAACATCAACCAAAGTGAGTACCCTGCTGATAAGGTTGAGATACCCAACTGCCTCGACTTTAGAATAACATTGAATCGATTATCGTTCACATTAGTCATCAAGTCCTCTTGGAATGGGTATAGATTAAACAAAATCTTACCTCGGTGCGGATGTTGGATATAACAATATTTTTTAAAGAAGTAAACTGGGTCTTTAGCGCACTTTATCCACTCTTCTCTGATAAGTGTTTTTATATCTGGCATATTACTTACTTAATTTCCAATACATCTTAAATGTATAGATGGGTTCAAATTGGTTATTAACCCCAACCCCAATACCATATGCATTTCGTTTCTTACCTTTGTATAGGAGTTCACCATTTATATAATCCAATTGAGATGGAGTCCCACCTACCGAAATACCCCCAAAGAATTCTCTTTTGTTAAGGTAAACAGTATTTGTAATTGTAGTTGTTGGAATTAGAATATTGGATTGAACATCCCTAAACGAAATTAAGTTTCGTGTGATTGTATCGTTTACTACAATAGAACCAAGTGTGTCTATTAGGATTGTGTCTGTATAGAAATACTTTGCGTAATAATCTTTTAAAACTGAAACCGTGTCAATTGGAACTGAGAATGTGTCAATATTGATTACTACCTTTTCTACAATTTTGGGAATGTATTTAGTTTTTTCAACTTCTACAGTATCCCACTTTGTAACTACTTCAGTAATTACTTGAGGTTCGGTAATATCAGACCCGTTCTGACAACTCCGTGTCAAAAATATAATAACTCCTAATACTACTATCAGAAGGGTCTTGATATCTCCGAAATACTTTCTCACAAATTACTTGTTGTAAAGTTCGTAAACTTTGTTAATAAGGTTCGTTTTGTCAAGCGTAGAATCTAATTGAACGCCGTGGTCTTTTACAGCAGCTTCAAATAATTGTGCTTTTGTCATAGAACGGAGTTTACTTTTAGTAACTTTTCCTTTGACAGCCGACATTACGTCTTTAAGTTCTTCTGCTACGTCTGCAAACTCTTCTTTAACTGATTGTAGCTTTTCCTTTGCATCTGCTACTGTTTCCATGATTTGTTCATCGATGGTTGTCTTGTTCAATAATCTATTCCATAGATTGATGAACCAAATTTTAAGTCTTGTCATAATTTTCTCTTTTGTTAAACTTACTTGTTTATATAAGTATGTAACTCGGAGTTAATTAAGTTACCACTTACGACACGACCAATATCTTGCTTTCCATCTTGGACCTGGAGAGTCACAATTCATTCTTGCTCTAAATGATTTACGAGCACCTGGATTGTCTTTTTTAATGTTCATACCTTTTTGGCCAAAGTTTACTTTAACAACATTACCTTTGTCGTTGTTTACATATACTTTAAACTTCTTAACATCACCTTGCATAATCTTACCAAGTTCTACTTTTCTACCTTGGTATTCTGCTTCATTAAGAGTCGGATTTAATGCGTAGATGTCACTATTCTGCTCTTTATGTAGATTTAACATCTGAGAATATTCTTTCATAAAGTTTATGAAGTCATGTGTTTCTTCAATACTTTCTACATCATACTCGTCAACCTCACCATAATCTGATACTGTTGAAATGTAATCTTCTGCTTTTGTAATCAAAGACTGAACCCATGGTTCTAAGTCACCCTTACCTTGTAGTTTTGTGATTAACTCTTGTGCTCTTCTGATTGAAGTTTCTAATTGGTCTACTGCCATTTCAGAATCAGACTCATCACCTTCGTTTCTTCTCTTCTTAGAGTAGAGGTAGTCTTTATATAGTTCTTCATAATCAACATCATCTCTTTCGTAATCTGATAGAGCTTCGGTTGATACCGATTCCTTATATAGTTTAAACATCGAATCTCTGAACTTAGTATTACTAAGGTCTGATTGGTATTTTTTGATAAGTGATTGTGCTTTACTTAGATTTTTCTTTGATACGATGTAGTGTGTTCCTTTATCTCTATACTTTTCAAAGGAATACCACATATTAGTTTCGAGACCCTTATCAACGACCTTACCCTGTTTATCAAGTATCATATATAATCCACTTGAATAGGTTGCTTCATTTTTAAATGATGATACATATGGGTTGTCAATGACCTTACCCAACTCAGGAGTAAAACCATACTTATCTTCCATAAAGTTTTTTACATTATGGTATTCTTCTCTGATTAATTCTTTGAGTTGGTTTTTAGTCATCTTATTTTACCTTTTTAGCTAATGAGTAAAAGTCAATGTTAAATCTAAATCCAGCACCATCATAACCACCATCGATTTCTACTGGTACTTTTAGTTGCTTTTCGAGTGTCTTTCTCAATTCACCTTTAACATCAACATCATTATCAATTGCGTCTTGAAGACCATCTAAGTCATTACCACTTGCAGCGATTAGAGTCAATCCTTTTGAATCACCCATCACTTTAAAGTTTACAGAGTCTTTACCCAATCTTACTTTTGCTTCTCTAATGATACCTTCACCAAATTGTTTAACCATTTTCTTTTGAACTGGGTTATTAGGTTTTCCTGCGATTGCAGATACTAACTTCATTCTATCAGCAAGTTTACCTTTCTTAACGAATTGGTATACTTTTTCAATGTCTAAGTTGTTATCATCAACAAACTTTTGGATAGCATCTTTATTCATGCCAGTCAAACCACCAATTTCCATTGCAGTTCGTGTTGCAACCTCATTTACCTTTACACCAACGGGTTTGTTAGATTTTACAATCATACCCTTACCACCATCTTTCTCAACCGATTTTAAGAATTTCTTAGCATCAGCTTCTTTTGCATATGCAACTGATGATGGTTTTATATTTCTGTTAGGTAAATCTTTTTTGTCCTTAAACATCACTACAAATACTTTATCCTTAGCTTCGTTTACCGATTCATCTACTTTATATTTGTAGATTACATCACTTCTATCTCTTAACTTAGTTTTACTATTTTGTAAATCGTAGTTAGCATTTGCAGAAGTTACTTTTGCAAACTTACCATTCTTTAAATAAAATGCACCAATACGAGAATTGTTATCATCAGTTACATAGAATGTTGCGTTTTTCTTTTGCTTTGATAATTTAATGATATCAGTAAGGTTTTTAGCTTTAATGAATTCACCATAACCTTCGTTTACTGATTCACTTTTCCAACCACCACCTGCTTTTTTGTATTGTTTTGCAGCCCATCCATTTGCGTATGCTGATGGGTATACATCAAACTTCTTCTTTGCTTGTGCTTTATAGTAAGACCATTTAGATGCGTCAGTTGGTACATTCTTCTCGTCCAATTGTTCACCCTCTTTAACTAATGACTCTTCAATTGATTCTTTTAGTGACATCAATCTATGTCCGAAAGACCCACCAATTGACATACTTAGATAAAATGCAAATGCGTCAATTATATCATGACCATCGTACTTTGCAGCTTTAGCAATAGCAATACCCTTACTTTCAATCACATCTTCCATTGGCGTACCAATGAATTTCTTACCTGCTTTTGGAAAGTATTTACCTAATTGTTTTGCTTCACTATGAAAGTTAGCATCAGTTAAGGCGCCTCTCATAATCAGCATAACCGATTCGTGATGTTCTGGCGAATTCGTTTTCACATCTTTTAGATAATCATCTAAAAACTTCTTAACTGATTTATTTAGTTTAGTATTCATAATACCCCTTAGTTGATGTATGCGTTTAACTCATAACCCTTCTTCATACCATATACTTGGATTTGAAGAGACTTACGTTGTGGTTTACCATTCTTTACCAAACCAATTGTGAACTCAGTAGTTTTACCCTCACTTGGTCTTGAACGTTTGTTTCTACCACCCATTACGATTTGTGATTGCCAATCATCTTCATCGATTTCGAACCCACGTTTTTCAGCAAGTTTTCTTGCCTCTTCAGATGCTTCAGTAAATGACTTGTGATATACTTTGTAATCACTCTCGTTTAATGACTCAATAATAGTATCAGCGTGTGGCCCTTTACCATTCATACCAATTGCAGCACCACCCTTATGATTCCAGATACTTCTCCAAGCATCATCCAACTTTTTTACGCCGGATTTTGAAGGTCTCTTTATAAGTAATTCTACTATCTTTTCAAATTTCTTAACTTCACCGATGAATACTTTTAATTTATCACCATTTGATGCATCGGAACGATGTGGTTTATAGTTGTGTTTCAATACACCCTTAACGGAATTAAGTAATGGCGTAGCAAATGCTGACATCACTTCTTTTGGGTCTTTTTTCTCACGATTTACTAATTCAGAGATGCTATCAACATTATTGTTAATTGCCATCACCAATCTTACGCCAGCGTCATCTTTAGACTTTTTACCTTCGTTCAATAAATCTTTTAACTTAATCATATTATGCCCCAGTTTTTGAGTATGTTGGTTTTTTTCCTTTGGTACTATTACCACCACGTTTAGAGTCACCACTTTTCTTTTGTGCGGTTCTTTTTCTA
>Ga0257114_1003242_pt1 | contig 10417 bp, 19 predicted proteins | sample SI112_10mmetaG_FD_190149 | JGI IMG/M metagenome (GOLD analysis project Ga0257114, IMG submission 190149) | Marine microbial communities from Saanich Inlet, British Columbia, Canada - SI112_10m | ecosystem: Environmental > Aquatic > Marine > Inlet | place: Canada: British Columbia | collected... | reverse complement strand
AGCAAGAGAAAGAGTAAAGGAACTATTCAACGCCGAGTGGGCAAATGTCCAACCTCATAGTGGAGCACAAGCAAATGCTGCTGTATTCCTTGCTCTTCTGAAACCAGGAGACACTGTTCTATCTCTTGATCTATCTCATGGTGGTCATCTATCCCACGGATCAAAAGTTAATATGTCTGGTAAGTGGTTCAATGTTTGCCACTATGAAGTTGATGAGACTGGTAGACTGGACTACGATAGAATATTAGAACTTGCAAAGGAATGTAAACCACAACTTATCATCTGCGGGTTCTCTGCATACACTAGAACAATTGATTTTAGTAAGTTTAGAAATATTGCTGATGAAGTTGGATCATACCTATTAGCAGACATCGCACACATTGCAGGATTGGTTGCATCGGGTGTTCATCCATCACCACTTCCATATGCAGATGTAGTTACCACAACAACTCATAAGACTCTGAGAGGTCCGAGAGGTGGGTTGATTATGTCTAATGATGTTGAGATGGGTAAGAGATTGGACAAGGCAGTATTTCCAGGAACTCAGGGTGGTCCATTGGAACATGTGATTGCTGCAAAAGCAGTTGCATTCGGTGAGGCACTTAAACCAGAATTCAGAGAATATTGTCTTCAAGTTGTTGCTAATGCAAAATCTCTTGGTCGTAGATTAATTGAAAATGGTATCAATATTGTGTCTGGTGGAACAGATAATCATATTGTTTTACTGGATTTGAGAAGTCTAGGAATCACAGGTAAGTTTGCTGATCAACTTGTGAGTGAAATAAATATCACTGCGAACAAAAATACAGTTCCTTTTGACCCTGAGTCTCCCTTTGTTACTAGTGGATTACGTTTAGGTACTGCTGCTCTTACTACTAGAGGGTTTGATGAAAACGACTTTGTTGAAGTTGCTGATATTATTGCAAGTCGTTTAAACAATTACGAACAAGATGGAAATAAAGAAGAGTGTTTGGTAAGAGTATCTAAACTTTGTAGTAACAATCCCCTGTACTAATATGATTGGTTCAACCACTCCAGATAAACTTGCCGAAATTATTCGTGATACTTGGCCTCAACTGTACTGGTTGAAGAATACTAAAAAGAGATCCCAAAACCAAAATTGAGCTTTTATTTCAAAAATAGCGCGAAAAAAACTCCCGGCATTTTTTGGTTGCCAGGGTTTTTTATGATATTATAAGTAGTATTGTACTTTTATGGAAGACGGTGTGAAAGTAGACATGGGGAAACTATTGAATGTACCTTACATTCAAGATTATAGGGATAATCCTAAGTTTCAAGAGTATTGCGAACAATATGTGGATTTTTGGAGTAAACAGACTCCAGAGGGATTAGACTCAATCGCTCTTGTACGTGCAGTTGAGTGTACAAATGGTATTGTGCAATATTCTTACCGAGATAAAGATCCCTGGGCTTTGGATACTGAACAAACTCGACTTTGCATGAAAACTTCCATGTCTTTTATCAAAAGTAAGGAATTGCCTTTACCTGATGGTACAATAGTCAAATGTGATCCATCCGTTATTGATGCCTTGAATAAGGTAAGAGATATCTACATTAAAGGATTTAAAATGGGTGATGAAGACTGTATGATGGAATTCTACGCACAATCTATCGCACAGTTTTATGTGATTGGTAGAGAAAAACTAAATGAAAAGTGCGATTTTGTTGCAGAACACTTTGAAGACGTTTTTGGTCAATTTATGCTCGAAGAAGGAAGATCTTATATAATGTCATATTTAACTGCTATGGGTAAATGACCAAAATCTATACTGAGAGGGTATGGTTCTCTGTTATCTACAAATCTACTGGAAAGAAAAAATGTGATTGTGGATTGGAAACTACCGCAATGGAAATAGTTGCCAATAATCCATATGAACTTACATATGTAAGGAGTGACGCCCATCTTATGGGTCAAGTTATTGATGTTACTCCTCCCCCCGCACTCCCTACTAATGAAATTATTATGACTGACGGTTACAGTACAAGTGAAGACGACATCATTGTAAATATGGATGGTGGAGTTGGTGGATCTTGGAAACGGATCAAACCTGAAGATGAAGAGTACGTACATATCAACGACGATCCCCATGATGGATGGTGGTTGAGACCTGAACATAGAGATGATGTTCTACCGCAACTACAAACGAGTGACTTAGAACCTTTTAATCCATGACCAAAGACTGGAAAGAAATTGCTATCGCATCTGAATCTGATGAAAGAATTTTAAAAGTTCTCAAAGAGGGCCCCAAAAGTCTTGCTCAATCCTGGATGATGCAAGCAATGAAATACAAGTACGATCGAAAGAAATGACACATCCACACCAAGAACACAATACACTTTCCGCAATTCGTGGATTTCTTCAGAATATTGTTAATGAAGATTTGACAAATGTTCCCAATAAAATTAAAATGAGTGCAAAATATTTTTTGAAGACCTATCCATCTCAGGAAAGGTTGGACGAACTATATCGGGGTCAAACTTTCACTGATCTTGCTTCTCCTGCGGAACCAGATAAGGCGATTCCCAATCCAAATAGGATTGTAAATGATAACCAGACTTGGGAAACACCAGGATTCAACTGGAAAAGTGAAGTGGAATTCAAATCCGCTCAGGGGAATTAACTCATATGCACTATACTCCTGAAGTTGATGATTACGTTATTTGGAATCATCATGGTTTAGTTCACAAGGGTTGGGTATATTTTGTCGATAGTTTGTATATTACGATTGAAACAGGTATTAAACCAAAACCTAATTGTGAGTATACGAAGAATGAGAAGCATAAGTATATTCATACATTATTATTATGTCATCCACACTATTGGAAAGACTTAGAGTATGTTCATACAAGAAAGAATAAGTATGGTAAGAATTTAGAAGAGATGGAAATTTATAATCGTTTTGATAAACAATAAATATTTTCAAGACCGGGGAAGAGTATGAGAGATCAAAATTCTATTCAAGATAATGAATCAAAAGAAGAGAAGTGGAATAGGGGACTTGATATCTTTATCGAGTCTGTAATTAAACCTGACGATAAACTCCGATCTTGTGCTCATAATCAAAGTTGTTACAACGAACTTATGGATATTCGTAATGATGTTCTACAGTATTTAAAATCTAAGAGATGGAACTAAATTTAATCTTACTTTTTTCATTTGGCACCGTAATCTGGTTTATTTCTACAGATGAAAGTGTTGCCGAATTTGTAGTATTAGTGGGAGAATATATAAAGACAAAAACACGGATATATTGGTGGTGGATAACCAACAATCCAAGAAATCCCATTGTAAAATTTTCAATTAACAGAAGGTCTCATCGAGAGGCTAAGAAATTACTCAAGATAATTAATGAAGAACGCAATCGTAATCCCAGCTAGACTTTACAGTCAAAGACTTCCGAAGAAGGCTATGATTGATATTGAAGGTAAAACCTTAATCCAAAGAGTAGTCGGACAATGCCTTAAAGCGGATCTACCTGTTTACCTTATTACTGATAGTCAAGAAATTGCTGACTCCGTGTGTCCTCGTAGGACCACGGTTCTTTTTTTAAGAGAAGAAGCATGTTCGGGAACAGAAAGAATTGCAAATGCAATTGATATGATTTCTGCAGATGGTATTATTAATGTTCAAGGTGATCAACCGTTCGTTGATCCTCAAGAGATCTTGGTCATGAATGAACACCTGATTGCAAACAATTCAATGTATCCCGTGATCACACCATCCAAGATCTACGAGAGGGATCATCCTTATGCAAAGGATCCGAACAAAGTTAAAGTTGTTACTGCTAGGTGTGGTCGTGCTCTCTATTTTAGTCGTCATGCCATCGGGGATGAGAGAGTTAGAATACACATGGGAATTTATGGATATCGACGATCGGTATTAGAAAGGTATCAATACATGAAACCAACTCCTCTGGAACAAAGAGAGAAGTTAGAACAGTTGAGATTCCTTGAAAATGACGTTTCGATTTACAGTTACGAAACAGAAAGGGATCTGTTTTCTGTAGACACGCCAGAAGACCTAGAACACGCTAGAGAGATAGCCTGGGAATACGACTAGGGGTATTTGAGAGTGTCGGTCTGAGAGTGCCCTAGAAGGATCTGGATGCACCTCAGCAAAGAATGCTTCCACACCCCAGATCTTTGCACTCTGTGCAAGAGGTTGTGCATAAAACCAGTTACCACCAGTTGTAGATTCTCCACCTTCTTGAGTGGAGTGAGTTGAATCGAAACAAACTTTGAATCCAGCACTCTTCAGTTTATGAATGGTTCGGAAGTCAACCACTAGGTTGTCATAACCGAAAGATGTACCACGTTCGCAGATATAAAAGTCTTCACAACCATATGCTTCCATGTTCTCACCTAGGAGAATTGCCTGACGAGGGGACATAAATTGACCCTTCTTGACATTGACTAATTTGCCAGACTCTGCAACTGCTTGAAGCAAGTCGTTTTGACGACACAAAAATGCAGGGATCTGGTATGCGTCTACATAGTTGGAAAGGACTACAACGTCTTGTGGTTCATGGACATCGGTGATAACTTTGTAACCTGCATCACGCAGTTTCTCAAAGATCTTAATTGCAAATCCAAGTCCATGTCCACGAAAACTTTTATAACTGGATCGGTTTGCCTTGTCAAAGGATGCCTTGAAGTAATAATCTACACCTTCGGGTAGATTCTCAGTAATAGTTTTCGCTACCAGGAATGCATCTTCTTCAGACTCTAGTAGACATGGACCTGCAAATAGTTTCATTCTATGTTATACTTCTTTCACTAATTATACCATGATGGCACAGTATTTTCCAGAGTACAATAGATTAAGAGAGTGTTGGGTTGGTCGTGCATACGATTCTTCACTCGTAACTGATACATTTGTTAAAGATATCCTTGACGAAACCGAAGAGGATCTGTCAAACTTTAGTCAAATGCTAAGAGATTTGGAAGTCGAAGTCAAACGACCGACTTATAAAAATCCCGATGTAACTCGGAAACCACAACTTCTACATGCACGGGACCATCTCCAGTATCTTAATGGCAAACTTTATGTTGGTCCAAGGTATGAAGACAATATTGATGATTGGTTGGAGTTGCTTGATAATCGAACTCCTTTTGTCACTCTGGATAATCTCTGTGCGCCTTCTGTAGTTCGTGCCGACAGAGTTTACTTTGATGCAGTATCATGGACACGTAAACGTTTTGAGTATTTTCAACATGGGAATCCTGATCTGCCTTGTGTTTATGAGCGACTCTCTTCTCGCGATTTTAACATCGAACGTCATACAGATGGTGTATTCTGTGTAGTCAAAGAAGGTGTAATTATCTCCACTCCACAAGGACGTAACCTAGAGTATCTGTTCCCAGAATGGGATATCCTGTATCTTGATCAGAATACTGAAGATCTTAATGATATGGCGAAGACCAAGGGCAAGTTTACTTGGTCTGCAGATCAGATTCCTGATGATTACCGAGATTGGGTAGGATATTCACCCGAAACTTTCTTTGATGTCAATTCACTTGTTGTTGATGAGAAACACTTTATGTGTACTCGATATAATAAACAAGTGTTTGATTTTCTGAAGAAACATAAGGTAGAACCCATCATTGTTCCTTTCCGACATAGATATTTGTGGGACGGTGGACTCCATTGTATGACGTTTGATTTTATTAGAGATGCATATTAATAGTAGTCTTTATAACGCTGATATCATTCATGAACCTTGGCCCTATACAGTTATTGATGATTTTTTCACTAAAGATACTTGGGAAAAGTTAAGTCAAATACCAAAGTATATTTTATCGGATACTCCTAATGAATATTTGAGAAACTGTATTGAGAAAGCAAAACACACTGAAGTTGGTGGAAAGGTATTTAATATCTGGGACCTTATTCAATCTGGAGTTCCCGAAGATATTGTTGAGTGTTATTGGGATGCATGTCAAGAAATTTTAGAAAACAAAGAAAAAATTTACGATCAGTTTCCTTCACATAAACCTGATGTGGGTTCATTGATGAAACCATGTTTGAACTTAGACTTCAAAGGAAATTGGTATGAACCGCATCCAGATTCTGACACAAAAGTCATTAGTCTTATTTGTTATCTTGATCCAGAGGAAAGTGAAGGTACTGCATTGCATACTGACGAAACCCATGATAGTATGGTAGAGAGACTGGATTGGAAACCAAACAGATGTATGGTTTTTTGTCCAAGTGAACATACTTGGCATTCTTTTCGATGTCAGTCTGAACATAGATTAGTTCTTGCTATGTTTGTTGAACGTTATATGATTAATAATAAGAAAATTAAAGACAGACACACATTTTCTAACGGTAAAGTCGCTGAGTTCTGGTATGATTATGGCTAAAATTGAAGTCGGAGATTACGTCAAGTACATGGGATGTACAAAAGAACAAATCCGTTGGGGTAATAATGATGATCCAAGTGGTCAACTTATGATCAATAGTGTATACTATGTGACCAACGTAAATATTAGGTCATCTCATACCAAAATCTCTTTGCGTGGCATTCAGGGTAGATTTAACAGTGTATGCTTTGATGTCTTAAGTGGAGGATATGATTATAAATGAAAAAGATTCGTAGGGTAATTCAAAAAGACCAGAATCTTATGCATTTGACCTGGATGGTCAATAACATTTGTCAGAATAGGTGTGCCTATTGCATTCCTGGACTGAATAGTGGTAAAGGACACCACTATAAGTGGGAAAATGCAAAAAGATTCATGGATATTCTTTTTGAAAAATATCCTAAGATTCATTGTTCTGTTACTGGTGGAGAACCAAGTATCAGTTCTTTCTTTCCAGAACTAGTTCAACGATTTGTTGATGCTGGTCACACCATAGGAACAACCACAAACGGATTTAAACCTGTAGAGTATTGGAAAGAAATTTCTAAGAATCTCAGTTATGTTTGTTTCTCATATCATCCAGAACAACCAACAGAAGATTTTCTAGATAAAGTTCTTTATTGTTCACTCAATACAATGGTGACAGTAAGAATCATGATGCATCCTAGATACTGGGATCATTGCGTAGAAGTTTATAATGATATTAGAAATATTCCAACAATCTTTGTAGAACCTGTTCGATGTCTTGATTGGGGTAGCGTTGATAGAACTGTTCACTTATATGACGAAAACCAACTTGCATGGTTTAGAGATGTAGAGTCTTCTCTTGGTCATGAAAAATACTTAGAGACTGACGAAAAGTTTAATAGAACTCCAGACATCGCTGCCGACTTCGAGATGGATGATGAAACCATTGAGAGGGGTACAAATACTCTGAATTATATTAACTCAGGTCAAACAAACTTTAAAGGGTATGTTTGTGAAGTTGGTTTGAAGAGTTTGTTTATTGATCACTCTGGTGAAATCTTCTTGGGTAATTGTTGCATTGGTGGACCACAGGGTCACATGGATGAACCAGATCAAATTGAATGGCCTACCAAGAGGGTAATTTGTTCAAAACATATCTGTCACTGCTCCATTGATGTCAACATAAATAAGTGGACTAGGGGATATTTCAGAAAATGAGAGTTGACAAACCCTGGGGGTGGTATAAGGATCTTGAACGAACACCTAATCTTGTTATCAAAAAGATTTGCATTAAACCTTTCTCTAAGTTTTCACTTCAAAAACATTCCGAAAGAGAAGAATTCTGGTATATTGTCAGTGGATGTGGTAGACTGACTCTTGATAATACGCTTCACATGGTTGGACCTGGTGACTCTTATAAAATTGAGAAAGAACAAGTCCATCGGTTGGAAGCATATGCTGATGGTATAACTTTTGTGGAGGTGCAAAGTGGAGAATGTAGAGAAAACGACATCTACAGAATCGAAGACGACTACGGAAGAGAAAACTCTTAAACCACCGATCCCTAACCTTATAATGTTGGGCTTGTTTTTACTTGGCACTCTTGGTATAATCTATAGTGGTTATGTACATGGGCAAATGCACTTGTTGACAACACTAAAAAACGCTAGAGACCTTTATGTCTAAAGAAGAACGTAACACCCGTCATAGCGTTGATAAGGGTGAAGACTTTATTAAAAGTGGTATGACTCTTATCACAGACACTGTTAGTGATAAGTATCTCAAATCCCCAGTACGACCACATAAAACTATTAGTGATCTTGAGAAAGATCATGCAAAAAAAGGCGGAGATTACGGAGTAGGTAAATGAAAATCTTTCTTGATACTGCAGATTATGATGCAATCTCTATGAGATATGACACTGGTCTTCTCGATGGAGTTACAACTAATCCCAGTCTGATTAAAAAGAGTGGTGAGGATCCTTTTGAGGCAATCAAAAAAATCTCAGAATCCTTTCCAACACTGCAGTCTATCTCTGCCGAGGTAGTTGCAGATATGGCATGTGACATGGTTGAACAGGCCAAACCTTTCATGGAACTAGATAATGTGACGATTAAAGTTCCTTGTACTGTTGAAGGTCTCAGAGCTTGTCGTCAATTACGAGATCTTGGTGCAACGGTCAATGTTACTCTTATTTTTTCTGCTGCTCAGGCTGTACTTGCTGCTAAGGCTGGTGCAACTTACGTCTCTCCTTTTGTCGGTCGTCTTACCGATAATGGTTTTGATGGTCTTGAACTGATTAAGACGATCTATGAAATCTATAGGAAAGATGGGTGTCAGACGGAAATTCTTTCTGCATCTGTTCGTAGTCCTGAGGTTGTTGCACTCTGTTATCGTGAAGGTTCTGATATCGTAACAATCCCACCTGGAGTTTTTGATCGTATGTATGAAAGTGTCCTAACTAGAGAAGGTCTTGCTATCTTCCAGAAAGATTGGGATTCTATTAATAAGTGACATGTACGAAGAACTAAATTGTTTTGAAGAAGCACTTAAGCACTTCGGAACAAGAGTTGAGATCATCACTGCTATGGAAATGGCAAAGAAAATATCACCTGAAGATGCCTATCAGATGATTAAGAATGAACTCAAAGATGTTAAATTATGTCGTAAGAAATTTAAAAAAGAGGAGTGTTAAACTATGTCACAACCACGCCAAAAAGATCCATCCGATCCACTTTATGATGCAAATGATAAGTGGAATGAGTACAAGGTAGATCTGCACTGTAATGAAACACACCCACCTGATGAGTGGGATCCTACCACAGAGGGTAAGATTGCTGATCCAGAGAATCGTCACCAAGATAAGGTGTTAGATAAGTTCTGTGATGATCACCCAGGTTCCCCTATGTGTAAAGTATTTGATGACTAATTGTCTACTTAGGTTGATAAATAAATCATACGGTTAAACTATTATGGCTGCTGAAATTAATACTGATGGTATTGTATTTTCCAATTCCACCACGGTCACCACTAGAGGGTGGATGACTCCAGATAATACAGCAATGTTTTTCTTTCAGGCAGCTGCTCCTACTCATTGGGTGAAGAGTTCTACTCACAATGATAAGATGCTTAGAGTTGTGTCTGGAAATGGTGGTGGATCTGGAGGTAGTATTAGTTTTAGTTCTTTTACTGGACAAACATATTCATCACCATGGTCTTCTAATAGTTCAACAAACAATCATACTTTAACAGCAAATCAAATCCCTTCACATACCCATAGTACTGAAGGAACTTCTCTATCGCCATTTCCACAAAATCCAAATGGAACTTTTAATGGTGGTGATGTGAATAAAGGTACTGGTTGGACTAGGAGTTTCAGTGCTACTGGTGGGGTATCTGGTCCTTCACAACACAGTCATCCTTTTAGTGCCTCTGGAACTACACCAAACCTTGCCATAGGCATTAATGTTCAATACGTAGATATTATTCAGTGCAACTTCGATATCGACGCATAATAAATAACCATAGCAAACCCTTATTATTCAGTGAACTAAAATGGCAGCAGAAATAGATGGGACTGGTATTCTCTTTAGTGATGGTACTAGACTAGATAGTAAGTATGATATTTTTGCCCAAAGTACTGCGTCGATATTTTTTCAGGCAGCAGCTCCAACTGGATGGTCAAAAAGTACATCCAATAACAATAAAGCACTTAGAGTTGTAACTGGAACAGGTGGTGGTACTGGAGGATCAAACTCTTTTACTAGTGCATTTCCATCCTCAAAACCTATATCTGGCAATTTCCCTATTTCTGGAACAGTTGGTAACCACACTTTAACGTCAAACCAACTTCCAAGTCATACCCACGCTAATGGTGGTTCAGTTACATTGAGTCCTGGTGGTGGCGATGTAAGATCTGGCGGTGGATGGTCACGAAGCACTCCAGGCACTGGTAACAATACTACTAATGCATCTGCACATAGTCATGGATTTAGTAGTGGTAGTGCTTCATTCTCGGCTAACGTAAACCTTGCCGTGCAATATATCGATGTCATAGTTTGCT
>Ga0257114_1003240_pt1 | contig 10421 bp, 3 predicted proteins | sample SI112_10mmetaG_FD_190149 | JGI IMG/M metagenome (GOLD analysis project Ga0257114, IMG submission 190149) | Marine microbial communities from Saanich Inlet, British Columbia, Canada - SI112_10m | ecosystem: Environmental > Aquatic > Marine > Inlet | place: Canada: British Columbia | collected... | reverse complement strand
CACTCTTGCTGGTCCTCAACAATCAGCTACAGTTACTTCTATTTCACCAACAGGAGTAGTCGATGGTGTTGGTTCATGTGCTACCGTAGATCAGAATATTACTAACTCTGAAGCAGCACTTGTAACAGCAGTCAATAATAACCTTGCAGAAGCACAGCGTCTCAATGCACTCTCTCAAGCACTGAGATCGTATAGAGATGAGGAAGAGACTCAAGCATGGGGTATGTTGCAAGGTGCAGCATATGAATTCCAAAGAGCAGAGAAATCAAAATCTAGATCTGGAACCTTTGAAGGTCAAGACCTTGCTGAGTTCGACACTTGACACCCTGCCCTGACCCTGCTATAATAAACAGGTAATCAACAAGGGACCATGGAAATCCAAAGAGAAGACCTCGTTTCACTCCGCCACCTTCAGGAAGATATCGCTGCAGAATTCTGCGACGATACCCTAGTCAGCGGCGAATGCTACTGGGAATGTGTTGAGACTCTTGCCTCGATCAAACTTATGGAAATTCGTGGCGAAGTAGTTCTTACCGACCAATGAAGGACTATACTTCTTTGTATTCAGAAATTCTAAAGTGCTACAACTATGAGACCAGAAACTCGACAGTCTATGGAAATGTTATTCGCTGCGAAATGGAATCTACCAAAAGCAGCAAAGAATTGCAACTTAACAGAAAAAGAAATGAAGATAACCTTCAATGAGTATTGTGTTTTTCATCCTCCCACTTATGATGAGTATGGTCAATTGAAAACCGACCTTTGATTTCCAAAAAGGTCTAAAAAAAATTCTGGTAAAAAATTAATCCCAGACCTTTTTGTGAGTGTGGTGGAATTGGTATACACATGACACTTAAAATGTCACGCCCATAGGGATTGCGAGTTCAAGTCTCGCCACTCACATTTAGGGGGAGTACAAAAGATCTGCACTTAGAAGCAGCGCCCCCAACTAAATATTCCCAGAATAGGATACACGAATGAAGTATCATCTGGACATTAAGTATTGCTGGTTTAAGAAAAGGCAATTAGTATTGATGTATTTTATAAATGGTATTCCATATACATTTGATGATGTAGACGATAGTTTTTATTTTGACCCAGAGATTGTAGAATGGGCGAATGAAAATACACAGTATAATTTAGATGACTTGTTTAAGTGGTCAAATTATCTGGTAATGGAAGAATGTCATCCACTTATTTTTGATTTAGAGTTAGAGAACCCTGAATTACTACCTGTAGATTAGAGACAGTTCTGTCTGTGATAAATAAAGCAGAAGAAAAATTAGTGCGCTGATAAAATGCCTCTTTCAAGATTAGAAAATTTTCTGATTAATACCGATGGTAATATTCTTTACGTAAATCCATCAGATCTGGACGCTACAGATAGTTTTGATAATAAAGGTAACTCCCTAACAAGACCGTTCAAAACTCTACAAAGGGCATTGATTGAGGCGGCAAGATTTTCATATCAAGTTGGTCAGGACAACGACCGATTTGATAGAACTACTATTCTATTATATCCTGGCACTCACTTAATTGATAATAGACGAGGACTGCAAGTAGGACTCACTGGTGGTGCTGTAAGATATTATGATCAAAATAATAGTAATGTAACTTCTAGTACTAATCTCACTCTAAACAGTGGAACAGAATTTGATATAGAAAACGCTGCTAATGTTCTTTATAAGTTCAACTCTGTTGATGGTGGTGTTATTGTACCTAAGGGTACATCTATCGTTGGTCTTGACTTAAGAAAGACCAAACTTAAACCATTATACGTTCCCGATCCAGAAGATGTAACTATTGATAGGTCTGCTGTATTCCGTATCACTGGTGGTTGTTACTTCTGGCAGTTCAGTATCTTCGACGCTGACCGTGAAGTTTTCTTCAACAATGCTTATGGTATAAAGAGAAACCCTGGATACTCTCACCATAAACTGACATGCTTTGAGTATGCAGATGGTGTTAATAAGAAAACTGTTACTGATTCAGAAAGAGAATACACTGACCTTCAGATGTATTACTTGAAGTTGATGAATGCATATGGTACGAACACTGGAAACAGAAATATCGTTGACTTCCCAACTGCTGATGATTTCCAACCCAACAGTCCAGAATTTAAGATTGTTGGTGACCTGACTGCAAATGACTTTAATATTGTTGAACTGAGAGCAGACACATCTGGTTCACCAAAAGAAGCAACAGTCACAACTGATGCTGATCACAACCTGAGCACAGACGATGCATTCCGTATCACTGGTGTTGGTGGATCAGCACTCTATGAAGGAAGTTTTAAGGTTGCTGGTATCAACAGCACCCGTCAGTTTACATACACTCTTCCCGGTGATCCTAATCAGGATAACATTACAATTCAAAACACTGAGAAGGTTATTATTGAAGCAGACAACGTAACAGGTGCTTCGCCGTACATATTTAATATTTCGTTAAGATCCGCTTTTGGCATGTGCGGAATGCATGCTGATGGTGATAAGGCAACCGGATTCAAGTCAATGGTTGTAGCTCAGTTCACTGGAATCGGCCTTCAGAAAGATCCCAATGCATTCCTCATTTATGATAAGGCTAGTGGAGAGTATAAGAATAATACTACCGCAACTGGTGTAACCAAACCACTCTATATCAATCAAGACGCAGTTTATTCTCCTGGATGGGAGAGTTTCCACGTAAAAGCATCTAACGATTCTGTTATTCAGGCAGTGTCTGTGTTTGCTATTGGTTTCGCAAATCACTTCCTTGCAGAGGATGGTGCTGACCAATCGATTACGAACTCCAACTCAAACTTTGGAGCAAAATCTCTGATTGCAAAAGGATTTAGAAAGCAATCCTTCAACAGAGATGATACTGGATACATTACCCATATCGTTCCACCCCAAGATCTTCAAGAAGATATAACCAACGTCAACTGGAAAGTATTAGATCCAACCAAGACTGATTCTGTTGGAATTACATCTCATCTTTATCTCCTTGGTGAAGATGATCAGGGCAACCCACCATCTAATATCACAGATGGTTATAAAGTAGGTTGTAATGCTGATGAGTTATTGTATCTGGATGTTGTTACAGATACAAATGCTGGTGTTACTTCAACTTTCTCAGCACCAGTCTTAATGCAAGTTCCATCTGGATCTATTGATGGACCTCAGTCAAAGAAAGTATTTGAAGTAAGTAGAACTGCTGGTGCGAATGACATCGATCCTACTAAAGATTTATTTACACTGACTGCTAATCATAACCTCTCTCCTGGAGAAAGTATTCGTATATTCAGTGACAATGGTAGACTTCCTGATGGTATTGAAGATTCAGGTAAATATTTTGCAATCACTACTGGATCTGATACTACTGCGACTAAGATCAAAATTGCAAGTACACTTAACAATGCTTTGAAAGCGGTCCCTGTTGATATATTCAACAATAAAGGTGGAATCATCAGAATTGAGAGTAGAGTAACTGATAAGATTCCCGGAGATCCTGGGCATCCTATTCAATATGATACTACTAACAGTCAGTGGTATGTTACTTCTTCAAGTATAACTACAACGAATAAAATTTTCGAGGCATTTGATGATTTCACGACTGTAATTGCCGAAAATAATGCAACAACTTATGTTCAGAGAACTCCAGAAAACCGTGACCTGATTAACAGAGTTTATAAGTTACGTTACGTAGTCCCTAGAGACTTCCAAAATGCAAAGGCACCTACGAAGAACTTCATTCTTCAGGAATCAAAAACTGTCAGTGAAGATACCTCCATTAGTAATGTAAAATCAAATCGTAATCCCCGTGTCATTGCAAATGTAGCAAGATCCGGTAGCACTATCACAATCACTTCAGAGAAAGAACATAACATCAATGTTGGTGACAGAGTTAACCTTAAAAATATTGTAAGTGTAGGAAACACTCTAGGTAAAAATGATTTATCATATAATGGTTACTTTAGAGTAGATACTGTTCCTACTACAAAGACATTTAAAGTTTCAAATACATTAGTAGGTGCAGGTGATACGTACACTGATCAGATTCATACTATACGTTCAGGTGGAGATATTTCAAACCTGCCTGTATTTGAAAGGAATGAGTATAAGACTACGTTTATCATTCAAGATGTAGAAACCATTCAGGAATATAATGATAGTATTCAAGATGGTATTTACTATCTCACAGTATTGAGATCAGATATTGCACCAGTTCAAGATGATGGTTCTACAAATCCATTCTCAGGTAGAGAATATAAACAAGATTTCCAATCCATTTATCCTGTTATTGATAGAGACAACATAAACATTGATCCCATTCAATCAATTTCTTCAGCATCTAATGCTGTACTGGGTAAAGTTTCCGCTGATGATACTCAGAATAGTATCACCAAAGAAGCTGTAATTGAATATACCAAGGATACTGGAGTTGGTATAGCAGTTACTGGTGCTGTGTTCGTAAGCGGCACAGAGGTTGAATACTTCTTTGAAAGGAATCATGGTCTGTTTGGATTAATTTCTGCTACTCAGCAGACACCAGGATCTGGATATGGTGCTGGGGTTGCAGGAACTACGGTTTATAACGTAGCACTATCTAATGGTGCTTCTGGCATGTCAGGTGCTGATGCAACTGCAAATATCACAGTTGGTACTGGTGGATCTATTACTACACTTACAATTGTCGAAGGTGGTAGTAATTACCGAGTTGGTAGTGGTCTTACACTCACTGTTTCAGGAGGTGATAATAATGCTACCTTCTTGATCGACAAAGTTTCTAATGAAGAAGAAGGTAGCATTCAATTTGTTGGTGTTGGAACTATAAACAATAGAAAGACAAGTGGATACAATGGTGTGTATCGTTTTGAAAATACCTCATCTTTCCCCAATGTAATCAAAGTCCTTGGGGTCGGTAATCAAGGTATTCATACTACATCTAATGGTATTGCACTACTGGGTGGTCCATATATAACTGCCTCAGGCATTGTTGGAGTTGCAAACACTACTCAGATAGGAATTGTTACAGTAACAACTAATGAGCAACATGGATTGTCTGTTGGTAACAAAGTCAGGTTGGAACTCTCTTCAGGTGACACTGAATCAACGAATGCTTATGATAAAGATCATATCGTTGTTGGAGTCGCAAACACTACTAAGTTTACACTTAAAGTAAGTCCTGGTATTCCTCCCAACAACGGTGGCAGTGGTACTAAAATATTTAAGTATGCTCTTGGAGCACAAGGTCAAGATACTTCATTGCAAACTGAGAAAGTTTCTGGAAGTCTGCTTAACTTCTCAAGCGGATTCATTACATCCATAGTGAGTAATGTCAACAGCACATCTAATACCATAGTCATCGATGTCTCTGGTAGCATGCATGAAGATTCAGTTAAAAATGGTGACTATCTTCAGATTGAAGATGAGATCATAAGAGTTATCAGTCGGTCTCTGGGTGGTACAAATCTTACCTGCACAGTCATCAGAGGTGTGATGGGTACAACATCTACAGAACACATTGCAGGTAAGATAGTTCAAAAAATCAATGTCATTCCTTCTGAGGTTCGTAGATTCTCCAGCATCCGTGCTTCTGGTCACACCTTTGAGTATGTTGGTTATGGTCCTGGTAACTATTCGACTGCACTTCCACAGAGAATTCAAAGAACTCTTAGAAGAGAGGAGGAACTATTATCTATCTACTGCGAGAAGAAAGGTGGAGTCACGTTCTTCTCTGGTATGAATGATCGTGGTGAGTTCTTTACCTGGGATGGAAGAATCAAACCTGTTGAAAGATTTATCAGTGAGGTTGGTAATGACTTCACCGGAGTCTTTGATGACCTGTATGTAAGAAACACTCTGCGTGTTGGTGGTGGTCCTAACAGAAACCTGCCTTCTGAGTTCAGAGGACCAGTCAACTTCACCAATAAGATCACCAACACTGATGTGGTTGATGGTATTACTGCAGTCAAACTGCAATTACAGGGCAATGCTCAATCAAATCCATCCTTCCAGGTTGGTTCTGATGCAAATCCATCTCTGATTGTTAAGAAGTCTACTCAAAATGTTGGTATCAAGACTGCTAATCCACAATTTGAACTGGATGTTAACGGAACAATCCGTGCTAACGTTTACGAAAACTTCAAGTTAAGTGATCTTCCTAATACCAAAACTGAGGAAACAACCTTTGAGAGAAACCGTATCCTGAAAGTTAACAATGCAGGAACGGGTTATGAGTTAGTTGATATTAATGTTCTTCCACTCTACAGACTTTCCAGTTATGGAGTCAGTAATGATGGACTAGTCCACACTGGAATTGGTGCTACTGTGGGTGGAAAACTGCAAATTACTGGAGTTAGCACTTCTACATTCTCTACCGGACAGAAAGTTAAGTTGTTCGGTGTCGGACTTTCTACTTCTCCAGTTACAGTTAATCCTTATACATCTATTCCATCATTCACCAAGATTGGATCTAGTGCTACCAATAGAAGGTATCGTTACTGGTCTGCTCAGTTCAATTTGAGAACTGGTGATGTTGGTATTGGTACACAACTTGATCCAAAGGCAGGTGTTGGTCACACCACCATTGATAACTTCAATGATCTGGAACACATTTCTGTCACACTCAATAGAACTAACGGAAGTGCTAATGGTATTCTCCTCTACCGTCAAGAATCTGCTGATGGTGATGCTGCTGATATCAATGACGCAAAATTAATTGGTATTCTTGGACCTAAGGAACTTGGTTCTAATACAAGCGGCATCATCTATAAAGACTTCGGTGTTTATGATCAGACTGCTTGGAGTAGCAACTCCACGAAGAATGAGTACCTTGGAATTGGAGAGACTACTATCAATCCACAAATTCACTTCCCAACTATTGGAACAGAAGGTAAGAGAAGGGGATGGTCGTTGGACGAGATCGTATCCATCGGTAATAGCAGCATCACAGTCAACAGAGCATATGATTTCAACAATGCTGTTGGATTTGGAACTACCAGTTCTCTGAATGTTGTTCACGATAATACTTATGCCCTTACTCAAGCAATAGATGATATTGTTGCAAGAGGTGGTAGTTACCTTGAACTTCCAAGCGGAACATTCCTCGCAGAGAAACTCATTGTTCCGTCTAACTTTACTATTACTGGTGTAGGAAAGAATTCAGTTCTGAAGCAGCAGTACTTTGCGAATGATGAAACTGATGGAGGAGGAAATAATCTCCAAAATGATAATGTATTCGTCGGTATTGGTACAGACAACCTTGCTAAAGACATTACATTTAGTGATTTTACGGTTGATGGTAACAGTACTAACCAGTATAGATTCCCTGATACAGCAAATGATGATTCCTATATGGTATATCTGAAAGGATTATCATCAGGACTCATAAGAGGTATTGAACTTCGTAATAGTCCAATGCATGGTATGACTATTGAGGATAGCGCCAGAGTATCCATCGAGAATTCAACATTCGTTGATGGTGCATTAACTGATAGGTATCCTTACGAACCACTTAATGCATCAAAGACTACAAGTTTGAGAATCAATGACTGTCTCTTTGAGAACTTCCCTGCTGCTGTTGATGTATCTGCTTCTACTGTAGTTGCTACTGGTGGTAACATCATTCGCAATTGTGGTCGCGGACTCCTCACATTTGCAACCGGCAAGATCACAACCACTGACAACATTATCCTTGGACCTGCTGATGAGTTCATTCCATCACCAGATATCTACGATAGTGACTTCAACGGTATTAATATCACAGTCGATACAAGTTCAACCTTCTTTGGTCCTGTTCTACAGTATGTTGAAGATGGAGAACCTAAGGACATCAGTTCCAATAAGGTTACCATTACTGCTGGTATCGGAACGATGGTTGGTACAGGTTCCACCCTTCAAGGTGAAACAATTGGAACTAAGTTCCTTGACTTTGATATCCATACAAATAACCAAGAATCTGGTGGATTTGGTAGGGAGAATGGTTACATTCAAACTAAGTTGACTCAGAGTTCTGCTGCAACACTTGCTAATGTGTCAAATACACAACTTGGATATAGTATTGTCGGTGTTGAATTCCAAGACATACCAGTCGGTCTAACTACTTACATCGGTATCCAAACAGGTGCTTGGTATAAGAGTGGTATCAGTACTGTTGGAGCTGGTACAACTGAGTACAGAGTTACACTTAATGATTCAAATCAATTTGCTTCTATTGCTGTTGGAGACATTGTTAAACTTGTTGATCACGGTGTATCACCAAGTCTTTCATCTAAGGAACTTACTGTTCAGCAAAAGGTTAGTATCAGTTCTGATGAAAAACAAATTAGATTAGTTGGTATTACAACCACTTCAGTCACCAACGGTGGTGAATTGTCGAGTGGTGTGAACGGATATATAAGTATAAGGAAGCAATTCGTAATCGCCAAAGGAAGAGTCGGAGTAATCTAATCCATGCCAGACAATACAAACGTAAATGCTAATTCGGCGGTAACCGTTGTAGGTAGAACTGCTCCGGTCCCTCCTGGTCAACAAAAATCTGATAAGTCAATACCTGTTGTTATAGCAAGTGATCAGTCAACTATCCCTGTTGCTGAACAAAATAAAATTCAGTCGGAAGTTGCACTGTCACTTCTGGGTATTCCTAGATCTGAAGTTGCTCTTGGTATTTTTGCCGACGTTAACACCTACGATGTTAACCCTACAGAATGGACAGCAACACCAGAACAGTTTGCTACTGTATCTTCAGCGGGATACACTGGTATTGGTACATTTGGATGGGGTTTGACCCATGTTCCTGAGGAATCTGGAGCACTGCTCGAAGCACCACCTAATAAGTCTGCTATCTTAACATCCAAAAGATTCTTTAGATATCAACCTGGTCGTGTATCTTCTGCTACGTTTGGTGTTAAGACTACACTAATTGATAGCAATGGTGTTGATGTATTCAATCCAGCAGTTCGTAAGTATGGTATCTTTGATAATTACGATGGATACTATTGGGAGACTAGAAATGATGGAACCGGAGATAACTTCAGTGTAGTAAGAAGATCTCAAGCAAATACTTTTGTAAATCCTGTTGTATTTGGTAATGGATCAGGTGAACAGACACAGGATTTTGGTGTAACGAATCCTTACGATCCTTTGGATGCAAGAGCATCTGAATCTGTTGGTGCTGGTGCTACTTCTGTTCCTACAGGATATACTAATCGTAAATTAGGTGATCTTGTTATCTTAAGAGATAACCTGATGATGACCCATGCTGGTGTCTATGATGAGTCACTTCTACAACCAAAGCATGAAGTAGGAATTTCATCCATATACGATGCTAACGTAATTAGCATGGTTGGTCTTGCTAACTCAATTACAAACGCAGTGTATAATATCAGCACTGGTTTGATGACAATCACAACCGAGAATGATCACGGATATAAGAATGGTAAGTTCGTTACCTTGACTGGTATCGGAATGACCTGTCAGTATAGTTCAACACCAAAGTATTATCCACAAAGAACAACTGGATATAATGTTGTAAGAGTTGATGGTGTAAAACAGTTTACAGTTAATGTCGGTGTCTCAACCGTTCAGACATTCTATGCATCTAATGGTGGTGGATATGTTGTTGGTCTTTCAACTGGTCAGTATGTTTCTTATGATAAAGGTTCTAATGGATCTGCAATTGGTGGACTGACTGACGAGAAGATTTATAAGGTTGGTGCAGTTGGTGTTAACACTATCACTGGTATCAGTACTGCTTCACTTATAGACTTAAACGGCAATGCTGTATCTGGACTATCTTCTGCTACAGGTCTTACATCACATAAGATCTGCACTCCAGTTCCATTCGTTCAACCAGTTGCTAGCGATTTAATTTCTGGAAAGAATAAGTATACTACCGTAGAATCAACTGGTATGTTCCCATATCAGTATACTAAAGCTGATCAAACTAATGAGGGATACATTAAGACTGATCGTCCCGTAGGAGAAACTGCAACCCTTAAGGCAGAGATTCAAGCTGTTAATGATTACTATAGTAAGTGGGTCAATCAGAACGTTGATATCCAATACTGGGGAGTATACGAATATCGTATTCCGAGAACTAGATTTAGCGGTGACCGATTAGATAATACTGAAAAGAATCTACTCTTCAGTGATAGTGTTGCAACTAATAGACCTGGTGATCCTGTAACTGATGCAAATACAGGAGAAATTTTAACTGATGTCAGTATCTGGGACCTTGATTTTGACAAGGTTGCCATGTACAAGATTGAGTTCTCATGGTATGGTGCTGTGGGTGCTCTGTTCCTCGCATACGTGCCTGTAAGCAACGGAGAGGCACGTTGGGTTAGAGTTCACCATCTACGGGCATCAAACCAGTTGAAGGTCTCCTCACTGGGCAATGCGACCCTTCCTATCACGTATATGGTTTACGGTGGAGGTAGT
>Ga0257114_1003230_pt1 | contig 10437 bp, 6 predicted proteins | sample SI112_10mmetaG_FD_190149 | JGI IMG/M metagenome (GOLD analysis project Ga0257114, IMG submission 190149) | Marine microbial communities from Saanich Inlet, British Columbia, Canada - SI112_10m | ecosystem: Environmental > Aquatic > Marine > Inlet | place: Canada: British Columbia | collected... | reverse complement strand
ATTTCACCCTTAAAAGCACCAATCTTATATGGGTTAACATCAATAGTGCGTGAAGCATACGGATTATAAATCATCGATGTTTCGGTAAATGGTAAAGAAATTACATCACCGGTTTTTTGCCAGCTAGCTGCTTCTCTTTCAGCTTGAGAAGAAACATCCTCTAAAATATCTAATGATGTTGTAAAGTGCATTGGGCGTAATAATTTATTTTGTTTATCAACAGAAACTCTATAATCAGAATTTTTTACGTCACCAAGAGAATGGCCGCCGAATTGATCAGTAATAAAACCATTTTTAAATTTATCAATTCCAGTTTCTGGATCGATAATTTGCAGATCTGCAGTTAATTTTTCTAATTTATCTAATGCAACGTATTCTTCCATAGAAGACAAACGGCGTTCTAATTTACCAAGCTCTTTCATAGTATAACGGCGATTATCCCGTTGTAGAAGTTTTGTATCTGCAACATCTAATGTATATGGAGGAACATAAATTGTTGCTAACACCATGCCGCTTTTTGGATCATTTGGCTCTTTTGGATTTAGTGCAGGAACACCTTCAATAACTTTAAATTCACCAGTAGAACTTAAAACAATTTTATCTACTCTTGCTAAATAATAAGCTATTGACGTTTCTAAATCTGTTCCAATTGCCGGAAGTTCATTTAATACCGTATTAGTACCACCTAAAATTGGTCTAAAATCTAATACATCTGACAAACGAATAGTTTCACCATTTTCTAAAACAGTAGATGGAATATTTTCATAATCAATACCAACTGATGGGTTATCTGGCCGTGTATATGAATCAACTGAGAAATAATTACCAGTTGCACCATGAGCAAAATAATCCATTGTCACTTGTAAAGCTCCAGAAGGAACTTTTCTTCCAGATTTTAATACAAGAGAGGCCGCTTCATAATGAGTTGGTTTTTGGCCATTATTTAGTGTATAATTATCTAAAATGGAAATAGAATTTGAAGAGTTATAAGTATCGTAATCTCCAGGAGTTACTCTAATATCTGTAATTCTTAACACATCAGCTTTATCTAAAGTAATTCTTTCGGCCGTTACTGTTTTCTTTCCAGTAATTTCTTGATCGTACCCAGTTGTTAACGTTTTAGTTCTTTCAGCGCCCTGTGTATCAGTTTGTCTAACAGTTGTAATTAACGTATACGCTGTTGAGTTTGAAAGTCCAGAAATATAAACAGTTTTACGATTTGCATCAGAATCAAAAGAAATATCTCCTGAATCAATATCAATAACCGCACCAGAAGCTTCATTAAATAAAGAATAGTTTTGTAAATTTTGATCTGAAAGATATGTTTCACTTGGATTAGTAAGAGTATGAGACCAAGTTCCACCACCATCTGTAGTTTCTGTAATAGATCTTCTTACACTAAGAGTAGCTTGCCTTGTACCATCTTCTTCATTTAAAGTTTGCACAAATTGGTAACCAACAGGGAATAATAAATTTGGATATTCAGGATCATTAAGCACTGCTTTTAATACTTGAACTCTTCCTTCTAATGCATTAGAAGATGGATTGTTTACAAGAATATCATTATTGGCATCAACAGCTGCTACTGTTCCTACTACTTCTCCATCAATAACTAATACATCATTAATATCTACTTCACCTAAGAAAAGTGTACCAGTACCAGAAATAGATGTAGTACCACTTCCAGTAAATGTAGGGTCATTAGTTGCGGTACCTGTAATATATCCTGTATCTTGATCTGGAACAATATTACCACCAAATGCAGTTGTTCCACCTAGTCCAGCTGTTTGGCGACGAATACCTTTAACTTCATCTGTAAACGATCTTCCAGGTCTCAATTGAATATCAAATAAGCCTACTTTATATTGTGGATTAGATCCATAATCTCCAGAATGCCATTCAAAAGATTTTACTCTAGCTGTTCCAACCTTTTGAGCATCAGTTGCTGAAAGATTATTAGAACCTAAAGATGTATAATGAGAAACAAGATCTACAGTTTCAAAGTTTTCAATGTTAGCATATCCACCCTTTACATTATCAATAATAATATAATTACCAATTGAAGTTCCAACAGGTTGATCTGCTAATCTATCAATGTGAGTTGTTCCACGCGATTTATTTATATCTAAGAATGTCGTTGCAGTAGCTTCAACTTCATAACCTTCTACATATGCTTTACCAGGATCTACGGCTACAGCAAGTTTATCTACATCTCCATCTGGAGCCGGATATACTCCAAAGTTAGAACCATTATCTAAATGCTCTCTCTTTGATAATTTAAATTTATTTACTTCATAAGAACCTGCTAAATCGTTTGTACGACGAGCTAATGTTTTTTCTAATTCTGCATATTGTGTTTTTGTAATTTTATGTTGAACTTCACCATTTTTAATACGAATAAGTTCAATAAATTTAATATTATCTGAACCACTAGATTCTTCGGTTAGTTCTGTAAGCTCTAAAGATACTTTATATCTATGAGCACCCGGCGCGGTGTAGTTATATGAACCTTGAGCAGGATCTAGTAAAGTTGTATCTACTTCTGGGACAATTGCTTGTTCTACTACTTTAAATCCAACGCGAGCTGTTGGATTATTCGAAAAACGTCCAATGTAAAGGTGTAACTCATCGTTACGAACAAAAAGACCATCAATATAGTAAATGCCTTCTTTTACTTCTACAACAAAACCTTTACCAATAACATCAGTTTCTGCGTTATTAGTATAAGTTGTATTTCCAACTGGAGCAGAAATTGTTACTGTTAAATTTGACGTTTGATCAGTAGTAAGTCTATAATTCTTAGCAGTAGTATTATCTACAGCATAAGCAATTAATTCTTCTCCAGGAGTAAATCTTTTTGTTTCACCATCAGCTGCTGTTGATTCATATTTAAAATATAGAGTTGGAATAGCATCGTCAATGACACATCCACATTCTGAGGAATCTAATACGACAGCTGTGACTCCAGATGTTGCTCCAGTAATAATTTTATTTTGAAATTGAGTTAAATATGTGCTAACTTCAATAGAATTCTGAGTAGTATTTAATTTAGCAAAATGGACTTCATTATCAACATTTACTGATCCAGGAATAATTTGAGAACCATTTTTGAAAAAATGGTCACCAATACGACTTACTTGGTTTTGTAATATGGTTTGAATTTGTGTAAGCTCTCTTGCTTGTACAGCAAATCCTGGTCTAAACAGAATTCTGTAAAAGTCTTTTAGCTCACTATAATCATCATAGTACGGATCTGAATTAAAGTTAATTGTCATTTTTATCGCACTCTAGCTAAATTTCTATTAATATTATTTATAAGTTAAAATCTGATAAAAGATCTAACTACAACGAATTGCTCATCTGATGGAGTAAATGCTAGCTTATTATCAATGTAAAGCATTTCGCCCGAAAATTTATTAATTGTTGGATTTGTAACAGATGTTACTGAAAAAGAATTTCCATTTAATTGGTATGTGTCCGCAATTGTAGGAACACTTCCATTTAATGATTGAACTAACATTTCATTAGTTTTGACAGCAGCTACTTTTAATACTTTAGTTGCAAATGTATTAGAAATTTCTGAATCAATTGGAAAATTAGCTGGATCAATAATACCTTCTAATTTCCATAATGATGTTCCAACATTATCATTATATCTCTTAATTAGTTCGCCATATTCTGCAATATCTTTAATGATTCCAATTTGACGATAATCATTAGAAATTTCAAATCCATCAATTTCTTCTTGTTCAAAAGCACCATAGAATGAAACAATGTTAGCACATAATTCATTAGGCATATTTGAACCATGTCCACCTTTTGGAGACATAATAGCTCTAAGAACTGCACTTGTACCAGCTCCACCAGTTACTTCTACATTAGCGTAAGAATATCCAGAACCATAATTTGTAATTAAAATAGATTCTATTTCTCCATTAGCATTTAATGATGCTGTTGCTTCTGCGCCGGTTCCATCACCAGTAATTGTAACTACTGGATTTGTATATCCGGATCCAGCGTTATCAATATTAATCCAACTTAATGCACCAGGAGTTGCTAATAACTCAACGTTTGCTTGCTGAGTATTTAGATCACCGCTTGATAAATTAAGAGTAATATTTGCTCCAGATCCAGTATCACTGGGCCCAGTTTCAACAACTAATTGTGCGTCGGTATATCCATATCCTGGATCTAAAATACGCAATGCAGTAATTACACTGGCTTCAATAATTAAATCTATTTGAGGTTGATTTTGTGGAATATTTTCAGAAATATTAATCAGCCCTCCGACGCCTGAATCGGTTTCATCATAATAATAAATTATAGAATTAGAATTTGTTTCTGGAATATTTACATACACTTTTGCATTATTGTTTCCAGGAGTACCAGATCTAGTAATACCAGTAGTTATTTCAGTTCCACCATTATGTGTTCCATTTTCAGTAGAAGAAAATTTTAATATGTGACCAGTATTTGATGAGTCTGAAACGTCAAATATGTAATTAACATTTTCAAATATTTGTAAACTTTTATTTAAAGTATTATTTATGTAAAATTTATTACCAAAACCAAAATCATTTATTCCAGAAGAAACAGTTACATTATATTCTGTGTCATAAAATTGATTTGAATATCCACCTGTACCATCACCATTTACAACAGCATAAGCTTCGCCATCTACATAATCTGAACCACCATCTAAAATATTATAGCCAATAATAGAACCACCAGAATAATACTGGTTTTTCACAGACTTCGTTACGGGCATGAATGCAGAAGTCAAAAACTTATTTTGGAGACTAAGGGGAAGAGTTCCCATAAACTTCCAAACATAACCGTCTTCGGTTTCAATATAAGAAGTACTAGTCCCGGTTGGTTCTATTGTCGATTCTTCGCCACTGTTATTAAAGATACATTTATAAATTCTATATTCTGAGTTTAAAACATAAAAATTTGCATCTTCTAAACTTTCTGCTCCAGTAACTCCTGGATTATCAGTAGAAATATCATCATCGTACATATCATATGCGGTATTAAGAACCCAATTAATTCTTCTTACTGAAAGTGAAACATCATTTAATTGAACTTGTTTTGTAAGAACAATATTGTTTCTTACGTCATTTTCATACGATCCATTTGTTAATGGCGTCGGTGGTAATGTTTCATCAGACCATTCAAGTATTTTACCAGCAAAATAATGGTATAAGCTAGTTCTGTTTTGAATTTCTTCATAAACAGAACTAGCTAAACTTGAATGAAATGTTTGTGCGATGACTGCAGTCATTTAGTTTCTCTCAAATTATGAAATTGTAATTGCCCAAGTGATAATCATTGAGTCAGCTGCAGCTTTGTTAACTACAGAAAAAGTTGTGCGGCAAAGCATGTCACCTGCTGAGGCGTCATTAAATACGCCAGCTTCAGTCAATGCACCAGTACCAGTACCTGCAGGGAATGTCGCAGTATAAGTAACGATATTGTTTGAAACACCAGTTGAATCTAATGCTACACGTCCTACTTCAGCGCCGAGTGTAGTATCTCCATTTGCAGCTGCAGTATTATCTGTGCCAACTGCCATATGCGACATAACAGCATCAGTTACGCCTTCTATGCGTGATGCAATGAAATCTCTCCCTGCTTGAACAACTAGGTTAGGGATTACAGTTTTTTCTTTAAGTTTTCCATCCTTGTCAAATACTTGGATCGAAACTTCACCTTTTGGGTGTAAAACTTCGTTCGTGTTCATTTATTAGTCTCCTTAGAACGATGATAGGCCTTCGGTATAATCTTGTGCAAAATATCCTACCGAATATGGGTTAAAGTTAATAGTTCCGCTTTCATTAGTATTTATACTATCTGAAAGATTAGTTCCGGTCTGAATATCTATCGATTCAGTTGCAGACACGGTATCTGTTTCGCTTTTTGTAAATGCAATATCTGAAATGTTATCGGATATTACTTCAATATCACTTATAACATTCGGATTTGATAATATTTGAGTAGAATCTGTAGCTGTTGTAGTATCTGCAAATGATGTACTAAATTCAATTCCATGAGATTCTGTAGCTGTTGTAGTATCAGTTAATAGTTTTGTTGATGCTCTTGAAACCGATTCAGGAGATGTCGTTGTATCACTTAAACCTTTTGTAAATGCAATGTCTTGAATTGCATCTGAGGTTGTTTGCGTATCTAAAACATTCTTTCCAAATTCACTTGAATAGTCGTCAGTGTTTGTAGTTGTGTCTTCAAGATTTTTCTGTAATAGTGAAGAGTATGCTTGAGAAGTAAGTACTTCATCTTCAATAGGTTTCTGAACAAGCTTAACAGCCAAGTCAGATGTATCAATCGCGTCATTTAAGCGCTCACGATAAAATCTTTCCAGAGCTTGAAGCGCTGTAGAAACATCAAATGTATTATTAATTTCGTATTGACCAAAGAATTCAAATCCAGTTGGGTGTACTGTTTTACGAACAATATTTTTATAAGAATCGTATTGCTCAGAAGAACGAATAACATATGAGAATTTTTGATAATATCTATTATCTTGTAAGTAAATAGCATCAGACAAGAAGCCATTATTTGTAGAATACAATCCAGCATATCTAGAAAGAGACGTATTTGTAAATCTAATAATAGCTCTTGTTGGATAGTTTTCTTCAACCCCCGCCAATGCTTCTTCTTCATCTTCAATATTTTCAATATCAACTTCATCAGAAGCATAAATTGAGCCATAAGATCCAAATACTCTTTGACCTGTTAAATATTCTTCACCAAAATAGCCAAGTGAATATGGATCAATTTCGATCATACCACCTTCAACAGTTTTAGCTTTATCATATATTCTACCAACGTAGTCTGCATCTTCAAGAGCAGTACTAAAGTTAGAGTCAAATCCTCTTGGAATTACATATGAAACAAAATCTCCAATATAACCAACGCCAAATTCTAAAAATTCGAAAGAAAGGATACCACCATTAGAATCTACTTCAGTAACTTTTACTTTTGTTTCAGAAGAATCTTGCTGACCATTTGTAATATTTAAAATTTGCCCGACTTTAAAATTTTGGCCGGCATATTCAATAGTATATTGACCTAATGCATTTACTAATGTTCCAGTAAATTTTTCGTCAGTAATTACAGCATTTACTCGTATAATACCAATAAAAGATTTTGTAACTGTAATTTCATAGATGTTACCAACAGCAGTTCTACGAACTCTTTGGATTTCTAATTCAACAGTAGAACCATCTGTATTAACAACAGAAATAAATTCGTTTACTGCATTAAAAGGATTGCCTGTAGAAACATCAACAAAAATTACGTTTTGCTGATTCCACCTACCATCAGAAGCAACTAAAATTTGATCTTTAGGTAAAGATATTTCTATTTCTACGCCAAATAAAATTCTAAATAGTGTTTTTATAGAATCTAAAGAACCTTTAGATTGATATAATTCTTGAACATGCTTATATAATAATTTTTTATTTGCGGTAAAATTGCGAACAAATCCATCACCAAGTTCTTTCGTTGCCAAATCAATAAAAGAATCTACAACTTTATCTAAGTCCTGATTATATAAATTAGTGTTAATTATATTAGAAGGACCAGTATCTTTAGTATTTAGAAATTTATAATATTCTTTTAAAAACTCTACAAGAGCCTCAGCATCATTCAATAGCTGCTGAGGAATAAGACTATCTACTCTTGAGGTTTCTGTATTAGAACTATCGGTCATTTATTATATTCCATTACCATGTCTTGGGAATGTTTTATATTCGGCTGCAGCTGTAGATCCAAGTGTTGCAATTAAATCTTCCTCACCAGTGACTTTAACACCAGGAGTTTCATCTAATTCAATTTTTACTAATTGATTAAATTTTGGCGCAATATCATTTGAATCAGGAGAACAAAATACTAAAATTGTATTAGAAGATTCTACTGTTAATTCATTCATTACAATTCTACCAGATCTAGGGTAAACGATTCCGGCATCTCTATAAAGTATTTCATTTGTAGAGGCTGAGCGAATCACAACTTCTCGATTAGGAAAATCGCCAGGAATTGGTAAATCGCCACCTTTACATTCTATTCCATTAATAACAAATGTATTTGTAGAAATTACTTGTTCATCTGAATCAGATTCATAAATTGCAGAAGAAAATTGCAAATCATAACTTGTAGGAGTTCCAACAATAGGTTCTACATGTTTATGCATTTTAAGTCTTAAGACTGAATTCAAAATACCCTGATCAGTATTATCAATAGCAGTAAGCAATTGAGAGCTTCTAAGTACTCCATCAAACTTTTCTAAATAAGTATTATTATAGTTTGAAATAGTTTCTCTTACTGCTGATTCTAATTGAGTTTTAGTTCTAGAAGTTAAATTTGGATCATACTTAAATAAAGCATCTATTGTGATTAATGTGTAATCTGGATCAAGAATATCGGTTGTAATTGAACCAACATTTTTTGTATTTAAAAAACTAACAACAGCAGCTTTTGTAGATGTTGACAAGAAATCTGCATCTTTTGGTTTTATAGAAATAAATACCTTACCATAAACCGGAGGATCGTTTACTTCACCGCCCCAAACTGAAATATCTTGAATAAACTCATAATTTGAAAGTAAAATAGCTCTATAATCTGAAGAAGTAACAGCTCTATTTTGAGCTGCAAATAATTTTGGAGCATTATAACGAATAGAATCAATAGATTCTTTATTTGTTCCAGTTGCTGTTCTAGTAAATCCCGAGCTATTAGTTACAGCAATAGAAGCAAACCCACCAATTGCTCCATTTATAGTAAATGAACTAGCGCCATTTCCATCAGCTCCATTTGTAGAAAGATAAGTTAAATCTACAACTCTACCTGTTGATGGTAATACGCCTAAGTTACCATCACCAAAATGAAATTCATATTGTCCATCTGAATTTTCTTGAACAAAATAGATTCTTGATTCAGACGTTGCTTCATTAATATTTGTATATTTTGTGTAAGTATCATATTCTGAAGAAGTTAAAGATTCGCGAACTCTAACAATCATAGTTGATACATCGATATTTGGATCTGGAATTTTGAATTTTTGTAATTCAATTGCATTATCAACTCTATAAGAAACGGTTGATAATTTTCCTTCTAGTAATTCAACATTAGTAAATTTATATTGATTATTAATATCTTTATCTGCTTCAAAAGAATTATTAGTTACAAATGAAAGTTGATTTGCACCTTGTTGACCAGAGAATGTTGTTCCTTTTGGAATTTGTAAAGTAGATGAAGAAGTAGCGTTTCCTGTAACTGTAACATCTACATAAGCTTTGGCAGCAGTATTAGATGTTGGAACATAACCCATACTTTTTGCGTGAGAAACAACATTGGCTCTAATTTGAGCTGAATCTAAGAAAGATTCATTGGTATTCATATGTGCTAATAAAGCATTGTATTGTGTATTATATGCAAGAATGTCAAGAAGAACATTCAGACCAGCACCATCAAAGTCATAATCATTAAATTTTTCTTGTGAACTTAGAAATACTTTTAGATTAGTTTTAATCTGATCGAAATCTAATTCGGTGACATTTTTGATATTAGTAGCCATTTATCGAGTTCTCTCTAAAAATAATTCAACTTCAACATTTTCTTGAGTGTTTAATACTATAACAGATACAGAAATGAATAATCCATTTTCGTAGGTTCTATCTTCAACATTAACTTCAGTTATAGAAACTCTAGGCTCATACTTTGTTACAGCTCTTACAATTTCATCTTCTAATAAAGAAAGTGTAATTGGATCTGGTTGCTCAAAAAGATAGCTTGTAATATTAGTTCCAAATTTTGGTTGGAAAGGTCTTTCGCCTTTACTTGTTAATAATATAGATTTAATAGAATTTTTTATTGCGGCAATGTCTCTTAATGGAACAACATCTCCAAAATTAGGATGCGCCTTAAATCTTAAATCTAAATCAGTGTATGGCTTTGCGCGGGCTACAACTTTCGCTGAAACTTTAGCTAAATTTTGATCTGATAGAATTTCTGTACTCATGCTATTATTTATACCTTATCCACCGATGTTTACGCTACCAACACCATTAGCTCCACTACTTCCACAAGAAATAGCATCGCCATTTCTGTGAGCTGGTTTACCGTTTACACTTACTGTTCCAGAACCCGCTGAAGCAGAAGCTCCATGAGGCGGAGAATTTGGACAAGCATGAGCTGCATATGCATCACCTTGTCTTACTACTGGCTTTCCTCCAGCGTTTACGTTTCCACTAAAAGCAGATGGAGGTCTTGGCGGAGCTCCACATGGATCTCCAGTTGATGCAGAACCTTGAACAACTACAGCTGGCATAGCAATCTCCTTTAGCTCGTCATAATGGTAATTAGCCATTGAGGGGCATTTGCTTTTCGTCCGCCAGCTCCCCAATATGTAACTGAATC
>Ga0257114_1003225_pt1 | contig 10446 bp, 7 predicted proteins | sample SI112_10mmetaG_FD_190149 | JGI IMG/M metagenome (GOLD analysis project Ga0257114, IMG submission 190149) | Marine microbial communities from Saanich Inlet, British Columbia, Canada - SI112_10m | ecosystem: Environmental > Aquatic > Marine > Inlet | place: Canada: British Columbia | collected... | reverse complement strand
CAAAGCCTTGATCATCATAGGTTGCTCTTGCTCTAGAATTAGCTATCATTGAAAATTTACCAACCTTATATGAAATATTAGCATTTTTAAGTTCCTCTTCAGTTTTGCCAACAGATGCAACTTCAGGATGGGTGTATATTACATTTGGTATTACTTCGTAATTTACGTGACCAGCTTGACCAGCGATTATTTCTGCCGCCGCAACACCTTCATCTTCAGCTTTATGAGCAAGCATAGGGCCAGTTGTAACATCGCCAATAGCGAATATATTATCTATATTTGTTTTAAGGTGGTTATTTTCTATAAAACCACGCTCATTTATTTTGACGCCAATATTTTCTAAGCCAAGATTTTCAGTATTTGGCCTTCTGCCAATGGCAATCAGAACAATATCTGCTGATAATTTGGTTTTTTTAGAATCTTTAACATTTTCAATGGTGATTTCGGCTCCAGATTTTGTTTTAGCAACATCTAAAACTTTTGTTGAAAGCCTGAATTTGATGCCTTGCTTTTCTAGGATTTTCTGGAAATTGCGCGATATTTCATTATCCATAGAAGGTGTGATTTTATCAAGATATTCGATAACTTCAACATCACTGCCAAACCTGCTCCACACAGATCCAAGTTCAAGACCAATAACTCCAGCACCTATAATAATCATTTTTTTAGGAACTTTAGGCAAGTCTAATGCGCCAGTAGAAGATATAATTGTTTTTTCGTCAATTTCAACATTGCCTAGATTTGTTACAACTGATCCTGTGGCAATTATGAAATTTTTTGCTGAAATTTTATTAGATTTTTTGTCATTAGTAACTTCAATATTATTTTGATCGATAAATTTTGCATGACCAATAATATGTTCTATTTTATTTTTTTTAAACAACCCTGCAATACCCTGGGTTAGTCCAGATATAATATCATTTTTGTTTTTTACTAATTTTTTAACATCAATTTTAGGCTTTGAAATATCGATGCCTAAATCTTTAAAATTGTGATTAGCATCGTGAAATTTATGCGAAGTTTCAAGCATTGCTTTTGAAGGTATGCACCCAACATTTAAACAGGTACCGCCAAGGGATTTTCTTTTTTCAACGCAGGCAACTTTCATTCCTAATTGGGCAGCTCTAATTGCTGCAACATAACCACCAGGACCGCCGCCAATAACGATCAAATCATAATCTTGTGACATTTTTTAACTGATTAAATTTAAAAAAATTTATGCCAAGATTACAAATTAATTGATTAATGTCAATAGTTTATGATTTTGGTTTAATTATAGTTGATTATATAATCCAGCCACCACCTAACATTCTTTGGTCGCTATATATTACACATGCTTGACCAGGTGTAATGGCTTTTGTCATTGATTTCATGATAATATCAGCGCTATTATCATTATTAATGGTTATTTTTGCTGGTTGCGGCTCTTGAGATGAGCGAAGTTTAACACTAGCTTTGATGATTTTGTCCTTAATATCGATTGCCAGCCAGTTTATATCTCTGATTTTAAAATTTTGACTATGAAGAAATTTTTCTTCTCCAACATAAATTATATTTTGATTAGAGTCAATTTTTACCACATATAATGGGCTTGGCGAAGATATGCCAATTTTTCTCCTTTGGCCCAAAGTATAATTAATTATGCCTTGATGTTGACCTAATTTCTTTTTGGATTCTATATGTAAAATATCTCCTTTTTTGAATGATTGGGGTCGATATTTTTTAATAACACTAGCATAATCACCATTTGGAACAAAGCAAATATCTTGCGAGTCGGGTTTTGAAGCAATTTCAAGACCTAATCTTGCCGCTTCTTTTCTAGTATATTCTTTATCATTATTTCCCAAGGGAAATCTAAGATAGGTTAGTTGTTCATATGTTGTAGCAAATAGAAAATAGCTTTGATCTTTATTATTATCAAGGGCTCTATGAAGTTCAAATATGTTATTATTATTTTTAACTTGTTTAATGTAATGGCCAGTAGCTAAGCAATCTGCCCCTAGATCTTTGGCAACTTTAAGTAGGTCTCTAAATTTAACTGATTGGTTGCATTTAACGCAAGGAATTGGTGTTTGGCCATTAATATATGATTCAACAAAATCATCAATAACTTCATTTTTAAAATTGCTCTGATAATTAATGATATAGTGAGGAAAATTATATTTAGCAGCAACTTTTTTGGCATCATAAACATCTATTCCAGCGCAGCAGCTATTTTTTTTCTTACTAATTGAGCCCATATCATATAGTTGTAAAGTAATGCCAATAACGTTATATCCTTCTTCTTGTAGTTTGCATGCAACAACAGAGGAGTCAACGCCTCCAGACATGGCAACTATGACTGTTATTTTAGATTTATCTTTGTTAAATCCAAGATTATACATTTTTTTAATTTATATCTTTATCTTTATTTATCGCCATTTAATAATAAAATTATTAAGATTAAACAATTATAATTGTAAAATATGACAAAGTCAAATAACGCTTCAATAAAATTACCTAATGGTAAAGAAATAAATTTGCCAATTTATCAAGCATCGCAAGGACAAGATGTAATTGATATTACTTCGCTTTACAAAGAAAGTGGCATGTTTACATATGATCCAGGTTATTTGGCAACAGCCTCATGTGAGTCAAAAATTACATATATTGATGGTGAGAAGGGTATATTAAGTCACGCTGGATACGCAATTGAAGATTTAGCAGCAAATTGTAACTATTTAGAAGTGGCATATTTATTGCTTAATAGAGAGTTGCCTAATAAGAGTGATTTTGCAGATTTTGAGAAAAATATCAAAAATAATATGCTAGTTCATGAGCAGATTGCAATTTTATATCGTGGATTTCCGCGTAAAGCTCATCCTATGGCGATTATGGTTGGTGCGGTTGCATCTTTATCGGCATTTTATCATGACTCTATGGATATTACTTGCCAAAAAGGGCGACTTGATGTGGTATATCAAATTATTGCTAAAATGCCTTCCCTTGCTGCAATGGCTTATAAATATTCGATAGGAGAGCCAATTATATATCCAAAATCAGAGCTGGGATTTGCTGAAAATTTCTTACACATGTTATTTGCAACACCTCTTGAAAAATATAAAGTTAGCCCAGTAATAGCAAAGGCAGTGGAAATGATTTTTATTTTACATGCTGATCATGAACAAAATGCCTCTACATCAACAGTTAGGCTTGCTGGATCTTCTGGAGCTAATCCATTTGCCTGTATTGGAGCTGGCATATCATCATTATGGGGTCCAGCACATGGTGGTGCCAATGAAGAGGTCATTGAAATGCTACAAGAAATTGGTTCAATTAAAAATATTCCTGATTTTATTAAAAAGGCAAAAGATAAGAATGATTCATTCAGATTAATGGGATTTGGTCACAGAGTATATAAAAATTATGACCCAAGAGCTGCTGTTTTGAAAAAAGCATGTCACGAAGTATTATCTGAATTAGGGGTTAAAAACGATCCTTTGTTAAATATTGCAATTGAATTAGAAAAAATTGCCTTAAATGATAAATATTTTATAGATAGAAAATTATTTCCTAATGTTGATTTTTATTCGGGTATAATATATAAAGCTTTGGGAATACCTTCAAATTTATTCACAGTAATTTTTGCTATAGCTAGATCCGCTGGCTGGATATGTCAATGGAAAGAGATGATAGAAGATCCAAAATTTAAAATTGGACGCCCAAGGCAGCTCTACATGGGGCATAAAAATAGAGACTTTGTTAAAATTAATAATAGATAGTATCTATAGGTTTTTTAGTTTTTATAAATTAAGGGCGCTAATATTTGTGATTCTTAGATATGAGTCTATATTTTTTTGAAATTGTAGTAAATAATCAAGCGCAAAGAAATTAAGATAATTAAATCTTTGTGGATATGCTTGGTCTAAAATGATTCCTTTTCTCTTTCTTGCTCAAATAGATTTTTAATAGCTTGATCTATCATAACAAATACTTCATCAAAGCCACTATTAGAACGATAATATGGGTCAAATACTTCGTCATCCCAGCTATTTTCAACATTGCAATATTGTAGCAAAAGATGAACTTTATTTTTATATTCTTCAGGACATAGCTCCATGGCAGAGGTGTAGTGACCATGATCCATAGTTAATATAAGATCAAAATCTGCAAAATCTTCTTGTTGCAATTGTCTAGCCTTTATTCCGTCAAATGAAATGCAATATTTACTTCCTGTAGCTACAGCTCTTGGATCAGGAGATTTGCCAGAATGTCTACTATTAATACCAGCAGAGTCGAAGATAAATTTGTCGCTAACTTGATATACATGAGCTTTATGGCGAGCAATTGCTTCGGCAGTAGGTGATCGACATATATTGCCAGTACAAACAAATAGTATTTTCATCATTTTATTTATTTAAAAAGATATTATTGCTTGTTTTTTGTAAAAAAGCAAATCTTTCTGGTAATTTTTTTGCAATTAAAAAATTAAGTATCATTCCTGAAGCAAGACTAAGAGTCCAACCAAGCGATCCATGGCCAGTATTAAGATAAAGATTGCCATATTTATTTTCACATTTAATTATTGGTAAATAATTATGCGATACCGGTCTATGAGCACACCAGAAGGAATCCTTGTTAATTTTACCTATATTTTGAAATGAATCGCTGGCAATTTTATTAATAAGGCTTATTTTTGTAGGGTTAATATTAGTGCTATAATTATTTATCTCTGCCAACCCTGCCATTCTGTATATATTATTAATTTTGCTATAAACAATTCGATTTTTAGTATCGCAAATTGCAATTTTAGGAGAATTATTAATATTGCTAATATCTGATGATATGCTATAACCTTTTATTGCTTTAATTTTTAGATTAATATCTATGCCTTTTAGTAAATTTATGCCTCTATATCCAAGGGCATAAATGTAATTATCAGCATAAAATACACCTAGATCAGTATTAACACCTGTTATTTTTCTCTTATTAGTTAAGATATTTTGAATTTTATTATTAAATATAAATTTGACCTTATATTTATCGTGACATATTTTTGCTAGATTTTGTGTGAATAATTCACAATTTCCGGAATAATCATTTTTAAAAAATAATGAGCCAGCAAGTGGTGAAATGCTATCAACTTTTGAAAGGCTAGGCTCTTTGATTAGAGTTTGTTTACGATCTAAAATGTCATATTCAAAAGAAATGCCAATTTTTTTATAAAACATTATTGCTTTTTGCAGCTCCTTATCACTTCTAAAAAAGTGAAGGATGCCACTACTAGCAAAGCTAAAATCAATTTTTTCCTCATTGATAATTTTTAAAAAAAGCTCTCTACTATATGATGATATTTTATATAAGTTTTTACTATTTCTAATAGCATTTTTATTTGTTGAGTTTCTTATAAAAGACAATAGCCATAAAAGAAAATTTTTATCAGTTAGATTATGTATCGAAGTTGACCCATTGATAAAAAATATATTTTTAATGATGTTAAAAATTGAAGCTCTATTAATCCAAGGCTCTATATGGCAAAAACTTAATTGAGCACCATTAGCATAAGAACATCCTTGCCCTGGAGAATTATTAATATCAATAACGCTAACCTCATGACCCTCTTTGGCTAAGTAGTAAGCGGATGTAACTCCAATAATGCCAGCTCCAAGGATTAAAATTTTCATTTACTTAGTTAAAAACTGCTTATAAATTTGTTAAAGATGATATTTTAAATTAATTTACTGATAAATTAAGTCAATTTTAATTTTATAAGCTAAAAACCTTATTAATGGCTAACAATATTTACAATATTTCTTCATATCAGAATTATTGCCACGAATTACATAAATTTATTAATAAAAATTACAAAAATATTAATGATTTGGTAATTTTGCTAACAAGCAAAAGATTATGCAGAGATTTAAAAAATTATTTTGCAGCAGATGATTCAAATATATTTCTGCCGCAAATAAAGACTATTGCAGATATAAATTACAATGATTTCTGGATTGTTAATTCCAATACAAGCATTGCTAGAAGGGAAATAAATTTAGCAATAGCGGATTATCTTCAATATAAAATTTTAAGCGAAGTTGAAGAAATTTTTTATATAGCAGAAATTGTGGTCAAAAATAAAATTTTTGCATGTAGCAATAATCTAGATAGGGCTGTTTCAATTGCAAAAAATTTGCGCCATTTCTTCAATGATATTGCTAATGAGTCAATTTCTGATATTGATTTTAGTAAAATAGATGATTCAGATTTGTCGAACCATCGTCAATTAACATTAAGCTTTTTAACAGAATTTTATATAAAGATAAGAAATAATTTGCTAAGAGACAAAATAATTTTAAGTAGTGATAAAAGTAATTTTATTATAACAAAAATTATAGATCTAATTAGATCTCATAATTTGGCAAATCCACTCATAATTGCAGGTTCAACTGCCTCATCAAAGATAAATCGTAATTTTATTACACAGATTAGTAATCAAGCAAATGGAGTAGTTATTTTAAATAATTATTTAGATATAAAAGATTGTTACGAAAGTGATCCGCAATATTATAATAATAAATTAATACAAAATCTAAACTTACCAAAAGATCATAAAATAATAAATTTAGATCAATCTTCAACTCATAAATATTGCAAAATAAGAAAGTTATTAACCGATAATATTTTTATTAAGAGCCAAAATATTAATGATTTACAATTAGTTAAAAATGACAAAAGAATAAATAAATTAAAAAAAGATATTACAGAAAATTTTACCCTAATTCAAGGTAGCAATGAATATGAAGAAGCTTATCAAATTTGCAATATTTTAGCAAATAATAATGATAAAAAAATAGCGGTAATATCTAGTGATAATAATTTTTGCGACATATTAGCTAGGCAATTAGATATGCGCCAAATTAGATATAATAATTCAATATCAAGCCCAATTAATTCAGATCAATTCTTGATATTTATTAATTTAATAAATGAATTTCTGATAAATGAATTTGATGCCAACTTATTTTTAGCTGTCAACAAAAATATATTATGCAAATATAGCAAAGATGAGGATCTAATTTTAAAATTTGAGATAGAGGTTTTGCGTCAGCAACTTAGTGATAAAACCTATGGCGCAATAGAAAAAAAAGTTGATGAGTTGCAAGATATAGAATTAATAAAATTTTGGCAATCATTTAATCATGATTTAACTTCATATAAAAATAATATTAATACAATAGCCAGCCATTTTAATATGATGATTAAGCTCATTGAAAATTTAACAGATGATAATTGGTCAAATATAGTTTCAAATAGTTGGGCGGCAAATGAGATTTTTGATTTTTTTGCTAGAATTAATCAACAAGCAAATTTGGAGTGCGACTATCATCAATTTGTCAGTATTTTTAATGATATTGCTAAAAATTATAGTTTTTTCAAAAAAACAAATTCAAATCTAAATATCCAACTATTATCGCCAATTGAGGCCAGAATGATTAATTGCGATATTATAATATTATGTGCTTTAAATGATGCTATATTTCCTGCTAGAGAATCAGAAAATTGGCTCGGAAAAAAAATTAGAAAATTTTTAAATATTGAAAATTCACTCAGGCAAATTGGTGTAAATGCTTTTGATTTTTGTCATTATTTATCAGCTCCAAAGGTTATTTTATCAAGACACGAATCTAGTGATAATGCAGTTAAGTTAGCGTCGCAATTTTGGCTAAGATTTCAATTATTTTGTCAATTTTTAAATATTGACATTACAATGATTAAAGAAAAAAGACTATATAGAAATAATAATAACTATAATTCAATCAATATTAAATATGATGGCTATCTTTATGGCCAAAATATTGATAAAATTTCAATAACTGAAATTGTAAAATTAATTAAAAATCCTTATTACATATATGCAAAAAAAATCTTAAAATTAAAAGAATTGCCAAAGATTGATTATCAGCCTTCATTTTCTGAATTTGGTAGTTTTATCCATAAAGTTTTTGAGGTCTATATTGGTGGTAATAAAAAAAATGAAATATTTAAGGATATATTTCTACAATATTTTTTAAATTATAATTCATTAATAATTTGGTGGCCAAAATTTCAAAAAATTTATGAAAATTTTATTTTAAATAATCAGCAATATCAAAATTGTAAAAATTTATTAGAAAAATATTTAGAAGCCGATATTTCTGGTAAAAAAATCTATGGCAAGATAGATAGAATGATTATTAATCAAGATTCATCGATAGAAATTATTGATTATAAGACTGGAATTACTCCATCGAAAAAAGATTTTTTATCATTGAAGGAGCCTCAATTGGTAATTTCTGCATTACTTGCAATTGATAATAATTTATCCAATATTAGTCATTTAAAATATTGGAAATTATCGATCAAAAATCATGATATTCAGTCATATTGCAGTGATCAAATAAATAAAATGGTGCTAGATGCAAGAAAGAGGATTAAAGAGATTATTGATTATTATTTTATAGAAAATAATAAATTTAACGCGGTAAAAAATGATGAATTTGATTGCTATAGGCATTTAGCTAGAAATATGCAAGGTTTTTAAGGACCAATATTTAATGACTAATATAAAAGTTGAATTATTAGTTTTTAATTAGCGTTATAAATTTACTAAATTACCAAAGATATGCTTATACATTCATATATGGTCTATATTTTTATATATGGCGAGCCCGAGAAGATTCGAACTTCTGACCCACAGCTTAGAAGGCTGTTGCTCTATCCAGCTGAGCTACGGGCCCGCATAAAAATACATCATATGATGTAATTGTTTAAAAATCAATCTCTTAAATTAATAAATTTAACTTATAGGGTCAGATCGCAATTTTCCCTTGCCAGTCAATGTGGATATATTTACAAAGAAAATAGAGAAAGCCAATCTATTTTCAAATGCAAATCTTACAACTATTGTGAAAATGCAGATAGGAATGCAAGCTATAATATATTAAAAAGAGGTAATAACCTCTTGTTGGAGCTTGGGAACCAGGATCAACTAAAAAATGCCCCTGTTTCAGCTATAGCCTGAAATACACAGCAAACTAACTTAAGCTAATAGAGGGGGAAGTTTCGCCTGGGAGGGCGGGGTAGTTCACATTTTTTAGAATTAAAGGGAGTAGTTCACGATCATTGCTTCAATTTAGTCACAAAGAAGGTAATATAGCATTAGCTTCTTTTATATTTAAAAATCAAAAGCCTAAAGATGGTAATTTTTGTAATAATATAACCACTATAGATAATATAGAAACTCTAACTAATATTAATATCATGCCTGCTAGTAGTAATTTACAAAAATAATATAGCTCTATTATACTAAAATTCATCTATAATACAACATAATCATTGACAATAAAGCCATGAATCAGTAATATTAGCTAATTTTCTTACTAATATTAATTTTGAATCATGCCTAAAACTATTATTGATAAAGCTTTAGCTGATAAAGCAAAGCTAGCCTTATTAAACCTTAAGCAACAAGCTGTTATTGCCAACAGACTTAAAGCTATAATAGCAGCTCATAATCATGGAATTAAGAAGGTATCGGAGGTTCTCGATATTGATCGCACATCCATATGTCGCTGGGCTAATAAGTTAAATAAGGATGGTGCTGCATCTTTAATTAATATTGCGAAGCATAAGGATGGTATAAAGCTCAAGTCTCACCACAAGGAGCAAATAGCAAAGTGGATTAAGATAAACCCCAATATTACTAGGCAATCCGTTGTACAGAAGCTAAAAGATAAGTTCAGCCTTGAAATATCACTATCAACAGCCAGAAGAGCTATGAGGCTAGTTGGATTCTCATATATTACCCCGAGACAAACTCATTATAAACAAGATAAGAAAGAATCTGAAAACTTTAAAAAAAAATCTTCAAAATGTAATAAAGAAAGATGAAGAATTATGGTTCTTTGATGAGTCTAGATTTGGAACTCACTCAAAGATAGGGCATGGATGGTTTAGAACTGGAATCAGGACTCCAGTTAAAATAAAACTTGGTTATAAAAATTTCTATCTATATTCAGCAGCTAACCCAAAGACAGGTAAGGAGTTTACCCTTCTACTTCCGAATGTTAACATTAATTGCATGAATATTTTCCTTAAAGAATTTTCTAAAACAATTAAACAAAGAAAAGTACTCATTGTTATGGATGGTGCAGGATGGCATAAGTCTGATAAACTTAAATATCCAGAAAATATTAGAATCTTGATTCAGCCAGCATATTCACCAGAACTCAATCCAATAGAAAAGTTATGGCAATATATCAAAGATCATACAATTAAAAATAAAATTTATAAGACTTTGCCAGATCTGGAGAATCAAGTTTGTAAATTTGTTAGAACTTTAAATCCAGAGATTATTAGAAGTATTTGCAATGTTAACTATGTTGTATTATAGATGAATCTTGGTATAAGTCAAGTAGCGGCAGTAGGTCA
>Ga0257114_1003221_pt1 | contig 10451 bp, 6 predicted proteins | sample SI112_10mmetaG_FD_190149 | JGI IMG/M metagenome (GOLD analysis project Ga0257114, IMG submission 190149) | Marine microbial communities from Saanich Inlet, British Columbia, Canada - SI112_10m | ecosystem: Environmental > Aquatic > Marine > Inlet | place: Canada: British Columbia | collected... | reverse complement strand
GCACCATTAGCATTAAGAAGTTTTAATGTTTATGGCATTAGAGATATTAAGTCTGTAGCACAAAATGCATCTGGATTCCCAACATTTCAAGCAGATACTGTTCTTAGCAGAAGACAAGTTGAAGGAATCAGTCAAGCAAACTTTGCAAATTCTACAGGTGTTTTTACAAGTCCAGGAAAACTTTTCACTGGCATTAAAGAGGGTGACGTTATAAGATATCAAGATGGAACTGATCTGAGATATAACAGAGTTTCTGCTGTAGGTGGAAATTTAACTACAATAACGGTAACTAATATCACTACTGTACCCAATGTATTTGATGGAGCAAAAGGTGCAAATGGAACTTACAATATTGAACTAGCAGTTCCAGAACTGAGAAATAATGAAAATGCTTCTCTGTTTGCAAATCTTCCTGATTCTAATATTTCTTCAGTAAATCTTTCAAATTCTCAGTTAATAATATCTAAACAAATAGATCAAACTGCCAATTTAAATGTAACTGGCAATACTTTAACTTTTGATATTTCCAATATAGCAGGCATTACGAGTGCATTTTTTGAACCATTTGATCAAGAAAGATATTCTTTACATTATAGTGGTGGTGGTATAAGTACGATAACTTCCGATTCCTTTAATCTAAGTAGTAATGTAGTAACAATTTCTGGATTACAAAACACTACTAATGTTACTGTAAATACAACTCTTAAAAAGAATGGTATTCAAAGCAAGATTAAAGAATATACGAGAAGTGCTTTAAATATTGTAAATCTTTCTACACTTGTTCAGTCCGGTGCAGCAACTAGTGATTCAATTAATGATGGATTGACTTATAATGAATATTATGGATTAAGGGTTCAGGATAATCAAATTTCTTTAAATGTTCCTGATGTTGTTAAAGTTCTTGCAATATATGAATCAACAAACACTATTGATCCTACTTTAGATGTATTTAAATTCTCATCAATATCTCAAGTAGATACTGACGCAATTATTGGTGAGGATATTATTGGTTCCGATAGTGGTGCATTAGCAAGGATTGTATTAAATAGTTCTTCTGGAAAACCATATGTTAGTACACATCAATTAGGAATTGTTTATCTAAATGATCAAAAATTTGCTCCAGGAGAGAATATAACATTCAAAGAGTCTAACATAATTTCAACATTAGAATCGATAACTCTTGGTGGGTATAAAAATATTACAAATAACTTTGATTTAGATAAGGGGCAAAGAAACGAATATTATGATTATTCAAGGTTAGTTAGAGTTGGATCTCAAATTCCCGAAAGAAGACTTTTGATTGTATATGATCACTATACAGTTCCATCATCAGATAATGGTGATGTATTCACTATTCTTAGTTACGATGCAGATAGATTTTCTGAAGATATTCCAAATATAGGATCACAAAATATTAGAGCATCCGATACTTTAGATTTCAGACCTAGAGTGGCAATATTTAATCCTGCAGTAACAACTGATAAGTCACCATTCGATTTTGCATCAAGAAGTTTTGGAACTAACAATCCAAAGTTAGTATTGAAGCCAGGTGAAGGATCTTTAATTGGGTATGATTTTTATCTTCCCAGAATTGATAGAATATATCTTGATAAATTTGGAAGTATTGTTGTTAGAAAGGGTGTTTCTTCCACAGAACCAGTTCCTCCAGAAAATGAAGACAACTCTATGATGCAATTGTCAGAGATTAGTCTTCCTGCATATCTTTATAATACTGATGATGCTGAGATTAGCACAATAGATAATAGAAGATATACTATGAGAGATATCGGTGATCTTGAGGATAGAGTTGAAAACTTAGAAAGAGTTACTTCTTTAAGTTTACTCGAAGTAAGCACAGAATCTTTAAGAGTTGAAGATTCTGAAGGAAATAATAGATTTAAGAGTGGAATATTTGTAGATGATTTTAATGATAAATCTCTATCTGATGATAATTTAACAACTGCTAATATTGTAAATGGACAACTCAGACCTTTTGCATTGAGAAATTCTTTACAACAAAGACCAATTCCCGCAGTAGAAATTGCAGAGAATATATTTGATTCGGAAGAAAATTATGAGTTATTAGATCCAAATGTACAAAAAACTGGAAATGTAATTACTTTGAAATATGATTCAATCGATTGGTTAACTCAATCTTTTGCAACTCGTGTCGAAAATGTTAACCCATTCCATATCGTAGAATATAATGGATTAATTAAACTTTCGCCAAATACTGATACTTGGGTGAGAACTATTAGACTTCAACCAAGAGTTATTAGGAGAACAACAGGAAGAACGATAACAAGAAATATACAACGGAGAGGAAGACGCAACAGAAGATTTACAACAGTAAGTAGTACAACAAATGTACAATCTAATACTCAAACAGTTCTTGTCTCTTCTGGAAGAGAAAAGTATATTCGTTCTAGAAATATTTCTTTCTTTGGTACTCTCTTTAGACCTCTTGCAAAACACTATCAATTCTTAGATAATCATAGCAATGTAGATTTTATTCCAAAACTTATTGAAATATCACCCGACTCATCTAACTCTCCTACAACTTTTGGATCTTCAAATAGTTCTTTCCAGACAGGAGAAACTATAAGGGTATATAACGCAGGAAAAAGAATAGGAACATTTAGATTAGCATCATCAAACCATAAAACCGGCAAATTTAATTCTCCAGCAACTACATATACCATTAATCCATACATATCATCGGAGTCTATATCTTCCGCATATAGTCAATCTTCTAAAACTATAAATATTGATTTAAATTCACTGTCTTCTGAAGCGCAGGGAAGTTTTAGTGGATATTTTGAAAAGGGTGCAAAAATAGTTGGGCAATCTAGTGGTGCAATTGCATATGTAAAAGATCTAAGACTTATTGCTGATATTAATGGAACATTATTTGGATCATTCTTCATAAAAAATCCACATGTAAATCCAGCACCAAATCCTAGAATTCTTACTGGTAAGAAAACATATAGATTATCTAGCAGTTCTACAAATGAAACTCCATTACCAGGTAGTAAACTTATTTCTGCTGGTGATGCAACTTATACTGCAAACGGCATATTCCGTAATATCCAAAGAGTAACTACCATAACTACAGACATAACTACGACTGTAACAAATGTTAGAGTTCGTAGATCCGATCCACTAGCACAGACTTTTACTGTTGGTAAAGATATTGAAGCACCTGATTTTAGTGGTGATAATGATGATGATAATGGAGTATTTTTAACAGAGTTAGATTTATTCTTCGCATCAAAACCAAGTGGTGATGAACCAATTACGGTTGAAATCAGGTCAGTTGAACTTGGAATACCAACTCTAAACAGAATTGGAGAGTCAAAAACTTTACTTCCCGGTGATATTACAACCTCAACAAATGGAGAAACTGCAACTAGAGTAACATTTGATCGACCAGTTTATCTTCCACCTGGCCAAGAATATGCAATGGTCTTACTAGCACCAAATACAGATCAATATGAAGTTTGGATTGCTAAGATGGGAGAAAAAACTATTGCAACTGCAAATCTTCCAAATTCCGAATCAGTAAGATACTCTAGACAATTTGCACTTGGGAGTTTATTTAAATCTCAAAATGGATCTACATGGACACCGGCACAAGAATCTGATATTAAATTCAAACTCTATAAAGCAAAATTCACCGCAAACACAGGTATTGCACATTTTGGCAATCCTCCACTAGATTCAAGTAATGGATATATTCCAACACTCCAAGAAAATGCAATAACTACATTGCCAAAGAATGTAACTATTGGTATTACTACTATTAGTTCTACCGATTCATTAGTTGGTATTTTAACTGCAGGTAGAAGGATTGCTGGAGCAGGAAATTCTTCCGGAACTATTGTTTCTACAGGAAGTTCTGTTACTGCCTTCAATACCACAAATTCTGGTGTAAATTATACTACTCGGAATAATGTATCTACCGTTAATGTCTTTGGTCAAGGTTCTGGATTGACTCTCGATATTGACACTGTTGGTGCTGGGGGTTCTATTACTGGATTGTCTATTAATAACCCAGGAACAGGATATCAAGAAGGTGACATTGTTACTCTTACAAATGGAGCTAATGAAACAGGTAGAAATGCCTTCATTACTATTTCACAATCTATTGGTTTAGATACATTATATCTTACCAATGTTCAGGGTTCAATTCCGGTTGGAAATTTAGTTTACTATAATACAGATAATACTATCGTTTCTCTTGGTAATACAAATGTTGTAACTTCAACTGAAGATAGCAATATTTTCTCTGGAAATTATCTACAAGTTCAACATTTCAATCATGGAATGTACGCAAATAATAACAAATTGATATTGAGTGATATTCAATCAAGTTCTGCACCAACAGTATTGAAAGCAAATCTTTCTTCAACTATTACAGCAGGTGGAGTTATTGAAGTTAACGATTCTTCGATCTTCCAAACTTTTGAAGGTCAAAGTGTTAATGCTACTAATATTGGATATGCTAAGATTGGAGATGAAATTGTTGGATATAGTTCTGCAACTACAAATCAATTGACAGTCAATGCTAGAGCAGTAGAAGGAATTGTTCAAGATCATAATATTGGTGATGAAGTATTCAAATATGAGTTTAATGGAATTTCTCTTAGGAGAATTAATAATGTAGTTTATGATATTTCCGATACAGGAATCGAAAGTGATTCATATTACATTGAAATTGATAGAGGTGCAACATCAACTATTGAAGGAAAATCAATAGGACTTAATAGATTGACAGATGGAATATATCCACAAGCATCATTTGCATCCGAACTAATTGGAGGAGGAAGTGAAATTAATGCATCAGAAAATATTATGTTCAACAGAATTAATCCGAGATTTAATATTTTATCTCCAGGAAGACAAACTTCTGTGACCTCCAATATTAGAACTACTTCAGGAACTAGTATTGATGGAAGTGAAGTATCTTTCAATCTTCAAAATATAGTAGAACCTGTAGTTCAAAATCAAGAAAATGAACTGAATTCTGTTCGTATCGTTTGTTCTAGAACAAATGAATTAAATCAGTCGGCATTCGATAATGTATCTGGAAGAAGATCATTCAATTCTGCAATGACATTGAATACAACAAATGAAAATCTTTCTCCAATGATATTCTTGAATGATTCTACAGTAGAATTTATTTCAGACAATATTAATAGACCTGTAACAAATTATACTACAGATTCTTCTGCAAATTCTGTTAATAACGATCCACATGAAGCAGTTTATGTATCAAGTATAATAAATCTTGCTCAATCAGCATCATCTCTCAAAGTCATATTGACTGCATATAAACCGCAGTCGGCAGACATTAGAGTTTTATATAGTTTAGTCAGAGAAGACTCTACCGAAATTGAACAAGAATTTGAATTATTCCCCGGATTTAATAACCTTGAATCTACTTCTAATGGCACTCTTAAAGTCATTAATCCAGCATTAAATGATGGTAGACCTGATGTAAGAGTTCCAGATAGTCAAAAGGATCAATATTTGGAATATGAATTTACATCAAATGATTTGTTAGATTTCAGTGGATATAGAATAAAAATTGTTATGTCATCGACTAATCAGGCAACGTATCCAATCATTAGAGATCTTAGAACTATTGCATTGAAATGAAGAAATTAATTAAAGTAAAAGAACATCTTCATCTTTATCGAGATGAAGATACTGGTGCGATTTTAAATTATGATACAATTGGATATAATCAACGATTAAAAACCATAGATAGGCAAAAATCTCAAAAAGAAGAATTGGATAATATGAAAAATGATATTGACGAAATAAAAAATCTACTAAAAGATTTTTTAAAAAAATAACTGGCCTAAACAATTAATATAAATAGCTAGAGGTATATTAGCATCACAAAATAATGGCTGTTTATGTATCCAACATTGTGATAGAACAAGGATTTGACTTTGATACGTCCTTTCAGTTGGAAGACACTAGAACCAATTCACCTTTGATTTTAACTGATGCATCATCAACTGCACAATTAAGAAAATTTCATGGTTCTTCGACGGCAGTATCTCTTGCATCTACAATAACTAGTCCAGATTTGGGAATTATCTCAATTTCGTTAACTGGTTCACAGACTGTAAACTTAAAACCTGGAAGATATGTATACGATGTGAAAATTTTAAATGCCGGTAGAGAATATAAAGCTGTGGAAGGTGCAGCATTAATACGAGGGGGAGTCACTAGGTAATGCCCAATATCAACGATAGGATTGGTTCTCAGAATGTAATCCGCGTTTTATCGAACGCATCAGCACCACCTACACGACTAGTAAATTTAAGTGATGTAGATTCTACTAGAAAGAATGAAGATGGTATGGTCCTTGTATGGGACACTAATACAGAATCATTCTATATGACAGACGTGATTGATTCGTCAATCATGAGTATTACTGGTATTGTAACATTTTCAAATACTACCCAATCAACTACAAGTGCGTTAGGAGCATTAGTTGTTAGTGGTGGAGTTGGAATTGGAAAACGTGTAAATATTGGTGAAGGAATTGAAGTTGCAGGTATTGCAACCTTTTCATCTCAAGTAGATATCAATGCAGCAGTTGATATTCTTAATGATTTAACAGTAAATACGACATTTAAATCTGTCGGTCTTACTACTTTAGCAGCTGCTGGGGGTATTACAACCACTGGTGGAGACCTTTATGTTGGAGGCGATTTATATATTGCCGACGATATTGTTTATGATGAAGCGCAAGCTAGAAATTGGAATATAACTGGAATTGCTACGGTAGGAGCATTACTTGATGTAAATGGCAATGCTGACATTAATGGTCATACTGAACTTAATGTCACTAATATTGGCGAAACACTAAATGTTGTCGGTCTTACTACTTTAGCATCTGCTGGGGGTATTACAACCACTGGTGGAGACCTTTATGTTGGTGGAGACCTTTATGTTGCCGATGATGTTGTTTATGATGAAGTAACAGGCAGAAATATTAATATTAGTGGCATCGCAACAATAGGACAATTAGGAGTTACTAACTTAACTACATTAAATGATTTAAGAGTAACTGGGTTATCAACATTTGTTGGAGTTTCAACATTCTTAAATAATGTATTTGTTGCCGGTACACTTGAAGCTGGTCTCATTGATGGGGGTATTTACTAATGGCCAAACCAACTACTAGAGAAGAACTTAAAGAGTATTGTTTGAGACAACTTGGAGCACCTGTTCTCGAAATTAATGTTGCAGATGAACAAGTTGATGATTTATTGGATGATACTATTCAATATTTTAATGAGAGACATTTTGATGGTGTAGAAAAAACATATCTAAAATATAAAATTTCACAGGAAGATATTGATAGGGGAAGAGGTGTAGGAGGTGGAACTGTTGGAGTAACCACAACTGGAGTCGGAATTGTCACTACTACAGGAACATCAACAAATATTGCCGGTTTAGGTACAATCACTTCCAATTTTTATGAAACATCGAATTTCATTCAAGTTCCTGATTCTGTAATTGGTATTGAAAAAATATTTAAGTTTGATACTAGTTCTATTTCCGGAGGAATGTTTAGTATAAAATATCAATTATTTTTAAACGATTTATATTATTTCAACGCCGTTGAGTTGTTGCAATATGCAATGACCAAAACATATCTAGAAGATATTGATATGTTATTGACTACAGATAAGCAAGTCAGATTCAATCAAAGACAAAATAGATTATATCTTGATATTGACTGGAAAAAACAAACTCCAGATAATTACTTAGTTATAGAATGCTATAGAGCATTGGATCCTACAGAATATTCTAAAGTCTTTAATGATATTTTCGTTAAAAAATATTTAACTGCTGCAATCAAAAAACAGTGGGGACAGAATTTAATTAAATTTCAGGGAGTTAAACTTCCTGGTGGTATTGAATTAAACGGTAGAGCAATTTATGAGGATGGTCAAAGGGAATTGGACGAAATAAGACAAAAAATGTCTTCCGATTACGAATTGCCACCCATGGACCTGATTGGATAATAGTTATGGCATTAAATCCATTTTTTCTACAGGGATCTACTAACGAACAGTTTCTTGTTCAAGATCTAATAAACGAACAACTAAAAATGTATGGTGTAGATGTCTATTATCTACCCAGAAAAATTTTTAAAACTGACGACATCATAAAAGAAATACAATCATCAAAATTTGATGATGTTTTTTTGCTTGAGGCATACATCAATAATTATGATGGATATGCGCCAGATAGTGATATTATGACTAAATTTGGACTGAGATTAAAAAATGAAATAAGTTTAACTATATCAAGAGAAAGGTATGAGGAGTTTATTGCACCATTCTTGGAAGGAATATCTTCAGGTATTAGAGAAGGGAGAATTACTGAATATGATTTTGGAGATTTAATTACAAGACCAAAAGAAGGTGACTTAATTTATTTTCCTCTTGGAGAGAGATTATTTGAAATTAAAAGAGTTGAGCATGAAAAACCATTTTATCAATTAGGCAAGAACTATACTTATGAATTAAGTTGCGAACTTTATGAATATGAAAATGAACTCATTGATACTAATATCGAAGAAGTTGATAATACTGTAGAAGATGAAGGTTACATTACATCCATTACTCTTGTTGGGTCAGCAATAACAGCAACAGCAACTGCAACAATTTCATCATCGTCTATTGCAGAATTATTCTTAAATAATGATGGTGCTGGGTATACTTCCCCTCCATTGGTTATAATTGCAGATCCACCATCCGGGATTGGGACAATTAAAGCAACAGCAGTTGCTATTACTACTAACGTTGCAAACGTTCAATCTATAGAGAGAATTGAAATTATAAACTCTGGTGTTGGATATATAACTCCACCATCAATCACATTTTCTGGTGGTGGGGGAAGTGGAGCAGCAGCAACATGTTCAATTGGATCTACAACAGAGTTCTCTGTCAATCAGATTACTATTGATAATCAAGGAAATGGTTATCCAGATAAACCAGTAATAACTATTGGTGGTCCTGTTGGATCTGGAGTGACTGCAATTGGTATTGCAAGTATCACTAGTGATGGAAAACTTCAGTCAGTTAATCTCATCAAACCTGGTATTGGATACACTGTGGCACCAACTGTATCTATTGCAGGATTCTCCACAGTTGGTATTGGAACATTTGTTTATAATGAAATTGTCACCGGACAGTCCTCGGGAACAACAGCAAGAGTTAGAGACTTTAGAACTACAGTATCTCCATTCCCCGGAAATCCTCCAATCACCAATATTAGAGTTTCACTAAATACTGGTAAGTTTTATACTGGAGAAGTTATTGTTGGATCTATTTCTTCAGCTAGATATGTTGTTGATGACTATGATAATGAAAGTTATGACAACCCATATGATGTTAACGAAGAAATAGAATTAGAAGCAGATAATATTATAGATTTTTCAGAATCAAATCCATTTGGTAGTTATTAATGTTAGGTACATACTTTTATCACGAAATTATAAGAAAAACTATTATTAGTTTTGGAACTTTATTTAATGATATTTCAATTCGACACACAAAAAGTGATGGTAGTATCTTAGATGAAACAAAAGTTGGTCTTTCTTATGGACCAATGCAAAAATTCTTGGCAAAGATACAAGAGCAAGAGCAATTATCAAAGTCTATTGCAATTACTCTTCCTAGAATGTCATTTGAAATGACCACAATTCAATATGATTCCACTAGAAAAACTGGAGTAACTCAGACATTTAAAGCTTCCGATGACTCTGGAAATGCAAAAAAGGTATACATGCCGGTTCCATATAATATTGGATTTGAACTTAATATTTTTAGTAAGTTGAATGATGATGCTCTCCAAATTGTTGAACAGATACTGCCATTTTTCCAACCATCTTTTAATTTGACTGTTGATTTAGTCAGTTCTATTGGAGAAAAAAGAGACATTCCAATTGTTCTCGATAGTATTGATTTTCAAGATGATTATGAAGGATCATTCCAAACGAGAAGAGCATTAATTTATACTTTAAGATTTACTGCTAAAACTTATCTATTCGGTTCTATTGCCGATACCACAGATGGACTTATTCGTAAGGTGCAAGTTGATATGTATTCCAATACTAATACAAAGACTGCAAAACGTGAAATAAGGTATACTACTGTTCCTGATCCAATTAATGCAAACCCCGGTGATGATTTTGGGTTTACAGAGAGTTGGGAATTTTTAGGAGACTCTAAAGATTATAGTCCTACTAGACAAGAGGATATTTGATTGTTATGAATAATAATTATGATTCAATCGATGAGGCTCTGAATATTGATAGTGATATTGTAGAGTCAAAACCAACCAAAAAACCAGAGATTATAAAATCGAAGGATGATGATATAGAGAAGGATTATGTCTATAGTCGTGCGAACCTC
>Ga0257114_1003219_pt1 | contig 10453 bp, 20 predicted proteins | sample SI112_10mmetaG_FD_190149 | JGI IMG/M metagenome (GOLD analysis project Ga0257114, IMG submission 190149) | Marine microbial communities from Saanich Inlet, British Columbia, Canada - SI112_10m | ecosystem: Environmental > Aquatic > Marine > Inlet | place: Canada: British Columbia | collected... | reverse complement strand
TGGTCTGTGATCTCGACCTCTTTAAGATTTTCAAAGTTGTACTGCATATACTTTTACTCCGCGTTGATTCGCTTTTTGTGTAAGTCTGTTGTGATCGATTGATGTAAGAGGATATCTTGAGTTAAAGTCTGAAAGGATTACAAGCGTCTGGCCCGAGGACATCTTATCTAGTGTCTTCCAGTAGGACAACCATATTTCTGTTGCGCCACCAGGTCGAACTTCTTTTGCAGGAGTCCCGTCCACGCAAGAAAGTGTATAAGAAATGTAAAGTCGACTGCTTGACTTTTTATTTGCTGCTATAATATTCAGCCAGTCGTCGTAATCAGCCATGGATCCAGACGCATCAAGCAGATAGACATCTGCAACAAGATTGGGTGGCGGTACTCTGTAAGTCAGGTTCTTAGAGGAAATAATATCAGATCTTCGTGCCATCGGCTCATGGGTACTTGTTAGTTCGCTCATGCCGGCGTAGATAACTTTTCTTCGAAAGCCTGTCTTTCGAACTAAACTCATCGCTGACTGTGCTCTTTTCTTCGATAACTTCTGATTGTAAAAATAGTTACCGCAGCCATCAGTATACCCAAGAATAAAAATCTTTTCCGTGTCTTGATTTTTTGACATAAAGTTGTACACGATTAAATTATCATCTTCTCCTGCTGAAAACTCTGCTTCTTCAAAGAAGATGCTTGTGCTTGTTTTAGAATTTATGTTTTTAAAAACCGGTGTGTACTTTGGTATTTCAACCTTGCAGAGGCAGTCTTCATACGAACACCTCGCCGGGTTGATTGATGAATCTTCGACATAAATCGGTGGAGGCAGATCGTAGTCTAGTCTTTTTTCATCACTTTTCTCTCTACATCCAAGAATTGCAAGTAGAAAGACTAGACACTTCAAGTTAAGCTCTGTCATTTCTAAAGCAAACAAAAGTAGGAAATCTAAGTGAACCATCGGGTGTGACTTCTTGATAGCGCACCTCAATTACTCTACCTAGAAAGCTTTCTTTGTCAGACCAAATTTGTTCTCTAAGGCTGTCTGTTAACCCAGAACCAACTTGGACATCGACCCCATTAAATACTACCTGGAAAGAACCAAGTTTCCCTGCGTGCTTACCAGTACCCTCTAAAAGGCCTTCTACAGTTACATCAACATCGTGAAATGCCTTAAGTTTCATGACTTCATAGCCTCTTCCAAACTTGTATGGTGCGTCAAGAAACTTGACCATCGCGCCTTCAAATCCATCTTCAACAAACAAGTCATGTTCTTTTTTAATTAACTCCCATTTAGGTTCCACATCAAGCCGGTCCACGGGTTGAGCAAGATTTAAATCGACATTGTTATCAGCTAATCTGTCTAGCAGTATTTCAAAGCGAGCTTCGCAAGATAACTTACTGCTTTTTGAGTCCCACTCATCTAGCGGCAAAAAGTCGAAGAGCGCAAGATAGGTACCAGTAGTGTCGATGTCTTCTTTTCTGTATGCTTGACGCATCAAGGACGTAAAGTCCTGCCCCATGAGTTCGCCATCATAACAACCGTCGCCCATCTTAGCAATTTCAGGTGCAATTGTCTTGTCAAAGTTTTTAATAAGCTTACCGGAGCGGGCAAACATTAAAACTTGTTTATCCCTTACAATCGCAAAGCAACGAATTCCATCAAGTTTGGGTTCTACAGCAACTGTCTTTTTTCCTGCAATTCTTTTCAAATCAAACTTTTGTGCAAGAGAAACTTCAAAAGTAGGAACTAGCCCTGGAAATACTTTATTGACAGACTTGACAGAGACACCGATGTTAAGATGCTTTTTAAGAATCCTTCTCATCCAAGCCTCATCTTGTTGCTTAAAAGACGAAAACGCTGCATGGAGTAAATCAATTGCAGAATTTCCTGTTACTTTTCTATCAGCACACAAGTCAAGTACTCGAAAAAACTCTTTCCAAGCGTCTTTTTCACCAAAAGGAAACTCTAGTCTAAGTTTTACTTTCGGTACTTTTGTAACATGAAAAGGCTTGAATGGATTTGTTGAATACACAAGTGCCTTCTTAAAAATCTCATTATCTGAATTAGCTCTCATAATCACAGCTTTTTCTGTCGACTTTGAAGTTGACTTAATCTCTTCAAAAATATCTGATATTCTCATTTTTACCTCATGCGTATTTTGAAACAAACTTTCCAACAAAGTAGTTATACCAGTCAACCTCTGATAAGACAATATCGTAGTTTTCTCGATTCATTGTCTTTGTTATCGGTTGAATCTTTTTCAAGTGGGAAATTTCATATACTTCTTCTTTTGAAAGAATCTTCTTTGTTTCCATGAGATTATCTTAATTTATTTTTTAATGATTTGCACTTATTGATCATCAAGTTTGCTACCAATAATTTGATAAAAAACTTCACGACAGTCTTCAGTGTCTTTTACAGCCTCATGGGCACCTTCAGTATTGATATTAAAATACTGTCTGAGTTCATTAAGATTCTGTCTTTCTGTTGGCAAAAACAAGTAAGCTAAAGCACAGGTATCAATGATTGGGTAGCCGATCTTAAAACATTTTCCATTGTCAAGCTGCTTGACTGAGTCTACTTCTGTCCACTTATACCGCTTAAAGACAGCTCGAATATGAGCGAGGTCAAAATTGATATTATGTGCCACAAGCGGACCCCAAGTCAAGCGCTTTGAAATCTCTTCGGCGACTTGACTAAATGAGGGTGCATTAGCCCATTCTTTTTCTGAATAATTACAGATTTTAAGTGCTTCTTGAGACGCAAATTCAAGTTCTATGCTTTTTGGCTTAATCTTTGTAGACCACCTATCTTGATTTCCGTCTTCCCAATCTGTAATAAAAGAAATCTGTAAAATTGCGCTCTTTCTTGAATCAAGATGTGTTGTTTCTATATCCAAGAAAGTCACAGCTTTAGCTGAAGCTAAATTACCCATTTATCTTGCTCACTTAGTAATTTTTTTTGAAGTCTTATTGAGCTTGATATTAAGCCCGTTATTTTTATTATTTATGCTTTTAACATTTTCAAAAAGACCCACCTGTGAAGGCGTACCATTCACATAGTCATTGCTGCCTTGACTGTCTCTAGCGTCTTGCTTGTTTAAGAATTGTGTAATTTCATTATTGATGTCAGAAGTAATAATTGCTTGAAGCGTGTCAGCAAAGTTAAACCCTGAAGATATATCAAACTCAAAACTCATGTTTCCAAACTCATTCTGAATCTTGTAAAAATTTCCATCATGTTGGATATGGATGTTTTCAGTAACACCCTCTGTGTTTACAATACTAACCGTCTCGATAGTTTTCCAGTTCATTGCTTGCCTCCTTTAATAAATAAGCAACTTTTTGTTCTCTCTTAAGAGATTTTATTTTACTTTCTAATCTTAGGGCTGAAGACCTATCTTTTACAAGACATTTTGCAATTAAAGTAACAGGTCTTCGTGATCGTGTATACTTCGCGCCCTTTTTCGATTCGTTGTGTTCTTTGACTCTTCTACTGATGTCTGTTGTAATACCAGTGTAAAATGAATTGTCAGCGCATTTTACAATATAAACAACCCACATTATGTCACAAACTTATTTTTTTCTCTTAGTGACTTGGCAGCAGATGCCAAATGTCTGCTTGACAAATAATCTGACATGTTTTTTTGTACCATTTCTTCGTCATCACCTAACAGCCTTGAAAGTGCTTTTGCTATTTTTGCTTTTGCTGTGGAGTCTTTTGTATCTTCAAGTGCAATTCTAAGAGCTCCTAAAATATCTCTTTCGTTTTCTTTTGGATTATCAATGTTCATCGAATCTTTTCCAGAAGCGTTCGCCAGCTTTTGAATAATTTCTCCTTCCGGATCTTCTACGTAAGAATCAACTTTTCCGCCCTCTTCTCTATAGAAGACTCTTGCACCACCTTCATCTTGTGAAAGTCCGATGTCAAATTCAAGTGCACTTTCTATCAAAAGAGACTCTTTAATAATTTTGGCCAGTTCGCGTCTAGATATTTTCATATCATTAAATATCAAAAGAAATGTCTACTTTCTAGCTTCTTTTTTTCTACGCTTATCAGCTTGCTTTCTTTTAAGCTTTCTTTTTTCTGAAGGTGACATATAGTACATTCTATTCTTTAGCTCTTTCATGATACCTTCTTGCTCAACGGCTCGCTGGAATCTTCTCATTAGACCTTCAAAACTTTCATTCTTTCTTGCTTTTACTGTTGCCATTCTTTCTCCCTTGGATGACATCTATAATCATACATCAGCTGTCTCTCAATGTACACTAAAATTTTCTAGAGCAGGCAACAAAAGATCTGATGTCTTTATAGGATTAGGCTGTGTGTAGAAGTGTACGTATTTCTTGTCTTCGACTATTCTACCCACAGCCTCCCAATGCATTTCGTCAATAATAAGATCTTCCGATATAATCAGACCAAAAGTCTTGCAGTAGTAATCTAAGTAGTTCATTTTCTAAAAGCCCTGCTTACTTCAATAGGTTTAAATTCTTCAGTTTCGGGTTCTTCATCTTCAGGAAAGTATTCATCTACAAAAGATTTTCCCAGTATTTGCTTTGGTTCTTTTTTGTCCCACCAAGGACTTCCAGAACTGTAGCCTCTGCCTCCTCGAAGACGTGTATTCTGTCCTTCGAGCTCTTCTAGTAGAATTTTTATTATTTTTAGATCTGTCATTTTTAACTCTTAGAAAGTGTTTAGCGCAATCAGAAATTACGATAGCATAAACAACTGATGATACTACCAGTCCTGTTAATAAGTATTCTGCTAAAGATGATTCATCACGTTCCAAATTTCTGACCAATAAGTACAGCAATCGAAGTAATGGGAATAGAAAGCAAAATAAAACCAAGTGTATAGTATATTGCGTCAAGAAATTTAAGCAAGCTTTGATCGCATTGTTTATCAAACTTTTTATTTACACCGTAAGGAAAGTCATAAGCAATCTTTGCCCGGGTATAAGCTTTCTTAACTTTTTCTAAACTAATTTTTTTCATATTTTATAAACTCCACCATGTTTCCGCAATTATCTTTTGAGTAAAAAGACGAAGATCCATCTCTGTGGTTCTTCCATTTTTGTTTAGGAAAAGAATTCTTAAGAAATACTTCTTGTTCTTTTGTTTCAACTCTGACTGCGAAGTGTGGAGGGTGTTGACCTGGTGTTACAAAGGCAAACTTTACGTTACCAGATTTAAGAAATGCCCACGTGTCATCTTGATACAAGACTTCAGCGTCTTCAAGAAACTGCTTGTACCATTTAACAGACTCATCAATGTCTGTAGAAGATATCGCGATGTGGTCAATTTCCATTTCTAGTTCCAGCCTACTGTAATAACATTCTTAGGATCAATATCAAACAACTCATTATTCACTAAGTAAAAATTTGTTTGATCTTGCTTGGCAAACGGATTTTCAACAGGGATAACTTCAATGTTATTTTTAACAGGGACAAAAGTTTTTCTCTGAAGACTGTAAAACATATCTTGTTCTTTTTTCAAGCTTAGCATGTGAATAGGTTCAGGAGGTTCCTGCATTACTTCTTCACCCCACTCAGAATCTAGTATTTTCTGAAGTGTGTCTTCAACTTCTTTTACATTTAAACTTTGATCCTGTGAAGAAAATTCTATCTTTTTTATTAGTCTATCGATATTTTCATCTTCAGCATTGTATTCTTTTAATTCCTCTGGGGAGAGATTCCACTTAAATTCAAACTTTTTTGTCCTGGAGGAAACGTCATCTACTCCTTTAGGATCTTCTTTCGCTTCTTCTTTACTACCAGAGGTTAATTTGTTTTTAACATTTTCATCTTTCAAAGCTTGTACTCTCTTTTGTTTGATAATCTTTAATGTCTTCGGGAGATGCCACACGAAGTATATGAAAGCTATGACTAGTGTAACCTTCGTGCGTATCCACTTCAAAATGTTTGACAAGATACGCTTTGCCATTTATCTCCTCTAGTTCAATCCAAACTCTTGCTGCCATCGAAATCCTCTATAGTAACTATATCTCGATTACAAATATATTTAAAACGATCATTGATAATCTTATCATCAATTCTCTTTACTGTTTGATCTAAAGTCTCTTCTTCTTTCTTGAAAGGAATATAGTATTTTTCTATAATGTTGTTATGCAATTTACCACCTATTGTGCTTAAATGTATAATAACATAAGTGAGAAGTGTTTACATTCCTCTTTACTTACTGAAGAGATCCGATTGTATGCCAGATGTATCTCTTCTTTTTAGACTGGGCTTGACAGATTGAAAGTACTCATCTGTCAAGTTAAAGATTCTTTCGATCTGTTCTTTTTCCAAGAAAGGCAGCATCTGTGTGATCTTATGAAATATTTGACCTTTTTCATCAAAATCATCACCCCCTACAAAGGGAGTAATAGTAACCTGCAACATCGTCGTCAAAGAAAGTGATGATTTATTTTTGACCTTTTCAGGATTGAAAAATGCATTAATCACTGCATTAGAGTTATACCCTTTGTCAAGAGCGTCTAATATGTTTACTGCATATTGTCTTTCGTGCTCTGGAAGTTGAAGGTCGATAGCATCTGACGATAATCTATTAAGCGTCTCTCCTAGCTCTTTACCTGTCTTAGGGTGATCAACGCTTTTCCAAAAAAGATCATTGCTGATTCTGTAACCCGCCACAATACCATATTTTTCTGTCTTGTCTCTAACTGAGTTGATAAACACTCGTGTGAATGAAGGGCTCCCGCTTATCGCTGTGGTGGGAGACCCACGGGATGTAGACTTGATAGAGTAATTCACACCATCAAGATATACGTCTGTAAACTTTCCCGAACCTTGCGACACATCTCGGCCTTTTAAGTTTCTCCAAAAAAGTTGCTCATAGACAATCTTCCAAGTAATGTAAGATGAAAAACCCGCATCAGATATTTGTAGTGTCAACTTGTCGAGAAAATTAGAAACTAGCGGGCTGGTTATGTAAAAGTGTTTGTGATCAGCGCTGCTAACTAATTCTGCGTCATCAATTGTTACAACAGTACCTGATGTATTCACAAGCTCAAATTTTTCTTCAGAGAGAATCCTACTAATCTTCTCTCGAAGCACGCTTTCTGCTATCTTCATCCTAAAACTTTCGATGCTGCAACCGCGAGAGCCATCAAAAACTGGACAACTGCAAAAACCGTGACTGCTTTTGTTTTAAATAGCTTAAGTTCTTGTACTTCCTCAGTCAACGTTTTAAATTGAGATGGTGACGCTACTTCATCTATCTTTTCTTTCCAAAGACGAAGCTCATCAACTTTGTCTTCTTTTGCTCTGATTGCTGCAAGCTCTTGCTTGACATCCTGAAGTTCAGATCGGAGAGCTTCGATGCCTGTTGCTAACGTCTCAAGCTCTTTTAAGACTAGTCGAGAGTATTCTCCCCATCCGTTTTCGCCACTCATTTTGTACTCCCAGCGTCTATCACTTCAGAAAGTATCTGGTCGATTTTTGTTTTGATGATTTCTATTGTGCAGTCTTGACATTCAGAAATTTTCTTTAGTTCTTGCATCTGTTCGAGCAGCCATTTTTGTCTTTGTGCTTTTTCTTTGCGTGCTTTTTCTTTCTCGCATAGATTGGCCCTCATAGACCTTAGCTTTTCAAAACTTTTTACTTTGACCTGATCTTCCATAGTTTGACTCAAAAATTAACTAGATAAAATAAATCTCCTGATTAGAAGTCTTAGTTTTTGTTCACTTAAGACTGCATGGTCAGGAGATTCGAGAAGCCCCATATCTTCAAGATACTGGGCAATTTGTTTATGTACGGGTGTTTTATTGTCTCTGTAGCTACCTGAATGACCGTGAGGCCAGCCTCCGTGAGAAGTTGGTCGATCTAAATAAAGATCTTTTAGCTTACTGCTTTTTGTCTTCTTCTTTTTGCTCATGATAACGATATAACCTACTGCAAACTAACAGCGACCCGGATAGGGCTGCAAGTTTAAATAGGTTCCAATCATTTAAAGTTACTGATAAACCCATCAAAAGAATGTTGGTCACAATACAAGCATCTGTCATTATTCTGACAAATCTATTTGATGCAAGCTGTGTCTTTCTATTCATTCAATTAATAGACCTCAACAGCTACTATTTTTCCTTTTAAGTGTGCCCTACAAGCTTCAATAGCAGAATTAATTAATTCTTTGACACCCATTCCTGTTTTTTCGTATACCCATTTTTCAAGTTCTGGAGCAACAACAATTCTTTCTAAACCTCTATAAAGAAGCACTCCGGCAAAAACTTCATTAGCAAGCTCATCAGTTTCATCGGCGATGGCGCTGCCTCTAAGCGCAGCAGTAATAGGTGCCTTCATCCCTATGAAAGACTTTTTTGGTTCGATTCCAGGAATTACATACTCAATATCACCACCTGGTAGAACTTTTTTGGCGGGGATGGGTTTATTGTAAGGGTCTTCTCCGTCGAATATTATCCTTGCTCTTTCAACTTCTGGGAGCAAGGATAAAATGCCGTCATCAAAAAGCGCATGAATAAGCATATGAGGGGTAGGCATGCTAAACGAACGGGCACCAACCTTAGGGGAAGAATCGAACTTAGACGGATGGGTCTGCGGGCGTCCAACTCTAGGCACAAAAATAATATCATTTGCAAAATCAACACCAGCGATTTCTTCTTCTGGCATGCCAAGTGATCTAAGAAGTTTTTCACTTATGCTGTAAAAAACTCCGCGCCCGGGTGGCTGAGGATTTGTGAAGTCCGGAATTGTATAGCCAGATTCTTCTTTGTCAAACTGTAGCTCTTCAGAGTCCTTTGACCCAATTTGAGGAATTACCCAGACGTTCGAATTAGGAAATGCTCTTGTATAAAATTTATCTGCTTTTTTGTTCCAATTTTTGGATTTAAAAAATCTTCCTATTTTTTCAATATCGCGAGCGGGAGTATCCTGTGACAATTGCGCGCTGCCGGAGGACATTTTCGTCCCTTTTTGAATATTAGGCATGCCCATATAGGCCATCTCATCGATGGCCATTTCACGAATTAAGTGAACCAGATCTCTTCTTTTAATCTTCATTTATCTCTCCTGAGATAAGTATGTAAATCACTCTCTAACTACCCGAAGATCTTGTGCTTTCATGTCATAAACTTTTCCATCGAGTTCACTTAGAAACTTAATTCTGCGCATTTTAGAAAAAGAACCTGCGCCATTTCCTGCTGTTACTTTGACATAGTAAACTTCTTGAACGAGCCCGCGGTTACTCATATGATATAACGCTTCTACTTTATCACCAACCCTGACGTTCATCTTCAATCTCCTTGAGGTATTTTTTCTTGATGGTCTTATGCAGACCAGGATTAATCTCAAGACAATCATACATCATTTTATTACGAATTAAAACACGAGGTCGATCAGTCAGAAGATTGGTCTCATCAACATGGTAGGGTAAATAATTTTTCTTGCAATATTCGACCAGCTTTTCTTTTCTAGTCAAGAGGAAAGGGCGAAGATAGTCCCCGCGGATTCTCGGAATAAGCTTACCTTCGCCGTGGAGTGATGAGAAGATCCACCACTCAACTGCATCATCAAGATGATGTGCAGTAACCACTGCGCCCTCTGCCTTATCCAAGAAGTCATAACGAGCATCTCGCCAGGTTGCCTCAAGGCCCTTCCCCTTCTGTTCAACAGAAGGCAACGTGGTCATTCTAAGCGGAACGCCTAGCTGCTTGCAAACCGCTGAAACAACATAAGCAGATTCATCTGATGTCTTTGTCCCGTGATGCACAAAAGCCGCAGAGACATCTCTGTGACTCTTTGCAATAAATCCAAGAAGTGCGACAGAGTCAGGTCCGCCACTAAGTGCGACTTCAACTTTCTTTGGAATCTTGCATGCAAGTTTAAACATTTTTCCTCACATCCTATCTTACATCACGTATGCTGCAAATGCACGCTAAACTAAACACTCATGAAATCCAGCTGGAAACACATCCTTATTTTGCCTGTAAAATCGCTTCCAGTCGCTATCAAGAATATAAGTAATTGCAGAATCGTCAATGGATCTAACACTTCGACCGTACGCCTGAACGATGGTCATCGCTGTTTTCATTGGATACCACTTGTCGTTTTTGTTCATCCGCTTTCTGATAATCGGGTCGCCCAAGTAAGGATACGGGACCTTTACAATGATCTGAAAACGGGATGCGTCATCTTTCAAGTCAACACCCTCTGTCATAGAAGGTGTAAGCAAGACAGTTGGCTCTTTAGAGCTAATATGCTTTGCCAGAATCTCATCACGGTTGTCGCTATTATGTGTCAGAATTCGCTTAGACCGAATGTTCTTTTTTAGATAGTTTGCAATTTTGTACGTGTGACAATGAATAATTCCCTTCTCTTTCTTGTGTTCTGACATGATTGCTTTTACAGCATCTTTTGCCCGAGGAAGAGTGTAGTCAATTACTTTAGCGCTAAAACTGCCAATATCAGCGTGAATGATAGGAC
>Ga0257114_1003207_pt1 | contig 10474 bp, 27 predicted proteins | sample SI112_10mmetaG_FD_190149 | JGI IMG/M metagenome (GOLD analysis project Ga0257114, IMG submission 190149) | Marine microbial communities from Saanich Inlet, British Columbia, Canada - SI112_10m | ecosystem: Environmental > Aquatic > Marine > Inlet | place: Canada: British Columbia | collected... | reverse complement strand
GGCGTAGCCACGAGCAGATTAATGAAAGCACCTATAAAAAAATGCTAAAATTTTTGTAAACTTGTAGGTGTTGCACAATTACAACAGGTGTTGCACAAATACAACAGGTGTTGCATAATTGCAACAAAATTCGAACGCTGTTAACAGCACAGGGGATTCACATGTTCTTTTGTGTTCGCTGTTCTTTTTCCGAAAAAACCGGTTGACTTTATTTTAAAGTGACCTTATACTATATATAACAATTAGGAAAAGGAGCGAATATATGACAAAGATTAAAATAGCATACAGTGGATATGACGTAGTAAGCACAGAGCATGAAGTGGACAACTTAAAAGAGTTTGCCAAGTTCTTAGTTAATAAAGTGCCCTCACTAGATGATGCCAAAAAATATGTAACAGCATTTGGTGACACTAAAAAGGAATGGGGTGTAGACGGACTGGGTGACGATATGTTTTGGGCGCCTAGAACTAATCCAAAAGGTTCGCGTGTATGTGAGCAAGACGTATTGTTTATACACATGAAAGGTGAATGGCACTATACAGATGACGGATGTGATTGGGATAGTGTTCGAGACTATATGTTAAAGGAGGCCGCATAATGTGGGAAGATGAACTGTTTGATGAAATCCAAATGGGTGACAAGGTATGGTATGATACTCCGCGAGGAAAGGTACACAAGGCCGAGGCCAAGTTTCAAGGCCCTCATGGTTGGGTATGTGACAGGGGTAATGGACAACCTGTAGTAGTAAACGAAGGAGCCAACTACCTAGGACACTCTAAAGCAAAGAACAGAAAGCCGGATCACTTTGGAAAGTTTTTATCCAATTAGGGGTTGACAAACCGGTATTTCCAATGTATACTGTAAGTATATTAAATTAAAAAGGAGCGAATAAATGAACATTAGAAACATAGTAACTGAGATCCACAACATGGGACAAGACGATCTAAACACAGTGATCGAGGCTGTGAAGTATGCTAGAGCACAGGCACATAGAAATATGGCAAGGGCACTAATAGTAGGCGACATGGTTGAGTTTGCAGGTAGAGGTGGATCTAAAATGGTTGGTCATGTCAAGAAGATCAATATCAAATACGTTGTGGTATCATGCACAAACGGTGAACAGTGGAGAGTGCCAGCAGGACATCTAACAATGAGGTCGGCGGCATAATGTTGAACGCATTGAAATGGGTGGCTACGGCTACCCTAATCATCGGATTCGGATTCTTCTCTGCGGGGTATGGCTTTGGCTGGTACCTGCAGATACTTGGAGGCCTCATATGGATGGTCGCAGGTATTATGATGAAGGATCGACCAATTATTGCCACAAATGCTTTGATGAGTACTGTGGGAGTGATAGGCAGACTTTTAGGTTGACAAAACCGGTATTGTCTGTTATAGTAATAATATAATAAGGTAAGGGGTTGTGAATGGTTAGTCCTAGGCAACTTTGCATTAAACCAGGTAGAGAACATTTGCGTACCAACTACCGGCCCCTTACTTTATTATATTAAACATGTAGGTGGAGAATTTCGGCAGTCTCTTAAATGTTGCGACAGCATAACGGCCTACAATAAAACAACAACAAGGAGCGAGAATGAAAACAACAATAGACTTTTTTGTAGACCCCAAAGAGGATTGGGAATGTTCATACAACAATCAAAACTTTTTTGAATACAACTTGCACAGGTTTAGATACCTAGTTGTAGACACGCAATTAGACAACAACCCATTCGAAGGGTGTGTGGATCTAGAAACACTTGAAGTCAAAAACCAATTGAGTTTCGAAAGACTTAAACAATACACACACGAAGATCTAATCAAGTTAGGTGAAGTCAACGAGTGGGATTGGTTAGGTGACGACTTCGAACACATGTGGCAGTACCTAAACTTCATTCAAGACCACGACAAGGACTTTAACTATAACACAAGGATTCAAGGCGAGGATGAGTATATGCAGATCCATGCTTATAAGATACCTGAGAAATATAGACAAGGTGCTCTAAGAGAGGCTTACCTTCAAGGGCAGATTGATGCAGAACAAGGTCTAGATTAATTAATCTTTTTGGTTGACAACCGGTAATACCTGTGCTATATTATATGTATAGCAACACAAAGGAGATAGGCTATGGAAATGTTAATCAAAGTAGGTTTTAGTTTCTTCGTTGGAGTAGGCATTGCCGCAATACTAATCCAAGTCAGTGCATTGTTTTGGATGTTTTGGGATATGTTTAGGAGTAAGCACAATGACTAAGGTAACTGTACATTTTATCAATCGCGGATACAACACAGATGAAGGATATCACAACTGTAAGATCCTAGCCCATGGCATATGTGAACACACAGAACGCCCGGAGATACACATAGAATCACCGTTTGGCTTAGGTGGTACACTTGTTGCCAAGCACGAGAAAGATGAATGGGTTTGCGATTTAGATTAAAATAATGGTTGACAAACCGGTATTTCCAGTGTATACTGTAAGTATAACAATTAAAAAGCGAGGTAAACATTATGAGCACAGAACTTAAATCACACGCACAGGGCGTATCTCTTACAAGGTTTTGGGGCGGAGATAACAGAGGATCTTGTGTACAATTGACACAGAAGAAGCAACAACTTCCTGCAACGGCAGACAAGTTTTTTGATAGTGTACAGTTGACACGAGCACAAGCGGCGGCAATGGCGGCTGACTTGTTAGACTTTGCACAGGGCAGAGAACAAGAAACTTTTGAAGAAAAAGAACTTTAGGGGTTGACAAACGGTAAAACCGGTGTTAATATATATTATAAACTAACAAAGCGAGGAAGATATGAAACTTAAAAATATTGGAAGTAACATGAATGAAGTTGAAGTTAACGGTAAGAGCATACTGTTTTCGTATAGCACTCCGGTAGCAGGATACTGTGAGCAGGGTGCATTTAGAACTGACGAGAAGTTTAGTGTTACAACTAGCAAACACATTAACAAATATTTAGGTGGCAAGGACGTAGGTAGAGTAGTTCCGCAAACTTGGATAGAAGGGTTGGTGGCTTAGATGAATGTACTTAAAATAGAACAAGGTGGTTGTAGCAACGGAACTAGTTTGAAAGGTTACGTGACTGCAAACTATAACGATTTGGTTAGGGTGTTTGGAGAGCCGACATACAAAGCAGAAGAGAGTGGCGGTATGGATAAGGTATGGACTGAATGGGACATAGACTTTGAAGTAGCAGACGAGTTTAGTTTGGAAGATCCGGATGCTTCGCACAGAGTACAGGCAACAATATATGACTGGAAAGAGAATGGTCCGTATGTTGCACGTGAGGCGAACAGTTATAGATGGCATGTTGGAGGCTTTGATTATGAAGCAGAAGACGCCGTGCAGACTGCATTACTGGATTATCTCGCTAAGGCGGTATAACCGATTTATCCAAAAAGACCAAATTTCGGTTGACAAGTTCGGAATTTGGACATATAATAATACTTGTTAAACTAAAAAAGGAAAGGTATAACATGACAAATAAAACATTTAAGTTCGTAGGAAGTTCCCTATTTAATGGGAAGACTAAACTAAGGTTTGCGAATGACATTATGAGGATCAAAGTTCTAGATAAGAACGGTCACCAAGATGTTGATTTCAAAGAACTTCCGACAGATATGGACAAGGCTAGTGCGGTGGCACACCTAAGTTCAATCGGGTTCGGCGGCGAGAATACTGGCATCCAAGGCGCTCTTAAGAAAGCGGCTAAGAAGTACGGTAAACCTGTCGTAGCAACTGTTGAAGCAGAAGTTGCCTAAGGCAATTATTAAAGCAATGGGGGCGGTTACGATCGCCCTCTGCTTGTACGCCACACCGGCACAAGCACACGAAAACCTTGTGAAAGTTATGATCAAGTTTCACAACCTAGTACACGCTCTCGAGCAACTGGACAAAGACGAATTAGAATACGAAATTGAGAAGACAATTATCCACAATTTAGAACAGTGGAGCAAACAAAAACAATTCGAATTAAATCAAAAAAAGTTGGAAAAACCGGTTGACAAATTGGAAAGTTGATAGTATACTGTAAGTATAATTAGAAACAAAGGAGCGAATAAATGAATATAGTAGTACACACACAAGGCATTGAGAACTATGGCGCACACGCTGAGTCAGGTAAGTTCGACGACAATCAACATTACTGGAAGTTCAAAGGCGGTACTACTTACATCGTTTCCGATGTAGACCGTGAGCAGGATGCGGTTGCATTCGTAATGGCCGCGTTCAGTGAGAACGGCATTGGCTGGAAAGAGTTTCCTACACATTGGGAGTCAGAGAACGAGTGGTTAATGGGCATGGCAGATGATGACCAAGACTACCAAGACTTCAAACAGGAACACGCATTGCGGGTGAGTCCTATAACAGGGAACTGGACCCACGCATACAAGAAGAAGAAGGAGGTAGCATAGATGTCACGCTACGGAGGAGAGATGACCAAGGCCGATGATAAAGCGATCGCGGAATGGTTAAAGAACAACAAGGTCACAGTGTGCGAACCGTACGCTAGGACAGAGAATGTGCAACTCAATCACGGTTGGGGAGCAAAGAAAAAGAAGAAAGCACCGGCAAAGAAATAGGTTGACAATACCGGTATTGTCTGTTATAGTATAATAACAATTAACACAAAGGAGCGAGTATGTTTATCAAAAGAAATCTTAATAGCAGGGACAAGGCAATTGATCTTGTCGAGGACGGCATGGTGTCAGCAGAAGACATGATGAAGATGTGTCTACAGTATATGTCTACAGACGATGTAGATGAGATGCTAGATGCTAACGAATTATCAGAAAGATTTATGGAGGAAGACTATGCCTAATTGGTGCAACAACACAATCACCCTAACGGGTCCTAAAGAAAAGATCACCGCGATCTATGCAAAGGCAAAGAAAGACGATGCTTTGCTACAACAACTCAAGCCGATGCCAGATGCATTAGAAGGCACAACTTCACCGGCGCCTAAAGAAGGTAAGGTGCAACCGTTGGTAGATGGCTTCGACAACTGGTATGACTGGAGAGTTCAGAACTGGGGAACCAAGTGGGACGTGGATATGGAAGGTCTAGAACTGAGTGATGATGGAACAACTATCACCGGATGGTTCGACAGTGCATGGGCACCACCTATTCATGCTTACGAGTATTTCCTAACAGCCAACGAAGACTGTAGTATCAATTCTTACTACTACGAAGGTGGTATGGACTTTGCAGGACAATGGGAAGACTTTGCAGATGCAGAAGTGACACCAAGTGAGTTCACTGCAGACGAGATGGAAGACTCGACCATGGGTATCATCTTTACTCTGAATGAACACTTTGGCTTCTCAGAGGCTGTGCGTGAATATGAGAACGAACCTAGTGACACAGAGAAATTCATTGTCGAGAAGGAGGCTGTTAATGCCGGATAAATTACCCAAACTGTTAATGGCTGATAACCTACCCAAAGACTTTCGTGACGTCGAGGCATCTACTGTTGTAGGAGAAGACAGTCGTAGTCTAGACCTCACTCACTATGTGTTGGCAGAGCGTTTGCTTCAAGTCGAATACGCTACTATCGCGAAAGAGATTAGAGAAACAGCATCAGCAACAAGCGAAACACTCACCTACATACTAGAAGGAGGCTTTCGAGGCTTCCACAAATATTCATCAGGAGAGATGTGGGCAGAGTGGAAAGACGGTGCAGAGGACAAGTGGTATGACTTGTACGAAACATCAACTCTACCATGGGCACCATATGAAGACGATCCTATTCTCACACTAGAAGATGATGAGAACGGTGAGGTTAAGACCTACGGTCAACGTCTAGCAGAGACCGGCGCTGAATAAATTCTAATAATAAACTGAGCAAGGTCCTTCGGGGCCTTCTCTCACGATCGGGGTTTCTTGCATACGTATGCAATCGATCCTTCGCCCATCGGGAGCGTACTTATATTATAACATGGAAATACCGGTTTGTCAACCTCTTTTTTAATTTATTTTTTACTTGCATTTTGGAAAAAAGTGTGCTATATTAAGTTATAAAATAAAAAAGCGAGGAGCAAAATATGCAAACATTACAAGTACATTTTACGTATAACAACGTGCAAGATTTTTGTGTTGTTAAAAGTAAAACAAAACGCTTTGCAATGGGAAAGCAAATGGAAACTGTTTACGCATTAAGCAAACAACTAAATTTAAAAATGACGGACATTACTTTAACACACTATTATGTGTGTTAAACTTTTTAGTTGACAGTTTGGAAAAACTGTGCTACATTAAGTTATACAATAAAAAAAGCATAAGGAGCGAGATATGCAAAATACAGTACACGTTTTACAACTACAAGGAACTGGAAATGAGGAAAGTGCATTTGAGGTTGCAGGAGTTTTTACTACACAACAACAAGCAATTGAAAAATTGCAAAACATAAATGCGGAATATGTGGATGTGGACTTTACAGTGTTTACACTAAATGAAAATGCACGTATTGAAACGCACACAATAAACGCATAAAAAACTTTAACAGTAGCACACTATTTGCTTGACAGTTTGGAAAAAGTGTGCTACATTAAATTATAATAACAATTAACAATACGGAGCGAGATTTGCAAAACATTACAACACGTGAACTAAAACATTTATGTAACTTTTTAACACATGATATGAACTACAAAGTTGAACTTGTAAGTGAAGAAGACTTTGCTTATGATGAAGATGGTGGTGAAAATGTTTATGATTGGATTAGTGCAACTGATGAACTGTGTGTACAAACTACACAACTACTGCACAACTATTTTACTAAAAAAGATAGAACACTTGCAACTGCTTTTGCAACTGCAATTGATTATAGGTATGATGATGATTGTATTAATGAGGGAATAAGTGAACACTTTTTTGATTACTGTAAAAAGCACAACATATTAGATTTTTACTTTAAACAAGTTGACGCACATGATTATGATGGCGTGGACTTAAACATGCGTATGTAATTTAATTTAATTTAATGCTTGACAGTTTGGAAAAACTGTGCTATATTAATAATACAATAACAATTAACATTATGGAGCGTACATGTTAAACATTACAAAAACACACACAAGCGTTGAAAAAAACGCAAATGAAACTATAAACTATACAACATATGAAGTTGATGGCAACGTTAAACTTGCAATGGACAGCATATGGGATTATGATGGTAGTGATACTGTTGCTGTAAAAAGTATACAAGTTATTGAAACTGTGGACAGTGAAGACAATGATAGCAATTACACAATGGTAAACGTTGAACATGATGCTACATGGCAAATTTATACTGACAGTGGATTTGAAAATGCTATTAGTAAAACACTAAACATGGACGTTAGTTTTACTGAACAGGGAATGCAAGAAGACAATTACGCTAGTATGGAAACATAAAATAAAATTATGCTTGTTTAAGTAACTAAAATTGCATAACAGTAATGCAATAAATGCATTTGCATTACTGTTATTTTTGTGCTATATTAAATTATACAATAAGTTAACAACTAACGCGAGGGCATTGCATGTTAAAAATTACAAACACTACTATTGAAAAAGACGGCACTTTTGGAACTAACACAAACTATACTGTGGAAGGGACTGTTAAACTTGCTAATGACAGCATATGGGACTATGACGGCAAGGATGTTGTTACAGTTGAAAATATACAAGTGTACACACACTTTGATGATGACGGCAACGACAGCAATGTGGATGTAAATGTTACACATAATGCAACGTGGAACATATACACAGACAGTGGCTTTGAAAGTGCTATTAGTAACTTGTTAGGCTTTGACGTACAGTTTACGGAACAAGGCATGCAAGACGACGGCTATGCTAGTATGGAAACATAAAATAAAATAAAATAACACTTGACAGTATAGCATTTTAGTGCTATACTGTAAGTATAAACAATAAAAAAAGCGAGGACAATATGAGCAAAACAAAAAATTGGCTAATGGACATGGAAGAAAAGTTTTACGACATTGCTAACGCTAAGATTGGCGAATGTGAAAGTATGTTTGAATTTAGCACTGAAATGGATTTACACAGTGATTTGATGACTGGTTTGTACAATTTGGATGAATACAATGAGATTGTTAGCGAGATGTGGTACGAACACACAAGCAAATACGCTGTAAATTAATTAAAAATAACGGTTGACACATTTGGCAAAGTGTAGTATATTATTAATATAAACTAACAAAGCGAGGATATAAAATGTTTAAAACAATTATTAACACAATAGCAGGCGTACTAATAGTAGGTGGCATTATGGCTATGGCAGGAAGTGCAAACGATTGCGACGGCGCATGTATGGAAACTGCAAACACACTAGCAGAGATGCTAACAGTAGCAGGCATTGGCTTTGCGGCAATGCTAGTAGGCGGTGCAATACTTTACACAAATGAGGTTGCTTAATGTTTAAAGCAATCATATTTGCTGTAATCGGCGCAGGCGTAATGTACGTCTACCTAGAGGGTGGCGACATTAACAGTTTTGTAGAATTAATCAAAGGTATGGTAAACACTGGCGCAGGGCTGGTAGAGGAGGCGACACAATGATAGATCCAAAGAAATCATTTTGGGACGATGTTCTCGACGTTGTTGAAAAGGACAACGAAGTTGAGCAGGAGCACGAAAGTCTAGATCAAATGTATGATGACGAAACTTCAAACAATCATCATGTCGAAGGTATAGACAATTGGGAAGATTGGAATTAATAACCGGTTGACACATGCATGTATCGATAGTATACTGTATACAGTTAACAATTAATTAACAGCGAGGAGCGAGAATATGAGCAAGACAGCATTAATACAAATCAATGACGGTAGTTACAAGATCAGAGGCAATGACGTTTCTGTAAGTGGACTAAAGTTTCCTTTGATTGAACATTTCAAAGAAGGCAAGAACGGAAACTACGTAACAGTAGATGGAGCCGCACAACCAGGCTTTCCTGAGCGTAGTATACGTATTAGAATTGAAAAGCCACAAGACTATCAGATTGTGGATTCAAACTTCGACAGTGTAAAACAAGATGCACTTAAGAAGAAGGTCAAGAACGATGAGAGTGATGAACAAATCATGAATCGTATTGGCAAACGTTTTAAAATCCTAGACGACATGACTAGGGCCGCAAAAGAAGGCGATGTAAGAGCAATGATCGTTAGTGGCCCTCCAGGTGTAGGTAAGAGTTACGGCGTCGAACAGCAACTGGAAAAGGATGCGGCGTTTGATGACATTGCAGGCTACAATAGGAAACATGAAGTAGTCAAAGGCGCAATGTCAGCAATAGGCTTGTATGCCAAACTGTTCAAGTACAGCGATCCAAGGAACGTTGTTGTGTTTGATGACTGTGACTCCGTGCTGTTAGATGATCTATCGCTGAATATTTTGAAGGCGGCCTTGGATACTAGTAAGAAGCGTTATATTTCTTGGAACACTGATTCGCGATTGTTGCGTTCAGAAGGAATTCCAGATAGATTCGAATTTAAAGGTAGTGCTATATTCATTACCAACATCAAGTTCGAGAACGTTCGTAGTAAAAAACTCAAGGATCATTTGGAAGCACTGGAGTCACGTTGTCACTACGTCGACCTAACAATTGATGGCGAACGTGAAAAGATGTTACGTATAAGACAAATTATCCGTGAAGGTATGTTAGACGACTATAATATGCCACAGGAACGCAAGGACGATATCGTCGAGTTCATCGATGAGAACAAAGCCAGACTACGTGAATTAAGTTTGCGTACAGTGCTTAAGATAGCAGACCTTGCTAAAAGTTTCCCTACCGACTGGAGGGATTACGCAAGTACTACAGTGATGAAGGCATAAATCTTACCCTCGCTCAAAGTAGCCCACACGCTAGTACTGCGTTAACAGAGAGTCATACACATCCTCGCTCCGTGTATGACACTCAAACTAGAACCCTTGTACACATCCTCGCTCCGTGTACAGGGGTTCGCCTTGACAGTTGCCCCATTTTATGCGATGAATTTAATAGGTAAAACCGGTTGACAAACAACCAAAATGACTGTATTATATAAACATAATGAAGGAGCGAACTATGTTAAAACAACTAACAGCGATAACAATACTACTAGGTGTAGCAACAGCAAGTGCGGCCACAGAGAAACTATCATTTCCACATGCGGCTGAACTTACAGCACAAGCCAAGCAGATCATATTCCAAGAAGTAAATGAAAGTGGAGTACCCAATAGTGTGCATCAAGAGATGATGTGCCTAGCAGAGAACATCTACTTTGAAGCAAGAGCAGAAGGCATCGAAGGCAAAGCGGCAGTGGCCAACGTAACAAGGAACAGAGTAGTAAGTGCCAAGTTCCCCAACTCATACTGCGGTGTGGTATATCAAGGTCCTGTGAGAGAGTCGTGGAAGACCAAACAGAACCCCGACTTGAAAGCAAGTGAAAGAGTGTACTATCCACGTAAGCACAG
>Ga0257114_1003205_pt1 | contig 10475 bp, 8 predicted proteins | sample SI112_10mmetaG_FD_190149 | JGI IMG/M metagenome (GOLD analysis project Ga0257114, IMG submission 190149) | Marine microbial communities from Saanich Inlet, British Columbia, Canada - SI112_10m | ecosystem: Environmental > Aquatic > Marine > Inlet | place: Canada: British Columbia | collected... | reverse complement strand
CGGGGTTGATTACAGCGGAGCTATTATCTCACCCTTCACTGAACAACCGGGTATGGAGCAGCCAATTCAGCATTGGGTTCCTTCAATCGCGCCTTCGGGGATGACACTTTATCAAGGGGGCATGTTCCCAATGTGGGAAGGAGATTTGTTTATTTCTGCATTGGTCCCGGGAGATGTGCGACGCATAGAGTTAGACGGGAAAAAAGCCATTAAAGAAACAATTATGTTTAATGAATTTGGCAGAATCAGAGATGTTGCCTCTGCTCCTGACGGAAGCTTAATTCTTGCCACCGATGGAGCAAATGGACAGCTTATAAGAGTGAGCGCCGTTAAGTAATTTCTAAGAGCTGCGCAGTGATGAAAGCCCAGCCTGAAGTTGTTGGAGATGTTTGTGCAGCTTCGGTCCCTTCTTTTGAGCAACCCCAATAGCAAGCACGTCAATTACTGCTAGATGAGCAATTCTTGAAGATAGTGGGGTATAGATTTGAATGTCCTCTTTTGCATCAACCTCTATAGCGATAGTTGCACTCTTGGCTATTGGCGAAGAGCTGGGGGCTAGGCCTATGACAATACCACCCGCGTTTTTTACCAGCTCCATAGAATCAAGTAGCGCTTGAGTTCTACCAGATTGTGATATGGCCACCACCACATCCCCAGTGTTTAGTGAGGTGGCGGACATATTCTGAAGGTGGGGGTCTGAATAGGCGGAAGAGCGAATTTGTAGGCGGAAAAATTTGTGTTGCGCATCAAACGCCACAGCCGCAGAGGCGCCAAAACCATAAAATTCCACTCGACCAGCACTGCAAATCGCAGCAACTGCGGCTTCTAAGTTGTCGAGCACAAGACTGTCACGAACTTTAAGCAAGGCATCAACAGTAGAATCAAACACCTTGTGGGTATATTCCCGAGTAGAATCAGAATCGGTAACCGCGATTTGACCGTAACTGGGACTTGAAGCAAGTTGTTGTGCGAGTGCCAGTTTAAAGTCTTGGAAACCGGTACAGCCAACTGCGCGACAAAAGCGCACGACCGTGGGCTCACTCACATCAGCTTGGTCGGCGAGATCAACGATCCGCATGCGAATCACTTCAAGAGGATGCTTCAGCACAAAATCAGCAACCTTAAGTTCTGATTTACGTAAATGAACCAGCGTATCACTAATTGTTTGGGTGAGCTGTGCAGGTTTCATACTGACCCCCATTTTGAGTTATGTAAAAAATTTACAAGAATACGGCATTATTACTAGTTTTGTAGTAAAAAACAGGATTTTATCGATGATTTACACTATTTCTGAGTTTGATGGATAGATTTGCACCAAAATCCTACGAAAAAGCTAAAAAGAAGGAAATGAAATTCATCAATTCTTTTCGTTATATTGCTAGAATGCAGACCTATGGATGTAACTTCAATATTAACAAATCTCAATGCGGCACAAGAAGAAGCGGTTACTAGCGACAAAAAGCATCTGCTTGTTTTAGCGGGAGCTGGAAGCGGTAAAACCCGGGTGCTGGTGCATCGTATCGCCTGGAAGATACAGGTAGATAATATTTCTCCCTATGGCATTTTAGCGGTGACCTTTACGAATAAAGCGTCAAGAGAAATGCGCGAGCGGATCGACGAGCTCCTAGGAATGTCATTGCGTGGGATGTGGGTAGGTACGTTCCATGGATTAGCCCATCGGTTATTAAAAGCCCATTGGCGGGACGCAAAGCTCCCAGAAAACTTTCAAATTCTAGATTCTGATGATCAATTGCGCTTGGTAAAAAGAGTGATGCGCAGTATGGATCTAGACGAACAACGGTGGCCTCCTAAGCAGGCCCAGTGGTGGATCAACGGCCAAAAGGATGAGGGATTGCGAGCATCGCACCTACAAGAAGGCGGTGACCCCTACCTGGCAACTATGCTCCGGATTTATCGCGGCTATGAAGAGACTTGTGAGCGTCTTGGCGTTATCGATTTTGCCGAACTTCTACTCAGGGCGCTTGAGTTATGGAAGAACAATCCAGAGGTACTTGATCATTACCAACAACGTTTTCAACATATTCTAGTAGATGAATTTCAAGACACTAATGCTGTGCAATATGCCTGGCTAAGGCTCTTGGCAGGGAAAGTTAGTGCAGTTACCGCAGTTGGGGATGATGATCAATCGATCTATGGCTGGCGTGGTGCGAAGGTAGAAAATATTCTTAGTTATGAGCGAGATTTCCCTAAAACACACACAGTTAAGTTAGAACAAAACTATCGGTCAACATCAAATATTTTATTGGCAGCTAACGCAGTTATTGCAAAAAATTCTGATCGCCTAGGCAAGAACTTGTGGACTGATTCTGGCGAGGGCGAGTCCATCGCGCTTTACTCCGCATTTAATGAGCACGATGAATCGCGCTACATCGCAGACCGTTTGCAGAGTTGGGTTAATGATGGAAACCGCCGAGAAGACTCAGCTATTTTGTATCGCTCCAATGCTCAATCACGGGTATTAGAGGCGGCCCTTCTTCAAGCTGATATTCCGTATCGTATCTATGGTGGGCAGAGATTCTATGAAAGGCTAGAAATTAAAAACGCGCTGTCATATTTGCGACTCATGCTCAATTGTCATGACGATGTTGCTTTTGAGCGTGTGGTTAATGTACCGCCAAGAGGGATTGGAGATCGAACCCTAGAATTAGTTAGGGAGTTGGCTAGAACCAACACAGTGTCTCTTTGGGCAGCTAGCAAAACTATGATTGAAGAAAAGCGGTTAGCAGCTAGGGCCTCTAATGCAGTGGCGGGGTTTTTGCAGCTGATAAACGAAATGAGCGGACAACTTGATGAGCTGCCATTAGCTGAACAGGCGGAGAACGCAATTCAGCATAGCGGTCTGATCGAAATGCATCGACGAGAAAAGGGGGAGCGCGGGCAGGCCCGGGTAGAAAATCTTGAAGAGTTTATTGGGGCCTGTAATAACTTCGAGGCTGAGGACAAAGATTTACCAGTACTACCTCAGTTTCTTGATCAAGTGGCTCTAGATGCTGGAGACCGACAGGCAGATGAAGACCAAGATGCAGTCCAACTCATGACATTGCACAGCGCTAAAGGATTAGAGTTTCCCTTAGTATTTATTGCTGGAATGGAAGAAAACCTCTTCCCCCATAAAATGTCTCTGGATGAGCCTGGTCGTTTAGAAGAAGAGCGAAGATTAGCCTATGTAGGTATTACTCGTGCCATGGAGAAATTATATCTGACCTTCGCTGAGAGCCGCACCATTTACGGCAGCGAATCGTTTAATTCTGTTTCGCGGTTTGTCCGCGATATTCCCAAAGATGTCATCGAGGAAGTAAGATTACAAAATACAATTGCTCGGCCAACCAGTTATGCAGCTAGTTCAATCCGAAGTGATCAAGGGGACGACACAGGGTTTCAGCTGGGACAACAAGTTAACCACAATGTATATGGTGAAGGAGTGATTCTGAATTTTGAGGGCAATGGACCTCGGGCTAGAGTCCATGTAAGTTTCGAAGAGGTGGGCACAAAAATTTTAATTCTTGCCTCAGCTAATCTTGCCGCAGTTTAATGACACAGTAGGATCTAACCAGTATAAGAGGGAAAAGTGATGCGAATTATATTAGCCACCTTGATGGCTTTTTTATTAGTGAGCTGCGGAGAGACCGTTAATGAGACAACAACGCACAGTTCAACTGCTAATCAGGAGACTTTTGAGTGGAAGTTGGTAACCACCTGGCCTAAGAATTATCCAGGTTTAGGATTGGCTCCTGAGAACTTTGCTAAACAAGTCGAGGCGATGAGTGGAGGCCGCTTAAAGATAAAAGTATTTGGTGCGGGTCAGCTAGTGCCTGCTTTTGAGGTGTTTGATGCTGTTTCCCAGGGAACTGCACAGATGGGCCATGGGGCTTCTTATTACTGGACCGGAAAATCTAAGGCAACTGCATTCTTTACTTCGGTCCCCTTCGGCTTGAATGCGCAAGAAATGAATGGCTGGCTCCATTATGGCGGAGGTCTGGAGCTATGGAGAGAGCTCTATGACGAGTTCAATTTAATTCCATTTGCAGGCGGCAATACAGGCGTTCAAATGGCCGGCTGGTTTAATCGAGAGATTAATTCAATGGAGGATATCAAAGGGCTAAAAATGCGCATCCCCGGATTAGGAGGCGATGTGATTACCCGTGCGGGTGGTGTTTCGGTAACAATCTCAGGTGGTGAACTGTATACAGCAATGCAGACGGGAGTTATTGATGCTCTTGAGTGGGTGAGCCCTTATAACGACATTGCCTTGGGATTCCATCAGGTTGCCAAATACTACTATTACCCTGGGTGGCATGAGCCAGGCCCTACCCTTGAATTAATTGTTAACAAAGACGCCTATGCGATGTTACCAAAAGATTTACAGACTATAGTCGAGGTTGCAGCAAGGGCCGTTAACCAAGATATGCTGGATGAGTACACTGCGCGAAATAACGAAGCATTAGTCACCTTGGTTGAAACTCATGGGGTGCAGTTGAGAAAGTTACCCGATGAAGTTGTTAGTGAACTTAGAGGAATCTCCGCAGAGATGCTTGAAGAATTGGCCGATGATTCAGACATTGCTCGACGAATTGCTGAGTCGGTCAAAGCATTTCAGCGGCAGGCAACGGCATATCATGCTATTTCTGAAGAAGCTTATTACGAAGCCCGCAAAGAATAACTTACCAAAAACGATGTCAGCGGCTAATGAAGGCCGCTGATTAGTTTCTCCAAAAAGTAGGAGTGAATAAAACCAAAAGTGTAAAGATCTCTAACCGTCCGAGTAACATTCCCCAGCACAATACGCTTTTCGCGAACGTTCCAATATCCGCATAATTTGTGGCCACCGCACCAAGACCAGGGCCCAAATTATTGAGAGCGGCGGCTGTGGCTGACCAAGCAGTAACATAGTCAAGACCTGCGGCCAAAAGAAGTAAAACCATTAAATAAAAAACACCCAAATAAACACCAAAAAAGGCCCATATAGCATCAGTGACTCGTTCGGGTATCCTACGATTTCGGATTTTGATGGGGAGCAGCGCATTTGGGTGGACGAGGCGATAAACTTCTCTAATTCCTTGTTGAGCCATGATTAGCATTCTGCCTATTTTAATACCACCGCCAGTAGATCCCGCACAGGCTCCAAAAAATGACAAAAATATTAAAAAGAACGGGAGGAACGATGGCCACGAATTAAAGTCAGTGGTGGTGAACCCAGTGGTAGTCAATATTGATACAAGCTGAAAAACGCCGAGACTGATACTGTCTTCCAGGCCGTAGGTACCACTAAAATAAAGGTATAAACAGGTTACGGCTGCTCCAAATAAGAGTAAGTATCCATACATTCTGGCTTCTGGATCTGTCCAATAAAAGCTCAGACTTCGATTGTTCCAAACGAGGTAATGCAGGGCAAAATTAAGGCCTGAAATAACCATGAAAAACGCACATATCGCCATGATCATGTCGCTATCAAAAAAACCAATGCTAGCGTCATGAGTAGAAAAGCCACCGATTGCAACCGTAGAAAAACTATGGCCAATAGCGTCAAACCCGCTCATTCCGGCAGCCCAGTAGGCTAAAGCACAAACGGCGGTTAGGGTTAGATATATTTTAAATAACACATTAGCTGTTTCTGCAATTCGTGGGGTTAGCTTGGAGTCCTTGACCGGCCCAGGGGTTTCTGCGCGATAAATTTGCATGCCACCAATTCCAAGCATTGGTAAGATTGCCACAGCTATGACGACGATGCCTATGCCACCCAGCCATTGTAGTTGTTGGCGATAATAAAGAATTGATTTTGGAAGATCGTCAAGGCCAGACAGCACGGTAGCGCCCGTTGTTGTGAGCCCTGACACTGATTCAAAAAGTGCATCAATAAAAGTCAAATTAGTTGCTTCAGATAACATTAACGGCAAGGATCCAAAACCGCTAAGCACCAGCCAGAAAAACACTGTGACAACGAAGCCGTCACGAGTTCTCAACTCGCCTTGATGGCTCTTCGTGGGCAGCCAAAAAGTTAACCCAACCAAAAGAGTGATAGCAAAGGCGAGTACAAACATCGACGAGGTATTTTCTTCGTAGATTGAGGACACAATAATGGGGGATAACATGGTCAAGCTGAAAATCATTAACAGCATGCCCAAAACTCTCGCGATAACAGCAATGTGCATAGAGATGGCTACCCTAGAAAAAAGTGAACCCTACCGCAAAGAGCTTCTCCACGGCCTTGGTATTTTCTTTATCAACCACGAATACAATTACATGGTCATTATTCTCAATCACGGTATCATGATGCGCGATAATTACCTCACCATCGCGTACTAGCGCGGCTAGGGTTGAGCCGGGGGGTGACTTAATATCGCCAATAGCCCGACCTACAACTTTCGATGACTTAGCATCTCCGTGCACAATAAATTCTAACGCTTCTGCAGCGCCTCTTCTTAGAGAATGCACGCTTACTGTATCTCCCTGCCTTACATGGGTTAACAAAGAGCTTGTGGTGACCTGTTGTGGTGAGATTGCAATATCAATTTCCCCACCTTGCATGAGATCGGCATAAACAGGATTACTGATCAGAGTCATGACTTTTTTGGCCCCAAGACGTTTGGCTAGCAGCGAGGCCATGATGTTAACTTCGTCATCATTGGTAAGCGCGAGGAATACATCAGTTTTATCAATATTTTCATCAAGCAACAGCTCTTGATCAGTGGCTGAGCCGTTAAGTACAACAGCATGATCAAGCTTTTCAGAGAGAAAAGCAGCGCGTTCAGGAGAAAACTCAATAATTTTAATATTATAATTGTCTTCTAAGGCTTTACTTAATCGAAACCCAATATTACCGCCTCCAGCAATCACTAGACGATGATAGGGTTTCTCCAGCCGGCGCAGCTCGCTCATGACTTTACGTATATTTTTCTTGGCGGCAATAAAGAAAACTTCATCTCCATCTTCAATGACAGTATCGCCTACAGGGAAAATAGCGCCTTCCTTTCGATAAATAGCAGCCACCCTTGCGTCGGCTTTGGGCATATGCTCTTTTAATGTGCGCAATTCTTGGCCAACTAGAGGGCTGTCTTTAACTGCACGTAAGCCTACTAGTTGAATCACGCCATCGGCAAAATCCAGGACTTGCAATGCTCCCGGCTGCTCGATTAGCTTGCGAACATAGTTTGTGACAGCTTGCTCGGGAGCAATCATCACATCAACAGGCATATTTTTAGCATTAAAAAGCACGTTCTTATATTTTGGGTTTGTGTAACTGTATGCTCTAACGCGTGCAATTTTAGTGGGAGTATGAAATAGAGAGTATGCAACTTGGCAGGCAATAATGTTTGCTTCATCGCTGCTGGTAACAGCGATGATCATATCAGCATCTTCAATACCCGCCTTCACTAATACATCAGGGTAACAACCGGTGCCAACCACAGTGCGAATATCAAGCCGGTCTTGCAGAGAGCGCAAAGCATACTCGTTAATGTCAATTAGGGTAATGTCGTTATACTCGCGCGCCAAGTTTTCTGCCAGAGTTCCACCAACTTGACCTGCACCTACTATTATTATTTTCATTACCTTCCCGCTTTATTGTCAGCGTTTAAATCCGACGGCGACGTTTTACGAAGCTTTGCATAGTAAAACCCATCGTGACCATCAGCGACTGGAAATAATTGTCGACCGCAAACAGTGGCCACACCCCAAGCCTCATTAATAGTCATTATTTCTACATCAGTTCGTGACTGGGCAAAAGCCTTGACCACCAGATCATTCTCCTCAGGCAGAACTGAACAGGTTGCATAGACTAAAATACCCTCATTTCCGAGAGTTTGCCAGAGACTTTCAATCAACCGCAGCTGAATTTTTGCTAGCTTATCAATATCTGCCGGTTTACGCAGTATTTTGATATCTGGGTGCCGCCTTATAACGCCCGTTGCTGAGCAAGGAGCGTCTAATAAAATTCTATCAAAGAAGGTTTTATCCCACCAAGCATCCAACGCTGAAACATCAGCTGTAACAAGATTGGCTTGCAGATTAAGTCGGCATAAATTTTCTTCAACGCGATTAAGGCGTCTAGGTTCGGAGTCAACGGCCACAAGGGACTGCAGATTGAGTTCGCTTTCAAGGATATGACAGGTTTTACCGCCGGGCGCACAACAGGCATCTAAAACAACTTGCCCTGAGGACAGCTCAAGCAGGGAGCAAGCGAGCTGTGCGGCCTCATCTTGTACGCTTGAATCACCTTGAGCAAAGCCTGGAAGTTTAGCCACGTCAATCGCCTCATCTAGGACGATGCCAACATCACTATGTGGTGTTTTCTCGGCACCAATATTCGCATCTTGGAGTTTTGCTAAATATTCATCTCTTGAATTTCTCCGAGCGTTTACTCTGAGTGTCATGGGTGCGCGAAGATTATTTGCTGAGACAATATCAGCAGCCACAGCGGATGACCAGGCGAGCTCCAATTTCTTGAGGAGCCACTTGGGGTGGGAGGCACGGAAAACAGGTTGGTCAGCATAGCTCTCCATCAAGCGTGGCATTTCTCTCTGAAAGTTTCTGAGTACGGCATTAACCAAACCTTTTGCCCAGGGACGACTAAGCCCCTTTGTCGCTGTAACAGTTTCGTTGACAACGGCATGGTCAGATATTCTCATGTGCATTAACTGATAGATACCGCAGGCAATCAAAGTATGAATTTCTAGATCTTTTTCCCGGAGAGGCTTTTTGATAAGCTGTTTGAGTAATAGCGATATTTGCGGATACCAACGCAAACAACCAAAGCTTATTTCCTTTAATAACGGACGATCCTTTTCCTCTACCCTTTCTGAATAGGCAGGGAGCAAAGTAGATAACGATTGTCCTCGGCAAACATTGGCGACAACTTCTGCAGCAGCGACACGGACATTGAGACGCTTTTTGCTCATCAGGTCATGTTCCCAGTCGGGTCCCAGGAGAAAAAATGGAGGCCCGAGACTTTAGCACCTCCGCTACACACAGCTTTGACTTGCCGGCCAATTGTATTGTCGAGATCAGCAAGGCTCCGTTTCCACACTTAACTAATAAACCATCGTCATCTGCTGACAAAATTTCTCCCGGCACGCCGGGATAGTCTCGAGAGACCGCAGACGCCAACCATATTTTTATTCGCTGACCGTTGACCAAAGAATAGGCTGCAGGAAATGGGTTGAAGGCTCGGATACGACGCTCAATCTCGGTTACTGAAGCTGACCAGTCAATTAAAGATTCTTGCTTAGCTATTTTATCAGCGTAGCTACTTTGAGTAGAATCTTGCGCTATGCCCACTGCAGTTCCAGAGCGCATTTTCTCTAGAGTATTTATGAGGGCCTGAGCGCCAAGAACAGCTAACTTAGGGTATAGAGAAGCGCTAGTTTCTTTGTCATCGATAGTACATCGGGAGATTGTCAACATTGGCCCTGTGTCTAAACCCACGTCCATTTGCATCACTGTCACTCCGGATTCCCTGTCTCCTGCTTCGATGGCTCTTTGAATTGGGGCAGCACCGCGCCATTTTGGTAAAATTGATCCATGAACATTAATGCATCCAAGTCTCGGGATATCTAGAACAGCTCGGGGAAGAATTAATCCATAGGCGACAACGATTAACACGTCCGCTTCGAGACGAGCAATGGTTTCCTGCGTCTTTATATCGGTAAGTGATGCGGGCTGCTCTAGCTGAATGTCATTAGCTAATGCAAGTTTTTTGACAGGACTCTGGGTAATTTTCTTTCCACGTCCAGCGGGGCGATCTGGCTGAGTGTATATGGCAACGAGCTGGTAGCGATCATCATCTAGGATAGCTTGTAGGTGCGTGGCTGCAAAATCTGGCGTTCCAGCAAAAATAACCCTCACGGTTGTTCCATCCTATGCTAATTTCTTTTTCATTTTTTTACGAATTATCTGACGCTTTAATGGGGAGAGGTAGTCGACGAAAAGCTTACCTTCCAAATGATCAATTTCATGTTGTATACAAATGGCCAGCAAACCGGATGCTTTTTCTTTAAATGGCTTCCCCTCGCGATCTAGGGCTGAGATCATCACGTTGGACGGGCGGGCGACAGTTTCATAAAACCCAGGAACTGACAAACAGCCTTCGTCGTAGGGTTCTGTTGTATCATTAAGAACTTCAATCTCAGGATTAATAAAGACGCGCGGTTGCGAGCCGTCTTCCGTAAGATCCATTACGATGACTCTTTGATGCACATCGACCTGAGATGCTGCTAATCCGATGCCATGAGAATCAATCATAGTTTCAAACATATCATCCACAAGCCGCTTTATATCATCATCAACGGTAACCACCGGCTTGGCTTTTTTTCGTAGCCGTGGATCTGGATATTCAAGAATTGGAAGTATTGCCATAACAGATAAATTTTACTAGCGATTAAAAATAGTGAGCCAAAAGAGCGCCAAAAATGTTATTTACTTGACGAACTTTCCATTAGGTTAGTATACACGATCATAAG
>Ga0257114_1003202_pt1 | contig 10483 bp, 4 predicted proteins | sample SI112_10mmetaG_FD_190149 | JGI IMG/M metagenome (GOLD analysis project Ga0257114, IMG submission 190149) | Marine microbial communities from Saanich Inlet, British Columbia, Canada - SI112_10m | ecosystem: Environmental > Aquatic > Marine > Inlet | place: Canada: British Columbia | collected... | reverse complement strand
ATTTGATTTAAATGAAATATCATCATCATTAGTAAATGGTACAATATCATCAGATAGAAAGTTCTACCTCAATTTGTACGATGCGGGTTCTGAGGAACTAAATACAAGTCAATCATTATTTGCTTATCCTATAAGTCAGAGTTGGGTTGAGGGACAAGGAACTTTTAGTGATAGTCCAATTACAACAGAAGGAGCTAGTTGGCAGTATAGAGATGGTCAGATTTTAAAAACAGCTTGGAGTGGTTCCACAGGTGAAGAACAAGGTGGAGCGTGGCATAAAGAAGTTTATGCTACACAATCTTTTAAGTATGGTTCTGATGATATGAGGATGGATGTAACGCCTATAATGAACAAATGGCTAGATGGTACATATCCTAATAACGGATTTATAGTAAAAAGAAGTGGTAGTTTTGAGAATTTAGATACAAATACTGATGAAGGAAGTCAAGACAAATTGGGTAATTTTAAATTCTTCTCAAGACAAACCAATACAATATATCCACCAAAATTAGAAGTTGAATGGTTTGATACAAAATGGAGTACGGGCTCACTATCTGCATTAGATTCTACAGAACTAGAAGACTTACAAGTATATATGAAGAATTTAAGACCTGAGTATAAGGAGAGTTCTAAAGTAAAGTTTAGATTATGTGGTAGAGGTAGATATCCAACAAAGTCTTACTCAAACACATCTTCAGCATACCTAACGCAAAAGTATTTACCGAGTGGTAGTGTGGAAAATATCGGTGGTGATGGCGCTTACTACTCAGTATTAGATGGTCGGACAGACGATGTGATAGTACCATTTGGTTCAGGCTCTCTAATAAGTTGTGACTCAACAGGAAATTATTTTAATTTATGGATGAATGGATTACAAGCAGAAAGATATTACAAATTTCAATTTAGAGTTGTAAGTGGTAGTAACACAACAGAGGAAACCATACAACACTTTGACGATGATTTTACATTTAAAGTAGTGAGATAAAAAATGCCTTACACACAAGAGGAATTACAGAAGTTAGATTTTTACAAAAGACTAACTGAAGAAGACGAACAACAATACTTGCAGAATAAAGCTACTTTAGAGTTAAAGGCTAACTATTCTGGTTCAGCTAATCAAAGTTCTTTAGTAAGGGATAGTCTAAATAAAATTTTACTTTTTGAAAATCCTTACAAGAACGAACTTTTAGAAGACGAATCTTCGAAAATAGTTTATGATTTAAAAGTTAAAACTTTGAAAACAAAAGAAAGTGACACTATTGTTGAAGAGATTTTAGATAGAAGGTTTAGGGAATTATAATGGCTAGTAAGTTAACAGAAAGAGATAAAAATTTACTTGATGCCAGTAATTTTCAAATTATTGGTAATAAACCTTATGAGGATGGTAAATGGGGAAGTAAGGGTGATAGAGACTTTGTTCACTTTCAAATATTTGACTCTAGCAACAATCTAATTCAGTATGACAATTTACCTTTATCTGATTTTATAATAAACTCTTCAAATGATAATGTAGAATTTTATCCTGGCTCACACATCCGTAAGTTAGGTTTTGAAAGTGGTGTATTCACTATTAGATATAACTTTTTAAGAAAGTTAGCTGGTAATGAGTCAGCTGTTTTAGTTCATACATTAGACAAGAATGATACCAAGATTGGTGATGTCTATACTAATACAGACAATATTTACATCACAGAAGATGGTGTAATATATGCCGGTACTGAAGAACAATACAGAGATAACCCGACAACCACAGAACAACTAAAAATAGAAGATTTAAAATATCAAATACATGAAATATCTCCAAGTAGAACTGAAGTTAGACTAAGAGCTAAACAGATAAATAGTTCTTATATATCTGATTTTGTAAACATACAAACACCTTACACCATACAAGATACAAATACTGAAATAAACTTTTTAGGTAACTCTAATGAGTCTATAACTCTTACAATAACACCAAACGATAATGGTTTTATTTTTTCACAACAGATGGTTGGTGGTAGCATTTCTATACCTGATGTTTATGAAGTAGACGAAATAGCCGTTGCTGTTCGTTCAGATGTAAATGTGATACTTAATCCATCGGGTGAAGAAATAGAAACGGATAACTTGGGTAATGTTTTAGAAATTACAGGAGAACATGAATGGGATGCTACACTACATGATGATGCTATAAGAGTTAGTAGTTGGAGTGATGGGTTTCTACAATTCAGTAGTGGTGATTTCTTTGGAACTTCTGCTATAGGTTACCATGCTAAGTGGGTACAAAGAGAAGGTATAGCTAATGGTAATTGTATAAAGTTTTCAGACACCAATGATGTATTTAGAGATTTAGCAGAATGGCCAGCTAGTGTTTATCGTAAACTATCTATGAGACAAGAGATAGCTAATCTACAAGGACAAGGTGTAAAGGTAGGTGATTTTGTAAATGTAAAGATGGATGTTAAGAGCTCAGTTGCTGATAAGGGTGTACAGATTGCACTTAGTTACCCAAATGAATTAGTAAATGAAGATAAACCACAAAATCCACCTGATGGGTATTTTGATGTAAATAATATCGGGCCAACCGAACCACAACCAACAAGTCCGCCAGTCGGGTATGTATCTAACACAGAAGGTAATGCAGCTGCTATAGAAGACAAACCACCTATGACTGAAGCACGGATTAGAGGAAAGTATGGGCGGCGAAGTGTCCCAACACCTTTCGATGCTGTTATAGGAACATCCACAACTATATGGGATGGTGAGGGTGCTTGGAAGATAACAGAGATAAGAAATGATGGTGTAAGTGGAAACAAATATTTTTGGGGACCAAATTTAGGTGACCAGAGTCAGAACGGGACATTGAGTGCCGAGGGTGATTGGGTATGGACAGCAAATCCTGAAAACCCACCTTACTCTGCTGGTTCTTGGGTTGTTAATCCAACTGTAGCAAACAGCCTAACTCCACCAAATGGAACATCAGGAAAATTAGAAGCTATAAATTTTCATCCAGCAACTTTACCAAGTGATGGAGATGCTTTTTACAAAAGAGATAGAAATCGTGGAGAAAACAATGGATGGCAAACTGCTGTTAATGTTGGTACTAATGCAACTACTTTATTATTCAAAGACGATTTAATTTGGGAACAAAAACATGGTTCCAGTAATATAGATAATTTGAACCTTTTCTCGTTTGATAATTATTTTTCAGGCACAAGAGATGTTATATTAGATGGGGGTACAGCAAATCAAAGAACCGTTTATGATGATATCTTTAGATTTGGTTTCTTACAAAGTGTTGACAGAGTAAGTGAAGGTAAAAATGAAGGAATCAAAAGTGGTTGGTATGTAATATTCTACAACAATGGTGATAGAGATAGTAATGGTAATCTAACAGAAAATTCAAATAGATACTTTTTCTATAGTAGAAGCGACAACGTAATAAAAGAAAGACAATCTCAACTACTACACTTTACAAAAAATATAGATGGCCCAATGAACTCAGCTATTTTAGATAATGAAGGTGAATTAGAAACACACTATAAAATAAGTAGTGGTAATGTAAGATATCATTTTCATGTGGGTGATGTATATTACGATTTAACAGATGGTGACAATGGAGGAGATTTTGAAGATAATGGAGTTGATGGGCCAAAACAAATAAGCGATAATTTTCCAGGTTCTGAAGGGGCTAGTGCTATAGTAGGTGATAATCAAGGTTATGGTAGGGTAAGATATATAATAGGTGATAGAGTCCTTAGAGCAAAAAATGACTCAAAGGATGGAACAGACCAAGACCAAGCTATAAACGATAACTTTTTTAGGTGTGGTGAAGTAGATGGGAATGGAGATGATTTAACTTATGGTGTAAGAAATCCATCTGCTGCTAATTATGGAATCTTCAACGATAATGGTGATTTGGAAACACTAGGAACTACACCAATATATGATAATGGATTAGCTGATTTACCATTTCCTGATAACCCAACTCAAATAGGAGCCCTAAGCCCACAACAAGCTTGGAAATGGAATGGAAGTGAGTGGTTGGATAATTCACTTACACCACCAAGATATAGTTATATCACACCAGAGTACACAACAACTGTTGTTACACCATCTAATAGTAACGAATGGGAAACATTAGAGGCTAGTATTGAAGTTCCCTTTGATTGGAAACTTGACCAAAAATGGTTTTTATATTTAAATGGTGATGGACAATCAACTGGTAATTTAACACAAGGTGTAGTTTGGGTAGATAATGTGTTTATGGATTTTACATTTACAGACCAATCAGAAACTATTCCTGTATCCAGACCTTACGTAGCACAAATAAACTCAGTTAGTTCAGATGGATTGGTGATTGAAGTCAATAAGTCATTTAAACGAAAAGCATTAGAAGTTGGTGTAGACGATCAAGATGAGTCTACAACAGATATTTATGATGTAGAAAATCCTGGTACATTTGAAAACTTCTCTATTTCTTATTTGAATTTCAATCCAAAAGATTTAAGAACTTATTTAAAATTTGATAATAACTTATTTCTAACTGTAAACTTTAAACAAGATTTAATAAACGTTACGGAGTATCCTAATTCTGTAGTTTTTAAACTTTACGAACCATTACCATCCGATTTTCAAGAGTTTGATGAGTGTGTTGTAGTAAAAGAAATGACAGACCCATTAGAAGAATCTATAAACATAATTGATTTTATACCCGAAGAAGAACCTCGTTTAGTTTTAAAATCTCCTGATTTGAAAAATGCAGAAAGTCCTGTACAGAAAAGAGACACACAATACAAAAGTGAGGATGAAATTTTAACATCGGATGCATCTGTAGCATCAGAATTAAAAAATGAATTTATAAGTCAGAGTTTAAGTAGTGTAGAAATAAATACAGATTATTCCCAATTCGAAAATTTTGTAAATTTTAGTTCTGCAGAGAAAAGAATTAGAAACTTTAAATTAAAATTAGAAAACATAGAAAGTTACAAAATAAGTAGTGCTTCATATGTTGGTGTTAGTGGCTCTGCAAATGATTTGAAAGTTTATCATAGTAAAATATTAGAAACAAAAAACAACTTAGATGATTTTGAAAAGTATATGTATTTTGAAAGTTCCTCATACGTTACTAGTTCTTTAGGAGAGTTTTTTGATAATACGTGGCCTAAAACAGGTGGAGATGGTACACCTCTTAATTCTTACGTTTTAGCACACACTACATCTTCACAAGCTAATACTTGGTTTACTAACACTATAAATTCTGCGTCTGTATACGATGGTGAAAGTAACGACAAGCTAAGTAATTTGTTGCCAGAACATATAAAATTTGATGTGAGTAACCAAACATATCTAACTTTTACTGATATGATAGGACAGCACTTTGACCATATTTGGGAATACATAAATGCTTTGTCAGACACATACGATAGAAGAGACAAATTAGATGAAGGACTATCTAAAGATTTACTTTACAGTGTTGCTAAATCATTAGGTTGGAATTTAAGTGATGGCAAAGACTTAATAGATTTACCAAGATTTGCGTTAGGAAAGCAAGTAACAGGTTCATCAGCCTCAAATTATTCAAATATTTCTGAGAGGGATGTATCAAGAGAAATATGGAGTAGGATAGTAAACAACATGCCTTTCTTCCTAAAGAACAAAGGTACTACTAGGGCTCTAAAAGGATTAATTAATATTTATGGTATACCATCTACTATATTAAGAGTTAAGGAGTACGGAGGGCCTAATGTTCCTGATAGCGAAACTCCACAATTTGAGATAACAAGAAAATTTACAAAAGCATTAGACTTTAGAGGTGGGCAATCAGTCAAGACTGCTTGGGCTAACGATGGTTCTTCTACTAGAAAGCCGGATACGATAGAGTTTAGGTTTAGAGCAGCTACCGGTTCTAATCAAATACTTGTAGAAAAACAAGATGGTAATAATCAAGACTTTTTTATTAGACTGAAAGACAACGGTTCTTCGGACAACTATGGTTGTGTTTCTTTTATAATGTCTGGCTCAAAAGTTGGTATTGACCAAGGAGAGTATAAAGAGATAACATCTTCTGCTTTACCAATATACGATGGGGATTTCTACTCTGTTATGGTTGCTAGAACCTCAGGTAGTGATAATGCTAATGTATCTCAATCTTATCAACTAAATGTTGGTAAGTATGATGCTGGTAGAAGTAAGATACATCTTTATAGTACATCTACTATGGATGTTACACAAGCTGCTTCGTCTTCGTTTAGTAATGCTTGGACAGGTAGTGGTGATATTTATATTGGTGGTAGTGGTAGTTTAGCAACTGTTGGTGCACAATTTAGTGGTTCTATTATGGAGTATCGTCAATGGACAGAAACATTAAATACATCTTCATTTAAAAATCACATAGCTAATCCAAAAGCGTATGATGGTAATAGTGTTTCTTCATCATACGAAAACTTAGTGTTGAGATATTCATTTGATGACAATAAAAATTTAACTTCCGATACAGAAGGTATTAGAGATGTTAGTTCAAATCAAACCACAACCTTATCAGGCTCTCATGCAGGATTTACAGGAAACTTTTTTAGAAGTGTTGTCGATGAACAAAAAACTCATATACCTAGTATTGGTGCTTTAAGAAGAAGTACAAACAAAGTTAGAATAGAAGACAATCCAATAAAAAATGGTCAGACACTAAATCCGAACAGAAGAGCTACAAAAAGCGTATACGATTCTGCACCTAATGATTCTAATAAAGTTGGTATATGGTTTGCACCAACTGATGTTATTAATAATGATATAATAAATTCTGTTGGGGATTTAAACTTTGAAAACTTTTTAGGAGATCCACGAGATAAAACAGAACTATCTTATCGTGGTTTGAATTATGTAGCTGATAATTATTGGAAAAAATATACTGCTCCAAATAGTTTTTGGGATTATATAAGACTAATTAAATATTATGACCAATCTTTATATCCACAGTTAAGAAAACTAATTCCTGCTAGAGCTAAACCTGATATTGGTTTACTAATAGAACCAAATATTTTTGAGAGGTCAAAGGTAGTAGTTGGTAAAAAACCAACTGCTGAAAATAAATTTTATAGTGCTTCTATAGATGTTACTAAAGAAGTAATATCCATAACTGGCTCTTACAATCATGGCTCTAATGTAACAAGTTATGAGGCATATGATGGAAGAATAAAAATTTATAGTTATGAAACTGGTTCATCAGTTGTATCTTCTAGTGGTGAAAATTTACTCAAAGAAGCTAGTGGCTCTGAAATAAGAGATTCTTTTATTGATAGAAGTATTTGGCAAAGATTAGGGGAAGGGGAATACTCCAATGTAACAATGTCGTTTGGCGACACTCTTAATGGTGTTAAAGGTGGACAGCAAGATATTATTAGTGGTTCAAGAATTTATAGAGTTAATCAAAAGACTAATAACTTTTACACCTCATCAGCTGATGCTCTAATAGAGAATGCAAATTCATCTTCTTTTGAAAATACAGATTTAGATAATTTCAGTCACCTATTTCAAGGACTCAGAAATTCATTTTATGAAGGTGTAAAGAATAATAATAAAACAACTATAGATGGTAAACCTGTAATCGAAGTGATTATATCAGCACCAACTAAGCTGGTAACAACTGAAGAAGGTGATTCTACTCTTAAAACAGGTGATGGTATAGTACCAGATTTCAAAGAAGATGATAAAGATATAGAACAACTAATGGAAACCTTTGAAGAAAAGAGAAAGAAAATTAAAAAGAAGAAAAGAAAAAGAGGGTTAATGAAAATGAAAGTTAGGCCCGAAACAGATACTGATAGAAAAATGAAAGTAAATCTTGATAAGATAAAGTCTAAAATAGCTAAAGGTGAATTGATTGTAGAAAACGATCCAGATGGTCGACCAATTAAAACACAAGAATTTAAAGACTTATTCGTAAAAGAGATTGGTACACCAGATGATGGCATAGATGATGGGGTTTTAAATAATGAAAAATAATAACAAAAATTTAATATTGTGATATTTATATATGAATCACATTATACAAAATTTAAAAAAAAATATAATTAGGAGTAAATTATGGGATTTCTTAATAATACTACCGTAACTGTAGACGCTATTTTAACGAAAAAGGGTCGTGAGTTATTAGCACAAGGTACAGAAGCATTTAACATTACAAAGTTTGCATTAGCAGATGATGAAGTAGATTATAATCTATTTGATGTTACACATCCAAATGGGAGTGATTCCTATGGAAAAGTAATTGAGAATATGCCGCTTTTAGAAGCAATACCTGATGAGAATCATGTGATGAGATATAAACTTATGACTCTTCCAAAAAGTACCATCAAAATGCCAATCATTACTGCTTCAGTAAGTTCAATTGTATTCAATGCTGCTGCTGGATTAAGTCAACCTGCTCAGATAATATCAGCCGTTACTGCTAATGTAGCTGATAGTTCATACACTTTTATATTACACGACCAATCGGTTGCTTCAATGAATGTGAATGAAGGAGCTGGTGGTGGAGTTGGTGCTACCACACCTTTCTTCTTAGGTGAAGATGATGCTCCTAACAGTAAGACTTTAGTTGCTAGTTCTGTGAACATTGGAGTAGGTGCTCCTGTAAATGTACAAAAGGCAACACAATTAACTATAATTGGTAATGATACAGGCGCTACAACTTCCATAACAATCACAAACAAAGTAACAATAGCTTCACTAGCATAGGAGTAAATAATGGCAATTTATAAAGATTTTAACATACAACCTGAAAATAGTTTAGTTTCAAGTGATGTAGTAACCAATGTGAAAGACACTGTATCTTCAGGTATGTGGGCCGATGGCGCAAGTAGTATTTCAGCTTACTTTACATCATCTACACAATCTGGCTCATCAGCTGCTTATTACTTAGATGTTTATTCAGCTAATCCACAATCAGACTCAACCGCTAAACCACAATTCTCTGTAGCTTACGGACATTTTAACGGAAGTGGTTCATTGGGTACTGTTGGAGTAGATGGTAACAGAGCATCAGCTGCTATATACAGACAATTAACAAATACTCTATTAGGACCTACTGAAGAAAAATTTACTTTTGCTGGTAGTGGTGCTAATATAACTCCTAAATATGTATATGCTATATCAATAGCTAGACAACAACTCCGTGAAAAAATGGATCCAGGTAATTGGGAACTACATTTAACAGGTAGTGGTGCTACAAAGATAAAACTAATTGATGACAGCGGAGCTACAACTAATCCTACTGTAAATCAAGGTGGGAGAGTATTCAATATTGTTAGTGGTTCTATAGCTAGTGGTACTGCTGTAACTAAAACAACAGCTGCAGCTCAACCAGGTGGTGGTTTTGGATTGTTTTATCCAGACTTAGGTATTTTAGTACTAAATGGACCTGTTCTAAATGCTTCTGCTTCTTTATCAACGACAACTACATCAAATCTTGAAGGTGGGAATGTTGGTAAATTTTATCAAGCAATAAGAGGTGAAGATAAATTTCAAGCTCGTAGAGAAGAGGTAATAACTTCACAACATTATTTTTGTAGAGTTCCTAATAAGGAGTTTAACTTTAGTGCTAATCCAACTTTTACTTCTGGTTCAAATGGGGATTTTACGGTTTCTTCATTTTTTAAGAATCCAAAAACCTTTGTAACACAGGTAGGATTGTATAATGATAATAATGAACTACTGGCCATTGCTAAATTAAGTAAACCATTAGAGAAATCGTATTCGAAAGAAGCTATTATCAAAGTTAAACTAGATTTCTAAACTTGGGAGATATAGGTCATGTTTAAAAGACTCGACCCAAGAGACATCAATATAACACCATTTAAGGCTCATAAGGAGTTTACTGTAACTAATACGGACAGTGGTAGTGGGGTATATGGTTTTAGAGCAATTAGTTCAAGCGCACATAATTTCGATACCAATACATCACCTAAAACCACTTTTGACTCTGCTAGTTTTTATCATATGCCAACATGGTTTATGATTAATCAAATGTATTACAGAGATACTGAAAACAATTTTAATAATTTTGGACAAAACAATGGTAAACAATACAGATTGTTACAACCATCAGCTTCTATCATATCAGTATCAAATGATTTATATGGTGAGAGGATAAAGCCAGGTTCAATAACTCTAACTGATGACAGTGGTGCATCAACCCTAACAATAAAAGACGATGGGAATGGTAATCTGTATGATAATGCTTTCTCATCAAGTTTTGCCCAATTTGCTTCAAGTGAATTTTCCGATTCGAACATTACAAAGTCAACAGGAAGTTTTGTGGGTAATGCTTTTTATGAACAAGGAGTTTTAGTATTTACAAATACAGGTTCAAGATTTGTGGATATAGGAACGAAAACAGGTACTGATGGTTATAGTCTAAAATACAAATCACAAATTACTATTAGAGAACATTCATATACATGTGTAATCGGTGAGGGTGAAATGAATGGCACTAATAATATTTCAG
>Ga0257114_1003201_pt1 | contig 10488 bp, 10 predicted proteins | sample SI112_10mmetaG_FD_190149 | JGI IMG/M metagenome (GOLD analysis project Ga0257114, IMG submission 190149) | Marine microbial communities from Saanich Inlet, British Columbia, Canada - SI112_10m | ecosystem: Environmental > Aquatic > Marine > Inlet | place: Canada: British Columbia | collected... | reverse complement strand
TCCTTATGGGGTCCGTTCCGGACACATAGGTAACACTTTATACCGGACACATAGGTTACACTTTTGAAGTATAATTTAGAAATTTAATTCAACTTAAATTTTTAAAATTATGTCTTGGAAAGAAAGTAACATTATGGATCAAAGATTAAAATTTGTGGCAAGATTGCTTGATGGAGAGAAGATGTCTCCTTTATGTAAGGAATTTGGCATTTCTCGTAAAACTGGCTATAAGATTTATGATCCGGTATAAGGAGTGCGGTCTTGAGGGTCTTAATGATAGGAGCAGAAGGCCATATCGTCATGCTAATCAATTACCATTTCAGGTTGAGAGATCAATATTAAATATTAAGAAGGAATTTCCTAATTTTGGTGCTCCAAAGATAAGGGAGAAGCTGATCAGACAATTTGATTTAAAACATATTCCGGCTAAGAGTACTATTCATGCGGTTCTTGATAGAAATGGTTTGGTAAAAAGAAATAGTAGGAGAAGAAGATGGCATGGCTATAAAGCACAAGGAACTGAATTGTCAAATCCAACGATATGTAATGATTTATGGTGTGCTGACTATAAGGGTGAATTTCTTTTAGGTAACAAGCAATATTGTTATCCCCTAACTATTACTGATTATAATGCTAGATATCTACTTGCTTGTGATAGTTTAGAGTCGACAAAAGAATCGTTTGCTTTTACAATATTTGAGAGAGTTTTTAAAGAATTTGGTTTACCAAGAACAATAAGAACAGACAATGGGACTCCTTTTTCTTCAGCAAATGCTCTTCACGGATTAAGTAAATTGTCTGTTTGGTGGCTAAGATTGGGCATTGATATTGAGAGAATAAAGCCAGGAAATCCTCAGCAAAATGGCAGACATGAAAGAATGCACCTTACTTTAAAGAAAGAAACAACAAAACCAGCTAAGTTTAACCATTTACAACAACAAGAAAGATTTGATGAATTTATTGATTATTACAACAATAAAAGGCCTCATCAAGCAATTAATATGAAATATCCAGCAGAAATATATCAACCATCAGTAAGGCAATATAATGGATTACCAGAAGTAGATTATCCTTATCATGACAGAACTGTAACTGTTACTCACTGCGGTAGAATATGCATAAAAAAAAGAAAGATTAATTTATCACAAGCTTTATCTGGTCAGAATATAGGAATAAAAGAAATTGATGATAAAATCTGGCTTGTAACTTTTATGAATTATGATTTGGGATTTTTTGATGAAGAATTATGTAGAGTTGAGCCTACAAAAAATCCATTTATTAAATCAATTTTTTAAAAAGAAAAAGAAGCAAAAAGAAAAATATATCGAATTAAATTTTAATAAATTTTCTTTACGAATTTTATTCAAACTGGCTATGTGAAAGCCTATTCATAAAATTCTAAAAATTTATTAAAATTTAATAGTTTTATTTTTTTAAAAATTAGTTTAATTTTAAAATCTTTATTAACTAAGAGACATAAAAGTGTAACCCATGTATTCGATGCAAAGTGTTACCTATGTCTCGGGAAGGACATATTTAAAAAGAGTTTCAAAATAATGTTATTAATTTTTTTTAAATTAATTAGCAGCAATATTCTTTATATTATTCTAAAAAAATGGTATAATAAATTTTATCCTTATTTATACCCATTTCTGCAGTCTCAACTGGCATTGAGGATTAATCAATTTAGACATAATTTTCATGAAAAGTTTACTCAAACTGGCTCTAACCTTAACATTTCTAGCATCTGGTAATTCTAGATCGTTGTCAGCTGGCATTAGAAGGCAAGATAACTCTGTTGAGCACGAGATCTTTGGTGGAGCTTGTAAATTTGGTAATATAAGTGGCGATTTTGGTAGAGTTTTAGCAAAAGAAATTGAAGAGGGAAAGGGGATGGATGATTTTGCAAATTTTGAGATAGCGCTTGGTGGTAAAAAGAGATTTATAGTAAGTTGTAATTTTGAAAGTGTAATTTTCGGAGATGGGAGCGAGGAATTTCTTAGCAAAACTGTGTTTGTCAATTCAAACTTTACAGATGTTAAAACTTTAGCAGGTGCTAATATGGTCTCGATTGGAAGTAGTTATGAAAACTCTAATATTGAGGGGGGCTTAATATTAAGTGAAAAAAAAAGAATAAACAACATTTTGTTTGGAAGCGATGATATTGATCCTAATTCTAAGGATGCGATTATTATAAAAGATGTCTTTAAAAGATTGGGATATAATCCTCCAGTAATAAGAAACTCAACAATTAATAATTTGGATGCAGTTTATATGGCGCAAATGTTAAGGGGCGCTATTCTAGATAAAGTTAATATAAAAAAATGGAAAATTGATAGTCATATAGGCGGGGTGCCGATATATGGGTGCCTAGGTTCGCTAGATCTGCAAGCGACAGAATTCTCAGATTTTACAGGAGCTAAGAGTATTGGGATTGAAAAAAAGGTTTATAATTATCAGCAATATATCTCAAAAGCATTAGCAGACGAATTGTCGAAAAATGAGAAGTTAATATATGTGGTTGCAGATGCAAATATAGGCGATTATAAACAAATGAGCTCCAAAGATAAGGAGTTATTTATAAAAATATTTAATGTAATTTTTAACCGCTTTAACATTATGGCAATTGATCAGGGGCGATTTAATAATTCGCAGTCACCATATGGCTATATTAATTTATCAAGGACTCTGAAGGAAGACTATTCGGGCTTTGTTAGCAAGATTGAGGTGCTTCCTAAAAGTAGTATAATTGAATTAGAAATAGCGGGCTATAATGTCATTGTTCATGAGTTGCTCCATTTTCTTGGAGGCATGCATCCCTGGAGGGGTGAGGGTATATGCTTATCAGCTTTAAGTAGCGCAAAGAGTCGTGGCGTATTAGAACTTAATAGTCCTGGCCCATTAGATTATAAATTTATGTTTTCATTAATGGAGGCATCTGGCAGAGATGTTAAAAAAGTGGATGAGGATATAAATAGGTATATTTATAATAAAAGCATTGACACTAATATATACTTGCCAGGAGATGAAGATAATAAAAATTGTTCTCAAGCTTTTTACAAATCATCAGCTACTGTTAGAGACGTTGATCTTGAGCTGGTATCTCAAGATCAAGTTAAAAAATTATGCGACTCAAAAAAGGGTATTCCCAATATTAAGACTCACAGGCTTAGCGATAATAAAAATAAAGGAAGAGTTTATATGTCGGTTGATATTGCGCAATGTTGGCATATTGCAATATTTGATCACAATAATGATAGTAAATTATTTTATATTCCGGCTGGCATTAAGGGCAGTAATTATCGCGATCCAAATTTCCTCGCAGCTATTATTGGTCCATTAGGCATAATTACGTGTTTATTAATCGCAGGAAGGTTGAAGAATATTGTTCCAGAGTCTAAAATCTCTCCTATAAATCATAAGCAAGTTGGTCTTAAAAGCGTTAGCGCTATAATTTAAGAAAATTTTATAATAATCACAACATAATGCCTTATCATTAGTTGATTATTGATCTGATTAAAGTAATTTTAAATAGTTAAATATATTATTATTAGAAATGATTATAATTACTCAAAAATTAAATCTAAAATATAACATCATATTTTTGGGAGCCTTTTCTTTTCTTGCCTTAATTGCAGCATATATTTCGCAATATGTTTTTGATTTGCAGCCATGTATATTATGCATATATCAAAGATGGCCTTATTTTTTGGTTGTTGTAATTATGGTCTTGTCATTTTTTGTTAGTAAGAAAAATATATTAGCAATATTACTTGCAATATCAATATTGGCTATTTTTGGTGAATCTTTATTAGCCTTTTATCATGTGATGGTAGAATATAAAATATTTAAAGGATTTGGAGGTTGCAGTGCAAAAGATTTAAGTGCAATTACTAACATAGTAGAGCTAAAAAAAGCAATTAATGATCAGCCGCTAGTTAAATGTAGCGAGCCTCAATTTCATTTTTTAGGCCTGACAATGGCATTTTGGAATATGATTTATAGCTTAATATTATTGTTTTTTACTATTTATTTTATCTGCTGTAAAACAAGAAATATTAATAGATGAAGATATTTACTTTTTTTTTATTACTTATTCTGTTTTCTGTAGAGATCTTTGCTCAAGATCGCCAAAACATTCTAGAAGAAGTAATTGTATCTGTAACGGGCCAAGAAAAAAAGGAAAAAGATATCGCTCAGTCTTTTGTTGTTGCAAGATCGGATGATATCAATTTTGTTTCAGCCTCTCATCCTTCTCAATATTTAAATCGTATGTCGGGGGTTTATGTTAATAATCTTGGAGGGGGAGGGCATATGACTTCGATTAGGCAGCCCCTATCGACCAAGGGGGTCTACCTTTTTTTGGAGGATGGCGTGCCCATTAGGCCAACTGGCTTATTTAACCATAATGCCTTGTATGAGATAAATATTGTGCAGTCTGATAGGGTTGAGGTTGTTAAGGGTCCAGGATCTGCGCTATATGGCAGTGATGCGATTGGAGGGGTTATAAATTCTTTAACCAGACCCACTCCAGAAGAAAGACAAATAAAGACATCATATGAGTATGGATCATATGGTTGGAAAAGGGGGTTGGTATCTACTGGATCAAAAATTAATGATAATATTGGGTTTTTAGTTGACGCTAATATAACTAGCAACGAAGGTTATCGTGAGCATTCTCAATATAATCGCAACTCTTTATCCGCAAAAATTGATGGATTTATTGGGGACAATTCAAAATTTAAAACTATTTTTTCTTTTAATGATGTAGAGCAGAGTGGCGTATCAAGCTTAAGCATTCATGACTATAAAAATGATAGAAAGAAAAATTTATTTCACAATAATGTTGGCAGGAGGCTAGTTGATTCCTATCGGCTAACAAGCGAGTTTATTTATGAGCCAGAAGAAGATAGCTTATTTAGCTTTACTCCTTTTTTGCGCTATAATCGAATGAAGTTAATGCCAAGCTGGATGCTTAATTATGATCCAAATGACAGAGAATATGGCTTTGAATCATACGGATTGATGTCGAAATATCATCGAAAATTTCTTAATTCTAAAATTGAATTGATAAAAGGGCTTGATATTGATTATACCCCATCTTCATATAAGGAGTTTAGTTTAAATGTTGAAAAAGAGGGCGAACTTGTAGTAAATGCAAGGAGAAATGGTGCAGTGAATTATGATTTTGAAGTTGATCAAGCTTCTCTTTCGCCATATGTGCGATTGGAGTGGCTTTTGCACGAAAAGATTAGGCTTAGTGGTGGATTACGATATGATTATTTTAAAGTTGATTATTCTAATAATTTAGATACAAGCCATGATCAAGGAAGGCATCTCAGGCCTTCATCTCAAAAGCTGTCATATGATAGTGTAAGCCCAAAATTTGGAATGATATATAATGTCGCAAAAAATCAATATTTATTTGCGAATTATCGACATTCATTTAGAGCTCCTTCGGTATCTCAGTTATTTAGATCTGGATCTGTAGCTGATTCTCAGAACCTTAATCCAATAAAGGCTAAGAGTGTTGAAATTGGCGCAAGAGGTCAGCTATTCAATTCGTTGGGCTATGATTTTGCCATATATCGAATGACTATTAATGATGATATTGTAAGCTATATCGATAATAATACTAACGATCGCAAGGTTAAGAATGCTGGCAAAACTGTTCATCAGGGAGTTGAAGCGTCTCTAAATGGAGAAATAGGCAAAGATTTTAGTTTTAGAGGTGGTTTTAGTCTAAGGGATCAAAGATATCTTGATTATGAGGCCTATTATGGCAGGCCAGGAAGTGAAACCTTTGTAAATTATTCCGGCAATAAAGTTGCAAAGGCGCCAAGCAGTATTGGTAATATCTCTTTAATTTATAGCCCATTTTATTTGCCAAAATCAAAATTTGAAATTGAATGGCAACATCTTGGAGATTATTATGTCGACGAGATTAATGGCTATAAATATAATGGTCACAATTTATTTAACTTTAGATCAAGTATTTTGCTAAATAATAAAATTGGCTTAAATTTTAAAATAATAAATATTTTCAATAAGGTTCATTCGGTTTATACATCCAATCAAGTTGGTTCACAAAATGTTCAATATATGCCTGGAAGTCCAAGATCATATTATCTTGCTGTTAAGATGGATTTTTAAAATAGCGATATTTATATAATAATGTTGATTGTATAATATTGCAATAATGTCAATAATTTTAAATATTATTTTCAGCTTGAAAATTTTTAAATTTAGTAACTCTTGATAAATTATAATTTTATAAAATTTAGCTTTAAATATCACAAGTTTTGCGGATGGGTTGGGGGCATTGCCCTTATTATTTTTGCTATTTCGGGTCTAATTCATCCAATTTTAACATGGACAGGTCCAAAGTCGGATGCGTTTTTTTTGCCACAAGGCAAGATTGAGGCCGAGGATGTGGTGAGTGTAAAAGATATTATTGTCAAAAATAATATTAGAAAAATTATAATCGCTAAATTAATGCCATCAAAGGACGGTATAGTTTTGCAGATTAGTCAGGATAAGGATGGCGAAAGAAGATATTTTGATATTAAAACTCATCAAGAGCTAATAGGTCATGATAAAAAGCATGCAATTTGGCTGGCTAGATATTATACGGGGCTAAAAAATGCTCAAGTAAAGTCTGTTAAATTTCAAGATAAATTTGATAACTCATATCCATGGGTTAATCGTCTTTTGCCAGTATATAAGGTAACATTTGACACTAAGGATGAAAGAACTGCTTTTATATATACTGAAATTAATGCTTTAAGCGGACTTACTAACTCCTATAAGACTTCTATGCAATCTATTTTTCGCGCAATGCATAGCTGGAATTGGCTTGATGAATATGAGATTATTCGCGTTGCTTTAATGCTTTTTCTTCTTTTGAGCTTGTTTATTATGATTGTAACCGGAGTGGGGATGATATTTTTTGTAAAAAATAGAAACATGCCATTGAGGCGTAAATTTCATAGATATCTTTCTTATATAATATATGTGCCCCTGGCTATGTTTACCTTTAGCGGGGTTTATCACTTATTACAATACTCATATTCTGATAATTATAGAGGAATGAAGCTTCAAGAGCAATTTAGCATAGAGCCAGAAAAATTTGATAAGAAGGTAAAATGGATTGATCAATATAGTGAAATAAAACTAAATTCAATTAGCTTGGTAAAAGATCCTGAGGGAGAGGATATACTTTATCGCTTAAGTTTTCCAAAGGGCCTGCCGGGCGGTAATATTAGTTTGGGCCAGAAGTTTGATGGCATGGCTACTGAAGGTGGAGGTGTCTATTACAGTGCAATTTCAGGAGAGAGATCTCATATTTCTGATAGATATATGGCGATAAATTATGCAAAAAAATTGGTGTATAATAATGACGCCCTTGTAAAAGGGGCTAAGGTTATAACAAGGTTTGGTCCGGATTATGATTTTAGAAATAAAAGATTGCCAGTCTGGCAAGTTGATCTTGAAAGCGATATTGGGGATAGGCTATATATAGATCCTTCGGCCTCAATATTGGTTGATAGGTTGGCCGACAGTAATCGTTATGAGGGTTATTCTTTTTCATTTTTACATAAATGGAACTTTTTAACCCCTGTAATAGGCAGGTATAATAGGGACATAATTATTGCAATTATAATATTATCCGCTTTTATTTTGGCGATCTCGGGATATATAATAAAAATCAGTATCTTTTTTAAAAGAAAGAAAAAATGAGACATAGGCTGTTAGAATTTTCAAATTTAATAATATTGTTTATAGCGATTTTAGCACATTTATTGCTAATAAATTTAGCTATTAGAGCTATTGAAACTAGCAATAGAAAGCCTCAATATCAATTTTTAAGCCCAGCTGTGACAAATGTCTTAAGTTCTTCTAATCTAGGTAGAGCTGAGTCACTTTCTAGCAAGGCATCTAGTTACGATTATGATAAAAAAGGCAAGTTGGCTAAAGATATCAAGAAAAAAGATTTAGAGGCTGCTAGTTTTAAAAAAAATAGTAAAATACATCCCAATAGAGCAAATATTTTTATTAAAAAAGCAATTCCCCTTTATAACAAAAACCCAAAACCAAAATATCCGCTGCGTGCAAGAGAGCGGGGTTATCAAGGTAAAGTTTTAATTGAGGCCGAGATTAATGCTAATGGAGATGTTAGCGGGGCAAAAATTAAAAGCGCAAGTGGCTATAAGATACTAGATCAGGAAGCTCTTAGGGTGGTAAAAAGGTGGCGATTTAATCCGGGGCTAAAAGAAAATACGCCTATATCTTCCTCAGTAATTGTGCCAATAATATTTAAAATAAATTAAGCTAATTAGGTTTGTGATTTAACTTTCTGCACATTCCCTGCTATAAAACAAGAAAAGATTGAAATCATTATCAGGGCCAATGAGGTAGAAAGGCCAATTGCAATATCAAATTTAAAAGATATAGCTATTCCTATAATTAATGAGGCTATGCTTATTAATGTTCCTGAGATATATTGAAATTTAAAATTAGCGAATTTGGTGGCAAAAAATGCAGGTATTATTAAAAAAGAAAATACCAAATAAATTCCAGCAATTTTAACAGAAGAAGTAACAATTATTGCAAAGATTATATAAAATATTTTGGAAATATTTTTTTTAAAAATTAGCAAAATAAAAATCGCCATAATGTAAGATAATAATAAAAAAGCAATATTACTCTTGCTTGCAAAAATAAGATTGCCTTCTAGTAGATATTTCAGCTCTGTGGCGCCATGTGGATCATAATTTAGCAAAATAAGGCACAAGCACGATGCAAATATAAAAGAGCTGCCAATAATTGCTTCTTGGCAATGGCGAAACCTGGTATCTGTTTTTGACAAAATTGAAGCTGCAATTATTGCTACAATATAAGGTAGGCTAAATTCAAAAAATTTAGGCAAATGCAATAATTTGGCAATAATAATGCCCAAAGTTGCAAATTGGGCTAGAGAAATATCAATAAAAATTATCTGGCGGCGAAATACCTCATTGCCCAAGGGTACGTGGCTTAAAATTATTAAAATCCCGGCAATTAATGGCCATATTGTAATTGATAGATCAGCTGTCATGTTTAAGTATTTTGTTCTAATTTGTTTAAAATTTGGTCAAATAGCTCGAATAAATCCTTAACATTGTGATTTTTGTCGATTGAAAATGGCAGTTCAACGGCTTTTATTTTTGCTTTTTGACTGAGCCAATCTATATTTTTTATTGGCTCAAAGGGGGCGTATATTATAAGATCAATATTGTCTTTTTTAGCAAGGGTAACAATTTTATTGAGATGCTTTAATCCAGGCGTTATTCCTGGCTTTGCTTCAATTGTTGTAACAAGATCAATATTTAGCCAATTTAGCAAATAAGACCAAGCATTGTGGTAAGATATCAAATTAATGTTATTTAGTTTTTGAGCTCTTTTTTGCCATATATTAAGCGAATTTTGCCATTTATTTAAAAAATTATCTAGATTATTTTGATAAAATTGGCTATTTTTGGCATCTATTATTTTTAGCCTAATTGTAAATTCTTTAGCAATAATTGCAATATTATTTGGGTTGAGATGAATATGGGGGTTGCCAGAGGGGTGAATATGTCCCATAGATCTAGTTAGCACTTTATCTTTAACAATCTCAAGCTTTTCAACATAATTTGCCGCTAGAAGATATCCGGTTTCTTTGTCTTTGGCGCTATTTTTATAGGATTTTTCCATTATAAGAGGTAGCCAGCCCGATTCAAGATCTGCTCCAGTACAAAAAATCATATCAGCATTTCTGATTTTGGCAATAAGGCTTGGCTTGGCTTGAACGTAATGGGCATCTTGATTGCCTTTTACGGCATTTGAAATTCTGGCTTTATTTTGGGTAATTTCTTTTGCAAGGCTAGCCCATTCTTCTTCACAAGTAAAGATATTAATTTGAGCCAAAGCAAAGGATAAGCATGCAAAATATGACCATGTAACTATGATTAGGGATGATATTATTTTTTTCATATATTTTCTTTAAATAAGTCCAGGAGTAAAATAATTTATACAAAATTATTTTACTCCTAGGTCGATGTTAATATTTAGAATTTATGGGCTGGGTGAGCGCCAATAGAAAATATATATTGTATAGTTACGCTATCATTGCTGTCATCATATTGTAGCTTCTGATTTTCATACTCAAAACGAATTCTAGAAAATTCTGAATTAGTATAATCAACCATTATAGTATTTGCAGAAGGTCGGTGATTATTATGCTGCAATATTCCTTCATCAAAATTGGCAATATCTTTATTTTTGCTACCAAAAAGCTTTGAGTAGCGATATCCAACTCGCCATTTAGGCAAGAATTTGTAAATTGCCTGGGCATAATATCCACTTTGAGCTGTATTAACATTACCCTCTTCTTCTAAGACATCATTGTGCTTAAGATAATATAAGCCCTTTTCATTGCGTTTAAAATATTCGCCTTGAATTATGATT
>Ga0257114_1003199_pt1 | contig 10491 bp, 9 predicted proteins | sample SI112_10mmetaG_FD_190149 | JGI IMG/M metagenome (GOLD analysis project Ga0257114, IMG submission 190149) | Marine microbial communities from Saanich Inlet, British Columbia, Canada - SI112_10m | ecosystem: Environmental > Aquatic > Marine > Inlet | place: Canada: British Columbia | collected... | reverse complement strand
CGGTACGGCACGAATGGCTGGACCAGAACATCTTTGAAACCATCGAGGAGGCTCAAGACCAAGCGACCGAATGGCTCTGGACTTACAATAACGACAGACCCAATATGGCAATAGGCGGCATCACACCCGCTATGAAACTGAAAATGGCCGCGTAATTCTACAGGCGGACCCCATTAAAAATGGGGGGATTACCTCTCCTCTATTCTCCAATGATGATAACAGGAAATGCTAAGCGCCAAGAAACAGGCTGCTGGGCCAACAACAGAGCTGAAAACTCGCAACTACCGTTCCGACGACGAGAAAGGGCGATGCTTAAGTTTAGTCGCGGGCCGGCCTTGCAGAAATTCGCTTACGTCAAAGCGTTAGTCCAAAACCACTTCAACCAGGAGCGCCACTTCGGCACTGTCAGACAAAACGAGCTTGAGCCGTGCAGGATGGTTTCGTAGCCTCGCCGTATGATAAAACGCTCTCCATTCAGGCACTTTAAAACGAGCCCAGAGATCATCTCGGCCCGCTGTGTCCAATACAGATATATCAATTACCATGTCCTTACTCCCGTTGGCTTCGCTCGCTGAGCAAAGCCCGTGAAGCTTCGGGCACACCAACACACAGGCTTACGGCAAAACAACAGTCCAGTCCTAATAGGGGTATCAATTAGACGGTAGGTTAACAATGCGCAAATAGAGATGTATACGGGTACCCATGAGTAAACTGTGGTCACCGGCTAGTGAGCAAATTTTGCTACAATCCAATACAAGTTTTTATTTGTCTGACAGCATTGTTATATATGTGAAATATATTAAAATCAGGTTATTAAGTCCTATTCTGGGTTGTGTTTTACACTATATTTTACAATACAAATAATGCCCTAGTTGGTGGGTCCCATGGTAGGCAAAAGAGACCCCGATACCCTCGCTAACCATTGAGCTTTAAAAGAGAGGTGTAAAGGGCAGATTGCTGTTGTTCTTGTTTTACCTGACTTCTGTAAGGTGACTAACGAGCGCTCTACGGGCCTTTAAGTTGCATTTACAGCCTATGTATTAGGATTTGTGACTAACGCTGCTATATGAATCGCTGTGGGCTCTCAGAGGCCTTCTAGGTGGTCGCAAGCCTTCTTGTTTAAATGCAAGGGTCAGGAGCCCGCCGCCAGGCAAAAGGTGGTACCTAAAGATTCTAATACTCAGCCCAAACCCTGTCAGCTAGGACCAAATATGCCGCGAGTTGGAACTGCTGCAGTTGACTGACTACAAGCCCCACGCCCAGGGAATATATGGGCATCCAGAGCTAAAATCAGGTCGCTGAGGAATATGCGTGCCCTCAAATCAGAAGCAGTGGCCGACTGCTTAAATTCTTGATCAGGTTAGAAAGGTTGAAGCAGGCACTTTACCATTGTCATTTCTATAGTAAGGTTCCCTCCTGGGGGCGCTGTTCAGAATGACGAGATGCCCACGCATTCAAGGAGGACGAAATGCTATTCACCAAATTGCTTACCGTTTCAACCCTGGCGCTGACGGTCGCCAGTTCTGCAATGGCAGAAAATGTGTTGCGCTGGACCAGCCAGGGCGATGCGCTGACCTTGGACCCGCATTCGCAGAACGAAAGCCCGACGATTGCGATGAACGGTCAGATCTACGAGTCCCTGATCACCCGCGACGCCAACTTGTTGCTTCAGCCGGAATTGGCGACCAGTTGGGAAGCTGGTGCGGATGGCTGGACGTTCAAGCTGCGCGAAGGCGTGAAGTTCCACGATGGATCTGATTTTACCGCCGAAGACGTTGTCTTTTCGTTCGAGCGCGCTAAGCACGAGGCCTCTGACTATAAAGAACAGGCCAAAAACGTGGCCATGGTTGAAGTGATTGACGACTATACTGTCAAGTTGAAGACCGATGGGCCAAACCCTATTCTGCCCAACCAGCTGACTTCCATCTATATCATGGACAAGGACTGGTCCGAGGCAAACAACGTGACCAGTCCACAGGACTTTAAGGCCAAAGAAGAAACCTTCGCTGTGCGCAACACCAACGGAACTGGCCCGTTCTCGGTGGTGAGCCGCGCGCCGGATGAGCTGACCGTGCTGGCCGCGAACCCAGATTGGTGGGGCAGCGATCTCTTCCCTGGCAATCTCGACCGCATCGAATATCGTCCCATCACCAATGCTGCGACGCGCGTGGCGGCCCTGTTGTCTGGCGAAGTTGATTTTGTGCTCGACCCGCCGTTGCAGGACGTCAAGCGCATCGAGAGTACCGAAGGCCTGAATGTTCAGACAGTCGCACAGATCCGTTCGATCTTCTTTGGCATGGACCAGGGTAGCGATAAACTGCGCTCTTCTGATGCGGAGGGCAACCCGTTTAAAGACGTACGCGTACGCGAAGCCTTTAACCTGGCGATCGACAAAGTCGCGATCCAACGTGTTGTGATGGAGGGATTTTCTTTCCCGACAGGCATGATTACACCTCCGGGCGTTCTGGGCAATACACCAGAGAATGACACGTCTTATGGGTTTGATGTGGCAAAAGCTAAGGCGCTGCTAGGAGAGGCCGGCTATCCAAACGGCTTTACCGTACAGTTGGATTGCCCCAACAACCGTTACAACAATGACGAAAAGATCTGTCAGGCGGCTGTGGCGATGTTAGCCAAAATTGGCGTAACCGTGAACCTCGACGCGATCCCAAAAGCACAGCACTTCCCCAAAATCCAGAAGCGCGAAACCGACTTTTACATGCTGGGTTGGGGTGTGCCGACGCTCGACAGCCACTATGTTTTTTCTTACCTCCTGGACAGCGAAGGCTCATGGAATGCGACCGGCTATGCCAATCCACGGGTGGACGAAATATCTCGCGCTATCACTAGCGAGATTGATATAGACAAGCGCACAGCGATGATTGATGAGGCATGGAACTTGATCAAGGATGATAAGCCTTACGTGCCGATCCACCACCAAGTTCTCGCATGGGGTTCGACCAAAAATGTTGACATCCCGATCGCGGCTGATGATGCGTTGCGTCCACGTTTCGTCGTCATGAAATAAACAATTTACCGGGGTAGGCAAGTTCTGCCCCGGTACCAAAGGCTCCTATATGTTCTTTTTCATTTTTAGGCGGTTAGCCCAATCCATTCTCGTGATGGCCATCGTTTCGGCAGTCAGCTTTTCGCTGTTCAATTTTGTTGGCGACCCGGTCAATAACATGGTCGGTCAGGACGCCACACGCGAACAGCGCATCGAAATTCGCCAGCAACTTGGGCTAGATGATCCGATCCTTTCCCAATATGCGCGTTTTTTGGGTAATACGCTTCAGGGTGATTTTGGGATGAGCTACCGGATTAAACGGCCCGTGGACCAGCTGATCTTAGAGCGGTTGCCGGCCACGCTTGAGCTGGTTTTTGTGAGCGCTGTAATTGCCCTTGTGGTGGGTATCGGTTTGGGTGTTTATACTGGCATTCGGCGGCATTCTTGGATCAGTCGGAGTATCTTGTCGGTGTCCTTGGTCGGAGTGAGCTTGCCGACTTTCATTATCGGTATAGCCCTCATTTACATTTTCGCCGTTCATCTGAGGTGGTTGCCATCCTCTGGGCGCAGTGGAACAGTTGATTTTGGGTGGTGGAAGACTTCGCTTCTAACCGTTGATGGCTGGCGCGCAATTATTTTGCCTGCGATTACACTGTCGTTGTTCCAGTTGACGCTGATTTTGCGTCTGGTGCGGGCGGAAATGCTCGAAGTGATGCAGACAGATTATATCAAATTCGCGCGGGCACGCGGCCTTGCGGAACGGGCGATTAATTTTCGCCACGCGCTGCGCAATACGCTTGTGCCGGTCATCACCATTATTGGCTTGAACATCGGTGGGCTCATCGCCTTTTCAGTCATCACAGAAACTGTGTTCCAGTGGCCCGGAACAGGCTTAATGTTCATCCAGGCCGTTGATTTTGTTGATGTTCCCATCATGGCAGCCTATCTAGTGTTCGTCGCCCTTTTGTTCGTCTTGATCAATCTCATTGTTGACATACTCTACTTTGTGGTCGATCCACGCATCCGGCTTGGAGAATAAATTTCATGACTCATAACCTCCCTGAGGACGGTCCGACTACGCGGTGGAAACGTTTCAAAGACAACGATGTTGTGTGGTCTTTTATCAATTCGCCCGGCGCAATGATCGCTGCGGCTGTCACGGTGTTCCTAATTCTGGCATGCATTCTTGCCCCCATTATTGCGCCCTTTGATCCTTTTGATCCAAGCCAGATTTCCCTTTGGGATGGCAAGCTGCCCCCGGCATGGATAGAGGGTGGGCAAAGCCAGTATTTTCTTGGGACCGACAATCAAGGCCGTGATATGCTGTCCACAATTTTGTATGGTGGGCGCCTGTCCGTCCTCGTTGGACTGGCCGCGGTTTGCCTTGGCATGGTGCTCGGTGTAACGCTAGGCGTCATCTCGGGCTACGTTGGCGGTGTAACGGATGCTGTGATTATGCGGATTGCGGACGTTCAACTGACGATCCCGGGCATCTTGCTCGCTATCCTGATCAATGGGGTAGGGCGGGCGTTTTTACCGTTGGAATTGCGCCAAGAGTTTGCTGTCTACGTTGTGATCATTGCAATTGGCCTGACCGATTGGCCGCAATTTGCGCGCGTGGCCCGTGGCGCAACAATGGTTGAGGCCAACAAGGAATACGTGCAATCAGCGCGCATTATCGGTCTGCCGGCTTGGTTGATCATGATTCGTCATGTGCTGCCTAACACGCTGCGCCCGGTTTTGGTGATTGCCACCATTGGTTTGGCACTCGCCATCATCGCAGAAGCCACTCTGTCCTTTTTGGGGCAGGGCATTCCGCCCACGACACCGTCGCTCGGGACTTTGATCCGCGTTGGGAACGAATATCTTTTCTCGGGTCTTTGGTGGATAACCTTGTTCCCGGCCGTTGCATTGGTTGTTTTGGTCTTTGCGGTTAACCTTTTGGGGGATTGGATGCGAGACGCGCTAAATCCAAAGCTACGATGACAGAACTTCTTAAAATCACCAACCTAGATGTTGAATTTCCAACGCGCCGGGGCCGATTTCAGGCTGTGCGCGGTGTCAACCTGACAGTCAAGGCGGGCGAAGTGCTGGGCCTTGTTGGGGAATCTGGAGCTGGCAAATCGACCATTGGCAATGCCATCATCGATTTGCTCGAGGCACCTGGCCAGATCAGCGGTGGGTCGATCCTTTTTGAGGGCGAAGAGCTACGCGGACGCAGTGAGCTTGAAATGCGCCGTCTGCGCGGTAACCGGATCGGCATGATCTTTCAGGATCCGCAGACCTCGCTCAACCCGCTGATGACGGTTGGCGCGCAGCTGGCTGAAACTATTGAAAAAACTAATGATTTGCGCGGCTCAGAGGTAGAGGGCCGCGCGATTGAGCTGTTGGAACAGGTCGGCATTACCGAGGCGAAGGCGCGGCTCTCCGCATATCCGCACCAATTCTCGGGCGGGATGCGCCAACGTGTTGTGATTGCGCTGGCCCTTGCGGGCGATCCAGATTTAATAATCGCGGATGAGCCGACAACCGCACTTGATGTGTCTATCCAAGCGCAGATCTTGGACCTGATCAAGCAGCTCTGCCGCGAGCGTGCCTTGGGGGTGATCATCGTCACCCATGACATCGGTGTGATTGCCAATATCGCGGACCGTGTGGCGGTTATGTATCGCGGTGAGGTGGTGGAAACGGGCGAGGTGGCCCAGATCCTCGGCGCACCACAGCATAAATATACCAAATCCTTGATCGCAGCCGTACCTCGTGCTGATCAAAAGTTGGAGCGCTTTTCCTCCGTTGACTATATCGAAGGCGGCGATGTCGCGATGCTGCGTATTGATATCCAGACCCATTGGCTTGGCCAATCGCTGCGCGAACGGGGTACGGGCAAGGCCATTGAGGTCGAGAACCTTGATCTATCGTTTACCCTGCAAAAGTCTATTCTGAAACGAAACCGCCGCATGCTGAAGGCGGTCGACAATGTGTCGTTCACGGTGAATGAGGGAGAAACCTTCGGTCTCGTGGGCGAGTCTGGTTCTGGCAAATCCACAGTCGCGCGTCTGATTGCGGGGCTTTACCGCCCAGATTCTGGGCAAGTACGGGTGATTGGCCAGGACGTTGTGTCCCAGCCGAGTAGCAAAGACGCACGCGAGGCGCGGCGCGCGTTGCAGATGATTTTCCAAGACCCTTATTCGTCGCTGAATGCGCGGATGCGGGTACTTGATATCGTGGCTGAGCCGATCCGGTTTTACAAGCTCACTAGCAGTGAGGCCGAGACGCGCAAGATCGTTGGAGATTTGTTGGACCACGTTGGCTTAGGCGCGCGCGCGGCCTTGCGCTATCCGCATGAATTTTCGGGCGGGCAGCGCCAACGGATTTCGATCGCGCGCGCTTTGGCGTCGCGGCCGCGGATCCTGATCTGCGACGAGCCGACCTCGGCGCTTGATGTCTCGGTTCAAGCGACGATCCTCAACCTGCTAAAGGATTTGCAACAAGAGTTAGGCCTGACCATGCTGTTCATCAGCCATGATTTGCCAGTCGTGCGTCAGATGTGCGATCGGATCGCGGTCATGCGGCATGGCGCTATTTGCGAAGTTTCCGATATAGAAGCGCTGTTCAGTGCACCCTCACACGAATATTCCCGTCATTTGTTGAGCCTTATGCCGCGGATGGATCTATTGAGCTAGGCGTGCGTGGCGCGTTTATGCCTGCGCACCCAAGTCCCAATAGATGCCTGCCATTAGGCCGAGCGCTTGGCGGGCAACGGACAGCAGCATGTGCTCGTCAGGAGCGTGCTGATTGCAGCCGCCATAAGAATGCGGAACCCACACCGTCGGCAGTCCGAGCGTGTCTATAAAAACATGATTGGGCAGCGATCCGCCGAGATTTGGCGCTATATGTGGATCAGACCCGAGGGTCTCGCGCAGCGATGTGGTGACCCGTGCCACCCAAGGATTATCGGGATCTGAACGTGTCGCAGGGAAAAACCCGTTATCTGATCGGTCAATACGGACCTGCGGAAACCCTGCGCGAACCAAATGGCGACGCAGTGCAGGCAGGATATCATCTACATCCGTTCCCGTGACAAAACGTAGCTGACAAGTTGCCTTAGCGTGGCCCGAGATGGCGTTGACAGGTGCGGCTGGAACCCCACTTTCCATCGCTAGCACGGCAAAGGCGTTCCAGCCGTACACACGTTCTTGCGGGGTCAGCGCGGCATCGCCCCAATCTCTATCGATGGCGGGGCCGACGGGTAGGGGCAATTTGGCGATAAGCGCGCGAATGTCTGGTGTAAGGCTCGTGGGGTGCCATTCTGGCACTTGGATCTGGCCGCGCGCGTCGGTGATTGTACTCAACGCATGTGCCAAAATGACGGAGGGGTCAGTCAGCAATCCGCCCCAGTTGCCGGAATGATGCGCACCCTTTCGCAACTCCACCGACAGCGTGAAGTTGATCGCCCCGCGCGCGCCGAGAAACACTAGCGGCACGTCCGGCGATAACCGCGGCCCGTCAGAGGCGATGAGAACCTGCGCCCCCAACAAATCTTGGTTCTCTTGACAAAACGCTTCCAGCCCAGGCGAGCCGGTTTCTTCGCCCATTTCAATCAGCCAGGCTGCATTAAACCCCAGCTTGCCCCGCGCGGCGATCACGCATTCCTGCGCTTGGATGTTTATCAGATGCTGGGCTTTGTTATCAGCTGTACCGCGCCCATACAGTCTGTCTTGATCTTGGCGCAGCACAAAGGGTGCGCCGTCCGCATGCCACGCGCCTTCTTGTCCGCGTGTGACATCCCCGTGGCCATAACCCAGGATGGTCGGCAGGTGTGGGTCTTCGATCCGGCGGGCCACCAGAAACGGATTGCCATATCGGTTGGGGTGGATTTCGCTGTCAAATCCAGCAGCGACCAGGCGCGGCATCAGCAGATCAGACAGATAGCGCTGCATTTCATTGGCGCGTGCCGGATCTTGGCTTTCTGTGGGGCGGGCCACGAGCTCTGCCAGCTCGGAGACAAAGAGGCCATTATCAACGAGGGCTTGTGCCGATCGGATCGCTTGATCGCGTGTGGACATTTTCTTCTCCTTGACTTGCTATTGGTTCGTGGTTGGCCCGCAGGCCTTTGCTGCGTTCAATCGCCGCTCGACGATGCGTGCCATCACGGATGCACCGACAGGCAGCACTTCGGGATCGAGGAAAAAGCTGGGGTTGTGCAGGCCGGTGGTGCCAGAATGACCGATCCGGCAGTAGGCACCGTGCACCACTTGCAACATGTCCGCGAAATCTTCGGACCCGGTTGCAGGCTCCTCAGTGCCGCTGACGTTTTCGTTGCCAACGATGTCAGCGGCGGCTTCTAGGTAGGCCTCCGACAGGTCATGGTCATTCATCAGCACATCAAAAATGTTGCGATGATCGAGGGTGATCTCAATCCCGTAAGCAGTGGCATAGCCGGCGCATAAATCGCGCATCCGCTGCTCGACCATATCGCTCACCTCTTGTTTGAAATAGCGCACTGTGCCGGCCAGCTTCGCGGTATCGGGCACCACATTATAGGCAGATCCCGCGTGCAGCTGCGTTACGGAGAGCACGCAAGTGTCTAGGGGGGCGACATTGCGGCTGAGGATGGTCTGGATTGCGCCGACCAGCTCTGCGGCAATGACCAAGGGATCTCGCGATTGTTGCGGCATCGCGGCATGACTGCCCTTGCCTTGGACGATAATGTCAAAAAATGCGGCACCGGCCATCGCGGGCCCTTTGCAGATACCTATCGTTCCGGGTTCTCCGTTGGGCGAATTGTGCATGCCATAGATCTCATCTACAGGAAAGCGGTCAAAAAGCCCCTCGGCAAGCATGGCGCGCGCGCCGCCCAAGCCTTCTTCGGCGGGTTGGAATATCAGCACCGCGGTGCCCGCGAAATTGCGGGTCGAGGCCAGATGCTTTGCCGCACCAAGCAGCATAGTGGTGTGGCTATCGTGCCCGCAGGCGTGCATCACACCAGGGGTTTTCGATGCATAGTCAAGGTTGGTCAACTCATTGATAGGCAAGGCGTCCATATCGGCGCGCAATCCCACCCGTCGGGGCCCTTCGCGGCCCTTGATTATGCCGACAACACCAGTTTTAGCGATACCTTCGTGCACCTCGTCCACACCGTATTCGCGCAGCTTCTCGGCAACTACTTTTGCAGTGCGGTATTCAGTGAAACCAATTTCAGGATTGGCGTGCAGATCTTTAAAAATAGCCGTTAGCTCATCTTTGGCATCTTGAATAATGGGCAGAATGGTCATGGTTGTTTCCTTATTTTGGGGTACCTGCAAAGATATTGGCTATCTTATCTTTATTTTAAACTAGTGACTTGCGGGGTTCAAAAGCGTAGGGTGTCCGGTGAATTAGTAGTATTATGAAGCTCGCGCGCGAAGATTCAAGCCTGGGTATTGCCTTGCATCCTAATACTTGCCGACGGAAAACTGTAGTGTCTCCCTTTGTTCCCAAGATGACAAAGTGTCTGGAGTTGTTGAAGTGGCACTGTCAGACAAAACGAGCTTGAGCTGTGCAGGGAGGCTGCTCAACCACACCTCAGCTACACTGTGTGATAAATCAGTGACTCTTCAAAAGAGACTTAAGTAAAACCTTTGTGCGAATCTGAAGCTTCGTAGAACCTCAAGAGTCTGGGGAGTAACTACAATGTTTGCTTATAGCGAAGATGGACAGCATTTTTTAGGCTTTCGCACGAACGCCGTTGGAAAAATGCAAATTGTCTATGACTATGAAGGTAAGATGCATCGGATTTATGATGTTGAAACACCTAACGTAAAAACGAAGGTGATAAGCACTGCAATAACCAACGCCGTTAAACATAGAATGGTCGTTCCGACACTTTTTGCAACGCTTTCATCACAAAACATTAGCTTGAAAGAACTTGTCTAAACTTTCATTCTAACACTCTGCTGCTTTAACAGCCGTATTTGACGGTAGGATAGGTGTGCAGTTCTCATGGAAACTATATTAGAAAAAAGCCAAGTCATAGAACTGCGGCTAGACCTGCACAAACAGGGAATAAGCATTGGCGATGATCTGGGTTTGGTCGTAAATGATAGAGATCAGTTCATATTATACTACGAACCCAAGCAAACAATTTGGTCCCGCTTTTTTTATAAATCAGCACCAAAAGTATTTGGCCTGCTCCATCCTAATGATGCCGAGCACCTCAGAAAACATCTCCTCCACGCCTCAAAAATAAGAATAAAGGTGGTCGATACCGTACCGAAACACCTTTCCGCAGATAACACTGATATTGCCCACGTATCTGTATGGGTGAAAACCTAGATCACTTCAGAATTCTAATCTTGGCATTAAGCTTCAAAATGTCTTTACGACATTCCCAGTGCTGAGTTGAGCTTTTGAGGTTTTTCCTCAGCCACTGTTCATGGTGCTGTTCTCGACGGAGTTTCTTTTGCAGCCCATGTGCTGATTGCTTCATGAATAAAAAATAAAGT
>Ga0257114_1003196_pt1 | contig 10500 bp, 9 predicted proteins | sample SI112_10mmetaG_FD_190149 | JGI IMG/M metagenome (GOLD analysis project Ga0257114, IMG submission 190149) | Marine microbial communities from Saanich Inlet, British Columbia, Canada - SI112_10m | ecosystem: Environmental > Aquatic > Marine > Inlet | place: Canada: British Columbia | collected... | reverse complement strand
TTTGAAGATTTTAGGCGCAGGATTATATCAAAATTTCCAGCTCAAGGAGGCTAATGATCAAGATAATTGAATCCACAATATAAAGGGATTAACCCTTCCAGGATGGCCACTTTTATCCTTTAGCCTTTATCCTTTATCCTTTTTAGCAATATGAAATGCTACTAGCGTCCGTAGAATGCTATTATTGCCACCGCTTTTATAACTGGAACTTTCATGCGTAAAACCAAGATCATCTGTACTGTCGGACCTGCCACCAGCAACTATGAAATGCTGAAAGAATTGTATGACGCAGGCATGAATATCATCCGCCTCAATATGTCCCATGCGACCCATAAATGGGCAGACCGGATGATTGATCACATTGTTGAGCTCAACAAACACACCACCTATCCGGTTGGCATACTGCTTGATACCCAGGGCCCTGAAATTCGTACCAGTGTTCTCGAAAATGATCTTAATCTGAAAGCCGGCGATGAAATTTCCATCTCTGTGCGTGATGGCGTTGATGTCGAAGAATCTTCTTTTCGAATCAACTACGATGAATTGATTGATGCCGTCAATGTTGGTGACAAAATTACCGTCGATAACGGCCTCATCAATCTTGAAGTGCTGGAGAAAAATGCGCCAATCATGCGCTGTAAAGTTATCGATGGTGGCGTTCTGGGTAGCAAGAAACACGTCAATCTTCCCGGTATCCGCGTCAATCTTCCTTCTTTAACGCCCAAGGACAAGGAAGACATACTTTTCGCCATGGAACGGGAAGTAGATTTCATCGCCCTGTCCTTTGTCAGGGAAGCCAAGGATGTGATTGAGCTCAGAGAGCTAATGGCGCAAGCCAATCCTGAAAAAGCCGGCACCGTGAAAGTCATTGCCAAGATTGAGGATCAGCAAGGGGTAAAAAACCTGGAGGAAATTATTCAGGTGTCTGATGGAATCATGGTCGCTCGTGGCGATCTGGGTGTTGAAATAGATTTGGCAGAACTGCCCAATGTTCAGCGTCGTATAGTGCGACTGTGCGCAGAACACGGCCGTCGTGTCATCGTGGCCACCCACTTGCTGGAATCGATGATAGAAAACCCGATCCCCACCAGAGCAGAAGTTACCGATGTGGCCAATGCGGTGTTTGAGGAAGCCGATGCCATTATGCTTTCCGGAGAAACTACAATAGGCAAGCATCCGGTTCGATGCGTGAAATATATGAACGACATTTCACTGGCCGCCGAAAAAAAACGCGGCTTGCGCTTTACTGACAAGCTGATCAGAACAAGCGATAAAGAACATTTGGCGGTAAATGCCGCCGAATTAGCCGATGATATGCGCGTCAAAGGCATAGTCGTGGTCACCCGCCATGGCATCATGGCCAACTATGTGACCAATGCTCATCCAGGCACCCCTATTTATGCTTTCACCAATATAGGACTTACCCGTCGCATGATGGCCCTCAATCGCAACCTGTTTCCTTTCAAGATTGAGTTCAGTGAGCAACCAGAAGAAACCCTGAGTCGGGCATTTGCCGAGCTCAAGGAAAAAGCCGGCTTTGATTCAGGTGATACTGTGGTAGTGATCTCTGACTTGTTAATCGATCAGGATAGTGTCGGCATCCAGGTGCGCTATATTCCCTGAGCAGTTAATCAGCTGGCCAAGCGAACGCCAAACTAGCTGATAAACATGGCATCGCCATAACTGAAAAATCTGTATTTTTCTTTCACAGCCTCGCCATATGCCGCAAGAATCTTTTCCCTGCCAGCGAATGCTGACACCAGCATTATCAATGTGGATTCCGGCAGGTGGAAATTCGTCACCATCGCATCTACCGCATTGAACTGGTAACCAGGGTAAATAAAAATTCGGGTATCGCCTTTGTATGGTTCAATCACTCCAGACTGGGCCGCCGTTTCCAGGCAGCGCACCGATGTAGTTCCAACAGCAATCACTCTGCCCCCTCTTTTCCTGCACTGCCTTACCTGCTCGCAAATCTCCTCGCTTACCTCAAGAAACTCTGCATGCATCTGGTGTTCTTCGATAGTGTCTGCCCTGACCGGCTGAAAAGTTCCTGCCCCCACATGCAGGGTCACCATGGCCGTGTGAACACCCTTGTCGCGAATAGACTTTAATAATGCATCATCAAAATGAAGCCCTGCCGTCGGCGCCGCTACGGCGCCTTTCTTTTCACCAAACACTGTCTGGTAACGCTCTCTGTCTGACAGCTCATCTTCACGCTTGATGTAAGGCGGTAAAGGCATATGTCCGACTTTTTCAGACAGTGACATTACTGTTTCTGAAAACTTAAGGGTGAAAAAGCCTCCCTCCCTGTCTTCCACCAGGGCAGTAACATCACCCTCTTCTGTAGCAAAGATCAACTGACTTCCTGGTTTGGGCGATTTACTGGCTTTCACCTGAGCTACTGCACGATGATCATCCATCACCCTTTCCAGAAGAATTTCCACCAGCCCTCCTGTTTCCTTTTTACCAAACAGCCTGGCAGGAATTACCCGGGTATTGTTGAACACCATAAGATCGTCAGGATGAAGTAAACCCGGCAGGTCCGTAAAACCCTTGTGAGAAACCTCTCCACTCTCCCTGTTAAGGCATAACAGGCGGCTATCAGTTCGATTCGTTGCGGGATAATGAGCAATTAATGCTTCAGGCAGGTCAAAATGGAAATCACTCAATTTCATAGGAATACAGATCCAGGATTCAAGAGACAAGATGCAAGCAAAAAACAAACAGGTTTAATATAGGCATGCTTCATGGAGGCTGATATAATCCGCACGCTTCCATTCTGATGCGTGCCGGAGTGGTGAAATTGGTAGACACGCCGGATTCAAAATCCGGTGCCTTTAAAAGCGTGCCGGTTCAAGTCCGGCCTCCGGTACCACTTATCTGTAAAACCTCAGTAGCATCTTTCTTGCTTCTAGTAAAAAACATCTAATACCTAGCCTTATCACTAAAGTTTAAAAACGCCGGATTCAACTTTCTATAAGTGCGCGGTGCGTTTAAAAGCGTGCCGGTTCAGGACCGGCATTTAGCCTTTAGCCTTTAGCTCAATCAATATCCAGTTTGAACAGCTCAATGGCATTGGTTCTACCGATCTGCAACCGCTCTTCATCGGTAATCACTGTAGTGTTGTCAAACCAGTCAGCTGCATCTTGCATACGCTCAAACGGGTAGTCTGAACAAAAGTACAAACGATCTTTGCCAAGTTCTTCCAGAGCACAACGAAAAGTTGAATCATGGAAGTTGCCTGATGTAGTGACATGAAAATGCTCGCGGAAATAATGCCCTAACGGCTTGCTGCCGCGATAACCACGAGAAGAAAACACCATGCGGGCATCCATACGCCACAGGTTATAAGGAATGAATTCACCCAGATGACCAATAACAACTTTAAGGTGCTTCACATCTTCGAACAAACCTGAGCCGCAAAGGCGCAGTGCATGGGTACCGGTTTCCACCGTAAAGCCCCAGGGTGAGGAGCGCAACCAGGGATGATCCATGACATTCTTGGATTGTGAGGGCAACCCCATGCGTGGGTGCAAGTAAAAAGGCACATCAAGATCGGCAACGGTTTGCCAGAATTCCCGGTATTCCGGAATATCATAATAAATGGCGGTATCTGCTGTGTCTTTCTGGGTGAAACCATTCACCATGGCGCCCTTGAAACCCAGTTCTTTGACGCAGCGCTCTAACTCTGCTGCTGCAGCTACCGGATCTTGCATCGGTAAGGCTGCCATACCGAAATAACGGCCAGGATGCCGGTCAACCGCAGCTGCCATGGTTTCATTACCTTTCCGGGCCACTTCGATTGCTTCGTCAGTATCCAGAATTGACTGTACGCCTGGCGCATTCAGAGACAACAATGCCATCTCTATTCCAGCCTCATCCATGTATTTTAGTCGCATTTCATCCAGGTCAAGAATTTCACGTGTAAATTCATTGAAATCCGCGGACTCACCGGCAAAATCTTTTGTCTCGCCCGTGGTTTCCGCAATAGCCATATGTTCTTCAAAGCCAATCTTGCCTTTCATACTTAGTAACCTCTACTTCTAAAAATTCAGTATTAAAAATGATGGTGTATATTTTCTATTTCTTCATTAAAACAACTAATTCGCGATAATTTCCCTGCATTTCCCAGGTACCGGTATACCCTATGGGGAGAACAAAGGACTCCCCGGGGTAAAATTCATGTGCAGTGCCATTTGGCTCTGTCAGAATTAATTTGCCACTCAACACTGTTACAAATTCATCAACATCTGTCGGACGAGTTCGATGATCAGTTGTTGCAGGTGTTGATTCGAATATAGATACACGCAGCTCCGTGCCATCAAACAGTGTTGCCACATTCATATTCAGCTCGCCGGCAACAAGGATATCTGAATAAGCATCCGGAGGTACAGAGGTGAGCCCCAGTCCTGCGATTTTGTCTGGATCCAAACGGACTGGCGCCGGACCGTCTGCCCCATAAACTGATGAAACAAATGTATAAAAACCAAATAATACAACACGCAGTAAACTTTTCATGATGGTATTCGCTTTCATCAATGGTCCTTATGATTTAAACCAGGTTATCAACAAAACTTTTTATGGCCGCACTGGTGGAGTCATCAATGATCGTAAATGCCATGCCGATTTCAGTAACATCACCTTTATTCTGAACATAAAGCGCTTTTGCATATATTTCTTGCACAGTAGAGAGCGGTGAAAGTTTTATATCCATTTTGATATTAGAAAATTTGTTCATATATTCAGGAGCGCTGATCATTACCCCGCCATAACTTATATCTACAATATGTCCCTCTAAAACCTCAGGTAAAACTGATTTACCATCCAGCAACTGGTAAGAAACAGGAATATTAATTTCTATACGAGGCGCCTTGCGATTATCCCGTATTGGTACTTGAAGGTTTTCAGGAAATTTTATAGATAACAATTCATATATACGTATAGGCTGCTTCATTCCTTTAGCACTTACTTCATTTTCAATGCCTGTCTCAAAAAATATTCCAGCATGCTTACGGGTATTTTCGGAAATTAAAACCTGCCCTCTGAGAGTGTAGCCCTCAATTCTGGAAGCCAGATTGACTGTTGGACCAATCATTGTGAATTCACGATATATAGATGAACCCAGCACACTCGAAATGACACTCCCTGTATCGACCCCTATCCCCATATACAGAGTATCAATCCCAAGTTCTTCACTTTTCTGGTTGACCTTATCCATAGCAATTTGCATTTCAATAGCACACTGAAGAATATTGAGAACGCTTGTTTTAGCCCCTTTTGTATCTTCAAAAAAGGCGAAGATTGAGTCCCCCATGAATTTATTAATATGCCCTCCATGCTTATCAATTATCTCAACCATAGTGCTAAAAAATTCATTGAGAATAGTCGTAATATCGGCAGAGCTTATTTTCTCTACCATTGAAGTGAAGCCTCTAAGATCTGCAAAAAGGACGCTGACTAATTTGCTATCACCCCCGCTTAGAGTAAGCTCACTTTTTTCAAATATCTGTGTAAGCCCCGCATTAAAGCGCTCTGCGTTCAGCTGGGCTGAACCCTCGCTTTCCAGCTGTTTGAAAAGTGAACTTATTTCCTTTTCCAGCTTTTGCTTGTTTAAAATTTTCAACTTTGATTACCTGAAAATGGGCGTCTAAACCGCCTTTTTCTGCAAATGCCCCATGCTCCACATGAGATCATTATACCCGCCAAAATTCTTGACTTATATCATCAATTTATTTCCTGATAGTATTACACTGTTATTCAATCTCTGGTGGACACACAATTTTCCAATGAATATCACGTATACAGCACTTCTTTTCTTATTACTGGCTATAACCTTTAGTGCTAGTGGTCAGGAACCTATTTCGGCCATTACCATGCCTGAGAATCTCGATCAGGGGAAAGTGGAGCTGGGGAAAAAGCTGTTTTTTGATCCACGTCTTTCCAAATCAGGCTGGATATCATGCAATTCATGTCACAATTTAATGCTTAGTGGCACTGACAACCTGGTTTCATCTATCGGTCACCAGTGGGCACAGGGACCAATCAATTCACCCACCGTATTCAATGCGGTTTACAGCATTGCCCAATTCTGGGATGGCCGCGCCAAAGATCTTGTTGATCAGGCTGGTGGGCCAATTGCCAATCCTGGTGAGATGGCTTCCAGCCATGAGCTGGCTGTCAGTGTCTTACAGACCATCCCAGGCTATATCAGCGAATTTAATGAAGTCTTTGACGATGACGAAATCACCATTGATATGGTGACAGATTCCATCGCGGAATTTGAACGCACACTGGTCACGCCTAACTCACGCTTTGACCAATGGCTTCAGGGCGATACAAACGCCCTGACTGAACTGGAACTTGATGGCTATCGACTATTCAAGCTCACTGGCTGTGCTGGCTGTCACAATGGTCCCGCTGTTGGTGGGCAGGCTTACCAGAAAATGGGATCTTTCAATCGCTTTGAAACTGAAAATACGGCCATTGGCAGACAAGGGGTAACAGGCCTGCGAACTGATCGAATGCGCTTTAAAGTCCCCACCCTCAGAAATATCGAACTTACCTACCCCTACTTTCATGACGGCAGCGTGAGAACACTGGAAGAAGCTGTGGATACCATGGCATGGGTGCAATTAAATCGCACATTTTCCCGCACCGGTAATGAGAAGGTGGTTGCCTTTTTACGCTCTCTCTCCGGTGATCTGCCACGCATTGTGTTGCCGATCCTGCCACCTTCCGGGCCTGACACACCTGACCCGCAACCATTCGAGTAAGTCCCTGTTGCTTCTCACAGTACCGGTGATAAGCGGGACACCTTTTCTGGCCTTTGTTATGATTAACAAGGTCTGAAAAGCGGGATAAACCGATGCCTGAAAGTAAAAAAATCGCTCTGGAAATATTCACTGACTTCGTCTGCCCATGGTGTTACCTGGCCAGCGCTGTGGTGGAGAAAGTAGAACAAAACCATGACATTGAAGTGCACTGGTCGCCCTTTCCTCTGCACCCGGACACCCCGGAAGAAGGACTATTACTATCTTCCTTCCTTGGTCCCAATCTGGATGCTGTCCATGACAGGCTGTATGGCATCATGGACGAACTGGGACTTGAGCATCACAATAATCGCACCATGACTTATAACAGCCGCCTCGCACAGGAACTCGCTATGTGGGCAGATACACAAACTGGCGGCAAGGTATTGCACAAGATTTTATACCGCACGTATTTTGTTGAAGATCAGAACCTGGCTAAAAAGGAAGTTCTATTACAGGCTGTTGAAAAAGCTGGCCTTGATGTAAATGAAGCCGGGAAAGTTATTGATGAAAGACTCTTTAGTGACAAGGTTGATGATGCCTGGCAGCGCGCCAGACAAATGCAAATAAGCGGCGTGCCCAGTTTTATCGGAGGCAGCTATGTAACGTCCGGTTACCATCCTTATGAAGAGCTGGTTAAGTTTATTGAGTATGTTGAGATGCAACAGGCCAGGGAGTGAAACGGATAAAAGATAAAGGATAAAGGTGGGCAGGTTACGTTGAATCGTAAAGTTTAGCTCCCTTTACCAGGAAATAACACTCAATCGGTATGACCTGTATCCAAGTTTTGAATAATCAAAAACATCCCCTCAGAATTACCTGAACCGATCACTTTTATCCTTTTTCTTTTATCCTTTTTCTTTTTTCCTTTATCCTTTTAAAGTTAAAACCTCTCCTAAAAACTGTCCACTGTCCACTTTCCACTTTCCACTTGTACCTTGTACCTTGTACCTTGAGACTTGTGACTTGTGACTTGCGACTTGTAACTTGTACCTAAAGCGCCCGCGCGCTCCTAACCTCTACCTGCATCTGTTCATTCGTCCATGCCTGATCATTCGGAAAACGCATTCCTGAATTAATGTCAGTAAAACTGTTAGCCATGAGAGAGCTGACAGTTCTGCTTTGAGTCCCCACCCTGTCACCAAGCACCGCGGCAAAATTCAGGCTTATATCCGACAAATCGATATTACTGTTATTGAATATACGCCCAAAAATACGCCCCTCATCGTCCACATAGGGACGAACCACTATATAGTTCCCAGGATTATCTTCGACATCAAGCCGGGCAAAACTCAGTCCGGCTTCCTGACCTACCCGACCCTGTCCTTGCGCAGCCTCATTAAAATACTGCTTGGCCAATTGCCGGTTATTATCAAGCAATGCCATTTTCCCCAGCTCATTCATTGCAACCGCTGTGGGTAATAACGCAGAGCTATGTTCAAGATCTGCTCTGGCCAGATTACGCTCACCAAGTCTTGCATAGGCAACGCCCCTGCCAAGAAAATAATCGTAGTAATTAGCGTCATTACTGATCGATCTGTCGTAAGCATTTATAGCATCACGATAATTTTTCTGATTTAACAGAATATCGCCTTTGAGCCCGGTGAAACGCGCTTCCTGCGGCACCATCTCACTGGCCGCATCAAGATTGAGCAAGGCAATATCCAGATCTCCATCGGCGATGGCGGCTTGTGCTTCATCAAACAAGGCATAGGCATCTGCATTTTCCTGCAGAAAGCCCAATGCCTGCTGATAACGTAACTCGCCAAGCTCCAGATCCCTGCCTTGCCATTGCGGCATCAATTCGGCAACCAAAGTCTGATTATTGGCTACGCGTTCTTCAGATGGGGGATGACTGGCAAACAGGCCTTCAATCCAACCCGGGTTTCGTCCTTCTGATAAACGCACAAAGGTTTCCTGCAGACTTACTGCAGCGCGCGGATCATAACCTGCACGCAGCATGTACTGGATGCCGTAATAATCTGACTCTCTTTCTGCGTCCCTGCCATAACGAGTAGTTATGAGTTGAGCGCCCAACTGTGATGCCCCAACAATATAATCACCATAATCATTATCCTGCAAAGCAATCGACCCCACTGCCAGCGCACCCTGCAACAATGTACCGCGAGTCATTGCCTGAGCCCCATGTCTGGCGGCAGCATGGACTACTTCGTGACCAAGCACGGCAGCCAGTTCTGCTTCATTATTGAGCTCCGTCAAAAGCCCTCGATTGACGGCAATTTTTCCACCCGGTAAGGCCCAGGCATTGGGAACAGAGTTATTGAGTACAACGAATTCATAATCAAGAGGACGATCACTGACGGCAGCTATACGCTGACCCACTTCATTCACGTATTGGGTAAGGGTTTCATCAACAGTAAACTCACCCCCCTGGCTTTGCTGGGAAGGACCATACTGCTGCTCACCAATTGCACGTTCCTGTGATTCAGAGACCAGGGATATTTCATTACGTCCGGTGACCGGATTTACTGCACAGGAAACCAGCAGCACACAGTTCAATAACAGGACAAGACAAGAGAGAATTTTTTTGTTGGTCATCAGGCCACTCCTTCGGAAAGTGAAGCCGACTATTTCATAATAATCAGCTTATTGCCACGCAACTGAATAGGGACTGAATTTTTGCGTCCACAATTCTATCAACAGTTAAACTACTGGGACGAATGGCGTGATTCAACTGATTAGCTTACAAAATTACAAATTAACAAAGTATCGTATCACCAACCAGAATCCGGCAAACGCGGTAAAGAATAGAACAATCCGGTTAAACCAGAGCTGGCTCACCCACTCCAGGAATTTCTTGCCTCCTATGGCGCCTACAAACACCAATGGAGCAGTCAGCAATACAGATCCGTAATACTGGGCATGAAAAATATCCTGGCCCATAAAAATGGGGATTTTGGAAACATTCACAAATAGAAAAAATATTGCTCCAGTGCCGACGAAGGCTTTTTTATCCAGTTTCAATAATAAAAAGTACAGAGATAAAATGGGGCCGGCGGCATTGCCAATAGTGGTCGCAATTCCTGCAATCAGACCCGAAGCAGAACGGATTTTATGAGGATGATCCAGAGCCCACTGTGTCAGCTTGGGACGCAAAGGTTCCATTGACACCAGAACGATGACGATGAGGCCAAGAGTCAATCCAAGATTATCGTTGTCAAGAAAGGCCAGCAGAATTCCGCCCAGTACGACACCGGCCAAGACCGGCAGCATCATTTTTTTTAGTTCCTGCCAATGGGCCAGACGCCAGTAAAGCGACACCGCAACCAGATCACCTACCAACAGGTACATCAAGGTGATTCCCAATGCATCCCTTGGCGGGAAAATCAGGGCAACCGAAGCGGTGAGTAACGTCCCCAGCGAAGGCATGCCGGCCTTGATAAAACCGGTAAACAGTGCGACCAGACAAAGTAGTAAAAGTGCATCAACAGGGAGTAATGTCAAAATTTTTCGCTTACTTCAAAATTTCCGGAATACAACCGAAAGGCTGTAAATCCAGATTTGACGGGCCATATTCACGCGTGTAATTTGGAAAGTCGCGGGTAAAAAATGCCGGGTCGTAATGGTCCATGGACATAATCATACGATTGCGCGCCTGATCAAGTGAGAGTCTTTCCACTGTCCTGAGCCGATCAGAATGCAGCAATCCCCGCATCGGCTCACCTTC
>Ga0257114_1003189_pt1 | contig 10516 bp, 7 predicted proteins | sample SI112_10mmetaG_FD_190149 | JGI IMG/M metagenome (GOLD analysis project Ga0257114, IMG submission 190149) | Marine microbial communities from Saanich Inlet, British Columbia, Canada - SI112_10m | ecosystem: Environmental > Aquatic > Marine > Inlet | place: Canada: British Columbia | collected... | reverse complement strand
GACGGACGTGCTCATTGGAGGTACCCGTTATCGAATGCATTGGTCCGATGATAAAGAACATAGCGACCCAAGAGGATGGGGTCAGGTGAGGCTCAGTCGCCGCGCGCAGAAATGACTTGGTCGACCCGCAGCAGGCCACACGCCGTTTCGCAAGCAGCTTCGATGGCATGAGCTAGGGTTTCAGCACTCGACCAAGCGACCTCGATTTGCCCTGCTGATCCGGTTGATTGGACCCCGCTTTCAGCGGACCCGTCTCGATGGTGGGCACGTAATTCGAGGAGGGTGTCGAGGTGATCGTTGCCCGCATTGGTTGCGAGCACTGCGGGAATTGCTTCGAGGGCCCGGGCAAAGGCCTCCATGGCGAGGCGTTCACGACCACCTTGTGCTTCTGCTGCTTCTTTGATGGCGAGGCTTGCGGCAATGTGGAGGCTTCCACCTCCAAGGAGCACTTCGCCAGTTTCCATGGCGCTCGTGACAGAGCAGAGTGCGTCGTAGAGACCACGAATCACTTCTTCGCTGGCCACCCCATCACCGCCGCCAACATCGACCGTGGCCAAACCTGCGTGTTCACCCACATCGAGATGCAGACGCTCCCTTCGTGAATCATCGCCCTCAAGTGTTTCAATGGACATGGTCTTGAACGAACCAAGAACTGAGGCGTCGAGGGAATCAAGATGGTCAATCATCATGGCGCCTGTGGCAGCTGCGACGTCTTCTGCGCCGGAGCGTTCGAGGCCTGCAAGTGCAAAGACACCGGCGTCGGCACAACGGTGCATCACACGAGGGTCGATGCCCTCTGCACAGAACACAAGAGTTGCGCCACTGTCGAGAACGGCCTGGGCTTTAGCGTCGAGTTGGGCTTCTTCAGCGTCCATAAACGCCACCCACTGATCGGGGGAGGTCACTTCAATTTCGGCATCCCGAGAGGAAGATTCGATTTCTAAGGGGCAAGAAAGCACAGCGACGGTCCCATTCCTGAGATGTCGAGGTAAGCGGTCCAAATCGAGGTGACGTTCGATAATCAGCCCAGAAACAAGGGTGCTGTCGGCAATCCCTCCAACCCCGCGCTTTGCCATTCGGACATCTTCGGTTCGAACATGAAGGGTGCCGTCTCGGTTGGTAGCAACAGTCTGAGCCGCTGTCACGATGCACTGCGCAAGGTGATCGCTCCCCGACTCTGCAGTTGTCCCCATCATCGCTGTGCGGGCCACATCGAGGAGGCGTTTGTTGTCGGTGGGTTGGATGCGTACGACACGCGCATCGATCGTCTCAAGGGTGGTTTGCAAGGCCCGTTGATACCCCTCGACAAGAACCAGAGGGTGGAGGCCTTTTTCGAGGAGGCGACCAGCTTCGCGCATTAACTCGCTTGCAATGATTATGCATCCTGTGACACCGTCGCCGCATGCGTTTTCTTGGGATTCAGCAAGTTGGACGAAGGCTTTGGCTGCCGGGTGTTTAACGAGAAGTTCTGCAATGATTTTGGCTCCATCGTTTGTCACGGCTGTCTGACCATTGGTTTTGTACATCATTTTGTCAAGACCGTTTGGCCCAAAGGTGCCACGCAATAAATCACCAAAAGCGACCGAGGCAGTCACCAGTTTCTGCGTAACTGCTACACCACTGGTCACCGATGTTGTTGGACGGACAATGGCCACTGGGGCGCGTCCAGAGCCGTCATTTGGGTGAGCCATCATTTCATGGGGCTGTGAAGCGCATAGATGAACCCTTTCTCTAAGAAAGAAACGTCCGTTTTCACAGAAGGATAATGATGGCAGCTGCACAGAGCCCAATAGCGCCGCCTGCCGTAGCAAGAATCAGAGGGATATTCATGCCTGATGATTCGTTCACAGGGGCTAGAGGCGTTGCTGAACCGTCGAGCGGAGGGAGATCTGGAATCTCCTTTCCTGTTGGTTCAAATGGTTCGGGCTCCTCCACAGGCTCGGGCTCTTCGACTGCTGCCTCGAGGCTTTCTTCGAGGGCTGCCTGTGCCTTGAGTGTTTCAGCAGCAAGGGCTTCTTGGGCAGCTTGCGCTTCTTGACGCATTGCTTCAAGTTCCGCTTCAGCTTGCTTCTTCGCCTGTTCCAATTCGGCTTCGGCTTGCTTCTTTGCCAGTTCTAATTCTGCTTCAGCTGCGCGTCGTTCTTCTTCTTCTGCAGCCCTTTCTTTGGCCGCTTGAGCTGCTGCTTCTTGCTCGGCCTTGAGGCGTTCTGCTTCTGCAGCAAGCGCTTCTTGAGCTTCAAGGGCAGACTGGCGGGCGGCCTCGAGATCTGCTTCAGCTTGCTTCTTGGCCTGTGCTAGTTCTGCCTCTGCAAGGCGTCGAGCCTCGTCCTCAGCTGCCTTGGCTGCTGCTTCTTGTTGGGCCCGAATTTTCTCTTCTTCCACAGCGGCAATCTGAGCCTTTGTTTCAGCTTTAAGTCGAGCGATTTCCTCTTCGGCAGCCACTTTAGCAGCTTCAATTTCGGCCATTGCATTCTCGTGCTCTTGTTTGCGAAGGTCTTCTCTCGCTTGTTCTTCTGCTTTAATCGCTGCATCTTTGGCGATTTTTCTCGCATCCTCCGCAGCAAGTTCAGCCTTTTCTTTGACCATTGCTTCAACGTCTTCGAGGGATGTTGGGGGGACGTGGTCGGTTTCTGTGGTGGCGTTGGCATGAGCCTCCGCTGCTGCTTTGAGTTTGAATTCTGCTTGAACTTTCGCTCGTGCTTCTTCTTCTGCTTCTTCGACCATTCGAGCGATCTCTTCCTTCGATCGCGTGTCTGCGTCTTCCTTTGCTTTAATCTCGAGCCGTTCTTTGACACTTATCTTAGAGATTACGGCTTCAACATAGCCTTTGAACTCTTCATCCGAGACTTCTTCGGTCATGTGGCGTCGAGCGTTTTCCATCAATATTTCAATTTCTGTAGGAGCAAACGTCCCTGGGTGAGCGTTGATTTCGTTCCGGAAATTAGTGTAAAACGATCGACCTTCAGTCGAAATACTTCCATCCTTTGTCAAATAATCTTGTAACGAAGACAAGACTTCAGTGAGGTTCAGAGTGGCTGACATTGGAATGCCTCCTTAGATTATGAAGAGGTTTATTTCTTCAACCCGTGTTCTTTCCTTGCTTCATCGTTAGCCCAATGGAACGCTAGCTTCAACAAACGGAGATAATGACCGAGGCCATCTCGTTCCATCTTGGCGTGCAGTGTTTCGTTTTCCATGAAAATATCGCCCCAAAGGTTGGCTGCAGTTCCTTTCTTGCCCTTTGGCAAGTCGAACACTTCCTTGACTGTGGGGTCAAGGATTGCCTTCCAAACTCGAGCGGGGTTAACGGCCATGGTCACTTCAACGATGATTTCGTTTTCATTCAAGCCTGTTCCAGTTTGCCAAGAGTCTTCACCCAAATCTGCCAAGAACGGTAGGCAGATATCTTGTATGGATAGACTGGTCATTGGGTCGGCTGCGGTGAGTGAAGTGTATGCTTCTCGCATTCGTCCACGGTCTGCTCCTCGGGAGCCGGTGATGTTGCGGAGTTTGTCGATCGAGGTTGGGACCAAGAACCGGATGTCTGTGTAGTACACAAGTGGGTTGTCGTCTCGTGCCCCAAAGATGTGCGAGTACGGTGCAGCATCTCCTGTTTCGCCCAAGTCGACAAGCGGATAAACGGTCTTTAGAGCGTTTGTTGCAATCGATTGAACACATCGGCGCATCAATCGGTCTGGTGCGGCAGAAATGTCGTTGAATGTCTGGATGTATTCATCCATGCTCATGACATCATAGCCACGAACTGAGAGAATCGAGTGGACGTTTGGTCCAACTTGCTTCTTTTCGCCATCGTGGAAGTCGGCTTGGCTGATCCATCGGGATCCTTGAGCGACATCGCTTGCTGCGACAAGGTCTGCGTAGGCTTTGAAACGGCGGGTGACACGGTTCATGAAATCGGCTTGGTCGAGCTTGGTGAACACGGTCGCCTCGTAATTTGACTTGAGAGCGTGGTCAGCTACTTGGCTGGCGTTCACACAGGTCAACAAGTTACCTTGGTCGCGTGGGTAAATCAGCATACGTCGGCGCTTTGCACCGCCGCCAAGGCCACCAATCCAAGGATCGGTGAGCATGTATCCAATGGAGGCACAGACCTCAAAGAGGCGAGCGTACTTGTCTTCATCGCTTGCGCTTGCAATCCATTCATCTAATCCAGGTTCAATACAGTGGAATTCGAGTGGCACCATTTCCGACCCTGCGCCGAACATTTGGCGCACGGTGGAAGAACTCATCATGCCCATGAGGGTGTAAAGAGAAGTCTTACCGGTGGTCATGAACACATCCGTGATGCCTTCTTCCCCGAACGAAAGTCGGCGGTCAGGCAAGTTCACGAGGAGGTTGAAGGCTGTCGGAGATTCGCGGTTGCCGTTCACGGCAGGCCAAATCCATGTGCCCGGGCGGGTCATGATGTAGCCGCTGGCGTCCTTTCCAAATCCTGCAGGAGAGTAACGAGTCCATCCAAGTCGGTTGTTGAATGAAACACCACGGTGCATCAATGATGGATAGAAGCAAGTGTCGAGTGGATCCGAATCGGGAACAACACCGCGATGCCCGAGTCCCCAAAGAATTGGTTCCCACTCAGGCTCTTCGCCTTCTGGAGCGCCCAAGAATGGGTGGTCGACGCCGGGCCCATCGCCGGTTAGGAACGAACCGCCCATGCGTTCTTCATCCCCTGTGGAACAGAAGAATAGAGTCTGTGTTGTCGACAATTGCTTCGGCGTCCACATGTTTGCGTTGACGATGGTCTTTTGCTTGAGGAATTCAGACACGTTTGAAATTCGTCGTTCAAACTTGAATCGCTCTGCTTCAATCCACGAAGAGCCGAGGATGAGGTTGGTGTTGAGCAGTCGAGCGCGAGCTGGACCGATGTAACGAACCCGAGGATCAGATTTCGAAGTGTCGCTTGAAGGGAGTTCTTCCCAAGGGCCACGTTGCGGGACGTACTTGAGGAATGCTTGGTGATCGAATTCGGCGACTTGCGCCTTCGATACGGCTTCCTCGACAACGTCCATCAAGCGGACATATGTCTCACTTGGTCGCATTTGTTTGGTTTCAGCATAAGCTTTGTTTGATACAGATCGATGTTCCCACATAATTTCACCTCAGAATTTCTTGCGCTGCCCGTCGTCTTCTATAACATCCGACGAGGCAGTTGGTTCGTCGATTGTTGTTTGTTCTGAAACAGCCCCTGCGGTTGTTTCTGCTTCTGCTCGGGCCTCTGCTCGGGCCTCTGCTTGTGCATCGGCCTCTGCTTGTGCTTCAGCCTCGGCTTCTTCCTTTTCAGCAGCGACCATTTCCTTCGCCATCCTTTCAGCGGATTCTTGGATTTCATCTTCCTTGACAGCAGAGATGATGAGCGCAGCGGTTGCCTGCATGGATGCGTCAACATATGGTGCGGCTCGGTAAAAATATTGGACCATGCTGCCAATCGTGCCGAACACTGCACCAAGGCCGATTACCCAGCCGTTGTTGATGTTTTGAGTGCTGGTGTCAGAATCAAAGTAATCGGAAACCGGAGTGCCTGTTTCGGGCGGCCACCATGTGGCGCCGCTAGCGTTCGTAAGCACTTCGATGGTGGCCCAGACGGCGTAAACGATCATGAGAATGGAAATCCAATTCATCATCATTCTGTTCTCAAGGAGGAACTTTACGAGTGCACGGCCTTCACTTCCGGAGGCACTATCATCACTGCTCATGAGCGAGAAATCTAAAGTTAAGATATTTAAAGAGCGCTCCTATATTTACCCTTGACCATCGGTTCAGTAACGCGAACTCAGTCGTGAGTGAAGTGTTATTTCCTGTTGTTTTTTCCTTTGTTTTTCCGTGGCTTCGTACCGCGTGCGTTGTGCTCCCACGCCCTGCCGCCTCGGCTGCGACGATCTGAGACATCCCGCCAATGTGGATTTGAAGGAGCACCCATCGATTCTGGCATCTCATCAAAGGATTCGATATTGAGTTGCATGCCTCCAAGTTCGTCTTGCAGTTGACGAACGTTTTCGCCGCCCTTCCCGATGAGGGTGGAAATCATGTTCTGTGGGGCATAAATTGTGGCACTGCTTTCACCTTTGAACTGAACTTGGCATTGAACGCCAACCCATTGTTGGATGATGTGGACGAGTTGGTCTCGAGCGAGTGTTTTCATTGGTGACAGGGCACCTTGCTTTCGGCCTTCAACCGGGACAACGGCGATTTCGGAACCAAATGCGAACATTTCATGCGTAATTTTCCCGCTTGGAAATTCGACAACTTCGATGACAGGTCTAGCCAGTTCTTCCTGCATTCCCGTTGGCGGTTTCACCGTCATGCGAAGTTCCATGACTTGCTCGATTTGACCAGCTTCAACGTGGATAATGGTGTCGAGAACTTGGCTCACAAGGCCGAGTTCAACCTTGCCGATGAGACGCTGGATCGCCTCGAGGGCGGAATTTGCGTGCGTCACGCCGAGCAAGCCAACGCCAGCAAGCCGGACATCGGCGAAGATTTCGAAATCTCGGGCCCGCCGTACTTCGTCAAAGATAACGAAATCGGGTCGGACAAGAAAAATGATTTCAGCGGTTTTTTCCAAATCCCCTTCGAGTGGGGCGTACTGAGTGATTCGGTCAGCGAGTTGTAAATCTCTGGGGGCTTCCATCGTTTTGACCATTGCTCCAACATCTGTGTCGAGGTATTCGGCAATGGCCTGGGCAAGGGTCGTTTTACCAGACCCTGGGCGCCCACAAATGAACACACCGCGATGGTGGTCTGCCAAGCGATCGATGAGGCGTTGATCCAGTTCATAGTCGCCGAGAGAGAGTTTTGCTACAGGGCGAACGATGGTGATTTCTCGCGCATCAGCAAAGGGCGGCCAAGCACAGGAAATTCGAAGGTCGCCAAGTTGAATGACTTGGCATCCTTTACGATCGATTTCAAGAAAACAATCACTGCGGTGGCGGTGCTCATCGATGAGGCCGACCAGTTCTTCTTGGAGAGACTCCATGCGCAAGGTGTCCCATTTTCCATCATCTGCACCTTCGACATCAACCAACCGGAGTTGCCCAATTGACCCTCTTTTCACCCTTGGTGGGCAATCTGCTTTGATGAAAACCGTGTGAACATCCTCCATGAGAAGGTCCTCAAGTCGCTGTGGGAGGGCTGGGTGGTCGCCGTACTTCGCCATATCAATCGGTTGATGTTAGTGGCCGAGGCCTTTCACCCTTCGCCCGTTGAAGGTATGGCTTTAGGCGGGTTTCAACATTCAGTTGTTTTCGGGTTGAATCAACGCACTGGTCCACCAAAAGGAACCGACGAAAAAGAGAGAGAGAAGGTAGGACCCTGTGGTGGGGAAGCCCCATACTCGGATGCTCACTTCTGCAAAGAGAGCGATTGAACCGAGGAAGGCAAGAACGGTGAGGGCCCCTGTTTGATTCATTCCGAGGTGCGCAAACGTCATTTCACGTTCTGAAAGGCCCCATGCGACCCCGATGAGTGCGGAGAGTGCAATCAACACATACGCCGCATCAGTGAAATTTTCTTGGGTGAACCAAGTGAGCCCTGCGGCGACGAGGCTGCCGATGAACAGGCGTTGAATGGTGGAATAGGGGATGCCCATGAATTCATCCAGACCGCTTTAATTCTTGAAGACTCGCAAGGTGATTGCTCATATTTGGCGACTCATAGCGAGTTTGACTTTCTCCACATTCACGGCGGTGTCGAAAATGGATTTGTGCTGGTCATGGGTCATTTCCGGGGCATGGAGGGCGGCAAGAACCTGCATTTGCAAGGGTGACCTTGATGGGTTGAGGTTGCACACTTCGCCGTTGAACGTGAGGGTCGAATGTTGCCCAAAATCCAACTCAATTTTTCCTTCACTGCCGATCACACAAAGGCTCCGACGCTCCCGTTCTACACCCCATCCAACCATGATGGAGGCCGTGTATTCTTCATCTTCAATGACCAATGTTGCTGCGTCTTGATTTCCCATTTGGCGTGTGACCTTGGTGTTTGAAAACTCAAATCGTTCGGGGAAAAGGTAGGCAAGTCCGTCGATGCCGTGAGACGCAAGTCCGTCGATGAGGTTCGTCGATGGCGGTCTTGGCCGGACGGTGCACCGTGCGTATGTAGCGCTGATCAATTGCCCGATTGCCCCTTCTTCGATGAGGTGCTTCGCATGCTGGAAGCCTGCGTGATGTCGGAGAAGATGGCCTGAAAATACCGCTGCTTGTTTCTCAATTGCTTTGTCGAGCAACGCACGTGCTTCACTCGGAGATGCCCCAAATGGTTTCTCAATCAGCACATGGAGGCCCTTGGCAAGAAAGGCCATGCCAAGCGAAGTATGGGTGTCGTTTGGTGTGGCGAGAATAACGAGGTCTAGGGTCTCATGTTCACACATGCTTTGCCATGAAGTGTAGCGGGCATCGGCGCCTTGAATTGCTTCGACGGTGTTCTCAACAAGATCACACGCAACCACGCGGTTGAGCATTCCTTCTTGTTTGAGGTGTAAGAGGCTTGCAACATGGACGGATCCCCAGCGTCCGCATCCAACGACAGCAACTGTGAATCCCATTGGTGTCACCTCAACTGCTCATCGGTTCGCTTTCCGCCTCGCCAGATTCGCTCGAAGTGCTTCCTTCGCCGCCGTTATCTGACACAACTACATCATCATAACATCCATAACATACATTTTCGTAGGTCAAGGCGATTGAAGCTGACGTTTCCATCGTCGTGAGGTTTGTAGCGGTCACGCCTTGAGCGGAGAGAGCGTAAATGAAATCACCCATGAAAATCGAACGTCGAACATCGTAGCTGTTGTAGTAGGAGCGTTGGTTATCACTGCTGTAGAACGAAGAATGATTGACTTCACCGTGAACTGACAGTGTACCTGTTTCTTCTGATACATTGACGATCATCAACTTGCTGACGAAGTTGTAACTGTAGGAATAGCCACCCTCTTCGTTGTACCAACTGTCATACTTGTAGGTCGCAAGTGGAACCGCAAGCATACCTTTTGGCGCCCAGTATTGGAAGGCTTTGTGCTCATAGGATGCTTCGGAAAACGACCACGACCAGCCGGATTCACTCGGGTCAATCACCGGGCTCAATGAGAGAACATCGTCAACAGCAGGGGTTGTTGGGTCGGTGATGTTGAACAGCGAAAGGCGGGTGTTTGACCAATCAAGGCCGAGTCCGTCTTCACCAGGGCCAATGCCGATGGTGAGCAAATGGTCCCTCGAAAGAGGGTGGATATAGGTTGAAACACCAGGAATTTCAAGTTCGCCAAGGATCGTTGGGTTGGTTTCATCTGACATGTCGATGACCCACAGTGGGTCGATTTGCCGGAACGTCACGAGGTAGCAGCGATCACCATCGAAGCGAGCGCTCCAAATTCGCTCCTCGGGAGCGATGTTGTCAACACGGCCTACTTCGACAAGCGTTTGTTCGTCTGTATCAACGTCAACGCTGCGAACAAAATTGACGACGCTTGAGCTCATTGGCTCTGGATTCTCCATCCACCATCGGGCCCACTGACCTGATGTTGCTGCAACTCGGAGCACGCCTTCGTGTTCAGAAATCGAGAACTGGTTGAGAATGGTTCCGTTCACACGCCCCGATCCAGTGTAGACCGTGTCGCCGGGGTTCGAAATATCGAAGGTGTGAATGTTTGTGGCATCGTTCATGTTGTCATTACCCCAGAACCACCACCAGTCCCATGCGTTTTCTGTCAGCACTAGGAGATCTTCTGAAGCGTAGACCATAGGGTAGTTTCCGACAATGTGATCGGCTTGGAAGGCGAAGTTTTCATCGTTCAAATCAAAGGTGAAAATACTGTTGAACCCACGGTTGAGGCTGTCGGCAGGTGCAACGAAATCTGCGCATGCATCGTCGTCCATTGTGTGAACAGTGAGGCGCCCATCAACGCGCTCGTAGACCTTTGGAAGAAGATCGACAAGGTCGAGGCGGGCGAGCGTTTCTTGATTGTCAAGAATGGTTTGGTAGCCTACTTTTTCACGGAGTTCCAAGCGAAGTGGGTCGTCGTAATCCAAATTCCAATAACCGTTTGGCAGGTCCAACCACGTTTGCAGCCCTGGGATATTCATCCAAGCGTGGGTGACGGTGCGAACCGTTGCGTTGACTTCTCGCGCTGTCATGTAATTTCCTTCAATGAACAACTCTTTCGCCGTTTCTGGTGAAGAGCGGTTGGTGATGTCGAACACCGTGAACTTGGTCAGTGAGTTGGTCCGCCAGACGTTGCTATCATCCCATCCGAGTTCCTCAGACAATGGATCGTTGCTGGCAATGGTCCACGTCGAGACTGAAGAGATGACGACAAGTCGATCACCATCGAGCATCATCGCTGTCGGGTTCCCTTGGATGCTCGTGGTTGAAAGAAGGTTCAATTCACCAAATTCAGGAACTGCGAAGATAACGAGATTGCGTCCGTTGATGAAGTAGATATTGTAGCCGTCAGTTTTGACGAAATCAGCTTCATCGACACCCTGTTCTTGGTTATTCGTTCCGGAAT
>Ga0257114_1003183_pt1 | contig 10530 bp, 8 predicted proteins | sample SI112_10mmetaG_FD_190149 | JGI IMG/M metagenome (GOLD analysis project Ga0257114, IMG submission 190149) | Marine microbial communities from Saanich Inlet, British Columbia, Canada - SI112_10m | ecosystem: Environmental > Aquatic > Marine > Inlet | place: Canada: British Columbia | collected... | reverse complement strand
TGCATTATGGGGCTGATTGCATTTTTTACCGGAGCAATTACTCAACGGGCAATGCAAGCCTCTTGGCGTTATTTCATTCTTGGCGGCACATTTGGCATATATTTTACCTTGATGTTCGAAGGCCTAAAGAGCGCGACGCCAATTTCTACTGCAGCTGTGTTTACGCTGATGCCGGCGATGTCCAGCTTACTCGGGTTTATTATTTTAAAGCAAAAAATAAGACTGCATGGCCTGGTGGCAATTCTTATTGGAACCATTGGATCTGTGTGGGTTATTTTCCGAGCGGATATTCTTGCCATAGCACAATTTAAGGTTGGCACAGGAGAACTGATTTATTTTCTTGGATGCATCGCCCATGCGTTTTTACCAATCCTTTTTCGCCAATTGAACCGCGGCGAAAACGCCATCATGGTCACCTTTGGGATGCTCACAAGCGGCACAATCATACTGAGCATTTACGGTGCCCCAGAAATTTTGCAAACGAATTGGACCGGATTACCGCTCTTGATCTGGGGCACAATTATCTATCTTGCGGTATTTGCCACATCGCTCTCCTTCCTCTGCCTACAATTCGCGTCGATGCATCTGCCGGCAACGAATGTCATGGCCTACACCTATTTGACCCCCATTTGGGTGCTGGTTTGGGAGAGGCTCTTGGACCACGAGAATCCCCCGATTTGGATCAGCGGCGGCATTGCCTTGTCAATCATTTCGGTTGTCATCCTCTTATGCACATCCCTGAAATCTCGAACCTAAATTACTAGGCTTGCTCACACATGATTTGCCTGTGTCTCATCGAGTTTTTTAAGCATTTCTGCGTGGTTGATTTTTGCCAGAACGGATCAGCCAGAGCAAAGAGTCCAACCGTCCGCGGCGCTTATATTCCTTCAAATTTCGCACAAATTACAAAAAAACGCCCTGCACTGAGCAGGGCGTTTCAAATTTTCACCATGATCGGTGTGACTACTTCAACGCAAGGTCCGTAATTTTATGCGTCCACGCACCTTCTGGAACGGCAGAAATAACCGGATCAGATCCACCTGACAACAAAGTCGCAACCGTACGATCAAAATCAGCCACATCCAACGCACCGTTGGAACCGGCTGTGAGTTTGGCAATTTCGCCCATCATCCGAATTTGAGCAGCTTCATTCTGTGCGCCTGTGTCGTCGTTATCAAGAATAATTCCAGCAGCTTCTTCTGCATTGGCTTCGGCATATTTCCAACCCTCCATAGACGCGCGCACGAAGCGCACCATTTTGTCTACGAACACCGGATCATTTAGGTTCTCTTCAAGAACGTAGATACCGTCCTCAAGCGTGGCCACACCTTGTTCTTCGTATTTGAACGTCACCAACTCATCTGGATTGACCCCGGCATCAATCACCTGGCCGTATTCATTATACGTCATGGTTGAGATGCAGTCTGCTTCACGGTTCAAAAGTGGATCAACATTAAAGCCTTGCTTCAGAACAGTGACACCATCAGCACCGCCCTCGGTTGGAATGCCCACTTGGCTCATCCAGCTTAGGAACGGATATTCGTTGCCAAAGAACCAAACACCAATGGTCTTGCCACGGAAGTCTTCTACCTTGGTGATACCGGTGTCTTTCCAACATGTTAACATCAAGCCAGATCTCTTGAATGGCTGCGCAATGTTCACAACCGGCAGACCTTTTTCACGTGCCGACAAGGCGGAAGGCATCCAGTTCAGCATCGCATCCGCGCCGCCACCTGCGAGAACCTGGGGTGGGGCAATATCCGGGCCACCGGCCAATATCGTCACATCCAGACCTTCGGCCTCATAAAACCCTTTGTCCAAGGCCACATAGTAGCCTGCAAATTGTGCTTGCGTCACCCACTGCAATTGCAATGAAACGGAGTTCGCGTGACCGTCTGCAATGGCAGACGTGCCCCCCAGCCCCGCTGCGATAGCGGCGGCAATAATCATCTTTTTCATCGTTTAGACCTCCTAGTCTGTGGTTTTGCTGCAATCTTCATTGGACTGTCAGCGTTGTGATGGGTGCCAAAAAGTAACGCCCTTTTCGATTAATGTCACAATACCGTAAAATGCGGTCCCCGCGATTGCGGCGATGACGATCTCAGCCCAAACCATATCAAGGGCGAGTTGGCCAAAGCTGGTGGAAATACGAAATCCCATTCCGACGGTTGGGGAGCCAAAGAACTCAGCAACGATCGCACCGATCAGAGACAATGTTGTGGCGACCTTTAAGCCATTGAAAATAAATGGCATCGCCGCTGGAAGGCGCAGTTTGAGCAAGGTTGGCCAATAGCCAGCCCCATAGGTGCGCATGAGGTCACGCTGCATCGATGTGGTGTCGCGCATCCCGGCGACGACATTAACCAGGATGGGAAAGAACACCATAACAGCCACGACGGCCGCCTTAGATTCCCAATCACTTCCGAACCATTTAACGAAAATCGGGGCTATCCCAACGATGGGCAAAGCGGCCATAAAGCTTCCAACAGGCAGCACACCGCTTGTTAAAAACTTGGAGCGATCCGCAAGAACTGCGATGGCAAAGGCGGCCATGCCACCGAGAATGTATCCCGTCAACGCCCCTTTAACGATGGTTTGAACGAAGTCTGCCCACAGCCGTGGCATTTCAATCGCCATACGCAAGACGATGTCAGAGGGACGCGGCAAAAACACAGGGTTCACGTCAAAGCCTATGACAAAGCACTCCCACACAAGCAAAACAGTCAACCCAAAGATGAGCGGAACTGCAATATTCATCGCCCGATAGTCCGACCACTTACTGTTTGCCAAATATAAATTCAGCAACCACCCCAGACCCCAGATAGCAAATCCAGCGATTACATACATCATGCCGGTTTCATCCCCATTTTACGAAGCGCACCGCGTTCAACCAATGAAATGATCCCAACCAAGGCCGCAGCCGTCAGAGCGGCCGCAAAAAGAGCCGCCCATGACAGGATTGGTTGACCATATTGATCACCAACCAACATGCGTGCCCCAAACCCTGCCTTTGCACCGGTGGGCAATTCGGCAACGATTGTGCCAATCAAGGATGCTGAGATGCCAATTTTCAATGAGGCAAACAAATAGGGCGTCGAGGAGGGCAAGCGCAGCTTCCAAAAGCTTTGAACATTGGTGGTGCTATAGGTCCGTAGCAGATCCAGCTGCATGTGGTCCGGACTGCGCAGCCCTTTGACCATGCCCACCACCACAGGAAAGAAAGACAGATAAGCGGCAATAACAGACTTAGGTAAGACACCATGAATGCCGGCGGCTCCGAGGACAACAATGATCATAGGAGCCAGAGCAAGGATCGGAATGGTTTGACTGACGATGGCCCATGGCATGACCGATTTGTCCATCACTCGGCTAAAAACGATACCAACCGCGAGCAGCACACCGAGCAAGGTGCCAATCGCGAACCCCAGCAAAGTTGGCGCCAGTGTGATCCAACCATGGTAAACAAGGCTGCGTTTTGAGGTGATCTTTTTCCCAAAAATTGTGTCAAACATTTCCAGCCCAACTTGATGGGGAGACGGCAAATTTGGGCGTTTCCCAACGTAGGTCAGCGCGATCAAATGTGGGTTTTTGAGCGCAAGGACAATACCATTTGTCTCCTTACGCGCAACCGGAGTGTCGGGCGTCACAATCGCGCCACTGCGTTGGGCTTGATCAGCCGTCAGATGCATATTCATCGGAACAACCGCCAAGGTCCAGAGGAATAGCACAGCTGCAATAATGGTAAGAACAGGTAGAATTGACTTCACACGATCCGCCCTTTCTTGGTGATTAACTTACACATGGGCGTGCCCTGCCCGCAGCCCATCACGCACGCGTTGAGCAATAGAGATGAATTCAGGACTGTCGCGAATGTCGAGCGGTCGCTCCTTTGGCAAACTGCTGTCAATAACGTCCGTGATGCGGCCTGGTCGTGGGCTCATCACAACGATCTTAGTCGATAGGTAAACCGCCTCAGGGATCGAATGTGTCACAAACCCGATCGTCTTTTCCGTGCGCGCCCAAAGCTGCAATAACTGTTCATTTAAGTGATCACGCACAATTTCATCAAGCGCACCAAAGGGTTCATCCATCAGCAAGATATCAGCGTCAAAGGCAAGCGCGCGCGCAATACTGGCCCGCTGCTGCATTCCCCCAGACAATTGCCAGGGAAATTTTTTATCAAATCCGGTCAAGTCGACCAATTCCAAGACCCGTTCGACCCGCTCTGACATTTCAAATTTGGAAAAGCCCATAATCTCAAGGGGTAGGCGGATGTTGCCTCCAATTGTACGCCACGGATACAGCCCCGCCGCCTGAAATACATAGCCGTAAGCGCGCGCGCGACGTGCCTCATCCGGCGTCAGGCCATTGACCGAAATATGACCTGAAGTGGGTGTTTCAAGCCCTGCAATACAGCGTAAGAACGTAGTTTTACCGCAACCAGACGGACCGATAAAGCTAACAAAATCGCCCTTATTGATCTCAAGGTTCACGTCCTGAAGCGCGTGGACAGGACCATCATTGGTCTCAAAAGTCAGATGAAGCCCTTTGGCATCGATGGTTGGCTCTTGCGTCATATTGCATCCTGAAAATGGGTCAACGAAATTGTAATCACGGCCTCAGACTCCACTGGCCGGAATTCCTGAACGCTCAATAGGGCGCGGTGACGTCAGAGCTTTCCATGATGATAGAGCTTTGTTCGTTGCGGTATTGCCGGCGCGTTTTACGAAATTGCCATGCCCTTCCTGGGTGCGCATCTCACCATCATAGGCCGCAACATGCCCACGCGTTAAGGTAAAGCGCGGCAGGCCTTTGACCTTTTTACCCTCGAATACATTGTAATCAATGGCCGATTGCTGCGTACCTGCTGCAATCGTCTTTTCTTTCTTCGGGTCCCAGACAACAATATCCGCATCCGCACCGACAAGGATTGCCCCCTTGCGCGGATAACAATTCAGGATCTTGGCGATATTGGTTGATGTGACAGCCACGAATTCATTCGGCGTTAGGCGACCGGTCGCAACGCCATAGGTCCATAGCATCGGCATGCGATCTTCCAGACCACCTGTGCCATTAGGGATCTTAGTGAAGTCCCCCAGGCCGAACCGTTTTTGTTCTGTTGAAAATGCGCAGTGATCGGTGGCCACAACGCTCAGGGAGCCGGACTGAAGGCCAGCCCAAAGGCTATCTTGGTGATGTTTGTTGCGAAAGGGTGGAGACATAACGCGACGCGCGGCATGGTCCCAGTCCTTGTTGAAATATTCGCTTTCGTCCAGTGTTAGGTGCTGGATCAATGGCTCGCCCCAAACCCGTTTGCCCTGTTGACGTGCCCGGCGAATTGCCTCGTGGGACTCTTCGCAAGAGGTATGAACAACATAGAGCGGCACCCCTGCCATATCGGCGATCATAATTGCGCGATTGGTGGCTTCGCCCTCAACTTGCGGCGGCCTGGAATAGGCATGCGCTTCTGGTCCCGTATTGCCCTCAGCCAGTAATTTGGCGGAGAGTTCAGCAACGACATCACCGTTTTCGGCGTGAACCATCGCGATGCCTCCCAATTCGGAAAGGCGATTGAAGCTTGCGAACAGCTCGTCGTCATTAACCATCAAGGCGCCTTTGTAGGCCAAGAAGTGCTTGAACGTATTAATGCCCCGGTCTTTGATCACGCTCTCCATCTCGTCAAACACCTGTTCGCCCCACCAGGTCACCGCCATGTGAAAAGAATAATCGCAGTTGGCGCGGGTGGATTTATTGTCCCACATTTTCAGCGCATCATGCAGTCCTTGCCCTGGGCTCGGCAGCGCGAAATCGACAACCATCGTAGTGCCGCCAGCCAATGCCGCGCGGGTGCCGCTTTCGAAATCATCCGAAGAATATGTGCCCATGAATGGCATCTCAAGATGGGTATGGGGGTCAATGCCACCCGGCATCACGTAGCAGCCTGTCGCATCCAATTCATCCGTGCCAGATAGGTTTTTTCCAATCTCGATGATCTTACCATTTTCAATCAAAACATCTGCTTCATATGTCAAATCATGCGTGACGACTGTGCCGTTCTTGATGACTGTGCTCATGATAATCTCCCTGTCTATTGGTATCTGCGCCGCGGCTTATGGTGTAATTACGGCCGTCTCCAAAACGGCATGCAACAAAACATCTGCGCCCGCAGCTGCCCATTCTTGGCTGATGTCCTCGGCCTCATTATGGCTCAGACCGTCGACACAAGGGCACATGATCATTGCCGTGGGCGCAACCTTATTGATCCAACAGGCGTCATGACCCGCGCCTGAAATGAGATCCATATGGCTATATCCCAAACGCTCTGCCGCGCAGCGCACGGCCTGAACACATGTTGCGTCAAAGGCGACAGGATCAAACCCACCGACCTTTTCAAACTCAATGTCCATCCCCATCGCTTCACAGATGGCCTGGGCTTCTGTCCGCAAACGCGCCTCCATGTCAGTGATGACAGTCAAATCGGGAGAGCGAAAATCAATCGTAAACACGACTTTGCCAGGGATCACGTTGCGTGAATTGGGGTAAACATCGATATGACCCGCCGCCCCGACCGCATGAGGTGCGTAAGAAAGCGCAATTGCCTCAACTCTATCCAAAACCCGTGCCATGGCGAGCCCTGCGTTTTTGCGCATGGGCATCGGGGTTGATCCTGTGTGCGCATCTTTGCCTGTAATCGTCACTTGGGTCCAGGACAGGCCCTGCCCATGTGTCACAATCCCAATTTGCTTATTTTCTGCCTCTAGGATCGGACCTTGTTCGATGTGCAGCTCAAAGAAGGCGTGCATTTTGCGCGCACCCACGTCTTCATCACCCCGCCAGCCAATGCGCTGCAATTCATCCCCAAAGGCTTTGCCCTCAGCATCCACACGATCATAGGCCCAATCTTGGGTGTGAACACCGGCGAATACACCTGAGGACAACATCGCCGGCGCAAAGCGTGTTCCCTCCTCATTCGTCCAATTAACCACAACAATTGGGTGTTTGGTTTTGATATCCAGATCATTCATGGTGCGCAAAATTTCGAGGCCACCGAGAACCCCAAGCACCCCATCATATTTCCCACCAGTGGGTTGGGTATCTAAATGGGACCCCACATAAACTGGCAGGGCCTCAGGGTCTGTTCCCTCGCGACGCGCAAACATATTGCCCATTTGATCAAGGCCCATCGTGCAGCCAGCAGCCTTGCACCAATCGAGAAACAATTGACGGCCTTCGCTGTCTTCATCCGTCAGAGTTTGTCGGTTATTGCCGCCTGCCACACCCGGCCCAATCTTGGCCATCTCCATCAGACTGTCCCAAAGACGTTCGCTGTTAATCTTCAGATTTTCGCCAATAGCAGCCATGAGACGGTCCTTCACTTTCGAATTATTACGGTTGCTCAATTAATAATTTGACCAACTGGTCAAACTAACGCTAGCAGAGGCCAGACATGTGTCAAGGAATTGCTTTTATAATTTGCCAATCCATTGCCAAACTGCCTTCGAATTAGTCATTTACTCCCTCAACTGTTCCATGTGATAGACCCGTATGAAAAAGACAGAGACCCGCATCCAGAAAAAAAACCACTCAGCGATCAAAGCCGCTGGGCTCAAAGTCTTTGCCCAATTTGGATTTCGCGGCTCGACATTAGATCAGATCGCAGCGGAGTCTGGTCTGTCAAAACCCAACATCCTGTATTACTTCGCATCCAAAGAGGCTATTTACGAGGCATTATTGGCCCAGTTATTGACCGATTGGTTGCAGCCTGTTCGCGATATTGACCCCACCAGTGACCCTGTTGAAGAAATACTGAAATACGCCAAACACAAACTGAAAATGAGCCGGCTCTATCCCCGTGAAAGTCGCCTTTACGCCACTGAAATCATCCAAGGCGCCCCGCGAATTAAATCCGTTTTGACCGGTGAACTGCGTGAGGTTGTCGAGAACTTAGCGCTGTTAATTAACCACTGGGCAGACGCGGGATTGATTCGTGCTATCGATCCTTATCATCTCATCTTTTCGATCTGGGCCATGACGCAACATTATGCTGACTTTGATGTTCAAGTGAAGGCGATCTTGGGAGAACGAGATCATTTTGAGGATGCCGAGCAATATTTAGAAGATATGCTACGACGCATGTTGACTGTTTAATACGGCGCGTGGGTTTTCCCCACACGCCGATTTGATCATCCTTTATTCAGCCGCGACAGAATCGGGATTATTCGGGTGTGTTGTCCAATTGGCGTATCCATCCGAAATGGTTTGACCTGTGCGCGGATCAACAGTGCCAGCAGGCTGCTGCACCATGGTTATGCAATTTTCAACGGGGCAGACTTCAACACAAAGGTTACATGCCACACATTCCGCATCAAGCACGGAGAACTTACGATCTTCAGACATTACAATAGCTTGATGCGATGTATCTTCGCATGCGGCAAAGCAACGTCCACAGCTGATGCAGTCATCTTGGTTAATCACTGCTTTGGCGACATAATTAAGATCAAGATATTGCCAATCGGTCGTGTTGGGGATCGCAGCGCCCATAAAGTCTTGGATGCTTTTGTGCCCTTTTTCATCCATCCACTGAGACAGACCCGTGATCATTTCTTGCACAACCTTGAAACCATAAGTCATCGCCGCGGTGCAAACCTGGACGTTGCCGCAGCCGAGCGCGATGTATTCAGCCGCATCCCGCCATGTTGTGACCCCACCAATACCTGAGATGGGAAATCCAGCAGTTGCGGGCGCGCGCGCAATTTCAGACACCATAGACATTGCAATCGGCTTAACCGCAGGACCACAATAGCCCCCATGCGTACCCTTGCCATTTATGGATGGTTCTGGGCTCATGCTATCTAGATCCACTGAGACGATAGAATTTATTGTATTGATCAATGACACAGCGTCCGCGCCACCCCGTTTCGCTGCCGCGGCCGGCAAACGCACGTCTGTGATGTTCGGCGTCAGCTTGACGATCACTGGTTTGGAATAGTATTTTTTACACCAGCCTGTGACCATTTCAATATACTCAGGAACCTGTCCAACAGCCGCGCCCATACCCCTTTCGGACATTCCGTGTGGGCAACCGAAGTTGAGCTCGATCCCATCCGCACCTGTCGCTTCGACCTTTGGTAGAATATCTTTCCATGCCTGTTCTTCACAAGGCACCATGATGGACACGATCACAGCGTGGTTTGGGTAATCTTTCTTGACACGGGTGATTTCTTCTAGGTTCACATCGAGTGGTCGGTCGGTGATTAACTCAATATTGTTCAGCCCAAGAACGCGGCGATCTGGGCCGTGGATGACGCCGTAGCGTGGTCCATTCACATTGACCACTGGTGGACCTTCAGCCCCTAAGGTTTTCCAAACAACGCCCCCCCAACCGGCCTCAAATGCGCGGCGCACATTATATTCTTTATCAGTTGGCGGCGCAGAAGCGAGCCAGAATGGATTTGGGCTTTTGATACCCAAGAAATCTGTCGTTAGATCAGCCATTAGTTTGCCCCTCCCATTAAGGTTGCATAAATATCCATTGCTGCATCGCGCCCTTCAGCGACCGCAGTTACAGTCAGATCATCACCACCGGAGGCGCAATCGCCACCTGCCCAAACTCGATCACGGCTCGTGCGACCTGCACCTGTCACAGAAATCTTGCGCCCATCAAGTGCCAGTCCACCATCAGTGGCAAGTGTTTGACCGATGGCAGAAAATACTTGATCCGCAGAGATCCGCATGGTCTCCCCTGTACCTGTCAATCGACCGTCTTTTGTCGCCGTATATTCCAGGACAAGCGCCGCGCTTGTTCCCAAAGTCTCCAGTGTTACCGGTTGGACGTTGAACAAAAGCTTCACGCCATGGGACGCTGCGAGGTCTTGTTCATAGCGGCTCGCACTCATGGCTTCGCGGCCCCGTCGGTAGGCAATAGTGACCTGCTCTGCACCAAGCAGTTTCGACTGCACAGCTGCATCAACCGCTGTCATGCCGCCACCGATAACAACCACGTTGCGCCCAATGGGTATGCTGGCCAGGTCAGTCGTTTGTCTCAATGTTTCAATGAACCCAACTGCGTCTGACATACATGTATCATCTTCACTCGACATGCTCAGCGCGTTAACGCCGCCCAAACCAACACTCAGAAAAACCGCATCAAAATCAGAGCTAAGGCCGTCCAGCGTCATGTCTACGCCCAGCGTTTTGTTGTTTTCAATCGTGATACCACCGATAGACAACAACCATGCCACTTCCTTTGCGGCAAAGTCATTTGTGGATTTATAGGCGGCGATCCCGTATTCATTCAGGCCGCCAGCTTTAGAACGGGCATCATAGATCGTCACGTCGATCCCCTTTAATGCCAATCGGTGGGCGCAGGATAGCCCCGCAGGACCCGCCCCAACCACGGCAACCTTCTTGCCGGTGGCGGCGGCACGATTAAAGGGATGAATATTTTTTGCCATCAAACGATCAGTGGCGTGGCGTTGAAGGCGGCCAATTTCAACAGGCTTGCCCTCTGAAACTTCACGCACGCAGGCT
>Ga0257114_1003180_pt1 | contig 10536 bp, 4 predicted proteins | sample SI112_10mmetaG_FD_190149 | JGI IMG/M metagenome (GOLD analysis project Ga0257114, IMG submission 190149) | Marine microbial communities from Saanich Inlet, British Columbia, Canada - SI112_10m | ecosystem: Environmental > Aquatic > Marine > Inlet | place: Canada: British Columbia | collected... | reverse complement strand
GAGGCCGATGAAGATTTCGCGTAACGACCGATGTGTCGGAACGCGCGCGAGGTGGCGATCGTCCCCCTCCCGTCGACGCCTCGCGCGCGCGTCCCGCTCCCGCGCCCGCGCGATCGACGACGACGTTATTCTCCCATCGTTTCCCTCCCCGTTCTCCCCCTCCGTCCCCTCGCGCGATTCCTCACGACCCGTCCCGACCCTTCATCGTCATCTCGACACGGTGCCGCGGTCGGTCGGTCGCGCGGGTGACGCGGATGCGATCTCGCGCCGGCGCCGTAAAGCGCCCGCGGGCGTCGTCGTCGCGCGCGCGGTGCGCACCGAGCGACGACGACGACGACGAGAGAGGACGGCGAGGAGGACGTCGACGAGAGACTCCCACCGCGCGTCATTCCCACATCCGAACGTCATCCACCCGCGCGGCGCGCGCGCGCGCGTCATTCCCACATCCGAACGTCATCCACCCGCGCGGCGCGCGCGCGCGCGTCACTCCCACATCCGAATGTCATCCACCCGCGCGGCGCGCGCGCGCGGGTGGAGCGGCGCGAAAAAATCCATCGTCGAACCGCGACCGTTGGCCCGTCGTCACTTCCCGCGGCGGCATGCCCGCGCCCCGCCCGACGATGGTCGCCCGCGTCGGCGCGTGCGGTGACCGCGACGTCACCCTCGACGACCTCCACGCCCGTCGTCGCGAGTACGTCGTCGCGCCGACGTCCGCGCTCGTCAAACGCATGCGACCGATGGTGCGGGACGCGCGGGATTTACCGCTCGTGTACGCGCTCATAAACGTCGCGAGCACGGTGCCGGCGATGGCGATGACGGTCGTGATGTCTCCGCCGTCGCACGCGCTCGGGTTGGCGTACGCGGTGACGATATATGGGTTGTATTGGCGACGGTTCGTCATGGCGGTGCACTACTCGAGCCACGCGCCGGCGTTTCGAGGCGACGGGACGGCGGGAACGGTGTTGAATAACGTCGCGAGTTGCGCGCTCGGACCGTTTTTCGGGATGCCGTGCGGGCTGTACGCGATGCGGCACGAGTTGATGCATCACGATGGGGACGAGGGGTCGAAGGCGAGCGGAGGGCGAGGGCGAGGGATGAATTCGACGGCGACGTACGCGAGAGACGGGGCGTTTGCGTTTTTGAGGTATTGGGTACGGTTCGGCGCGTGGTGCTTCGTGGAGTTGCTCGTCGGGGCGGTGAGGAGGAAGGCGTACGTCGACGCGATGCGGTGCGTCTTAGGACTCGCGGCGACGTATGGAGTGTATTCGTACGCGGCGGCGATGAACGCGACGGCGGCGTTTTGGATCTTTGTCGTGCCGTACGTCGTGGGATCGTTCGCGGCGGCGTTCGGAAGCTGGTCGCAGCAAATCTTTGTTGATCCAGATAAACCGCAGTGTCATTATCGTTCGTCGTACTGCGCGATCAATCATCCGAATAATCAGTTGACGTTCAACGATGGGTATTACACCGTGCATCGCGTCGACGCCGACGCGCACTGGTCCGACTTGCCAGAAAAATTTATCGAGTCTTTGGACGAGTTCGCGAGGAACGACGGTCTGATTTTTGACGGCGTCACGCGACGCCGCGTCGGGCTCGCGGTGTTGTGTGGCAGGTTAGGATGGTTAGCAGATAGATACGTCAACGTTGGACAGCCGGCGAGGACAAAGGAAGAAATAGTGGCGATGTTACGCCGACGCTTGCGACCCGTCGGAAAGGATAAAAGCGCGTAGTAACGGTAATAATATAACATAGCAGCTATCGTGGACGATCATCTGACTTTCGCGATCGTTTCGAGCAACGTCGCGTGCAGTTTTGGCGAAGACGTGGCCACGATGCCGATGTCGATGTCCAAAAATCGTCCCTTTGAAAAATCGAGTGGATTCCCGGCGCCATCGGTGATGACCCCTCCCGCCTCCTGAACCACGATCGCGCCCGCGGCGTGATCCCAAACTTTTTCTCTATAACTCGCGGGCGGAAACCTGAGATACATATTCGTGTCTCCACGGGCGAGCGCACCGTACTTTGCCATGCTATCGATGCGCACGGGCGGCGCCGTTACGCCCATCGCCGCGCTCAAAGAATTCGTAAACCCATGATCGGCGACGATGGAGTCCCCCCACGATTCCATGTACGTCGCTTCGCTCGAACTGGCCACTTTATTCGTCGTTATTTTCGCGCCATCTCGCACAGGATGCTCCGCGTCGAACGCCCCCACCGTCGTCCCGCGCCCCTTGTACGCGACGAAAATTACTCCCGGCGCCGCCGTCGGAATTTCCGTCGCTCCTCGCGGTATCTTCTCGCTCGGCATGTTCGGACACCCGAGAACACCACCCGTAACTTCGCCGTCCTCCATGAGCGCCAAAGCGATGGCGTACTGCCGACCATTAATGAATCCTTTCGTGCCGTCGATTGGATCGAGAATCCAAAACGACCCCGTCGCGCCGCCGTCCGTCGCCCCGCGATCGATCGCGTCCATCACCTCCTCCTCGCTCAGTCTGCGCTCCACCACGCCTTCGAGCGCATCGTTCACCACCGCCGTCACTCTCGCTCGCAATTTCGCGCCCGCTGGTTCCCGCATACTCCGCGCGTCTTCCTCCGCCACCAGCCCGACGTCCGGCCTCGCGACGCCCAGGACGTGCGACACCACCGCCTGCGCCGCGAAATCCGCCACCGTCACCGGCGAGTCGTCCGATTTCGACACTTTTTCGTTCGTTCGCAGCTCGAACTGCATCTTCCGGCACAGCGCGCCCGCGAGCCGCACCGCGCGCGCGGCGTCCGCCATGACTGATGGATAATCATCCGTCGCTCGAGACGCGCGTGCGCTCGCGCGCGGCGCGTTCGAGCGACGCGACGCGCGAGACGTCGACCGGGGCGCGAGCGCGCGCGCGCGGGTCGCGAGCGCGCGCATGTCTTCGCGTCGCTCGCGTCGCGAAGTCGCGCGAAATCGCGTCGCGACGGCGACGAGAGGCGACGAGACGGCGTCGGTACAACGATGAATGAATGTGGAAACAACGCGCGCGCGCGCGAATCAATCGATCGCCTCGACGACGGAAAAATCGTTTCGAGTCTCGACGTCGTCGTCCTCGACGTCGTCGCGCTCGCGAGGCGTCAACGCGAACGGCGCCACGACGACGTCGACGATTCGCCGCGACTCTTGGAAAACGCACGTGTACTTCCCAGACATGCTCCCTCGCTCGCGTTTCAGCACGCACGCCGACGCGTAACGAAACGTCTCCCCCTTCGCGAGCGTCGGCTGCTCGCCGACGACGCCGTTCCCCGAGATGGTCTCCTCGAAGCCGCTCTCGTCCCGCACGCGCCACTCTCTCGACACCACCTGCACCGCCTCGTCGTTCCCCTCGTTCGCGATCTCCACCTCGTACGCGTACGCGAACCGCCCGATCGCCGGCACCGTCTGATCGGGCATCAGTCTCGCCCGCACCTTGACCCGCACGCCCTCCGTCGCGCGCTCGCTCGTCGCGCGCGTCGGCGTCTCGCCCAACCACCTCGCGCGGCGCCGCAGCGTCCCCAGCGCCGTCAGCGCCGCGTCCACGCGCGCGTCGTCGTCCTCGCCGCTCGCGCGCGCTCGAAACGCGTCCCGAACGACGTCCGTCGTCGTCGTCGCGCCTCCGCGCGTCCGCGCGCGCCGCATCGCGCGCGCCCCGAGCGCGCCCTCGAGCGTCGACAGTTCGCGCTCGGTGAACAGCTCCAGCGCCGTCTTCGCGCGCGCGCGGACGCGCTCGCGCTCGAGCGCGCGCGCGACGCGCACGAGCGCGCGATACGCGGCGCGCGCGACGCGCGGAGGCGCCATGCGCCGCGGCGTCGCGGCGCGGTGTCGCGCGCGCCGTCGCGCGGCCGACGACCCTCCTTCTTAGAATTAATCAGCTTTACAATACGGCTATGTGCGCGTACAGAGACACGCGCGACGCCCATGATTGGATGGCGACCGACCGGTTTTTCCACAGTTTCAAAGTTGCTGACGAGGACGGTCGCCCCCAACACCCCTGATCAACGGGGCGACGCCGCATCGCGCGGCTCGCGAGCGGCGCGCGCGTGCGCGACGCGCGAACGACGCGACGAGAGCGACGCGCGGCGGCGGCGCGAGACGCGCGCGGCGGCGACGCGACGCCGATGTGTTCACGCCGCGCGAGGGTCGTTGAAGAGTTGTCGGCGATCGTCGCTGCACAGCGAGCGCGACGCGAGCGACGCGGTGGGGACGGCGCGCGCGGAACCATGCGCGCAAAAACGTTCTCACGGCTCGCGCTCGCGCTCGCGCTCGCGCTCGCCTCGCTCGCGTCGTACGCGAACGCCGCGAACGAATGCGACGCGCAATCAAGTGGGCGGATACGCGCTCAAGGCTTCGGCTTGCCACAGACGCAGGATTTGATAGAGTGGTACGAGGGCAGTTCGATAACTGTACACGACGGGGACAAGGTTACGGGGTGGACGAGCACTGTCGCGTATGACGATGGTACGACAAAAGGCTGTTTTTCCAGCCAGGTCGAGACACACAACAACTACCTATTAAACGCTCGGAAAAAGTCTGTGAGCGGGCACGGCGCTACTAAAGCCGTTAACGTCATGGCAGGCGACACCACGGTAAACGCGTTTTTCTCGGGTGGTCGTTACGTCTCTGGTACTTACAAAGACGTTCGTCCAGCGTTCAAAACGAAATGGACATTTTGCACGCTGGCACGATACTCGAAATCCAACGGTTCCAAAGGCAGAATCTTTAAAGGGACCGCTAACATGTTTCACGGGTTTCACGGTGGTAGACGCGGCGTGTGCTATTACAACGGGGCGGGTGACTGTGGCGATGGCGTTGGCGGGACCCAGACCGACTGGCTCATCATGTGCACGCATAACGGCGACAACGAATTCGTCGTCGGCAGCGGCTCGACGCGAGTGACGATGACGTCCACGATGCCCAGGGCAGTCGGTGAAACATACTACAACGTATACTATGGTATCAATAATGCGAAAAAATGCAACGGTAATCAATGCAGTCACGAAAAGTCGGACTTTGAGGTGGCGGAAATCCTGGTTTGGCAACGTCAGCTCACCGGTGACGAAATGATGAAAGTGTACGATCACTTGTATCTCGACATTCTCGGCTACCATTCGCCACCGTCGCCGCCGCCGTCGCCGCCGCCGCCGCCGCCGCCGTCACCGCCGCCACCTGGATCGTCGATGCCTCCCGTGGTGACCATCTCAAACGCCCCGAACATCGTGACGTCGTACAAGTTCAACTTTGGCGTCAAAGTGGCGCACGACTCGTGCGAGGGGCACGAGAGCGACTGTTTCGACTCCGACGTTGATGTCGACGAAGTGATGAACGACGTCGGTCTAAAATGCGACGCGAGCGTGAGGAGCGAAGGTGCGGATTGCTCGTCGGGCGACGGCGAGTTCTTGCCGTGCATGCAGTGGAACAACTTCTCCCCGCGCGAAATTCCGATGACGGACGAGCACGGAATGCTCGCCGAGGGTACTCACAAGATCGCGTATCGATGTTATTTCAAGTTGGAGGACGGCTCGACGGTGCCGCATACCGACGTGACCGAGGTGCTTCACGAGTTTGTCGTCAAGCATGGGTGCGACGACGTGATGCCTGCGGGCACAGCCGGTAGCGCAGCCGATACGAATTACGAAGTGGCCAAGTACTTATTGCTCACATCGGACATCTTGTCGAACGTCGAGTGCACGGAAGAAGCCATTTACGACGCCAAGGAGGCGATTTTCAGGCGGCACGATAATGACCCGGAGGATGGCGTACTTTCGTACGACGAAATCGTCGCCGCGGCGATTTCGCAAAGCTCGGATACGTTCGTGCTGGATCGGTGGAACGAGATCAGTGGAGGAACTCTGGAACTGCACCCTTCGCAAATGTTGCGAGTCGACATCGACCCTTTACACTGCGGCGACTCCGACAAGGGAATCTTGTCGTATACCGAAGTGGTGTACCCGACGGCGAATCCAAAGGTTGGAGAAACGTCGGCGACGGATTGTGCCAAAGACGCGGCGGGCGTGAAGGCGAAATGGACGTACGGCTCGGACTTGGCTTTTCAGACTGGTGACTACCTGTGCTCGTATATCGACGGCATACTGTACGACAAATTCGTCGTGCATTCGTCGAGCTCGGACTCTTTGCCGGAGGGATACGCGCCTCTGTCAAATCAACCCGAGCTGAGTGCTTTGCACGAAATTAACGATGTACGCCCGGTGGCTGGATCGGCTTTGGACTCGCAACAAACCCTCGAAGCTTACTTTCTGTTCAGCCAACCGAACTCCAGCGACCTCATCGCGTCGTTGTCGACTTCGAGCCAAGGGTTCACAAAGACGGTGCCCACACTGAAGGCCGTGAACCAGGCGCGAAACATCGGCGCGTGCGAAGGCGGTTCGGGCGGCGCTTGTCTGCTCGCCGCCGACGCGTCTGGGAATTTCGAATACGAATATGCCGGTGAACCACTTTTAGACGACGTTGGTTTTTCAGCGTGGATCTACGTGCCGTGTGGTGCGCTTGCATCAACGCCCGACGACGCCAAGCGCGCGTCCATCGCGTACTTCGCGGGCGAATACGCGAATCGTTCTCAAATCTTGAACTTTTTCTTACGACGCAGGTCGAGCGACACGAGTTCGTTCGATGTCGTGGCGACGTTCGAAAGCGGCGAAACGAGCGCGAATCGTGAGATTAGCATCGTCGACGCAGTTCGCTGCGAACAGTTCTCTTACGTTGGGTTCGCACTCAATTACGCGCGCGGCATGCTTTTACGCGCGGATGACAAGTCGGAAGTCGACTCTGCGTGGTCGGTTGACAGTTTGAAGTATACGAAGACGCTGCGGATGTTCGGAGCGAACGAAGTCGAATATGATGACGTGCGCGTATATTCGGGAACCGTTTCTGCTGGTACTTTTGACGACGCGTTCTCATGCGGACACAGAAGCGCGTGCACACCACGCGCTCTAGCGACGCCCGCCTCGCGTCGCGTCGTCTGCTCCGTCGCCGTCACGCAGAATGGCGATGAGTCGTCGCGCACAAACTATGTCTGCGCCACCGGAATGTATTACGACGGTTCTGCCATCGATATCACGATGAAGATGGATCTCTCCGGCGTAAACTTTGCATTTCGCGACACGTCTTGGAACGAGAATTCTTTCGAAATTCTGCGGCGGACGGCGAGCACGTCATCGGCAACGTCGACGTTCGACACCGTCATCATAATCAGCAGTGGGCTCAAAGGTTGCGCGAGCAACTTTGCCTCCATCACGTACGTCGATCGCGACGCCGGCGCTGAACCGAACCTTGAATGGCACTACAAAGTGCGCACCAAGACGTCGTCTGGCGACGACTTTGTTTCCCTCGCGCGCTACTTCAAATCGCCGTGGATCGGTACTTTCGAGGGAGACGTGACCGCTGGGTCGTCGCAAGTTGGTGTGCCTTATATCCGGGTGTGCGCAAACTTTGCCTCTCTCGCGTCGCCCGCGGTCGAAAATGGATATAAGACTAACAACTTGGCGCTCAACATGCGAGCGACGATTTCAAACGACATCGCCAAGACGGCGACGGAGAAAGCGTACGTCATCACGAATGGTGACGCGAGCGGCGATGAAGGGAGCGTGCGCGTGTCGACTGATGATTACATCCGCGTCGAGCTCGCTGACTGGAGTAGCGTTGAGACTGTCAAAGTGTGCGGTAAATTTGGCTCGTCGACGCGACCGGCGCTAACCGCGTACGTTCAAGACTACGACGCCGGCGACTCGGTCAACTATGGAAACGTGTGCGAATTCAGCGCGACGCAGAACGCGGGGTCTCCTTCATCGCAGAGTTGCTATCATTACGATTGCCGAGGAACTCACCTCGCGTCGTTTCACGGGCAATACGTCGCAGTGGAGTTTGCGGAGCCGGCCGAGGTGACGGAAATCGCCGCATACGGCTCAAAGACGGCGTGCAAATTTTCCACAGTCACCGACGATAGCGGTGAGTTCATTCTCGCATTAACCGACACGTCGGGCACGATCGCAAAGAAACCGCAAGTCTTGATCGGCGTATACAAAGCAGAAGTGTCCCAGACGACGGAAAATATGCTGATCAACGCGTCGTTGACTGGCGATCCAAGCGATGTTCGACCCGAGGATGTGCTCTTAGTCGTGCGCGAGACTCAGAGCGAGAGCTCCACACAGCAACCGAGCGAGTCGTCGAGTGTCGCGACGAGTTTCGCGCAAGTTGACGTCGATGAATCGGGCGATGTCTCAATGGACGAGTTCGTGACATTCGCCGCGACCGTCGTCGGCTTCCCGACCAAAGGTCACGCCGTCGTCTCGGACGCCATCTGGAGGTCTTGGGACACCGATGGAACCGGCGAATTGGACAAAAACGAGTTTCAAGGCGTGGCGTCGAAGATGGTTTCCGGTGCGCTCGTCGCCGAACCAATCGTCGTTTACCCACCGATCAACGTGACGTACGACTTCGCGTTCAAGACGACCAGAACGTCGGCCAAATGCGAAAACTTTGTCTTGGCGCGCCAGGCGTCGTCGATTCTTCCGCGCAACAACACGGGGTGGAGCGAGTTTTATTCGAATCTCGTCGCGATTGGAGCCGACCCCATCAAACTGGTCCAGGGGTGTGGGGATTCAATCGTCGACGCGTTCGATCGCGGTGACGCGCAGCTCAGAGTAGTCGCGCCCATGCTCGCCGCGCCCGTTGGAGCGAAATCAATTTCCCTCGCTGTGTGGCAATCGAGCGATGAAGCGGACGTTTTGCGTCGATTTTTGTCCATCAACGACGCATCGAATAACGGCTTGAAGCTCGTGTCGAGCAATCGTCCCTTCGACGTCGTGCACGTGTTTAATCAGAAGGAGGACGAGCAGAATCCCCCTGGCGACGACGAAGACTTGAGTCACGCGTTCACGGAGACGGCTTCGATGCGCGTCGAGAAGTCACGCATGAGTTACAAATCATCGATGAATCAATTGTTCACGGATGACACCATGACGTACGTGAAAGGCGCTGTTCTTTTCCCGAAGAACCGCGTCGCCGGCTCCACGCGATGTGGGCTCGAAGAAGCCACCATCACCTTGACAGACAGCGCGGGAGCGAGTAACAATTATACGACGGATGAATCGGGCTGGTTCGAAATCGCGGTGACGCGCGGAAAGACGTTTACGTTTGAAGCGCATTTTCCTTCGCATACGCTCTGCTATGCCGGTCGAACGATCGCAGACGCCGCAGGAACAGAATACTGCGCCGAGAAGCCTTTGTCGGTGACGCTGAACCAAGTCGTCGACGATTCGTTTATTTTCTTCGCGGACGTCACCGAGGGGAACGTCGACTTGGGATTGTACCACGGCGACTGCGAAGACACGTATACGGGCGCAAAGTTCAAAATTACACCCGTGAACGGCTGTCACGCACCGGTGTACGTCACGAGCGAAGAGGTTGACGGCTGGCAATCCGACGTGAAAGGCGTTCCGGACGCGGTGGATCCCGTCCCACGGACCGCCCGCGTCTGGCCGTTTGCGGCGATGGACTACTCCATCATGCTCGACTCTGGACCGGACGGGAGCGTCGTCGACGCAATCAGAGACGAGCCGTGGTACGACCAAGACGCGTGTCAAACCGAAGACGGCAGCATCCTCACGTACTTTCGCCGGCGCAATACGCTTGAAAGACTCGCTCTGATGCGAAACGACAACTTGTGGAGTCAAATTCGTTACCGTTACCACGGGTACATATGCGCATACATCTCAAATATCGCCAAGATTTCTAACGATCAGGACGTGTGCTTGGGTGATAACGATGGACAACTCAAAGCCGAGCACTTTTTGGGCGAATCGACTGTCCAAGGCGTACTCGGTTGGCACGATAGTACGAAACAATCGGTCAACATGAACCTGCAAGTGTTTGAAATACACGCCGTGACGGGCGGCTACAAGAAATGCTTCAAGCTTCCCGGAAATGATGGTAACGAAGGAAGCACTCTCGCCAAAGTTCGACAAGACGTCACCGAAGCCGGGAACAACCCGTGTCATCCGAACAGCGGCGGCGGACCTGGGTGCGATTTCCAAGTAGAACTCACGGATGAGGACTACGGCAACGTCGATCTCCCGCCCGAGAGCGCCGTGGTGAATCGCGGTTTACCAAATCTGGCGGGAAACCACCGACGTCAAGTGAGCGTGCAAGTCGCACGCAACGACGGCTATCGCACCGTCACTGCGACGACGAAGCGTAATCTAATCTCTCTAGGTCAGAAGCGTCGCGGTGAAGACGGCTCGAGCGATGCCACGTTTTGGGCCACCGTGCCGCTCGACGGGTTGGTGTACACCGTGGTGCATGATCCACCAGGGGGCGATTCGTACGCCGAGTTGAGCTCGGGGTCGACGGTTTCGATCGAGTACACGCTCGCGAAAACCCGCGCCGGTGGAAATACGATGGACTTCAAACTCGGTCTGTATTATAAAACAGGCGCGGAGAGTACAACAGGTGTTTCCGTTGGCATGGGAGCGGAAGTACAGTCTTCGAACACTGCCGTGGCGAAAGTCTTC
>Ga0257114_1003176_pt1 | contig 10541 bp, 13 predicted proteins | sample SI112_10mmetaG_FD_190149 | JGI IMG/M metagenome (GOLD analysis project Ga0257114, IMG submission 190149) | Marine microbial communities from Saanich Inlet, British Columbia, Canada - SI112_10m | ecosystem: Environmental > Aquatic > Marine > Inlet | place: Canada: British Columbia | collected... | reverse complement strand
AGGATTACATAACCCAAACAACGCCACCAAGTGAAGTTATAAATGCAGAGGTAGAAAAAACTTAGGAAAAAATATGTCTGATGTAAAAATTGAAGGCTACGAACTTAAAGCAGGGTTTAAAGGAATGACTGCAGATACTGGCTCTGATCAAACAATGTTTAAAGGTGTTCAGTGGGGGAAAGTCATGATGTGGATTTTTTTACTGAGTGATACTTTTGTGTTTAGCTGTTTTTTAATTTCATACATGAAGGGAAGAGCTTCTACGGTAGTAGATTGGCCAAATACAAGTGAAGTTTTTTCATTACATGTCAATGGTATACCTGTTCCATTATTATTAATTGCGATAATGACATTTGTTTTAATTACAAGCAGTGGAACTATGGCTCTTGCTGTTAAATATGGTTACGAAAAAAATAGAAAAATGTGTGGATGGCTTATTTTAGCTACAGCTATTGGTGGCCTTACGTTTGTTGGAATGCAAGTATTTGAATGGTCAAAATTAATACATGAAGGTGTTAGACCTTGGGAAAATCCTTTTGGAGCAAAACAATTTGGTTCATACTTTTTTATGATTACAGGATTTCATGGATTTCATGTTTCAATTGGTGTCATCTTTCTTTTTATTTTTGCACGAAAAGTTTTTAAAGGTGATTTTGACAACGGTAAAAGAGGATTTTTTACTACAATGAAATCAGATTATGTTGCAATAGAGATTTTAGGTCTTTATTGGCATTTTGTTGATTTAGTGTGGGTATTTATATTTGCCTTCTTTTATTTATGGTAAACTAGATTATGGATGAAATAGAAAACAAAGAAACAGTTGCTTCAACACATAAGATTGGAATCTACTTATGGATTTGGGGATTATTATTTGTACTTAGTTTTTTTTCGTACATGGTTGACTGGTTTGCATTTCAGGGGTTATTAAGGTGGACCTTAATTTTAATATTTATGTTTCTAAAAGCTGGTTTAATAATGGCTTTCTTTATGCACTTATTTTGGGAGCGATATGCCCTAGTTAATGTTCTTTTGTGGCCAATGACAGCAATAGCTTGTTTTATTGGGCTCATGGCGGCAGAAGCAAAATACACAGTTTTTACAAGATTATTATATTTTATTACTGGAGGATAAACTTTATGACTGGATACACTGTTCTTGCTGGAGCTTTAATATTTTTTTTACTTTTTATTTATGCAACATGGTTTGGTACTCAATTAAAATTAGAGAAGCAAAAAGATAAAGGCCCCACAATTACAATTAATCCATATGACAATATGTCTCTTACTAGAAGATTTATTGATAAAAAAAATAAACAAATTGGAATTTTTGATTTAGGAAATCATATTCTTATTATTGGAATGGTATCAATTTTAGTGTTTATTTTATTAAATGTAGAATAGGCACATCATATCTGATAACCGTTTAACCAAAATGATTAAAAAAAAAACTATCTCTCTAGATTTTAATGAATTAATTAAATCTTTATACCTATTGATGAAACCAAGAGTAATGTCTCTTGTTATATTTACATGCGCCGTCGGCCTTTTAACCTCCAATTCAAATATAGGCATAATTGATGCTATGATAGGCATAACTTTAGTTGCTTTAGGTGCGGGGGCGGCTGGATGTTTAAATATGTGGTACGAATCAGATTTAGATGCACTCATGACAAGAACATGCTTAAGACCAATTCCAACTGGTAAAATTAATAGAAAGCAAGCACTTACTTTTGGAGTGTTGCTGTCAGTTATTTCAGTTATAGCATTAAATTATTTTTCAAATTTTCTATCAGCATCTTTGTTATTATTTACAATATTTTTTTATCTTTTTGTCTATACAATATGGCTAAAAAGAAAAACACCACAAAACATTGTTATTGGTGGAGCTGCTGGTGCATTACCACCTGTTATCGGGTGGACTATAGCAACTAATACAATTAGTTTAGAGCCATTAGCATTATTTTTAATAATTTTTATTTGGACACCTTCGCATTTTTGGGCATTGAGCTTATATAAAGCTGATGATTATAAAAAAGCAAAAATTCCAATGTTACCTTTAACAGATGGCATTGAAAAAACAAAAGTATACATTCTTATTTATTCTTTATTAATGCTACCTATCATCATTTTTCCATATTGGATTAATTTTTCAGGTTTAATTTATTTGATTCCGGCATTAGTTCTTACAATTTATTATAATTTTATTTGTTTTGACTTATATCAATATAAAAAAAATAAATTTGATTTAAAGAAAGCAAAAAAAGTCTTTGGTTACTCGATTTTATATCTATTTTTAATTTTTGTATTACTTTTAATAGATAGTCTGATTTAAATTTTTCGACTCAAAATTTTGTGGTATAATATTTTTTAACTGATTATATCTGTTAAATCTAAATATTCATATTTCATCAATAAGCAAATTATTGTGAAAATAATAGTCGTAATACCAATGGAATAAAAAGTCTTTTTAAGAAGTTTAGGATTTTCAGGTGCTCCAATCTCATTTGCTGGGATTAAAAATTTTCTTTTTCGATTAACATCTATTGGTAATATAGAAAAAAATACCACTAACTGAATAATTAGATACATTGTAACTAGTCCAATTGTACTCAATTTACCCCCTATATCTTTATCCTTAAAGAGTATATAATTTTAATCAAAGTTAAAAGATAATAAGTCATTAATTTACAATTATATTCTTAACTAGCTTATAATTGTAGACATATTTTTATTAGCCAATTTTTTACAATTAATATATTTATATTTTAGAATAAGTTATTAGATGAAATATATAAGCACTAGAAATAACTCAAAAGAATACAGTTTTGAGGAAGTTTTCATTAAGGGTTTAGCTGATGATGGGGGCCTTTTCATACCTAAGTCATTAAAAAAATATAGTGAAGAAGAGCTTAAAACTCTAAGCACTTTAAGCTATCAAGATCTTGCTAAAAAGGTAGTATTTCCTTTTATCGGAGACTTTATGTCTGAAAATGAATTATCAGATATTGTTAATAAGTCTTATTCAGTATTTAGAAAAGACAATGCTGTGAATTTAATAAAAATAGGTGACACCAAAGTTTTAGAACTTTTCCATGGTCCAACACTTGCTTTTAAAGATATTGCAATGCAATTGTTAGGAAATTTTTATGAGCATTATTTAAAAAAAAATAACAAAAACATAAACGTTGTGGTTGCTACATCTGGGGATACAGGTGCTGCAGCGATAGATGCAATCAAGGGAAAGAAGAATATGAACATATTTGTTCTTCATCCCAATAGAAAAGTGTCAATTGTTCAAAGAAAATTAATGTCAACTGTTAAAGAAAAAAATGTTTTCAATATAGCGATAGAAGGAAACTTTGATGATTGTCAAAATTTAGTTAAATCAATGTTTGCTGATAAAGAATTTTCTAACGCAATTAATATGTCTGGAGTGAATTCAATAAATTGGGCAAGAATTATTGCACAAGCTGTATATTATTTTTATACATATTTCCAAGTACAAGATAATAGACCTATCAATTTTTCAGTACCAACTGGAAATTTTGGTGATGTATATGCAGGTTATCTATCAAAAAAAATGGGTTTACCAATAAACAAATTTATAGTTGCAACTAATAAAAATGACATTCTACATAGAGCAATTTCTAATGGAAATTATGAGGCAGAAAGCGTGTCTGAAACAAATTCACCAAGTATGGATATTCAAATCGCCAGTAATTTTGAAAGATTAATTTATGATTTAAATGATTGTGATGACAATGAAACTAAAAAAATCATGAGTGGGATTAAAGAAAATGGTAAATATATTATCTCAAAAAATATAATTGAAAGAATAAATAAAGATTTTTTATCAGCAAGCATGAGTGAGAAAGAAGTTTTAGATACAATTAAAAAAGTTTACATGAAATATGATATAATATTGGATCCACATAGTGCAATAGGATTTGGATCTTTAAATAAGATAAATATAGAAGGAAATAATATTGTTTTAGCTACAGCACACCCATGTAAGTTCCCTGAAGCTATAGATGAGTCCATTGGAGTCAAACCTGAGCTACCTGATGAACTTAAATATGTTATGGATGAAAAAGAAAATTATGATATTGTTTCAAATAATCTAGGAAAAATTCAAAAATACATTAAGGAAAAAATATAATGAAATTAAAAGAAAATGAAACAATACCTAATTCTGAATTTTTTATTATGGAAAATGGGAGCCCGGTTAAGAAAAAAACTTTTGAATTTTTTAAAAATAAAAAGGTTGTTTTATTTGGTTTACCTGGTGCTTACACGTCAGTTTGTTCAGCTAAACATTTGCCTGGATATGTTGATAACTATGATAAATACAAAGCAAAAGGTGTAGATCTTATAATCTGTATTTCAGTAAATGATCCTTTTGTAATGGATGCTTGGGGCAGTAGTCAATATGTTGCAGATAAAATTGTGATGATGGCAGATCCATTTTTAAGCTTTACTAAATCAATAGGTGCAGATGTTGATAAAAGTGCCAGAGGTTTAGGAATAAGGTCAAACAGGTACACAATGTTAATAGACAACTTGAAAGTAATTAAATTACAAGAAGAGGAAGATGCTGGTGTTTGTGAAGTTTCAGCTGCACAAAGTTTTCTAAAATTAGTTTAATTCAGCAGCTTGTTTAGCTAACAAGTCGACTTCTTCATTTAACTTATTTCCAGCATGTGCCTTAACCCAAATCCATTTTATTTCATGGGATTTGGTTAAATCATACAGTTCCATCCAGAGATCTTTATTTTTAACAGGTTCTTTTTTGGAGGTTTGCCAATTATTTTTAATCCATTTATGTATCCAATCAGTGATACCTAATTTTACATATTGGGAGTCAGTATAAATCTCAATTTCATTATTAGGACTCATTCCTTTTAAAGCATTAAGTGGAGCCATTAGTTCCATTCTGTTATTTGTGGTATTTTTTTCGCTACCACTAACTCTTTTGATATCACCACCATCATTAATTATTGCAGCCCAGCCACCATTTCCAGGGTTTTTCAAACAAGATCCATCAGTATATATTTTAATCATTAATTTAAATAATCTTTATAAGTTTTTAAATTATTATGTATTATGATTTTTTGATAATATTCTCTTGGGTCTTTAATCTTTATAATTGCTGTTTTTGGAGTATTTACATAGTCATACAGTCTTGTAAGAAAATATCTCATTGCTGCTCCTCGACATAAAATATTTAAAGATTTTTTTTCTTTAAGCGAAATATTCCTAATACTCTCATATCCTTTGATTAAATTTTTTATTTTACTCTTATTGATCTTAAATTTTGAATTTATTTTATCAAAGCATAAAGCATTAATACAAATTGCAATTTCATACATAAAATAATCATTAGCTGCAAAATAAAAATCTATAATTCCTGACAATTTATTATTTTTGAAAAAAATATTATCAATAAACAGATCACCGTGAATTATTCCACCAGGAAGTTTTTTTGGCCATTTTTTTTTGATATTATCAAAATTAATTTTGAGAAATTTATCAATATTAGTAAATTTTTTAGATTTAAATTTTATACTTTTTAATAATGGATTAAGGTTTTTAACACCCATAGAATTTTTTCTAAAAAGTTTAATTTTTTGTGTGTGTAAATGCATTTGTGCAATTACCCTTCCAACATCATAACAATTTTTTATGTTTAAATTTTTTTTATCTTTTCCTTGTAAAAACGATACAATACATGCAGTTTTATTTTTCAGGTTTATTAAATATTTTCCGTCTTTATTTTTCAGAGGTTTTGGACAGTTTAACTTTGATGTATTTAATTCGTCCATTAATTCCATAAAAAATGGTATTTCTTTTTTTGAAACCCTTTTCTCAAAAATTGTTAATATATATTTTTTATTTTTTGATTTTAGTAAATAATTAGTATTTTCAATTCCTTGCTTAATTCCTTTGAAACTTAAGAATCTTTCGTCATTAAATTTTTTATTAATGTATAAAAGGTCTTTTTTATTAATTTTGGTATAAACAGCCATTTAATTAAGTTTTTTTGGGATTTTAAAAACTACATCTTCTTTGATTATTTCTACTTCATCTATACTGACTGTAAATCTATTTTTTAACTCATTTATAAAATTATCTACTAATATTTCTGGTGCTGATGCCCCAGAAGAAATACCTATTATGTTTGAATTTTCAATTACATCATATGGTATTTCACTTTCGGAATGGATTAATTGTGAATTTGGACACCCAGATTTTTTAGCGACCTCAACAAGTCTCACAGAATTGGATGAATTTCGACTGCCAATTACAAAAAAGATGTCACATTTTTTTGCAATATTTTTAACAGCCATTTGCCTATTAGTTGTCGCGTAACAAATATCTTCTTTCTGTGGCTCTTTTATTTTGGGAAATCTTTCTTTCAATATCTCAATCATTTCTTTCGTGTCATCTACAGATAGCGTTGTTTGAGTAACAAATGCAATTTTCTCATATGAATTAAAATTATAATTTTTTGCTTCTTCTTCATTTTGAATAAGGTCGATAGAACCTTTTGGTAATTGACCCATAGTACCAATAACCTCAGGATGATTTTGGTGTCCTATTAATACTAAATGATATCCGGCTTTGTTTAGATTTTCAGCTTCTCTATGCACTTTAGATACTAATGGGCATGTAGCATCAACATAAGTCATATTATAGTTTTTAGCATCTTCTGGTATTTTTTTTGGGACGCCGTGTGCTGAAAAAATGACAGGTCTAGTTTTATCTTCTATTTCCTCTAGTTCTTCTACAAAGATAGCTCCTTTACTTTTTAAATCGTCAACTACAAATTTGTTATGAACTATTTCATGACGAACATAAACAGGGGCACCAAATTTCTGAATTGTTTTTTCAACAATTTCTATAGCTCTTTCAACACCAGCGCAGAAACCCCTTGGCGCAGATAGTAATATTCTTATTTCTTTATTTTTCATTTTTTTCTATCAAATATTCGAGCAATATATGTGGAAAGGTCAAAGACGCCAAACCTATAAATATAATTTTAAGAATTGAACTATCAAAATTATAAGTATTATTTAATAAATAAAGCCCCAAAAAACAAAAAGTAGCAGTGAGTATTGTAAGTGGCATAGCTTTTTTTAAAAATTTTTTTAATCCATTTGTAAGATCATTTTTATCTAATTCATACATTAATGAAATACTGTGTCTTACAGAATGTAAAAAACAAAAATATATTGTAAATGCTATCAAGGGAGAAAAAAAGTAATTTATTATCAGAATTGAAAAATAATCTAAAAAAATTGAAAATTTTTTGAGCTCAAAATTTTTAGTAAATAATATTATACTAGATAAAGTTGATATAATAATACCGTAAAGCAGAATCTTATTTGTTTCAATCAAATTTAAGAATTCATAGAAAGACTCATCCTCGATTAGCAAAAATTTGAATATAGATATTGTATCATCAAAATGAAAATACATTGGTGTCAAAATTATCATTGAACCTTTTAACAAAAATAATAATTGATTAAGATATGAATCTTTAATTATTAAAAATTGAGTGTCTTCTTTACCAAAATGATGTGAAGCAACTATCAAAAAAATCAATAAGGAAGTAGATGGTATAACTATCCACAAAATTATTACGAATACTGAGATTAAGATGTATGACAGATAAAAAATAAAAAAATTATTAATCCCAAGGATTTGAAAAAGTTTTCTTCCTTTTAAATTGTCAAGCGAACCATGACAAACTCCAATACTTAAAATTAAAAACAAACATATTAAAGGGGAAATTGTAAGATAAGTGATTTTAAATGCTATTATAGAAAAAATATTACAGAGTAAAAAAAAGATAAAAGAATGGTTTAAATTTATTTTTTTAATCCGATTATTCATTTCTTTATAAAACTAATAAAACAATGCTTTAATAAAAGTTATTTTTGGCATTTTAAATATTATAGACAAATCTTCAAAAAAATTACTTTTGTTTGACAAAAATTTTATAACAGTCTTTGGTGAACTCTTAAACATTTTAAAGAAAATATCAGGCATCTTTTCAGGATGTTTTTCAAGAACTCTCAAAAAGACATCATCTAAGAATTGATATTTTTTACTTATTTCAAATTTTTTAGCATTTGAAATGTTTTCAATATTTTCTGTTATATATTTGCTGTGTTCTTGAATATTTAGAAAAGTATAACCTGTGCTTAATCTGGTCATGCCTCCAGCAGTTCCAATATTTATTTTATTTTTTGTTTCTTCGTATGTTGGGTAGAATAGGGGTATTGCACCTTCTTCTTTATAAGTTATTTTGTAATTTTTTAAATTTAAATGATTTTCAATGTAATCCTTAATTTGATGATCATAATCTTTTTGAGAACTATCATTTATTTTTGATAACCAAGTTGTTTCAACTAAAGCCTTAGTTTTTGAGTAGGGTAGTGTATAAAAAAAATGAACACTTTCTCTTTGATCACAGTCAAAATCCATAAGATTAAATATTTCATCATCAAAAAAATCATTTTGAGTTTCAATTTCCACACCACAAAAATGTTGCCAAAGGTTACGATGATCCTTTTTAATTGATGGAACACTATTAAAAACAAAAGAATTTTTTGAATTAATTTCGCTTATATCTTTTAAGAAAGAAATATTTTTGTTTTCTTTTAATTTATTATTAATTTTTTCATAGAATAAACCACTATCAACACTTTGGTATGGATAATTGACACATTCTAAATGATTAGTTTTTTTTGGAATATTAATTGTAAAATTTTTCCAACTTTTCTTGACACAGTCATTAAAGTTATGAGACACTACTTTCCAAAAAGACCAAGTTTTATCTTTTTTATATTCAGTTCTTGGCTCAATAATAGCTAAAGTTTTATCTTTTAATTTTTCATTGATTTCGAGTTCGTATGCAAGTGATAACCCAGCACAACCACCACCAATTATGATATAATCAAATTCTTTCATCTAAATTTATTTCTTCATTAATCAAATTATGATCATGTTGAATTTGATCATCTTTTTTATTACTGAATGATAGTTTAATTAAGTCAAAAATTGAAAGAAAAGTCTCTAAGATCTTTTCTGTATATGAAACATAAATTTTTCCTGAATTTTTATAAGTTTCTAAGTTATTTTTGTTGAGGATTTTATGCCCTATCTTTCTATAAACCCTTCTAGCAACCAAAATAGAAAAACGGAAACTTATTGGTATATCCTTAATTGAATAAAATGAATTTTCATAAAAAGTATCAGCAAGATTGATAGTAGATGAAATTTCTTCAAAATTTTCGTTAATATAAAAACGATTATTTTTTGAGTCTTCAATTACATCTCTTGATATATTAGTAAGCTGCATTGCAATTCCAAGATCGATAGCTGACTTTAGTGAACTTTTTTTATTAACATTTAATATTTTTGCCATCATCAATCCAACAGTTCCAGCGACTCTATATGAATAAATCAATAGATCTTTTTTTGAATTTAATTTTACCTTATCTTTAATATCTGATTTAATTCCGGCTAATAGGTCTTGAACAATTTTCAAAGATATATTGAATTCTAGAATAAGACCCCACATATTTTTGACAATAGGATCATTTAAATTTTTTTTATTAAAGTCATTTTCAAATTGGTTAAATTTTTTTTCTTTATCCTCTATTTTTCCATCATCATCTGCAATGTTATCTGCCATTCTACAAAAATCATACAAAGTAGAACATTTTTTAAATGTTTCTTTTGGTAGAAAAAAACCAGCCCAATTGAATGACTTAGCATAAATAGATAAATAACTTTTGTTAGACATTATAAAATTTTATCTAATACTTTTGCCGATGAGAGCACACCTGGAACACCAGCACCTGGATGAGTACCAGCTCCTACAAAATAAAGTCCATCATATATCTCAGATTTGTTGTGAAATCTAAAGTAAGCTGATTGTGAAAATTTTGGTTGGATTGAAAAACCAGAACCATATTTAGTATTTAAATCTTTCTCAAAGTAATCTGGCGTTAAATAAAAATCTTCAACAATATTTTCTCTAAGATTTGGCATTAAATCTTTTTCCATTTTATCAATTACCAAATTTTTCATTTTTTCACCCTCAATAGACCAGTTAATTTTTGACTGATTATTTGGGACAGGAACTAAAACGTAAAAACAATCTTGTCCTTTTGGTGCCATAGATTTGTCTGTAGCAGAGGGTCTATGTAAATAATAACTTATGTCATTATTTAGTTTTTTATTATTAAATATATCGTCAAGATGTTCTTTATATTTGGTACCAAATTTTATTGTGTGATGTTCCACATTGTCATAAGTTTTTTTCGTTCCAAAATAATACACAAACAATCCCATAGAATATTCCATTCTATTTTTTTTCCATTTAAACATTACTGAATTATTTGTATTCCCATTTAACATTTTTTCATAAACAGCGGGTGGGTCTGCATTACAAATAACGTTGTTAGTCTCTATATTTGTTCGATTATCCAATTGAACACCAGATATTTTATTACCATTAGAAATAATTTT